>Ga0306920_100003509_pt1 | contig 19909 bp, 16 predicted proteins | sample flu12Cox44000170_FD_204666 | JGI IMG/M metagenome (GOLD analysis project Ga0306920, IMG submission 204666) | Lab enrichment of tropical soil microbial communities from Luquillo Experimental Forest, Puerto Rico - flux4day.12C.oxic.44.000.170 (v2)... | ecosystem: Environmental > Terrestrial >... | reverse complement strand
TACCGTGAGTGCGGCCTGCGCAGCCGGACTGAGCTATTTCGATACGTCGCCTTTCTACGGCTATGGCCGCAGCGAGCTGCTGTTTGGCCACGCGCTCAGGAACCGGCCGCGCGACAGCTTCGTGCTTTCCACCAAGGTTGGGCGCTGGATGGCTCCGCTGGGCGAAGCGGAGACGCCGCCCGGCTGGCGCGCCGGCGGCTTGCCGTTCAAGCCGACCTTCGACTACAGCCGTGACGGCACGCTGCGGTCGTTGGAGCAGTCGCTGTTGCGCCTCGGATTGGCACGCATCGATGTGGTGCTGATCCACGACGTGGATGTGGTCTCGCAGGGCTCGCAGGCAGAGGCCGACCGCCGCTTCAAAGAGACCATGGCAGGCTGCTATCCCACGCTCGTCGACCTGCGCCGCGCCGGCGTGATCCGGGCGATCGGCACCGGCCTCAACGAAACGGCCATGACGCTGCGCTTTGCGCGCGAGGCCGACCTCGATTGCGTCATGCTGGCCGGGCGCTACAGCTTGCTCGAGCAGGGCGCGCTCGACGAGCTGCTGCCGCTCTGCGAGCAGAAGGGCATGTCGATGCTGCTAGCGGCGCCCTTCAATTCGGGCATCTTGGCGGTGGGTGCCAGCGAGATCGCCACCTACGACTATAGGCCCGCGCCGCCGCCGATCATGGATAAGGTGAGGCGGATCGAGGCGGTCTGCCGACGCCACGGCATCGAGTTGGGCACCGCGGCGCTGCAGTTTCCGCTCGCCCATCCCCGTCTCGCCTCCATCGTGGCCGGCGCCACCAAGCCCTCCGAGGTTGCGGAGAACGTGGCGCGCATGGCGGTGCGAATTCCCGCCGATCTGTGGCGTGAGTTGAAGCACGAGGGGCTGCTGGCCGAGGCGGCTCCGGTACCGGCATGAGCGGTTGGCAACCGCGGGCAAATCGAGGCGCCACATGTTTGCTGATCGCATCGAGGGCAAGTGGATCGACGCCTTCTGCGAGGTGTTCGGCCGCTGCGCGGTGCGGGCCGGCGACGCGGCGGCGATCCTGTCGGAAACGCAATCGCGCGCGCTCAACGTGCACCTCGCCGAGCTCGCCCTGCTGCGGCTCGGCGCGAGGCCCTTCCACGTGGTGGTGCCGACGCCGAGAAACCGCCATCCGGTGCCCGTGCGCTCGACGGGTGCCAGCGAGGCGATCGGCAAGCTGGCGCCGGTGGTGAGAGCGCTCGGCGAGGCGGGCTTCGTTGTGGACTGCACCATCGAAGGCCTGATGCATGCGCCCGAGACGCCAGCGATCCTCAAAGCCGGCGCGCGCATCCAGGTGATTTCCAACGAGCACCCCGAGGCGCTGGAGCGCATGGTGCCCGACAGCGCGCTGGAGACAGCCGTGCGCGCCGCCGCAAAGCTGCTGCGCGGGGCCAAACGCATGCAGGTGACGTCGGCGGCCGGCACCAACCTCGACATCGACATGGCCGGTGCGTTCACCGTAGGCGTGTGGGGCTGGACCGACAAGCCAGGCACGCTGGCGCACTGGCCGGGCGGAATCGTGGTGAGCTTCCCGAAGAGCGGTACCGTGAACGGCACGCTCGTGCTCGATCGCGGCGACATCAATCTCACCTTCAAGCGCTACCTCGAAGCGCCGGTGCGGCTCGCGTTGCAGGCCGACTATGTCACGCGCATCGAGGGCGAGGGCGCAGACGCCGAGATGATGCGCGCCTATCTCGCCGCCTGGGGCGAACGCGAGGCCTATGCCGTCAGTCACGTCGGCTTCGGGCTCAACCGCAAGGCGCGCTACGAGGCCCTCGCCATGTACGATCGGCGCGACACCAACGGCACCGAGCTGCGCGCGGTTGCCGGCAACTTCCTGTTCTCCACCGGCGCCAACGAGTTCGCCGGGCGCTACACCGCCGGCCATTTCGACATCCCCGTGATGGGCACGACCATCGCCCTCGACGGCACGCAGGTGGTGTGCGCCGGCGAGCTGCAGGAGGTGTTTGCCTGAGCGCCGAGACCTGAGCGCCCAGATCTAAGCGCCGCGACCTGCCGAGACCAAAGGCCTGTCGCCAGCGTGACGCCACGGCTCCAGTTGGCGAACCGCCACCACGGAACCTCGCGGCCGGCCCCGAGTTCCTGAGCGTACACCGGCGCCAGCGAAGGAGCGGCAAGCATGCTCTTGGTGTTTTGGCGTGTGTTGATCGGCATTGCCGCCATCGGTGCGCTCACGAGCGGCCCCGGGGCCAAGGCGGAACCCTCGTCGGTGGGAATGCTCGCCTGCACGGCCGTGGCGGCGCCGTCAGCGGGCAAAGGGCTCGGCGGCTGGCAGCTCTCCTGCAGCTTCCAGCAGGAAGGCTCCACCACGGTCCAGCACTATGCCGGTGCGATCTCGGGTATCGACCGGGGCTCGCCCATGGCAGGGGCGAAGGCCCTCTTGGTGTGGAACGTGCTGGCCGCCACCGCGCCGCGCAAGCGCATCGATCTCGTCGGCGTCTACAAGGCGACGCAGGACGCAGCCTTGCCGCCGCAGGCGCTGACCGGCGGCCGCGACGAGACCATCATCCTGCAGCCGGTTTCCGATTCGCAAGCCAATGTGGCCCCCTTTGTGCAGCAGCTGCAGCTGGAGCTCCCCAGGGCCTGAGGCACCCCGCGGCTGCGAGGCATGGCTGGGCGGGGAGTGCGCCCCTCAGACGCGGTTGCGCTCGATCAGCTGGCGGGCGATGATGATTTTCTGCAGCTCGTTGGTACCCTCGCCGATCACCAACAGCGGCGCGTCGCGGTAGTAGCGTTCGATATTGAACTCCTTGGCGTAGCCGTAGGCGCCGTGGATGCGCATGGCTTCGAGCGCGTTCTCCACCGCCGCCTCCGAAGCCCAGTACTTGGCCATGCCGGCCTCCATGTCGCAGCGTCGGCCTTCGTCGTAGGCTCTGGCGGCGTTGTAGGTGAGTGCGATGGCGGCTTCCGTCCGCACGGCCATCTCGGCGAGCTTCAGTTGGATCGCCTGGTGCTCGTGGATCGGCTTGCCGAAGGTCTTGCGCTGCTGGGCGTAGCGCACCGACTCATCCAGCGCCGCCTTGGCGAGGCCGCAGCCACGCGCCGCGACGTTGATGCGTCCGAGCTCCAGCCCGCCCAAAGCCGTCTGCAGCCCGCGCCCCTCTACCCCGCCGAGCAGGGCGGACGCCGGCACGGGGTAGTCCTCGAAGATGAGCTCGGCGGAATCGATGCCCTTGTAGCCCATCTTTTCGAGCTTGCGTGAGACGCGGAAGCCCGGCCCCTTCTCGGCCAGCAGCATGCTCATGCCTTTGTGGCGCGGCTCGGCGGCCGGATCGGTCTTCACCAGCAGCGCGAACACCTGGCCGTGGATGCCGTTGGAGATCCACGTCTTGGTGCCGTTGACGAGGTAGCCGTCGTTGCCTGCGCGCACCGCACGCGTGCGGATCGCCTGCAGGTCGGTGCCGCAATCGGGCTCGGTTAGGGCAAGGCCGCCGCGCAATTCCCCGGTGGCGAAGCGGGGCAAATACCTGCGCTTCTGCTCCTCGGTGCCGACGCGTTCCACGCACGCCGCCATGATCAGGTGCGAGTTGAAGATGCCGGCAAGCGACATCCACACCTCCGACACCTTCTGCACGATGTTCGCGTACGTGGTAGCGGAGAGCCCGAGCCCGCCATAGGCGGTGCCGATGGTGGCGCCGAAGAGCCCGAGCGCCTTCATCTGCTCCACCATGTCTTGGGGGTAGATGTCGTCTTTCTCCAGCGCGTGCACGTGCGGGCGCACATCCCGGCTGAGCCACTTGCCGACTGCGTCGAGGATGGCGCCATCCTCGTCGGGGGCGGCGCGCGCCCTAGAGGTCGTGGAAAGTGAGCTCGTGGAAGGCGAGTTCGAGGCCGGTGAGTTCGAGGCCGGTCGGTTCGTGATGGTCGTCATGCGCCACCCTCCGGGACCAATTGCGTGAGCTCGTAAGATCTGCCGCCGCCGCGACACGGCCAGTCAAGCGCCGCGAAGCTATTCACGCAACTCTCCGCTAACGGTCGGCTACTTCTGTGGTTCCCCTGCGCGGGGAGAACGACCCCGCCTCGCGCGCGGCCACGCCCGGCTCGATGCCGAGCGCTAGAATCGTTGCAGCGGTTGAAGGCGCCGCAGGGCGCCGTGCGCCAGCTCATCTCGACGATCTCTCATTGGCAGAAGCGCGCCTTGCGCCGCGAAGGTAGCACCGGCCTTCGGCGAGCTCCGGCAGCATGCCCAAAGCGTCAATATCGGCGGCGTGCGCCATGCCAGCGGGCTCCCTCGCGTAGTTGCCGAACCCTCCATCCTCTCCCACCGCGGCCGCAGGCGCCGGGCAATCCTCCTTGGTGTTGCCTCTGATGCGCGCCATGCGTCGTCCTTGGCTCAATAGTTCGCCTTTTCCTCCAGCGCGTGGTCGCGTCGCTGCACCAGCATGGTGCGGTCGAACGTGCACACCACCACGCCGTCCTGGTTCTTGCCGATGGTGCGCACCGTGACGATGCCCGCGTCGGGGCGCGACTTCGACTCGCGCTTGCTGAGCACCTCGCTCTCGGCATAGAGCGTGTCGCCGGGGTAGACGGGATGGGTGAGCTTGATGTCGGTCCAGCCGAGGTTGGCGATGGCCTTCTGGCTCACATCGCTGACGCTCATGCCGGCGAGCAGCGCCACCGTGAACGGCGAGGCCACGATGCAGCGGCCGAACTCGGAATGGCGCGCGTACTCCTGATCGAAGTGAAGCGGGTGCGTGTTCATGGTCAGCAGCGTGAACCAGGTGTTGTCGGTCTCGGTGATGGTGCGTCCCGGCCGATGCTCGTAGACATCGCCGACCGTGAAGTCCTCAAAGGCGCGCCCGAAGCTCTCGCGGAAACGCCGCTCGCCCACCTCTTTTGCCATTGCAACCATGATACTCCCCAGCCAGTGCCACAAGCCCCTCTCCCCTTAAAGGAAAAGGTGCCCAAGGGATGAGGGCGCCTTCGCGCAAACAGCAGAGCCGGCCCTCACCAGTGCGGCCCTATGACGGCCTTAGGACGTGCGATTGCGCCTTCCAGATCGAGGTTCCAAGGATCAAGATTCCAAGGATCGAGGTTCCAAGCGTGGTGCAGTCCGCGCCTGCCGGTGATGGTCTTCCATCCTCTCCTTCGATCGAGAAAGGCGTGCGAACGCCTGGCCTTGAAGCCAGCGGCCGCCGCGCGCTCCGCTGCTGACGATCATAGGTCGCAATGCCCTTCAGTTGAAAGGGCGACCTGCCGGCAGCACGCAAGGATGCTTGCGGCCCTCCCCTGGGGGCGTATTGTGCGACCCACGAGCGCGGCACAGGAGGCGGCCCATGAATGCGATCCCCCGCACGGTCGAAGGGATAACGCCAGCACAGACTGAGGGGCGGCTGATCTCCGAAACGCTTGCCGGCTTCGCCCATGACTTGGCCCATGACTTGGCGCCTGACCCCATTCCAGCGCACGTGCGCGAGCGCGCCAGGCACCTGATGCTCGATGCCACCGGGATCGCCTACGCCTCCGGTCGCTACGAGTTCGCGCACAAGGCCATGACGGCGGTCGCCGGCCTTGGCGGAGAGGGCGCGGTCCCCGTCATCGGCCTGCCGGCGCGCCTGTCGGTGCGCGACGCCGCGCTGCTCAACGGCATCCTGGTGCACGGCCTCGACTTCGACGACACGCACACGGGCGGCGTCATCCATGCCACGGCCAGCCTGTGGCCGACGGTGATGGCCACCGCCTATCTGCGCGGGGCGTCCGGTGCCGACCTGATGACCGCCTACGTCGCCGGCATCGAGGCCGCCACGCGTCTCGCCGCCGTTGGCAGCGGGCCGTTCCACCAGCTGGGCTTCCACCCGACCGGCCTGATCGGTGTCTTCGGCTGCGCCCTGGCTGCCGGCACGCTGATGGGCCTTGCGCCGAGGGCGCTGGTGATGGCGCAGGGCATCGCGCTCTCCATGGCCGCCGGCAGCCTCGAATTCCTCGAGGACGGCGCCTGGACCAAGCGCATGCATCCGGGTTGGGCAGCGCAGTCGGGGATCACCGCGGCGGCCCTGGCGCGGCAGGGCTTCGTTGGGCCATCGCGCGCCTACGAGGGCCGCTTCGGCCTGTTCAACGCCTACCTGCAGGCCGGCGTCGAGGCCGAACGTTGGGGGCGGGCAACGGCAGGCCTCGGGCAGGTGTGGGAGACGATGGCCGTGGCGGTGAAGCCGCTGCCCGCCTGCCATTTCACCCACGCCTGCTCGGATGCGGCCCTGGCACTCGCCAACAAGCACAAGTTCGCCCTCGGCGACATCGAGCGCATCAAGGCCTTGGTGCCGGCGGAAGTGGTCAAGACGGTATGCGAACCGGTTGCCAACAAGCGCCGGCCCGCCAACGCCTACGATGCCCAGTTCTCCATCCCCTATCTCGTCGCCGCAAGCCTCGTGCGCGGCAGGTTCACGCTGGCGGAGCTGGAGCCCGACGCGCTCGGCGACGAGCGCATCCAGCGCCTGTGCGACCTCGTCGACTACGAGGTCGATCCCAGCTCCACCTTCCCGCGCCACTACCCGGGCGAGGTCAAGATCTCGCTCAAGGACGGGCGCACGCTTGTTCAGCGTGAAGCCATCAACCGCGGCTGCGCCGACCGCCCGCTCTGCAACCAAGAGATCGTCGATAAGTTCATGGGCAATGCGCGCATGAGCCTGTCGGCCCGGCAAGCCGACGCGGTGCGCGACGCGGTGCTCGGGCTCGAAGAGGCCTCAGACGTTCGCCCGGTGATTGACCGCATCTGCCAGGCCGATCCGCGCTGAGAGAGGCTGATCGATCCGATGCTCCCCCTCTCAGGCCTGCGCGTCATCGCCATCGAGCAGTATGGCGCCGGTCCCTTCGGCAGCATGATGCTGGCCGATCTCGGTGCGGAAGTCATCAAGGTCGAGAACCCGGCCGAGGGCGGCGACGTCAGCCGCTCGGTGGGCCCGCATTTCTTTGGCAATGGTGACAGCCATTTCTTCCAGTCGTTCAACCGCAACAAGAAAAGCCTGACGCTTAACTTGAAGCACCCCCAGGCGGCCCGCGTGCTGCACGCGCTGGTGCGCACTGCCGATGCCACCTTCGACAACCTGCGCGGCGATCAACCCGGGCGCCTCGGGATCACCTATGCGCAGCTTGAGAGGTTCAATCCTCGGATCGTCTGTACCCACCTTTCCGCGTATGGCCGTGAGGGGTCGCGCAAGGCCTGGCCCGGCTACGACTATCTGATGCAGGCGGAGGCCGGCTATCTCGCCCTCACCGGCGAGCCGGATGGGCCGCCGAGCCGCATGGGGCTCTCCATCGTGGACCTGATGGCGGGCCTCAACGCCGCATTCGCATTGGTGTCGGGCGTGCTGTCGGCGCGGGCCACTGGAAAGGGCCGCGACATCGACGTGGACCTGTTCGACACGGCACTGCAGAACCTGTGCTACCTCGCCGTGTGGTATTTGAACGCTGGTGTCAATCAAGGCCGCGAGCCGCGCTCCAGCCATCCCTCGCTCACCCCGAGCCAGCTCTATCGCACGCGCGACGGCTTCATCTTCATCATGTGCAACAAGGAGAAGTTCTGGCCCGAGCTGTGCCGCTGCATCGGCCGGCCCGAATGGAGCACCCGCCCTGAGTACCAGGACTTCAAGGCGCGCCTTGCCAACCGCGCCAAGCTCACCCAGGACCTTGATGCCGTGCTGTCGGCCCGCACTACGGCCGAGTGGATCGAGATTTTCGGCGGCCGTGTTCCTGCCGCGCGCGTCAACGATCTGCGCGGGGCGCTGGAAAACCCGTTCGTCATGGAGGGGGGCCGTGTCCGCACGGTCGATCACCCTTCCGGCCCCATCCGCCTCCTCGCCGCCTCGGTCATCTGCCCGGGCGAACACACCCCGTGCGTGGCGGCGCCGGCGATGGGGGCGCACACCGATGCGATCCTCGCCGACGCGGGGTTTACAGGCGCCGAAATCGACGAGCTCCGCAGGGTTGGCGCGCTGTGATGACCGCGCCCGCGCCAGAAACGGAATGTGCCGGCGCGGGGCTTGGCCAGGACAAGCGGTTCACCCTGGGCCGCGGGCGCAAACAGCCCCCACCTTGAGGCCCTGCTGATCAGCCCTCCCGCAGCTTGAACCGCTGGATCTTGCCCGTGGCGGTCTTGGGCAGTCCGTCGACGAAGGCGATCCAGCGGGGGTACTTCCATACGCCCGCCTTGACCTTGACGTGCATCTTGAGCTCCTCGTCGAGGCCGTTGGCGGCCGTCTTGCCGGGCTTCAGCACGATGAAAGCCTTGGGTTTCAGCAGGCCGTCCGCGTCCTCCTTGGGCACCACCGCCGCCTCCAGCACCGCCTCGTGGCCAACGAGCGCGCTCTCCACCTCGAACGGCGACACCCAGATGCCCGACACCTTGAACATGTCGTCGGTGCGGCCCTGGTAGACGTAATAGCCCTCGGCATCGCGCGTGTACTTGTCGCCCGAGCGCGTCCAGCCCCCCTCGAAGGTGGTGCGGCTCTTCTCGCGCTGGTTCCAGTAGCCTTCGGCCGCGCTTGGGCCCTTCACCAACATCTCGCCCACCTCGCCGTCGGCCACGTCGCGACCGTGCTCGTCCACCAGCCGCACCTCATAGCCGGGCACCGGCCTGCCCGAGGTGCCGTATTTGACGGCGTCCGGGCTGTTGCACACGTACTGGTGCAGCATTTCCGTGGAGCCGACGCCATCGAGCACGTCGACACCGAACTTGTCGCGGAAGGCCTTGCCCACCTCGGCGGGGAGAGCCTCCCCGGCCGAGACGCACAGGCGCAGCCGCTGGGAGCTGTTTTCGCGCGTGCCCTGGGGGTGGGCCAGCATGCCGGCATAGAGCGTTGGCACGCCGAAGAACATCGTCGGCTGATGCAGCTTGAGGGTGCGGAAGACGGCCTCCGGCGTCGGCCGTTCGGGCAGCAGCACGGCGCTGGCGCCGACCGACATGGGAAACGACATGGAGTTGCCGAGGCCGTAGGCAAAGAACAGCTTGGCGGCAGAGAAGACGAGATCGTCCTCGCTGATTCCGAGGCAGCCCTGGCCGGCCAGCCGCGCCGTCTCCATGGGGCTCGAGTGGACGTGGCGCACACCCTTCGGCATGCCGGTGGAGCCCGACGAATAGAGCCAGAACGCCGTCTCGTCGCAGCAAGTGTCGGCCGCCACGAACTGCGGCGCCTGGAACTGGAGTTCGCCGCGCAAGGAGAGGGCGAAGGGCGGCGGCTCGCCTGCCGACACGAATACGTGCTTGAGAAAAGGCAACTGACCCAGCACCGGCTGCACGAGGGGCAGCAGTTGGGCGGAGACAAAGAGCGCGCGTGCGCGGCTGTCGCCGAGGATGTAGGCGTATTGCTCCGTCGTCAGCAGTGTGTTGAGGCACACCGGCACTACGCCGGCCTTGACGGCGCCCCAGAACGCGACCGGGAAATCTGCCGTATCGAGCAGCAGAAGGGCGATGCGGGCCTCGCGCTCAATGCCATAGGTGGCGGCGAGGTTGGCCATGCGGTTGCAGCGGGTCTGCAGCTCGCCGTAGGTCAGGGTCTCGTTGGGATCGATGAACGCGGGTTTGGCGGCGCGGCCCTGCGTGATGTTGCGGTCCACCATGTCGACCGCGGCGTTGTAGATGCGCGGATAGCTCATTGCTCCTCCCCGGGGCCGTCTGTGGGCGGCCTTCTGACGTTCGACGGATCACGTGCACCGCTTGGCGCGGGCATCCGGCTGCAACATCGTGCAACTGGATGGTGGATAGTGCAACTGGGCGACCGGGCTTTGCGCCCGGACGCCCGGCGGTGCGTTATGGCGATGTATTATCATGCATCGGATCGGCGCGGCAGCCCGGTTCGTGGACGGCAAAGCGACCAACCCCGACAGCCCCGCGCCCGCGGGGACGACGGGCGCCGATGCGGCCTGGCGCAAGCGGGGGCAAGCGTGTGGGTGACAGGGACTTGGGCGATCTGGCGCAAAGGGCACCTGGGTTCGGGTGTCCCCGAGCGGTTTTGGGCGGGGTTCGACCGCGGGCAACGCTTCCCTCCCGCCACGGGCGGCAGCAAAGCTCACCGAGCCCGTCAGCTGCGACTGCTGCGCTCGACCCGCTGCTAGCGGTGCCAGCGTGCGGTGCTTGCGAGCGCGGGGCCGTCGCCCGCCTGTCAAGAAGTCCCTTACGCCGCCTCGGCGACGCCGGACGCCAGGCCGACGATCGCGCGCATGATGGCGTTGAGCTGGAAGTCCTTGGGCGTGAAGACGGCAGCGACGCCGAGGCGCTTTAGGGTGGCGGCGTCCTCGGCTGGGATGATGCCGCCCACCACGACCGGCACATCGTCGAGGCCCTCCGCGCCCATGCGGCGCATCACCTCGCCGACCAGCGGCACATGGCTGCCCGAGAGGATCGAAAGGCCCACCACGTGCACCGATTCCTCCGCCGCCGCGCGCACGATTTGCGCCGGGGTGAGCCTGATGCCCTCGTAGACCACCTCCATGCCACAATCGCGCGCCCGCACGGCGATCTGCTCGGCGCCGTTGGAGTGGCCGTCGAGACCCGGTTTGCCGACGAGGAGCTTGATGCGCCGCCCCAGTCGCGCCGACACGCGCTCCACCTCGCCGCGCACCTCGTCGAGGCCTGGGCACGACGCGGCCACGCCACCGGTGATGCCGGTGGGCGCGCGGTATTCGCCGAATACGCAGCGCAACGTCGCGCCCCACTCGCCGGTGGTCACGCCGGCCTTGGCGCAGGCGATGGAGGGCTCCATGATGTTGCGACCCTCGCGTGCCGCGCGCTCGAGATCAGCCAGCGCCGCCTTCACCGCCTTGGCAGTGCGCGCTGCGCGCCAAGCCGTCAAGCGCTCGACCTGCTCTTTTTCGATCGCCGGATCGACGGCTTCGATGGAGCCTTCGCCCATCGACAGAGGCGAGGGCTCCGTTTCCGCCCAGCGGTTGACGCCGACGACGATCTGCTCGCCGGACTCGATCTTGCGCACGCGCTCGGTGTTGCTCTCGACGAGGGCGCACTTCATGTAATCGATGGCCGCCACCGCCCCGCCCAGGGCGTCGATGCGCGCCAGTTCCTTCTTGGCCGCCGCCTTGAGCTCGTCGACCTTGGCGCGAACCACCTTTGATCCGTCGAAAAGATCCGCGTATTCGAGCAGGTCGGTCTCGTAGGCGAGGATCTGCTGCATGCGGATCGACCACTGCTGGTCCCACGGCCGCGGCAGGCCGAGGGCTTCGTTCCAGGCCGGCAGCTGCACGGCACGGGCGCGCGCGTCGCGCGACAGCGTTACCGCCAACATCTCGATCAGGATACGGTAGACGTTGTTCTCGGCCTGCGGCTCGGTCAGGCCCAGCGAGTTCACCTGCACGCCGTAGCGAAAGAGGCGGTGCTTGGGCTCCGCAACGCGGTAGCGCGTGGCCGTGATCTCGTCCCACAGCTCCGTGAAGGCGCGCATCTTGCAGATCTCGGTGACGAACCTGAGCCCCGCGTTGACGAAGAACGAGATGCGACCGACGACGGCGCCGAAATCGGCGGGCGCCACCTCACCCGAAGCCTCGACCGCATCGAGGACCGCTTGCGCCGTGGCGAGCGCAAAAGCGAGCTCCTGCACGGGCGTGGCCCCGGCCTCCTGCAGGTGATAGGAACATACGTTGGTCGGGTTCCACTTGGGCATGGCGCTGCAGCTGAAGAGGATCGTGTCCTTGATGAGCCGCAGCGACGGCGCAGGTGGGAACACATAGGTGCCGCGCGACAGATACTCCTTGATGATGTCGTTCTGGATCGTGCCGGTGAGCTTGGCCCGCGGCGTGCCCTGCTCGTCGGCGACGGCGACATAGAGCGCCAGCAACCACGCGGCGGTGGCATTGATCGTCATCGAGGTGTTCATCTGGCCGAGCGGGATGCCGGCAAGCAGCGTGCGCATGTCTCCCAAGTGCGAGACCGGCACGCCGACCTTGCCGACCTCGCCGCGCGCCAGCTCATGGTCCGCGTCGTATCCCGTCTGTGTCGGCAGGTCGAAGGCGATGGAGAGGCCGGTTTGGCCCTTGGCGAGATTCTTGCGGTAGAGCTCGTTGGACTTCGCCGCCGTCGAATGGCCCGAGTAGGTGCGGATGAGCCACGGCTTGTCGCGCTCTGGCAATCCTGATGCCGGGCCTGATGCCGGGCCTGATGCCGGGCCTGATGCTGGGAGAGACCGCTTGGATCGGGCCATGGCACCGCTCCTCGTTCGCAACCGCGAGACGCCCAGCCTAGCCCGACTGGAGTGCTGCGCAAGCCAAAGCTGGAGCCGTGCGGCTTGACCTGACAGCCCGCAGCAAAGCGCTCAGGTCTCGAGGGGTGCGAACGGTCGCGGCAACCAAGGCCGTGCTGGCCAGGCACGAGATGGGTGCGATGTGGCCCCAGCAAGGGTTGGTCGAGCTGAGCTTCTTGGGCGCCACGTGCTGGACTGCGGAAGAAATACTGGGCACGCATCGACAAGAGCAGCAGAAATGCACGGACATATCTAAGCAGGCATTTATGATGAACTATGGTTAAGATAACATGAACCATGAACTATGGTGAACGGGGGTGAACGGAGTTGTTCGGAGTTGTGCGACCCGATCTCGATAAAACAGGCCCTCTGCAGATGAGCGCCAGCGCGGCGATCGTCTGCCGCTCCATCCGCACAGTGCGTCGATGCCGCGGCCGAAGAACGCGTGAGACCTGCGATGGCTCGCGGGCGCCGTTGGCCGCGTTTTTAGCGTTCCGCGGGAGCGCGAGCCGCCTAGACGGGCCGCGGCGTGCCCGTGCTGCATGCGCACAAGAATTCGCTTGAGCCGGCGGGATTTCTGTTGGACTCTTCCGCGGTGCAGCATGGACCGGCCTCTAGGGCCGGTCAGAGGAATCCGTCCGAGTGGGGAGTGGGTCTGATGGCTGTGCGGACAAGGGCCGAGACCGGCGTCAAGCCTCCGAGGGTCAGGGACGAGCAAGCGCCGAAGGCGGCGGCAGCACCGGCAAACGTCGCAGGCGGCAAGGATCTCTACGAGATCGGCGAGATCCCCCCGCTCGGCCATGTGCCAAAGCACATGTATGCCTGGGCCATCCGCAAGGATCGACACGGGCCACCCGAGTCCGCCATGCAGGTTGAGGTGGTGCCCACCTGGGAGCTCGACAGCCACGACGTGCTGGTTCTCGTAATGGCCGCCGGCGTCAACTACAACGGCGTGTGGGCGGCGCTCGGCAAGCCCATCTCTACCCTTGACGTGCACAAGCACTCCTACCATGTCGCCGGCTCCGATGCGGCCGGCATCGTCTATGCCGTCGGCTCCAAGGTGAAGCGCTGGAAGGTGGGCGACGAGGTTGTCATCCACTGCAACCAGGACGATGGCGACGATGAGGAGTGCAACGGCGGCGACCCGATGTTCTCGCCCAGCCAGCGCATTTGGGGCTACGAGACACCTGACGGCTCCTTCGCCCAGTTCTGTCGCGTGCAGGACCGCCAGTTACTGGAACGGCCGCGGCATCTCACTTGGGAGGAGAGCGCCAGCTACGTGCTCGTGCTGGCCACCGCCTACCGCATGCTGTTCGGCCACCGCCCCCACGTCCTGCGCCCCGGTCAGAACGTGTTGGTGTGGGGTGCGTCCGGTGGACTGGGATCGATGGCGGTGCAGCTCATCGCCACCTCCGGCGCCAACGCCATCGGCGTCGTGTCGGATGACGACAAGCGCGACTTCGTCATGCAGCTGGGCGCCCGCGGCGTCATCAACCGCAAGAGGTTCAATTGCTGGGGCGAGTTGCCGCAGATCGGCAGCCCCGAGTACGACGCCTGGTTCAAAGAGGCGCGCAAGTTCGGCGCTGCCATCTGGGAAATCACCGGCAAGGGCAACAACGTCGACTTCGTGTTTGAGCATCCGGGCGCGGCGACCTTCCCCGTCTCCGTGCTGGTGGTGAAGCGCGGCGGCATGGTGGTGATCTGCGCCGGCACCACCGGCTACAACCTCACCATGGACGCGCGATACCTCTGGATGCACCAGAAGCGCGTGCAGGGCTCCCACTTCGCCAATCTTCTGCAGGCGGCGCAAGCCAACAAGCTGGTGGTGGAGCGGCGCATCGATCCGGCCATGTCAGAGGTCTTCCCGTGGGAGCAGATCCCCAAGGCGCACATGCGCATGTGGAGGAACGAGCACAAGCCCGGCAACATGGCAGTGCTCGTCAGCGCCCCCAGCACGGGTCTGCGCACCTACGAGGACGTGCTGGAGGCAAGCCGGCAACGGTTCGGCTGAAGTGGTCATGCCCAGGCGACGGCGCTGTCGATGAGGCGCTGTTGATTGAGCGATGGCGCATGTGCAGTCATTCCGAGCACTGATCAGAGATTGAACGGAGAGGTGTGCGGGCCGAGAGGCTTCTTGGGCCAAGGAGAGCCACGGGCCCCAATCCGCGCTTGCTCCTGTTACCGCGACGACCCTTTACGGTGGCGCCCGGTGAAATGGAGGCGTTCCCGGCGTGCTGACGCTGCGCCAAATCGAGGTCATTCGTGCCATTGTGATCACCGGCAGCGTCACCGCTGATCGGCATCGATCCCAACGATCCCTATGGCCGCATCATGGCCGACATTTTCTCAAGCCGGGCCCTCTCCTACGAGGTGACGATCCGCGCGCGCTTCGGCTCCACCGTGTGCGCGCTGGTGACCAACGGATTGGGCATTGCCGTCGTCGACGAGTTCACGCTGGCGGGCGGCAATTGGCCAGGTGTGCGCACCATCGAGATCGGCGAGGGGACGCTGTTTGAGACCTACGTCGCCTATCGCAAGGACGCGAGCTTTCGAGCTATTGCCGCCATTTCGTGTCGAGCCTGCGCGGCCACATGGAGCGCCTGGCGGACCCAGCGAGTAGCCGCGATAAATCGGCCAAGCCGCGCCGGCGGCGTCGGCAAAAAATAACATCAGGTTAAGCCTCGACCAATTCTTGATTATTGACGGCACTCCTCAACGCCTTCAAGGTTCCCGCGCGCCTCCCGAACTTAGGAGGGCGGGCCGAGGGCCGGCGAGGAGCGACATCGGTAATGACAGCAGTGATGCATGGCCGATCCGTTCTGACCTTTGCGGCAATTGACGCCACCGGCCGGCTCGTCGAGGAGAACGAGCCGCGGGCCCGCCATGAACGCCATGGCGCTGTCGAGCAGCTTCTGTTGCCCGTGCGACAAGCTCACCGCACGTTCTTCGCAAAGATGACCGAGGCGGAAGTACTCGAGCATGCGCTCGGCGTCGGCTGTGAGGCCGGCGTCGCGCGCGCCGAACAGGCGCGACAGGCGTGAGCCGCGATGCTCCTGGCCGGCCAGGATGAGGTTTTCGCGCACGCTGAGCTGGGGGAACACTTGCAGGGGCTGAAAGGTGCGGCTGACGCCAAGCCGATTGAGCCTCGAGGGGCGCGGTCCGGTCACGGCGCGATCATCGATGCGCACCTCGCCGCGGGTGGGCGCCAGCTAACCCAAGATACAGTTGAAGAGCGTCGACTTGCCGGAGCCGTTGGGGCCGATCAATCCGAGGATCTCGCCTTCATAGACGTCGAAGGACACGCCGTTCACGGCATTGACTCGAGCCCTCAACATGCAGAGTGGAGCGACCTTCGTTGTCATCGAGCACAAGATGGAGTTCGTGATGTCGCTGTGCTCGCGCATCCTCGTGCTGGCCGAAGGCCGGCTGATCGTCGAGGGGACACCCGATGGCGTGCGGCGCGATCCCAAGGTGATCGCCGCCTACCTGGGGAATTCGATACCCAAGCTGAGCAACGTGGTGTCCGGCTATGGCCCAATGACCATCCTCAACGGCACCAGCGCCAGCATCAGGCGGGGCGCCATCACGACCGTCGGCCCCAACGGCGCGGGCAAGTCGACCATGTTCAAGACCGCCTTCGGCTTGCTTCTCGTAGGCGCCGGCAGCATCGAGTTCGACGGCCGCGACACCACCAATCGCACCGCGGCAGATGCTCGACGCCGGCATGTGCTAGGTGCCGCAGGGCCGCAACATCTTCCCGGAGCTGTCGGTGCGGCATAATCTTGAGCTCGGCGGCGTGGCCGCTCGCGGACCAGTCCCGGTTGCCCGGACGGTTGGATGCAATGCTGCAGCGCTTTCCGATGCTGAGGGACAGGGCCAATCAGCAGGCCGCCACGCTGTCGGGCGGGCAGGAGAAGCTGCTCGAGGTCGCGCGCGGACTGCTGCTCGACCCCAAGTTCATGCCGATCGACGAGCCCTCGATCGGGCTGTCGCCGCTGCTGGTCGAGGACGTGTTCGCCATCCTCAAGAACCCGCGTAACAAGGGCGTGACCATCCTGCTGATCGAGCAGAACGCTAAGCAGGCTTTGCAGATGTCAGACTACGGACTGGTTCTGGAGCAGGGCCAAGCGCGCCTCGAAGGTGCGGCGGCGAGCATCCTCGCTGACAAGCGCGTTGCTCAGCTTTTCCTGGCTGGCGGCCTGCGCGAAGACTGGGAGAAACCCGAATGAGCGCACCGAGGAGCCTCGTCGGTCTGATCGGCGCCAACATCAAGAGCTCGCTGTCGCCGGCCCTGCACGAGGACGCCTTTGCGGTCGCCGGCATTCGCGGCCACTACCATTTGATGGATCTCGACCGATTGCCGGGCCGACGCCTCGAGCATTTGCTGGAGGCGGTGAAGGTCGCCGGGTTCGACGGAATCAATGTCACCTTTCCATGCAAAGAGGCCGTCATTGCCCTGCTCGATGCGATGTCTGCCGAGGCGCAGCAGATCGGCGCCGTCAATACGGTGACGATCTCCGCCAACGGTCGCACCGTCGGCTACAACACCGACCGCATCGGCTTCCGCCGCAACTTCGAGGACGGGCTCGGGCGTGCCAGCGTCGAGGGCAAGACCGCGGTGCTGGTCGGCGCTGGCGGCGCGGGACGGGCGGTCGCCTTTGCGCTGATGGACCTGGGCGCCGCCACCGTCGTCGTCCAAGACAGGGATGACGCACGCGCTGCGTCACTCGTGAGCGACCTGATGCTAAACTGCGGGGCCGCACGCGTTCGGCGTGCGAGATCGCTTGACGATGCCATCGCCGGAGCGGCGGGCCTGGTGAACGCCACACCGGTCGGCATGGCGGGTTTTCCCGGCAATTCGGTGCCGCTCGAGCTGCTGCGCGCCGATCTTTGGATCGCCGACGTCATCTACACTCCGATCGAAACGCCGCTCATCAGCTCGGCGCGAGCCAAGGGCGCGCGGACGCTGACGGGTGGCGGCATGTGCGTGCACCAGGCGGCGGAGACGTTCCGTCTCTTTACCGGACTGCAGCCCGACCTTGAGCGCATGCACAGCACGTTTGCCAAGGCTCTGGCGGCCCGCGACGCCGGACCCACACCCGGCGTCTGAAGCAATTGAGGAGTGGCCCATGAAGCTGTCGATCGCTACGGTCTCCTTGAGCGGTGATCTTGCCGAAAAGCTCGACGCCATCGCCGCCGCCGGCTTCGAGGGCGTCGAGATCTTCGAGAATGACCTGCTCTCCTTCAGCGGCACCCCGGGCGATGTGCGCAAGCTGATCGGCGACCTCGGCCTCGCGATCATTGCCTTCCAGCCGTTCCGCGATTTCGAAGGCATGCCGGCGGACAAGCGCGAGCGGGTGTTCGCGCGCGCCGAGCGCAAGTTCGATGTCATGCAGGAGCTGGGCTGCGATCTCCTGCTCGTGTGCTCCAACGTGTCGCCGGAGAGCCTCGGTGGCATCGAACGGGCAGCAGCAGATCTCAACGAGCTGGGGGAGCGTGCCAACAAGCGCGGCCTGCGCATCGGCTTTGAGGCTTTGGCCTGGGGCCAGCACATCAACGATTACCGCGATGCCTGGGAGGCCGTACGCCGCGCCGATCACCCCGCTGTCGGCCTCGTGCTCGACAGTTTCCACACGCTCGCGCGCAAGACCGAGCTGCGCGCGATGGGTTCGATCCCGCGTGAGCGCATCTTTCTCGTGCAGGTGGCCGATGCCCCCGCCCTCGACATGGATCCGCTGTCGTGGAGCCGGCATTTCCGCAGCTTCCCCGGCCAGGGCGACCTGCCGCTCCTCGAATTCATGGCGGCGTTGCAATCGACCGGCTTCGCCGGCGGCCTTTCGCTCGAGATCTTCAACGATCAGTTCCGGGCGGGCTCGGCGCGCGGCGTGGCCGTCGACGGCTACCGCTCCCTGCTGTTCCTGCTGGACCAGCTCCGTGCGCGGACAGGAATCGGGCATCGAGGACTTGAGCCCCTGCCGCCGCGGTCGAAGTGCCTCGGCACCGAGTTCATCGAGTTCGCCATCGATGAAAGGGAGGCCGTCGCCTTCGAGACAGTTCTCAAGGGCCTGGGTTTCGCATGCGCGGGCGTGCACAAGTCGAAGTCGGTCACGCGCTGGCGCCAGGGTGCCATCAACATCGTCATCAACACGGAGAAGGAGGGCTTCGCACACTCCTACAACATCACGCACGGCACGTCCGTGTGCGCGATCGGCCTGCGCGTGGATGATGCGGTCACCACTCTCGATCGCGCCCAGAAGCTGCTCGATCAACCGTTCCGCCAGGCCGTCGGTCCCGGAGAGCTCGAGATCCCGGCCGTGCGCGGCCTGGGCGGCAGCCTGATCTACTTCATCGACCTCAAGAGCAATCTGCGCGACGTATGGGAGGTCGAGTTCGAGCCCACGGGCCAGGGCACAGGGGATGGTGGCGATGGCCTCACCGTGGTCGACCACATCTCGCAATCAATGCACTACGAGGAAATGCTGTCCTGGCTGTTGTTCTACACCTCGCTGCTCGATCTGACGAAGACCCCCGAGCAGGATGTCCTCGATCCCGGCGGCCTCGTGAAGAGCCAAGTGGTGCAGGCGGCCGACGGGGCGCTGCGGCTTGTCCTCAACGCGTCGCAGTCGCGCCATGCGCTCTCGACGCGGTTCCTGTGGGAGGCGTTCGGATCCGGCGTCCAGCATATCGCCTTCGCTACCGACGACATCTTCAAGACCATGGCGCGGTTCGAAGCCAGCGGCATGGCAATGCTGCCCATTCCCGAGAACTACTATGATGATCTCGAAGCCAAGACCGACTTGCCGGCCGGCCGGATCGAGGCTTTGAAGGCTCACAACCTGCTCTACGACAAGGAGGGCAGCAGCGAATACCTGCAGGCCTATACCGCTACGTTTGAGGATCGCTTCTTCTTTGAAATCGTCGAGCGGCGCGGCTACCAGGGCTTCGGAGCTCCCAATGCGCCGATCCGGCTCGCCGCCCAGTCGCGCCAAGTCAGGGCTCGATTGCTGCCGTGAGCGGCCATCGGGTCGCGGGCCTCCAGGCTTCAAGGAGCAGGCTTGAGGGGGCGCGCACCCCGACCGATCAGCTGTCCCAGACCTTTTCGGGCATCGGCAGCCCTTGCCACGTGGACGGATCGATGGGGCGATCGGGTTGAATGTGGAACTTGTCCTCCAGCACCCACATGAGCTGGCGCGAATGCTGGCCCGCATGCCACGTCGTGCGCTCCAGGAATTCGTGGCGGCTGACGTCGCCATAGTAGACCTTGGCCTGGTCACTCCAGTGCGTGCGCACCTTGGCGTCCTGCCACCAGCCGTCGAACCGCCGTCGCACGTCGGCCCCATAGGCAAGGATTTGGGAACGCGAGGTTCCCGCCGGCGGTATCCGGTTGTAGGCCGCCGGTTCCAGCGGGATGCCCGCCTCGTGCTCCAGGAAGGCGTCGACGACGTTGAAGAGGTGCCAGGCGAGCTGCCGATAGGAGCGGGGGCGGCCGGGCAGCTGTTGGTCCAGATGGTCCTCGGGCAATTGCGCAAGGAAGCGCGCTGCGCCATCGAGCACCACATCGATACGGCGCGCCAATTCCTCCGGCGGCAGGTGCTTGAGGGTGCCAAGATCGATGCCGACGAGCCGCGCGATCTCTTTGAGCGACTGGCCGTTCACCCAGTCCTTGCCGCGCGCGATCACCGGCAGCTGGCGGGTC
>Ga0306920_100003507_pt1 | contig 19911 bp, 12 predicted proteins | sample flu12Cox44000170_FD_204666 | JGI IMG/M metagenome (GOLD analysis project Ga0306920, IMG submission 204666) | Lab enrichment of tropical soil microbial communities from Luquillo Experimental Forest, Puerto Rico - flux4day.12C.oxic.44.000.170 (v2)... | ecosystem: Environmental > Terrestrial >... | reverse complement strand
TACCGGAATAGCGGGCCAAGACCGGGTAGGGGAAGACAGGCCGCGTGCGCACTACAATGCCGTTGCTCAGTTTGCCAGCGATTAGTTTGTAGGGCGCCGGCCCCTTCTCCACCCAATTTTCGAGCGCGGTCATGGAGTCAAACTCGGTGAAACCGGGACCTTCGCCGCTGTGGTGAACTCCCGGTACCAGAAATAGCCTGAAGAAGTCTTCGGTTTGTTTGCGTCCGCCCATGAATTTCACCACGTCTTCGTAGTAGCCAATGGAAGAAGTCGCCATGATGGCACCGTCGGCCCAGCCATGCCAAAGGAGAAGCTTCCCGCCCCGCGCTTTGAAGGCGCGCAGATCGAGGGAGGTCGCGTCGTAGATTTTTCGCGCCCTGGCCAGCGTGCCGGGATCGCGATCGAAGTCGAAGGTGAGTGCATCAGCGTTCGCTCTTATCTTTTCATCTGCAAGGTATTTTATGTACTGCCCAGGAAGCTCTAAGTTGGCAAGACGCGGCGTTACCCCTGGACGTGGCGAGCCAAAATAATTCCAACCCGCCCACATAGTCTCTGTCCCCGGCAGGTACGGGAACGCGTAGATGACTTCGCCCTTAGAATTGGTCGCTGGGGTCATCAAACGCTTAATTGCAGCGACCTGTCCTGCGTTCAGGCAATCAGGACTACTGCTCTGAGAAGGGCAAGCAATCATTTCCGCCTGCCATTTGCAAGAGGGCGGATCGGTAACCAGTCCCTCCTCCACACCAGCCTGAGCGGCGCAATGCTCCAGCACGGATTTGTGCATGGCCTCGGCAGCGGCGGCATTTAGCACCGATCCGCCATGTCCATCGCTGAATGCTTGCGCAAACCAAGCTGCGGCGATGGTGTTTCGTCCGGTGTAGTCGTACACGGGTGCACTGGCCATTAAGCCGTCGAAGTCCTCAGGAAAGCGTTGCGCTTCTATGAGAACGGCTTGGCCGCCTTTGGAGCCACCTCCCATGTACGAATATTTGATGGGCTTACCGTAGAAGTGTGTGGTGATGGCCTTAGCAATGAGCGTGACCACGTGATTGCTGCGCCATCCAAAATCCTCCTGTAATTCAGGCGCGTTCGCTGCCCAAACGCCGTCAAATCCCCAAGCGCTGTCATGCCCGCCATTTCCTGTAACCGAGGCATACCCACGCGCCAGGCCGAGGTTGCAAGAATCTCCAAAAACGGTGCCGCAGAAAGCGCCACAGGCATAAAAGAAAAATTTCTGATTCCAATCGTTGGCCAGCGGTAGCTTTAGCTCAAATTTGTTTTGCGGCGCAACATAGCCGGTCACGTCGCAATACTGATGAATCAGCAGAGAGCCTTTTGCCGTGCCACTGGCAAATCCGCTGGGAGTGAGGATCCAGTGCTCGAGACCGCTAGGTGGCACCTCGATTAGACGCGCGGAGGTGATCAGCGCTGGTCCTCCGCGGGCATCTTCCAGTTTGAACTCCATCAGAGCGGCGCACTTCTGTGCTTCCGGTCCGAGGGGTGGCGTCTGGGTTAGGTTCTGCGCAGCAGCCACGGTCCGCATACTCAAGCAGAGCAGCGTAAGCGAAATTAGTATAGTGAACTGACGCATGGCGAACTCCCGCGTCTCGACTGATTGTTGGGGAGTCTAGTTCCCGTCACAGTCAAAATGCAACGACAGTCAGCATTTAGTGCTGTTGTAGGCGTACTCACAGGCAATCCACTTTGGACGGATGACGGCGACTCTTCCCCAATGGAATGAGGTAAAGGATGGCCGACCATCCGGGAGCCATCCGCGCGTAGGCAGAACCGGCAGAATTCCACGACCAGGATATAATTTCGTACAATGCGAATTGTCATCATGGGAGCGGGCATGGCTGGCCTCAGCGCGGCACTTGCTTTAGCGCGTGCCGGACATGAGATCACGCTCCTCGAGCGGGATACGGTCTTCCAAGATGGCGGCTGGGAGACTGCTTTGCAAAGGTCTCGCGACGGGATTGCTCACTTCTTCCAACCGCATGTTTTTTGGCCTCGAGGTTCGCTGCTTCTGAGACGGAGCTTCCCGGATGTGTATCAGAGACTGCTCCATGCTGGCGCTTACGAATTGTTTCTTTACCGCAAGATTCGTGGAGACTCGCAGCCTGGCGACGAGGAACTCGTCTATCTAGGAGTCCGGAGGCCGTTGATCGAATGGGGATTGCTGCAAGCCGTGCTCAGAGAGAGGAGTATCTCGGTTCGCGGCGGCTTACGCGTTGTCGGTCTCTTGGGAAAACCAGATACTGTGCCGCAAGTCAGCGGAGTCCGGACAGAGCAAGGCGATGTTGAGGGTGACTTAGTCCTAGACGCTCTCGGCCGTACCAGCCCCGCTCCCGCGTGGCTCGAAGGCTTGGGGACCGCTTCTCTGCGGACCGAGTCGAGCGCCTGCGGGCTGATCTACTATAGCCGCTACTTTCAGCTTATGCCCGGAGCACTGTTTCCGTTCGACAGATGGCTCATCAGTCCGCGTGGCGATTTAGGTTACGCCGGGTTTTTCACCTTTATTGGAGATAACCAGACGTTTGGCGTTGTCCTCGGAATCCCCACCTGGGATCGGGAACTCAGGGTGCTCCAGCACGAGCCGGCGTTCATGGCTGCGTGTCGTGAGATACCCGCTCTAGGCGATTTGGTGAAGCCAGAGTTTGCCAAACCCATCGGGCCAATTGTGGCCGGAGGTGGCCTGCTCAACACGCTTCGACACTACGTCCGCGACGAACGTCCGGTTGCGCTCGGATTCTTCCCTTTGGGCGATTCCTTATGTCACACGAATCCTGCGTATGCGCTGGGGCTCACCTTCTCTCTCATCCAGGCGATTGAGCTATGCGACATTATCAGTGCGGTCCCCGCTAAAGACCAAGAGTCACAGATGCTCAACTACGTCGCACGCGTCCTACCTGAAGTCAGGGAGCGTTTCGCCCTGTCCTGCGAACTCGACGCCGTGCGTATCCGCGCTTGGCAGGGCGAGCGGATTGATTTCATGCATCGTACGGGTTGCTATCCCCAGTTTGTGTGGGTCGGCGCCCCGGCAGTTGCCCTTCTGAATGGGGAAATCTGTCGTAAGACTCTCCGACGCATCGGAGTGCTCGATCGGCTTTCCGTATTCGATGAGGACATCGCGCTGCAAGAGCGCGTGGAAGAACTGCTAGCGGCGGGCTTGCCACGGACGTCCGTGCCACCGCGGACCGAACTGGTACGAGTTGCAAGCGAATCTATGGCGCGAGCAGACGCAGCCAGCTGACAGGCTGCTTTCCCTCAACAAAATCATCGACGGGTACCCCTATGATTCACACAAATTCAAATTTGTACGTTGCCTGGGCTTGCCAAAGAACTCTCTGATGTTTCGGTGGCGTTTCCCGCCGATGGTTAGGGAGTCACTGGCAATCCTGAAGTTATCGATTCTCAGTTTCTTGTTTGCCGACCATCAGTCCACGATTCGCCCTTATCCCTTCAACGCGTGTCCTCCGTACTATAATGACGCGCACTGATGGGACTGACCTCCGGCACCAAACTCGGGCCGTACGAGATCATTGCACCGTTGGGTGCGGGCGGCATGGGCGAGGTCTACCGTGCTCGTGATACGCGTCTCGACCGCATCGTCGCGATCAAGGTTTTGCCGGAACATTTGGCGGACCGAGTCGATCTGCGCGAGCGGTTCGAGCGGGAAGCTCACACGATCGCAAGCTTGAATCATTCTCATATCTGCTCCATATATGACGTTGGCCATCAGAACGGTACCGATTATCTTGTGATGGAGTATCTGGAAGGCGAGACGCTGGCGCAGCGCCTGCAAAAAGGCCCGCTAACGCCGGAGCATTTGCTGCAATATGCGATTCAGATTGCCGATGCATTGGACAAGGCACCGCAGGGGCATCACGCATCGCGATTTGAAACCAGGCAACATCATGCTGACCAAGAGCGGGGCAAAGCTGCTGGACTTTGGCCTGGCGAAGCTGAAGCCGCCGACAACCCCTTCGGATGTCACCCTTTCGGCGCTGCCTGCATTACAGGACTCGATTACGGGCGAAAGAAGCATCCTTGGAACATTGCAATACATGGCCCCGGAGCAACTGGAAGCCAAGGAAGTGGACGCACGGACGGACATCTTTGCGTTTGGCGCAGTGCTGTACGAAATGGCGATGGGGAAAAAGGCCTTCGACGGCAAGAGCCAGGCGAGCCTAATCGCGAAGATACTTGAGACCGATCCCCCACCGATATCATCCCTTCTGCCGATGACGCCGCCGGGTCTGGATCGTATCGTCAAGTCGTGTCTTGCAAAAGAGCCGGAGGAGCGATGGCAAAACGCAGCTGATTTGGCGCGCGAGTTGAAATGGATCGCTGACGCTGGCGCGCAAGCGACGAGCAGTGTCGGCGTCTTAGAGTCCAAGAAGGCGTCCCGCAATCGCACGCTCATGTATCTCGGCTGGGCCGCCTCGGCGGTCTTCCTGGTTGTCGCAGCCATTCTATTTACACGGGGCAGCGGCGAAGCGCCTTCAACCTCCTCGATCATTCGAATCCTGGCGGGCCCACTATTTGTTTCAGTGATTTAGCCATCGCCGCTTCACCGACGTTTGCCGCTGGTCGTCTGCAAGTTAGACTGGACTGCTCCCTGTTCGAGCGCCTGAATCGCAACTCTGAGCAGCCGAAGGTTGAGGACGTTTTGATCTGAAACTCACGATTCCTATGCTGCGGAGCACGAGTCGCCGATCTGATCACAATGGACGTTGAAGGCGCCTAGCGCGATTAGTAAGCACTGGGAAATAGCCCTCTTTCGGCAGGGAATCTCGAATCGGAGCCTCAATCTCGGCCGACCATTTTGAGTCGTCTTCTCGATCAGATCTTTCGTTGTGGTGTTCACGCGACAGGTAATCCACTGTCGGCTACTTCGGGTAAGCGGTCGTCGTCGACTCGTCTGGGGCGAGAAGGATCGCGTAATAGCCAGTTGCGCCTAACGCTTGCCAGGCCGCCTTCTGAGAAATTGGCGGTGGAGTTCCTGTGATCAGCGCCCGCGCCCCCGTCTGCGAAAGCAACCCGAACACGTATTGCCGGCTTGCAGGTTTGGCAGTCCAGAATGTTAAAACGCCTGCTGAAGGAATTTCCGCGACGACACGAATCCGCGCGAGGTGAGCCCAATAGTAGTCTATGGCCTTTGGATGACCTTCGTGGCCCATAATTGCGACCGAGTCTCCCGAATTTATTCCAAGACGCTTCAAGTCTTGAGCGGCCTGCCATACGATATTTGGCTGCCCTTTCGCTATCTGGTAAAGCTCTGTGGTGAGCTGAGCGGTCAGGCTCAAACCGATCGCTGCGCAGCCCGCCAACAGGCAAGCCACAGATAGACGAGGTGACCAGTCCAATGCCGGAAGACGAATCGCCGCAAACAGGCAGCACCACATAACAATCACCGCGGCCCCGATAAACCGCGATTCGACGTGAACCAGCGCGTAGACCATCAACGTCCCCGCTGCAGGCAACCAGACAGGCCAAAGCCCGGCGAACTCTTTGAGCCACTTGCCCTTCCAGCCCGCGAAGAAAACCAGGGTGAGGAACGCAGTTGCAATACCCTTTTGAGCCGAAAGCAGGTGAAAGTATTCTCCGAAACTGGTCCTCAATGTTCGTAACTGCCCGCGCCATGCAAAGTGGGGTCGTACGCCGTCATACCAGTAAGTAGGGTCATACCATAGCGGGTACGAACCTGGGCCAGGGCCAGAAACGTCCTCCACCGGAGGAACTTCATTCAAGCGACGGCCGCTGTGAGTCGGTGTCCCAAGGCCGGCATCTTCCCCGTGCCAATATGGATGGTTAACAAGATCGTTTATATAGAACGCATAATTCAAGCGTCCCGCGTCCCCGAAAGTAAATCGCCCCTTCGCCTTCGATAGCGTCAAGATCCACGGGCTTGCCACGAGCAGGAACGTAACGAGCGCGGCGGTAGTGAGCAAAGCGGACCGTTTCCAGTTGTCAGTCGCAAACAAGCTGCAGAATAGAAAGACGAGGCCGAGAGGAAACATCACGGCCTTGGCCAGATACCCTGCGGCAAGCGTGACGCCGAGCGCAAGATATGCGACCCAACCCGCCGCCCCCCGCTTCATCCGAATTAGCAATCCTGTCCCGAGCAGAAACGACGCAAGAACAATTAGATCGGGCTGATCGATTCCCACACCCACAAGCTGCAAGGCGGCGAAGAAAAACAAGGAATAGCCAAACACGTTCCAGGCCCATCGCGTTCGTGACAGTGTTTCAACCGTGGAAGCGCTTAAAGAGGAGGTCAGTTCCTGAAAGAAGAACGCAAACGATGCCACGGAGAGAAGGTAGACAAAAAAATTCAACAGATGCAAGGAAGTGGCTTCCCGGTACTCTGGAACGTGACCAAACCAAATCACGAGCGCCAGCAGCCAAGAATAAAGCGGGCTCCAATACGCATTGACCGCATGCGCATAATCGTGCTGGATGTAAGCGTGAGCGATTTCGATGTAGCTGACGCCATCGGGTTCAATGTAGAACCGCCATGACCAAGCCTGGCTCAGGCCAAGAACAATTGCCAATGCCCAAAGTGAAGCAACGAGTCTCCGTTCCCTCGCGGAATAGAATTCATTGCTCATGCGGATCCCAGAGTTGCATCACCTACGAAACGTGGACCACCGTGTTTTTATATCACAAGTCCAAATCAAGCTTTCTATATTCGCCACATTGAAGGCACAACCTGAGGAACCAAAATTTCCCCGACTTACTGCGGTCTTCTGTAATCACCTCGGCTGAAATACTTGTCAAGCCAAATATACAAGCAACTGAGCTAATACCGGTCTCCCATCTCCTTGATATTCAGCTTTGCCACTCCGATTCGCCCTTCACTGGCACCAGCGTCGGTGCCCGTTCACGTGCTGCCTGCAAGATTTTCCGTGTATTGGGCTCCTTCTTTCTCCTAGCGAACGTTTCGGCGCCCGGGATATTCTAGGTGCCGTGCAAACGCCTAGCCAACCATATCCCACTCGAATGGATTCCAGACATGAATGAAACTGAAAACTCTCCTGCTACCGATCAAGTTCGCCCTCGGCAACTTCACTTGGAGGTCCGTTCAGACCGGCTCCTCCATTTTGGACTTCTCGTCGTCGCGGTCGGTTTAGGACAGCCGGTTAGCGTGCCTGATAGCACGTGTCAGCCCCTGGGAATGATTCATGTGAGTAACGCAAGTCAAGCGAGACTTACGAATTGCAGCACGGATCAACAAATAGGGCCGAAATGCCGGTAGTCGGCACAGAAACGGGGCTCAAAGTCGGAACTCAGGCGGACGGTGCCCTGAGTCGACTCAAACTGCGATTTCGGCGGTTTGCCTACTATGTAATTCTCGTATTCTGCACCATTTCGGCGTTGCGTCTGACAATACAAGAGGGCGCGGAGCTGTTTTCCCTGAAGGAACGAGGTTATGGCGACAGTTATATTATCCATACAGTGGAACAATATGTGAAAACGGGCCAAATCTATCCCGACCTACATGGCCGCGACGAACTTCCTTCTCTGTACAGCCCGCTGCTCTACATTATGTTCTCGGCTCCACTGCGAGCCGGGGCCTGGGAAAACAGTTATGTCGGCCCGCGGCTGATGGTGCTGGCCAGCTTCCTGGCGTGCCTCGGATTAGTGGCGTCGATCAGCCGGAAACTGATCGACTGCCGCGCCGCCGTGCCTGTCAGCATGCTGTTAGCTTGTTCTTTTGGGGTTTTTCAGGGATGGCCCACTCAATTGCGCGGGGATTTTACTAGCATCTGCTTTGCGCTGCTAGCGATACGTCTGCTCTTCGAGGACCGTCCCTGGTCGTACGCGCTTGCGGGTGCGGCAGCAGGATTCGCGTTGCAATTCAAGCTGACGTATGTCGCCGCGGGCACAGCGGGTCTTCTTTGGCTGATCTACCAGAGGAAATGGAAATCCTTGATCGCATTCATGATGGCGGCGGCGCTGACCTCGCTAGGTGTCTATGCCCTCATACTGGTTCGCGAACCGCACATGTTAGAGCACCTTTTGGTGCTGCGTTCGTCGGTGCCGGATTATTCAGGTGTTCGCCGGTTCCTGTATTACTTGGGCATGGAGCCGGTTCTGCTTCTGGGGGTCACAATGGTTCCGTTGCTGGTTTTCCGCCGGTGGTTCCAGTGGTCTCCACTGGCACTGTACTTCTTCATATCCTTCGCGGTCTCTACACTCTTGTCTATTCAGGCCGGCAGCAACATCAACTATTTTTTCGAGTCTCTGTTCGCGATCACACCGTTCGCCGTTGCGGGAATGTTCAGGCTACGCGAGCGGATCAGCGACGTGAGCAGCTTGTTTGTCGGGCTGTTGATATGGGGGTTAGGAATCAATCCTGCAGTCTTGCATACGGTCGAAACGATGCGCCTGGCTAGGGTTGCGCCAGCTCAAAACCGCTATCTGGAGCAACTGCGAGTGGAGTTCGCCGGGAAGAACGTCTTTTCGACAGTAGGATGGGCATCCCATCTTGCAGAGAACGTGGCCATCTCGGAGCCTTTCCTTCTCTCATACTTGGAGCGCAGCGCGAAGTGGGATTCGGCCCCATGGGCGGCAAGAATTCGTCAACGGAAGTTCGATCTTATTGTGGTCGATCTTCCAGCAGCGTCCTGGCGTGGCATTCCGCACATCCCTCCCAAAATCCGCGCCGCGATTGACGCAGCCTACGAGCCCTTTTGTGCCTGCCCTGGCCTTTTGCTATTTCGTCGCCGAGGAGAGAATCCTGATCCCGGGCTTACGCGGTTTACAGCGATTGGTTGTCATGCTGTTGCGTGTCCCAACACGACGGAATGCCAGGCCTGGTAAAAGTTGAGATGCATGCCTTTTCAATGCGCCGCCGGTCACGGCCTTCGAGAACCAATGTTTTGAAGTATTACCTCTATCGCCTCACGCCTACGTCGCTGAAGAAACTTCTCGTTTTAATCACTTACGCCTACCAATGGGGAAGAGCTCGTTCGAACCTTCACGTTCCCTTCGGCACCGTAGTTCTGTCATCGTATTGCTGAACGTAGATTTCAGCTCTGCCAATGGAACGAACTAGTTTGTACCCGTTTTGCTGCAGCGCATCTCTATAGGAAATCCCCCATCCCCCCCAAACGTCCGCACTACGCACAACAACCGCTCGCGGCTGGTGCTTCTTCAATAAATCACGCACGCGGGCGTCCGTTATGATCTTGCGTCGCTCAGCTTCCGCTGGACTCAGCTTGGGCGAGACGAAAAGTGCGAAATCGTTTTCCGTGCCACCTTGTGGAACACAATCGCATTCGACCAGATACCCGGGCCAGAAGCTAATCACTGGGTCGTCCTTAGCAACCAAATGGCTAAGTTCCCTTGAGACCTGCCTTACGGTCGAAAGCCTATAGTCGAACGTGTTTGACCTTCTCCAGATCCCTTCCACGCCGCTCCCCCGATACGCGTAGTTGTAAAACGCCAAGAGCCCACAAAGAACGTAAAGACCGCCCAGCAACAACCCTATCTTCCTCATCAAGCGAAACCGCGAATCCGCAACATTGAGAGATTCCGCTGTGGTCGCGACGAGCCTCACGGCAGCGATCACCAGGTAGGGAACACAAACACAGAAATACTGGGGGAAAGTGGGACTTGGCACTAGGCAAGTAACAAAGAGAACAAAGCTCATAGCGAAGGGAAATAATGAGCGACGATCAAGGGTGCGCGACAGTACGGTTGCAAGGGCGGCGAGACCCAACAGGGCGAATTGGGCGCCAGAACCGTCGTACGAGCCCTGAAGGTTCGTGATAGCAAGCACTGTCTCAATTTTCTGAAATATCTGATGTCGGAGGCTCGAGTCACTTCGAATGAGGTGATAACCGATGTTATCGAAGATGTAAGAGGTGGGAGCTTTTAATAACATCAGTAGATTTGGTGTCAAGCCAACTGCCAGACCACCGATGAAGGGCCAGACAACCTTCAGTCGCCCGTCCGAGCGAGACCCAGAGAAGTAGAGCGATGCCATCAAGACCGGCGTCACCGCGATCAAGTAAAGCCTCGTATCCACAGCGAGACCAAGTAAAAGGCCTCCAGATAATGCCTTCCAGCCGATCTGTCGCTTCTTTTCGGAGACGACTAGCACGTAGGCACAAAAAAGGAGGAAATTCGACAAGGCGTAGGTTTTAACAACCGAGTGCCAGGCGATGACTAGATTGTTCAGGGCGTACAACAGGACTGCAAGGCACGAAAGGACTTTTCTGGAATAGAGCCGTTCGATATGCCAATAGAGGAGTCCCCCGAGACCCACGGACAAGAGCACGGATAACATTCGGCCGGAAATCCAGGAGAGCCCAACAAGCCTCGACCAGACCGCATAAACGTAGGGCAGCGCTGGCATCTGCTGGAAAAAGAAATCGACGTACAGGCGCTTGCCCTGCGCGACAAGCTTGGCAGCCAGTAGATAGAGACCTTCGTCAGTATCGGTGAGCCTCAAATAACCAATGATGGTGAAAAGCACTGTCTGTAATCCTAAGCAGGTCGGCAAGCTCCAGATCGTGCTAGATTCGTCGGCTAACCAGCGGTAATTTGCTGGTCTGGTCGTGGATTGTTGGCCGGGGCTGATCAGTAAGTTCTGCCTGGAGTTCTTTTCAGTTTTGGGCATATGAGCCTTCAAAACTGCCGAGCACCCTGAAATGGAACTTCTATTTGGTTTTTCAGTCAGACGTATTCTACAACGTCCATAGGCCCTCTGGACGTTATCTCCTAACTAAGGCAGGTTGATCCGAAGGTGCTAAAGGACATGCCCGCTCGGCTGTCAACAACTTTATACGTCGTTGCGGCGTCATTGTGAAATGCTCGTGAGTATCCCACCTTAGAACCTAATGTGTGCCTCAGGTGCTTCCTGAGTTTCACGCGCAGGGTAGTCACTTGGTTTGCGACCAACCGGGGGCGCCGAAGTATCTTACGTCCACCACCGAAGAGTACGCTCTATGAACCTGAACGTCCGCGATGGCGCTGCGGTGAGGAAAAAGACGTTTAGTAGTGGAATCGCCGAAAGCTAAGATACACTCTGCCGCGTGCGAGTTCCGCAATTGCGAGTTTGCGAACGGGAGCACTTCCTTTTCAAATTTCAGGAGGACAGGAGCTGCACTAATGTTCTGGTATTTCGTATTTTTTTTCCTCTCTGGTTTTTGCAGCATTTTGTACGAACTGATCTGGCTGCGGCTGGCGATGGCCCAATTTGGTGTTACCACAGCGCTTGTTTCGATCGTCCTCTCTGCGTTCATGGCCGGTCTCGGTGCTGGGTCCTTGGCCGCAGGTGCTCTGATCCGGCGTCATCAGGACCGAATCGACTTCCCTCCTCTGCGGCTCTACGCGCTCGCTGAGCTCTTGATTGGCGTTTCCGCGTACCTGGTGCCGGTTCAATTGATGTGGGGACACCGCCTTCTGCAGCATGTTGTCGAACAGGTTGCGGTCTCATCGCCAACTTACTATCTGGCTTCAGGCACCTGGTTGACGCTGACCATTGTCCCGTGGTGTATGTGCATGGGTGCTACCATCCCGCTTGCCATGTTTGCCATCAACAGAGATTCGCGTTATGAAGCGCACCGATCCTTCAGTTTTCTGTACCTCGCAAACGTCCTTGGGGCAGTTGCAGGTGCGGTGATTCCTTTGTTTTTCATCGAAGTGTTTGGCTTTCAGGGCACGCTAAAGGTTGGGGCGATGGTGAACGTGACAATCGCTACGCTCGCTCTCTTTCTAACGCTCTCACCTCGGCAGAGAAGCGCGAGCACGAGGTTGAAACAGGCATTGGATTCCCCATCCACTCTGGTGGGATGGAAACACACTGTCCTTGTTTTATTGTTTACCACCGGCCTTACGACCATGGGAATGGAAGTTGTGTGGATTCGACTGTTTACCCCTTATCAAGGGCCTCTGGTTTACTCCTTCGCAGCAATCTTGGCTTCTTACCTTTTGGCAACGTTCGTTGGATCTCAGTTCTACCGTTTTTGGAGTCGCCGCGGCCAAGAATGCGAAGGCGCGGTTGCATGGATTTCGCTGGGCCTATTGGGACTACTTCCCTTGCTCACTTCCGATTCCCGCCTGCCGATGCACTCTTCCCTTCGAGTTTTTGCTGGCGTAGCGCCTTTTGCGGCTGTAGTAGGTTTCCTCACGCCGATGCTGGTAGACCGTTTCTCGGCAGGTGACCCGGATCGGGCAGGCCGCGCTTATGCCGTGAATGTGTTGGGGTGCATCGTGGGTCCATTGGTATCCGGCTTTTTCTTGCTGCCGTTGTTTGGTGAGCGCGTAGCTATGCTGCTCTTCGTGGTACCTTGCTATGCCCCAGCTGCACTACTGGGAAGAGTGGGAAGGTCAAGGCTTGTGCGGCGGGGAGCGATGTTTGGGACCGTCATGGCAGGCCTGGCTGTTTTTGTCTTAACCCAGGACTTCGAGACGCGATTCCCTGACCGCACAGTTCTGCGGGACAGTGCCGCCACTGTCATCGCGACCGGAACAGGTCGAGGTAAGCAACTCCTGGTTAACGGCGTGGGCATGACCGGTTTGTCGCCCATCACCAAGATGATGGCCCATTTCACTCTCGCTTCTTTGGAGCGACCGTCCCGTGAAACTCTGATTATCTGCTTCGGGATGGGCACAACTTTCCGGTCGGCAGTCTCTTGGGGCACGCGAACTACCGCTGTCGATCTCATCCCCAGCGTTCCGAAGCTCTTTAATTACTACCATCCGGACGGCGTTGAAGTATTGGCCTCGCCGTTTGCACATGTAGTAATTGACGACGGACGTCGCTATTTGGAACGCACGCCTCAGAGCTTTGATGCCATCCTGATCGATCCGCCTCCGCCGGTGACTGCCGCTGGCTCCAGCCTTTTGTACTCTCAGGACTTCTATGAGTTAATCAAGCAGCATCTTCAGCCCGAGGGCATACTGCAGCAGTGGTTACCGGAAGGTGACGACGCGGTTGTGGCTTCTGTAGCGCGAGCTCTCCAGAATTCCTTTCCCCATGTCCGAGTGTTCAAGTCAGTTGAAAACTATGGGTGGCACTTCCTCGCAAGCACGCGCCCCATTCCCATTCGCGACGGAACTGAACTGGTCGCAAAGATGCCAGTCAGTGCTCTCAAGGACATGATGGAATGGGGACCAGCCGAGACACCCGTCCAGCAGTTCGAATTGATGCTTTCGAAGAAAGTCTCACTCGATCAGATGACTCGGGCCTCGCCCGACACACCCGCGCTTCAGGACGACCGGCCCATCAACGAGTACTTCCGTCTCCGCACCGACTGTCACAGATGTCCTCCTGGCATGGATCATATTCGGCGACTCCTGTATTCCAGCTTAAGAACGCTAGCAAATAAAGGTGCTTCAACAATTGGTCGGTAACCCAATTTTGGAAGGCCGTGCGCCTAGCGACAGCTAGCGGCTACGCGTTGCGAAATAATGGATGTAAGAAAAGCCGTATGAACACAGCCGACTTGCACGACATTGCCAGTTCACTGCGGTCTGTTGCGGAACGGCCTCGTGGACACTATGAGTCCCTTCATTTTGGATTAAGTAGCCTTAGGGTTCGTCGAGTAGTTCGATGGCGGCAAATCTTCGCCCAGCAGTGTGAAAGGCGGACACCGGCGAGTGTGGCACCCTGAAGGAGCCCACCGCTCATTGAGGAGCGCCTATTGCGCGGAAAGTGCACGGCCTTTGAAGGTCTTTGGCAGCGTCCATGGCTTCGATTCCGTTGCGGCTAACTCAGCGAAATCTTTCTAGAAGCTACATTGTGCTTCGGCTTAGAATTGACCAGCGTGCGCAAACCATTCTTCCTTTGGGGAATTCTGCTCCTTTTGACGGGGCTTTCCACTTACTTTCTGGCAATTCTACTCGCTATCGCGCGTCTGCCGTTCCTGACCTGGCAGAGGGAGCTATTGGTTCACCCCATCGAATTCCTGCTTTGGTACAGCGGAATCCCTTCCACTTTCGGCGGAATTCTCATCGCTCTTGACCTCTTCATCCTGTTTCCGTTCAAGCGGCGGTCCTCACGCTGCCCGGAGAAACAGGATCTTCCTTTCAACCGGTTTACAGTGGTGCTCACCGCGTATAACGACGAGGAATCGATTTCGGAAGCGGTGAAGGATTTTCAGTCCCATCCGCTGGTCAGACGCGTGATTGTCGTCAGCAACAATTCGCGCGACCGGACTGAGGAATACGCCCGGGGAGCAGGAGCCACCGTGATCAACGAAACCAGGCCAGGATATGGACGCTGCGTTTTCCGCTGCTTCGAGGAGGCGCTTCGATACGAAGACACCACACACGTTGCCCTGTGTGAAGGTGATCGTACCTTCCGTGCGTTCGACCTCGACAAGTTTGCCGTTTACCTGCCTCATTCCGAAATCGTCAACGGCACCCGCATTGTGGAGCAACTGCGTGCCTACAAAACTCAGCTATCTACCTTCATGTATTACGGAAACTTCTTCGCAGGTAAGCTCCTCGAATGCAAGCATCTTGGACAAGGTACATTCACTGATGTCGGAACGACATACAAAGTCATTCGTCGAGAATCGCTGAAGCGACTCATGGATCTGCTTGATCCTAACGTTAATTTGGAGTTTAACTGCCATTTCCTTGATACGGCGCTCGTTCATGAGTTCTCTGTTCTGGAGTGTCCAGTTACCTTTCATGCGCGCGTCGGGGTCTCCAAAGGAGGAAACGTCAACAACGTCAGAGCGCTCAAAGTTGGCTGCCGGATGATCCTCGGGCTATGCTTCGGCTGGAGGTATTTGACAAAGGAGAATAGTTTATCCCCTTGATGGATCGGTTCCCGGTCATTTAGGGCCACGGCGAATTGCCGATTGGCGCTTACTGACGCTGGGCAATACAGAGTCGGAAACAGCCCACGTCAAGACCGTCACAGCGAAAGTGGAGCGTGTTGTTAAAGTTCCGTTTGTTGCGAGACCCACCGTCGCGTACTTCCGATCTTGGCATCTTAAGTCGCTGGCAGTGTTTGTGATGCGGTTGAACAGATGGTGGATTTGTCTTCCGTCCAGGGTTTGAGCACGCGGCCCGATTCAATCAATGGCTTGACTAAGACGCAGGATCGAGATGAAGAGCTACCACGAAACACGGCTACCGTATGACGAACGACGAAACCGTCTGTGGAAGACATTATGTGAAGCCTATTTCCAGCGCTTTATCGGACCCGAGGATTGCGTGCTGGAACTAGGCGCTGGCTACGGACATTTCATCAATCACATTCGTTCAAGGAGGCGCATTGCAATCGATTCCTGGGCGGGAATGACGGCGTACCTGCAACCCGGAATTGAGGCGCATGTTTGTTCGGTCACAGAGTTGGAAATGATTGAAAACGAAAGCGTAGACTTCGCGTTCGCGAGCAACCTGTTTGAACATCTGACCCAAGAGCAGTTCTCACAGACGCTGCGAGGTCTAGCGGCGAAACTGAAGAGGGGCGGGACGCTAAACATCTTGCAACCCAACTACCGGTTTGCCTACAGGGAGTACTTTGATGATTACACACACGTTGCGGTTTACTCCGACCGGAGCTTGGCAGACTTTCTCTCGGTAAACGGGTTCGAAGTCAAGGAGTGTCAAGCTCGCTTTCTCCCGTTAACGATTAAGTCTAAAATGCCAGTTTCGGCAGCATTAATCAGGTTGTACCTGGCTTTGCCAGTTAAGCCGATGGGGAAACAAATGCTGCTGCGGGCAGTGCGACTTGATCATTCGGCGGCCTAATACGATTACAAAAAACGGCCTTCTTACTTATCATCTGGTGGCCTCTGGCGGTTTGGAGGCATTCTCGGTTTTTGTGAAGAATCAAATAAAGTAAGGTTCTGAAATGCGAAGATTGGTCTCATAGTTCGCTGAATCTCAGACAATAATTCATCGTTGCCTGGGGAGACCGCGTTCCTCTTGAAGAATCCGTACACAGCCCAATTCACAAGTACGCACCCTCGATTCTGCTGACGGAGCTTCGACAATTCGTTTTTCTGAACCTCATCTGGCCACAAGAATGGCCAAGAGTTTATTGGCTTTTGTTCGATGGTTGGGACCCCGCTCCACAACGAGTAACTGTATAGGCCAGGAACCAGCAGCACCACCCGACAGTCTCGTCTCAGTTCACTGACGGTGACCGTCAGGCGATCCGCTTCCATCAGCGGCAGCCGCAACCAGTGTGTTCCTGGAAGATTCACCGGCTGCGCATCGCGCCACTGCTGGTAACGCAGTATTGCGTTTCCTCCGACAAACAGAAACAACAGAATGGCCAGCAAGGTCCCTATTCCCCCGGCAGAGATCCAGGTCAAGTGGGGCAACTGCATCCTGAAGGTTTCGCGGTCAATGCAGTTTGTGCCGTCTGCTAACAGCACAGCTGCGGACGTGATTGGCATCAGTGCAGCCCAATCGACTTGTGTCCCGGCAATTGGGAAAAGTTGCAAGCTGAAAACCACGCTTAGCAGAGCAAGTAGAAGCCGACGAGAGTACATCGTTTGGGACATCGGCCGAGCATCGACAAGGAGCAGCCACAGAAATAATAGCGAACCAGTCAGCGCCTCCCGATCACTACGCAAGAATGCGCACAATAGCCCAGTGCCAGCCGCGATTTTGAGCAACCCAAGCCAGGCGGGTCGAAGGTCAGCCAGGCGGCGCCAGCCGAATGTCCCAACGGCGAAACCGAGGCCGATCAGTGAAAGCAGGATGGACTTTTTATACGTAGCATCTAGGTATGGAAAGTGGTAGCTTCTTGCAAGTAGTACCGGTTCCGTTATTAAACACCTAAATACACCTCGAAATGTCGTTCCAAATGCTAGAGTGACGCTCATTCCGGCGCACACGCATGCTCCCAAACCCGCTAGCAGCCACGTCAAGCTTTTCAGCGACGGCTCCTGATTCACAGGTCGGACTAACGCAACGCCGACAATCGACGCCAGCGACACCAAGTAGGCAAGCGCGAAGCATTTTTCGGAAGCTATTGAGGTCGTAAAGAGCACCAAAAAACCCAATGCTGCCGCCGCCATCATTAGTATTCCACAAGCTAAAGTCCGAAGCCGACCCCCAAACTGCAAGCTCGCTGCAAGTAGAATCGCAATGGATACCAAAATTCCGGTGTTGACTTTGCATAGAAAGATCACCCCTATGACGAAGCCCGTCCAAAATGCACATCGCTGTTTACTCCCTAGATATATCCAATCGACCTGTAGCCACAGCAACAACGCGACTGCCAAAATGACCCAAAGCTGGGGATGGCCGACCGATTCGGCGAGGGGCTTGAGACGAAAACCAAGCAGCAGGAACGCAACGAGCGCTGGACTATACCGAGTTGTCCAACGCCACACGACCCCTGCGAAGAGCAACGCAATCGCAATCCAGACGGGCAATAATGCCCAACGAAAGTTGTCGTGGGTGACGTTGACAGCATCAAAGCGCGCAAGTAGTGCCGCACAGTAGAAAGTAAACGGGCCATAAAACGCAAACACTTGGTCGTAAAGTGCGTGACCTGAAAGAAATTGGCGATAAGCCTGGAGGAAATACCCTTCATCGTCCCAAGGCTGAAATATTGTAAACGTGTAGGCGAAAGCGAACGTGGTCATCAGCCCTACGGCCACCACCGAGACCATGCCCAGCCAGATCCATTGATATCGAAATCGTAGCGCGGAGTTAGGGGTCCCCTCGTTCCAGTGCAGGCGCATGAGCTCCGTCTCACGAAAGTTTTGAACTCACTTTAAGGGATTCTAGGCAAGCTTTGCATTTTGTGATTCCGGGGTGCACCAATATACACTCAATCCCTCATTCGCGCGTTTTTTTCTTTTTATCTTCCTGAAAAGGAGAAAAGGAGGCTCCTTGGTGTTTCAGAATCGGCAAGGTTGCTGAGTTCAGCTTTTGTACACCAAAGGCTCCTACTTGAATTAACGCTAACACAGGAAAGGCGGTCGTTTCGATCGGTTAAAACCAAAAAAATACAAAATGCGCACGAGGCCGCGGTCACGGTTTGTTCGGCTGCTGCCCTAACCTCGCTCCCTTCGGTATTGAGTCTCCAGCATGGATGGGCGAGGCGCGTGGCCAGCCAGTCAAACCGTGAGCCGTCAGCATAGAGGAGAAACCTTGGGGCCACCGCGTCGAACGCCTCAGCTGGGACTTGGGCGGCGCCGCGTATCTTGTGGAGGCCCCGCAACCTCGAGAGCCAGTGCCACCTACTCGCTACCCACATCGGCCGCCCCGCATCGCAATTCCCCGGTAAAGCTGGCTCCCTAAATCTCCTGCCGGCTAATCGGTAATCTCTAACAGTGTCGGCTCTGTAAAATCCTTTTTGAAAAACACTCCCCGCAGCACTCTGAAAGAGTGGTCTTCGTCGGTCTCTTTGCTGGCCTCTCAATGACGGTGCTTCGACCACGCGATCGAATCTTTCCGAGGGAGGTCGCGAAGCCGGCGGGGTAGTTAAGATCGTCGACTCGAATTTCCACAAAGGCTTGGGGCCGAGCGCCGCACCTGTTGACAGCTTTGATCCAATAGGCGCCTTTGCAGAGCTCTACTCGCTCAGAGCAGCGAACGCCGCTAGGTAACGAAAATTTCTGAAGCCGTTACCGAACCTTAATTGTAGCGTCATGTGCCGTCAGCGCTAGAGTCGCGGCGTGAACGGCTACTGCAACCAGAATACCGGTGAACGTCAGCCCGGTAAGTGCGATTACGATGGCGAGAATTCTCGATGTTCTTTTTTCAGGCCGGATGTCTCCATAACCAACCGTAGTGGCGGTAACGAACGACCAGTAAAAACCGTCAAAACGTGACCACCCTTCTTTTCTCGCCGCGATTTGCCCTAGCACGGTAACGACCACCGCGAGGCTCAGTAGCAAAGGGAAGGTAAGCCAAAGATCGAAGAAAAACTCCTTCAGGAACGTTGTCGTTAAGCCGGTGAAAAACAAATTAACCCCTCAGGGACGGATGATGGAAAGCGATTCTAGCACCTGGTCTCTGATCAAATCCTCACAAAACGGTTCCCGGCAATCACTTGTCTGGACAGGTCGTGATGACGCGTCCACAACCTGTAAGGACTGACAGTACGGTCCTGCCATGGCATTCGCGACAATTTGCCTCCTATCAGATAGCAAGAATCGGGGTGGCCCTTTATTCAATGATCGCAGCAAGCCGGAGGAGAATCTTGATGATGCGATGGGCGGCCTTTTGCGTTCTAGCGTCTAGCGTATTGGTGTCAGTGAGTCGAGCTCAAACCGCAGAGGGTGTCCCGGTTTTCAAGGTCACACCGGAGGAAAGCTCCGTTACCTTTGAGGTGGACGCGTCGGTGGCGATCAAGGGAATGTTCGACAAATGGGACGCCACACTTACCTTCACTTCCCCAGATACCTCGAGTGGGGTGCTGGATATCAAAATACAAGCCGACAGCGTGGATACCGGAAGCGGGATGAAGAACAACAAGCTGAAAGGCAAAGATTTTTTTGACGTGAAGACGAGTCCCACCATCACTTTCCATTCGACAAAGCTTGTGCAGACTGGCCCGGATACGTTTGAAGTGGATGGCGACTTCACGATTCGGGGAGTATCCAAACAGGAAAAGCTCGTTCTTAAGGTTGAAGGGGCGGGCACAGGTTCCGGAACAATCAACGGCACTATGGCGTTTGACCGCAAGCAATATGGGATGAACAAGGGCATTCCGTTCATCAGAATCGCCGATCGCGTCGAGGTAAACGTCAAAATCAAAGTGACGCGAACCAGCGGCCCTCCCCTCACGTTTAAGCAATAGGCAGCGAAGCTACAGAAAAGAAGACAGTTCGGACAGTGTGAAAAGATGGAAGCCGCCCAGCCGAATCTAGGAATTCGTATCGAGAATCTTCAAGGCGTGGAAGCCGAAGACTTCTCGCTGGTGGTGGGAGGTCCGCTCTTTCAACTCCTTCGAAAAGTCCACCTGGA
>Ga0306920_100003505_pt1 | contig 19916 bp, 18 predicted proteins | sample flu12Cox44000170_FD_204666 | JGI IMG/M metagenome (GOLD analysis project Ga0306920, IMG submission 204666) | Lab enrichment of tropical soil microbial communities from Luquillo Experimental Forest, Puerto Rico - flux4day.12C.oxic.44.000.170 (v2)... | ecosystem: Environmental > Terrestrial >... | reverse complement strand
CGCCAGCCCAGCAGCGTTCCGACCCGGCCAAACAGGAACGACAGCGACGCGCCGATCGTGAAGGAACTGGTGTACCATGCCGCAATGCGGGCACGGGTTGCCCCTTCGACGCTATGCGTGAGCGCCCGCAGGCCGGGCATATACATGCCGGCCATGGCGATGCCGGCCAGAGCGCGGAATCCGAGCGCCGGGAGCAGGCTGTCGCACAGCGCCATGCCCAGGCAAGACAGCGTGCTCAGGACGCTCGAGGCGAGGTAGAGTTGCCGCGAGGGCCGCCGGTCGGTCAGGCTGACCAGAGGAATGACGGCGAGCATATAACCAGCGGAGGGAACCCCCGCGAGCCAGCCGGCTTGCGTGTTGGTCAGCGACCAGGCCTCGATGAACTGCGGCAGCAGTGCCGGAACAATCGAGAACCCGGCCAGACCAAGGATTTCCGCGGCGCATGTGGCGACAACAATTACCGGGGAAGGCCCGCTTGAAGCAGGGCTCGCCAACCTCACTCTGACCATCATCCTTCCAAGTAAGCGAAGCGGAGTACGACCTGTTCACGAGCGATTTCGTGCCTCCGGCAGGGCTTCAACGTCCGCGTTCACACCCTGACCCCACGATTTCGCGAGCGCGCGGAGCCGCTCGCCGCCGGCCATCCGACGGCGTTGAAAACCAAAAGACAAGCAGGCCTCCACCGACCGGTTCCGCGGATCATCGTCATGCCGCACTGATCCTTGATGACGAGCGGCGATCTGGCCCTCCCGGACGGAGGCGATAAGATCGTGTTTTGCTGACGACTCGATTGCGGTTCTGCACCAGGTAAATAGCAGATCGAACACCTGCGGTTCGACGGCAATAAGGGCAAAACCGCGTCACGCCTAGTGGTGAAATTCTAACAGATGATACCCGCACGCAATTATCGTCATGCCCGCGAAAGCGGGCACCCAGGGCCTGCACTGCGTTCGCGGCCCTGGGCCCCCGCTTGCGCGGGGGCGACGGGGGAAGAGGCTAGGGAACCATCTGTTTGGTTCATACCGCTAGCGCCGGTCAATATCGAGCACGTGATCGGCAAAGAGGAGCCGTAGGTTGGCGCTCGTAACCGGGGCTCCGTCGCCGGTCTCGGGAATAATCAAGCCTCTCTTAAGGACAAATCAAGCGTTCCTCAAAGTCTTTTGGTCGGGTGGTTGCCATGTGTGCCGGGCGTCGCCGGCCGATGAACGCCCGCTACACCCTGTAGAGAGGCTTTGACGGAAAGCAAAGGCCAATGAGCATCTTGAAGAAAATTGATGGGCTGGCAACGATAGCGTTTCTGGCGGCCGCCGTATCATTATCCCCAGTTTCTGTTGCTGGGGTTCTTCCAAACCAATCGCTCGCCGAGGACTATATTCTTGACGACCGAAACGGCGGGAAGTTGCTATCAATTATCTTCCCCAGGCCAAGCGGCGGTATCACAGAAATCGCTATAGAGCCTCTCGATTTTCCAGACGCCTATCTGATCATGGTGACCGCATCTGGTCGGACTATAAATGACGCCGCAATGGCAGCAGCGACTTTATTGACATTCACCAACCTCGATCCACAGACTTCGTTCGCGGGGACCGACGCTATTACCTTTTTCTATAATCGATCAGAGCCCAGCTACGTCATTGCCGAATTAGAGCGAGCAAAGCTAATTTCTCCTGCAGAGGCGGCGGCCGCCAGAACTGCTTTGGACCGCCTTTACACCGGGACGGGCCCGCGGTGAGCTGCTCTAGTGTACTGAACCAAATACAAAATTAGTACCTCTGATGGCAGATCACCAGGGACCTGCCGGGGTCGAGCCGGAGTTGTGGTACTCTCGGGGTATGGAGCCGGCTCAGTTGCCAACTTTGTATCTTCTTTGCGGGAAGATTGCCGCGGGGAAGACGACCCTGGCACGCCGCCTTGCGACTCGTCCCGCGACGTTGCTCATCAGCGAGGATCACTGGACATCCCATCTGTTTGCTGATCACTTGAGGACAATAGACGACTATGGACGTTATTCGGCGCGTCTTCGCGCTGCCATGGGTCCGCATATTGTCGATGTTCTACAGCACGGCCTTTCTGTTGTTCTGGATTTCCCGGCAAATACTGTTCGCCTTCGCAGCTGGATGCGCTCATTGATCGATCAATCCGGTGCGGCCCACGAGTTTCACCTGCTCGATGTTCCAGACGTGATCTGCAAAGAGAGGCTGCGAGAGCGAAATGCGGGCGGCGAGCACCCGTTTCAGGTAAGCGAAGCGGAGTACGATCTGTTTACGAGCTATTTCGCGCCTCCGGCACCCAGCGAGGGCTTCAAGGTCATCACTCACGGTCCAGAGGGCGGGGAAGGCGCGCGATGACCACGGCCGACAGCCCCTCCGCGGATCATCGCCACGCCACGTTCGTCGTTGAGGGCGAGCGCGATCCGGTTTGCGGCATGGCGGTCGATCCTGCGACCGCCAAACACCGCAGCGAGCATGCGGACCACACCTATTATTTCTGCGGCAGCCGATGCCGCGAGCGGTTTGAGACCGAGCCGGCGCTATATTTGACGCCGGCGGCCTCCGCCCTGCCTCGTCCGGCCGTCGGCGAGACCCGCTGGACCTGCCCGATGCACCCGCAGATCGTGCGCAGCGAGCCCGGAAGCTGTCCCATCTGCGGCATGGCGCTCGAGCCGATGACGCCGGTCGGGGGCGAGGCAAGCAATCCCGAGCTCCACGACATGACCCGCCGTTTCTGGGTCGGCCTCGCGCTGTCGATCCCTCTCGTCGCTCTGGCGATGGCCGAGGATGTTCTCGGCCGAGCGCTGCTGGCCCCGCGCGCCGCGGTTTGGGTCGAGCTGGTCCTCGCCACGCCGGCGGTATTGTGGTGCGGCTGGCCGTTCTTCGAGCGCGGCTGGCGGTCGATCCTCACCCGGCGCCTCAACATGTTCACCTTGATCGCGCTGGGCACCGGGGTCGCCTACGTCTACAGCCTCGTTGCGGCATTGGCGCCGAGCATGTTCCCGCCATCGTTTCGCACCGCTGGCGGCCAAGTCCCGGTGTACTTCGAAGCGGCCGCGGTCATTGTCACGCTCGTGCTGCTCGGCCAGGTGCTCGAGTTGCGCGCCCGGTCGCAGACCAGCAGCGCCATCCGCGCGCTTTTGGATCTCGCGCCGAAACATGCCCGGGTTATTCGCGCAGACGGCTCCGAGACCGTTACGGCGCTCGAGGAGGTAGTTCCCGGCGATCGCCTGCGCGTTCGCCCCGGCGAGAAAGTGCCGGTCGACGGTGTCGTGCTCGAGGGCAGGAGCGCGGTCGACGAGTCGATGGTCACCGGCGAGCCGGTGCCGGTCGAGAAGGGTCCGGGCGACAAGGTCACCGGCGCCACCGTAAACGGCACCGGCGGTTTTGTGATGCGCGCCGAGCGGGTCGGTGGCGACACCTTGCTGGCACAGATCGTCGCGATGGTGTCCGAAGCGCAGCGCTCGCGCGCTCCGATACAGCGCCTCGCCGATACCGTCTCCGGATGGTTTGTGCCGGCGGTTATTATTTCCGCCGGGCTCACGTTTGTCGCGTGGGCGCTCTTTGGTCCCCAGCCGGCAATGAGCTTCGCGCTCGTCAATGCCGTGGCCGTGCTGATCATCGCCTGCCCGTGCGCGCTGGGCCTGGCGACGCCGATGTCGATCATGGTCGGCACCGGGCGCGGCGCGCGCGCCGGCGTGCTCGTCAAGAACGCCGAAGCGCTCGAGACGATGGAGAAGGTCGATACTCTTCTCGTCGATAAGACCGGAACTTTGACCGAGGGCAAGCCGCGGCTAATCGGCGTCGTCACAACCGGCGCCGTGGCCGAGAATGAATTGCTGCGCCTCGCTGCAAGTCTCGAACGAGGCAGTGAGCACCCGTTGGCCGCCGCGATTGTCCGCGGCGCCGAGGAGCGTGGCATTGCGCGCGCCGGCGCCAGTGACTTCGCATCGGAGACCGGGAAGGGAGTTGTTGGCGTTGTCGATGGCCGGCGAGTCGCGGTGGGCAATCCGGCGCTGTTTGCTTTTCTCGGGATCGACCCGGCGGATCTGACCCGGCACGCCGAAAAGCTCCGCGAGGACGGCCAGGGGGTCATGCTGGTCGCCGTCGACGGCGAAGCGGCCGGGCTCGTCGCAGTCGCCGATCCAATCAAAGACAGCGCCATTGGCGCGCTCGCGGCGCTCCACGATGACGCGATACGAACGGTAATGGTGACCGGCGACAGCCGAACGACAGCGGAAGCAGTCGGCCGCAAACTCGGGATCGACGAAGTCGTCGCCGAAGTGCTGCCGGACCAGAAGGCCGCAGTGGTGAGAGATCATCAGGACAGGGGCGGCATCGTCGCGATGGCCGGCGACGGGATCAATGACGCGCCGGCGTTGGCCCAGGCTCAAGTCGGCATCGCGATGGGCACCGGCACCGATGTGGCCATGCAGAGCGCCGGGATGACGCTCGTAAAAGGCGATCTGCAAGGGATTGTCCGCGCCCGCCGGCTATCGCAGGCGGTGATGCGCAATATCCGCCAGAACCTGTTCTTCGCGTTCATCTTCAACGGGCTGGCGATCCCGATCGCGGCGGGCGTTCTCTACCCGGCTCTTGGATTGTTGCTCAATCCGATGGTCGCGAGCGCGGCGATGAGCATGAGCTCGGTGCTGGTCGTCACCAATGCCTTGCGCTTACGGAATGTCCGTCTCTGAGGCCTACCGCATGTTGCCAGTGTGCCCCAATGAATAGCGGCCCGGCTGCGGCCATACCGTCAACCCGTGCGGCTCTTTGCCGACCGGGATGTCTTTGACCGCGCCCGTTGTCGTGTCGATGTCGTAAACGACATCGTCGAACCGGCCTGACAGCCAGAGCTGTTTGCCGTCGGCGCTGACATTGCCCATATCCGGGCTGCCGCCGCCCGGGATAGGCCAGGTGTGCTCGACCTTTTCGGTGGCGAAATCAATCACCGCGATGCTGCCCTTGCCGTGCGGCGCCCCGCGCGTCGAGTGCGAGCCGCGGTTGGCGACATAGAGCTTTTTGCCGTCGCGGCTCGGGTAAAGCCCGTGCGTGCCGATGCCGGTCGGGATGAAGTCGGTCTGCTTGAAGCTGTCGCCGTCGACGACATAAACGCCGTCGGCATGCATGTCGGCGACGTAAAAGCGAGAGCCGTCCGGCGAAATGCGTATGTCCTGCGGCATCCCCTTCTTATGAAACCGGAGATAGCCCAGCACCTGATGGTTGACGAGATCGATCTTTACGAGCCCACCGCCGCGGAACTCGCAGGTGAAGATCGCGTAGCGGCCGTCGATCGAGAAATCAGCGTGGTTGATGCCCGAGCAACCGGGCGCCTCGATGGATTGCTGGACCGCCATTGTGTGCGGGTCGCGAAAATCGAGGCGCTTGTGCCGCTCGGCGACAACGATCGCCGACCGCCCGTCGGGCGTGAAGTAGAGGTTGTACGGATCGTCGACCGGGATGGCGGTGCCGGGTTTGCCGGTTTTGGGGTCGATCGGCGTCAAGCTGCCGCTGGTGCGCCGGAGGCCGTTATTCGCCACCCAGAGCGTCTTCAGATCCCAGGAAGGCACGACATGTTGCGGGCTGCTGCCGACCGGGAAGCGATCGACAACGGCAAGCGTCGCCGGATCGATCGTATAGACGTCGTTCGACCGTCGGTTCGGCACGTAAATGCGCGCCGGGTCTGCGGCCACTTGCGCGCTGAGTTCCCCGGCGGCGATCTCGCTGTAGAGGTTGTTGGGATCCGGAACCGGGGGCATGCCCTGAACGGTTTGCACCGGGGCGCTCGAGGCTGCTCGCGCCGTACCGAGCGAAGGAGTGCTATTGGCAGCCGTACGCAGTGCGGCAGCGCCAGCCGAACATAGCGCTCCAATCCGCGTTTCTATCGCCAGCGACGGAAGGGCCGACCCGCCGATCCAAACCGACAGCACGACCACCGGGCTCAACCATAGAGCGGCGCGAAGCCAACGAGCGACTTGCAGATGCAAAAGGATCTCCTGCGGATAAACTATATCAGCGGTGGGTGGCCTTTCTGATCGCGTCCACCGTCCGCGCGACGATCAGCTCGACCCCGAGCTGACCGAGTTCGACGCTGGCGCGGCGCGGATCGCCTCGGGTGCCGTCGCCGGGTTGCAAGCGGTCGGTGCGCACGAGGCGAGGGTCAACGGCGAGCGTCAGCGAGGTGTCCGCAAGCCCGGCATGGACGCCGATTTCTTCTTCGGAGTAGCCCTTACTGTGTAGCAGGCCGGCGAATCCGCTCTCGCTCGCCCGGTAGTAATCCTCGATCGCGTGCGCGCGGACTGGTGTTGGAGCCCATTCCTTGTCGAGCCGATCGGCGACCGCTTTTTCGTCCTTCTGGTATCCGCCGTGATCGCCGAGAAAAACGATGTCGTGGAAGCCGGCGAGCTTGAAGCTGCGGGCGGCATATTCGAGTGTCTTCTGGAAGGCCTCTTCGGGGATCGTGATTGTGCCCGGATACCGCATATGAGCGGTCGGTGGATCTATCGAGCCCTCGGGCACATAGGCGATCACCGGCGCCACCAGCGCATTGCCGAGCGCCCGTGCGATCTTCTCAGACAGATAGCGCACCCGCAGGTTATGCTTGCCGAGCGCCATATGCGGCCCGTTCTGCTCGGTCCCGCCGATCGGGATGATAATCGTTGTCTTGCCGGAGCGGACGAGGTCGCGCAGCTCGGTCCAGGTCAGCTCCTCCAGAAAGACGGTATCCAAAGCCAACGCCGGGACCGCGCTGACAATCAGGAAACAGGCGCACAGCCACGCTCTAAACATGCAGCACCGGGATGGCGGCGGCGACCGTCGCGGCGACCGCGCCGAAAATCACGACGAGCCACGGCGGCAGCGACCAGACCGCCAACAGCAGAAACGCGAGAATGCCGATCGCGAAATCCACCGGGCCGAGGATCGCGCTCGTCCACACAGGATTATAGAGCGCCGCCAGCAACACGCCTACAACCGCCGCGTTGACCCCGCGCAATGCCGATCGCACTCCCGGCCGGCGGCGCAAGGTTTCCCAGAACGGCAACGCGCCGATCAGCAGCAGGAACGACGGCAAAAAAATCGCCGCCAGGCAGGTCAACCCGCCTACCCAACCATTGGGCGCAGGGCCCATGACCGTTCCGAGATAGGCGGAAAAGGTGAAAAGCGGCCCCGGGACTGCTTGCGCGGCGCCGTAGCCGGCAAGAAAAGCATCGTTTGTCACCCAACCCGGCGGCACTACCGCGGCCTGCAGCAAGGGCAGTACGACATGGCCTCCGCCAAACACCAGCGATCCCGAGCGGTAAAACGAACTGACAAGGGCGAGGGCATGCGATGGCACCGCGGCGGCGAGCAGAGGGAGCCCGACCAGCAACGCGAAAAAGCTCGCGAGTGCGGCTACGGACCAGGCCCGCGGCAGATGAATTGCCAGCGGCTCCTGCTCAGGAGCGTGGGCTCCGTTGCGCAGCAGGCGCCAGCCGATCAAGCCGCCTGCGGCGATCGCACCGATTTGACCGGGAGCGGAGGGGACTGCGAGCACGAGCATTGCGGCACCGACGGCGATCGTGGCGTGTTCGCGGTCGGGACACAAATTCCTTGCCATCCCCCACACCGCCTGCGCGACGACCGCCACCGCAACGATCTTGAGCCCGTGCAGCCACGCCGAATCGGCGAGACTGCCCAGAGCCGCAACGCCATAGCCGAAGAGGATCATCGCCAGCGCCGAGGGCGCAGTGAAACCGAGCCACGCGCAAAACGCGCCGGGCAGGCCGGCGCGCAACAGGCCGATGCTGATCCCGGTCTGGCTGCTCGCCGGCCCCGGCAGGAATTGACAAAGCGCGACGATGTCGGCGTAGGCCGCTTCGTCGAGCCAGCGCCGCCGCGCGACGAACTCGGCGCGGAAATAACCGAGATGCGCAACCGGCCCGCCAAAAGAGGTCAAGCCCAGGCGCAAAAAAATCCGCAGCACCTCGAGCGGCGGGCCATGTCGCGACAAGGACCGCGCCGCGTCGGCAGCCGAGCTCACGTGCTAGAGAGGAACCATCCCCATCCAGAACATCGTACTGCCGCCGACATCAACGTCGTATTTGCGCACAAAATCGAGCTTGCCGTTGTCGCCGATCCGGAAGACTGACAGGCACGCGGGTACGGTGCGGATTTCGCCGCGGTCTCTGACCGGCAGCGCCATGATGTGAGCGGCCACGAGCATCCGCCCGCTCGGGTCGATGTGGAAGGTCCGGCAGTGAATGCCGCGCGTCTCGATGTGCTGAACCGGCACCGGCTCGCCGGTCTTCTCATCAATCTCGTAGACCGCGAGCGTGTTCTCGCCGCCGGCAAACACCGGACGGCCGCCGACCTCCACCGTCGCCGAGGCGCGATTGATCGCGTATACGAAGCGGCCGTTCGGGTGCACGTGAACCGTGCCGGCGGCCTGCCGGCCGCGGATGTTGCCGGGCTCGGCCAGTGTCTCCTTGCGGAACACCGGATCAGCCAACAGCGCGCCACCGGCGATTCTGAACATGTCGAGCTTGTTCTGGCGCTCGAGCGAGACATAAACCCACGGCTGGGTCGGGTGAAAATCGAGATGTCGAGGACCAAAGCCGTAGCCGCCGTTCGGCGCGACCGAGACCTTGTTGGTCAACAGCCCATTCCGGTAATCGAAGACCTTCAGCGCTCCCGGTTCCTCCGGTTTGCTACCGGCGGCGTCATGGCCGCGCGTGACGAGGATCACGAGCCTGTTGTCGGGGCTGACCCGCACCTGGTGACCGTAAATACCGGCTTCGATCGGCTCTGGCTGCGCGACTTCGGCGCCCGGCGTCGCATCGGGGTTGACGCGATAGACCCTGACCCCGCTGGGGTTGCTGAACGCGACGAGCAAGTGCTCGGAGGAAATATCGGTGGTCATGTGTATCGGGCGCGACGGCAGTGCGATCGGTTCCCCATACGCGGAAAGCGCGCCCGAGCGCAGATCGATGCGAAACGCGCTGACGTGATGCTTTGTGCCGGGCGGCCCCACCCCCGGCGCGGCGTCGCTTGACGCGACATAGAGATACCGGCCCGAAGCATGCGGCCAGGCGTAGTGCACGTTGGCCGGCAGGCTGATCGTGCCGCCGCGAGTGAGTGCGGCGGCCTCGACATCGATATCATATTGCGTCAATTCCGGCCCGACGCTGGCATAGAGCGCGACGCGAGCAGGTCCAGATTGCGGCATTGCAGCATCCCTGAAGGCGAGCGACCGCCCAACATCATCCATGCCGCTCCCGCCGTCCAGACGGAAGAAAAGCATCTACCCCCCCGTAGCTTTGCGTCATTAATTCATGGGAGAAATTCGCCGCCCACTGCGAACGGGATTCTGGAATAAACGGGTGATGCCGGGCAATTGGTACCAAGCGCGGCAAAGCTGTTCGATCGTCCTCAGCGGGGGTGGGACCGACCGCTGGCCGGGATACTCCTGCGCTGGTAGACGAGGCAAGCCATCAATGGTGAGAAGCATGCGCGACCTTCCTCCGATACATCCCGGCGAGCAGTTGCGCGAGGAGTTCATGAAACCGCTCGGCCTGACTGCATACCGGCTGGCCAAGGACATCGGCGTGCCGGTGACGCGGGTGCAGGCAATCATTACCGAACGGCGCGGCATCACCGGTGATACGGCGCTTCGCCTGGGGCGCTATTTCGACACAACTCCTGAATTCTGGCTGAATATGCAGAGGGACTACGAGTTGGAAAGCGCGGCCGAGGCGCTGGGTTCGCGCCTCGACACCGAGGTCAAGCCCCGCGCGGCGTGAGGCGAGACCTGCCGCCGGAATTCCACGAGACCGGGCAGGAACTCAGGTGGAGCCGGGCGGTTCGACTGTTATGAGCACCACCGGGATCGAAGCCGGTCCCGCCAAGCCGGCGGCCAGAACCGCGGAGGCCGCACCGGGCCGGTGGGAGGACATTCTGCTGCGCGTCTGGCGCGGCATCTCGGAAGACCGCATTTTGCTGGTCGCGGGGGGAGTTACATTCTACTTGATCCTGGCGATTTTTCCTGCAATCGCAGCGCTTATATCTGTCTACGGCCTGTTTGCCGATCCGGCTACGGTGGTCAATCAGCTCGACACCATGGCTAATATCGCGCCCGCGGGTGCTATCGAGGTTCTGCATGACGAGCTGACCCGCCTCACCGCGCACGGCGGCACCACGCTCAGTATCGGCTTTCTGGTCAGCCTCGCAATTTCTTTGTGGTTCACCAATTCCGGCGTGTCCGCCTTGGTTGACGCCTTGAACGTTGTTTATGAGGAGGAAGAAAAGCGCGGATTGATTAAGTATTATTCCGAGACACTGGCTTTCACTGTAGCAACTATCATGTTTGTCCTGGTGTCGATTGGTATCGTCGTGGCGATTCCGGTCGCCTTGAGTTTCATGCTGCTGCCGGGCGGGATCGATTTGCTCGTGAGGATCGCCCGGTGGCCGATCTTGCTTGTGCTGGTTGGGCTGGCGCTGGCGCTGCTCTACCGTTTTGGCCCGAGCCGGACTGCAGCACGCTGGCGCTGGATCACCTGGGGCAGTGCGTTTTGCCACGATCGTCTGGCTCGCCGGCTCGTTTTTGTTCTCGTGGTATGTGGCGCATTTCGGCAGCTACAATAAGACCTACGGCTCGCTCGGCGCGGTTATGGGTTTCATGACCTGGATCTGGATTTCGCTCGTTATCGTTCTCGTCGGCGCCAAGCTCGATGCCGAGATCGAGTGCCAATCACCGCACTGACGATCTGCTGTGATTTACCCAGCGGCGGGTGGGGCCTCGCGAATGGTTTTGGCGATTTCCTTCTGCCGGTCGAATTCCTGCCGCCGACGCTGAATCTCCTCTGCCGAAAGGCGGTCGATGTTCGAATAGTCTAGTTTCCAGGCCGGATCCTCGCTCCAGCGAAGCGGCGACTGCACCGTTGTGCGTGGCACCGGCGCCGCTTCGAGCACCCGCAATGCCAGCTCCAAGGTGAAGGCCTGCGAGTCGGGGTCTTTTGGCCGTCCCGCCGCATTGCCCAACGGAAAGTCGCTGAACAGAAATCTCGGTACACCGCAATGCTCGACGATGTCCTTTGCGCAGCCCATTACTACTGTGGCGATGCCGTTTTCTTCAAAATGCCGGGCGGCCAGACTCACGGTCTGGTGACACACCGGTCAATTGGCGACAAGAATGGCGGCATCGGCTCCGTCGGTGCGACATCGCGCCAATAGTTCCGGACAGTCCCGCTCGATCGTCGTTCGCTGGCTGCGGTTGGTCTGCATCCCGTGAAAACGCGGCGCCACCGCGCCGATCCGTCCCGCCGCCGCACACCGCCGCAACTGCGGCAGCGGGAAGTAGGTATTGCTGTCCTCGGCGATCGTGTGCTTGCGATCGATCGCGATATGCGAGATCCGCAGATCGTGGTCGACCGCGGTGTCTCCCGAGTAGACCGCATAGAATTTCGCCGCGGCGTTGTAAGGCGCGCCGGGACCCTGATCACCCCTTCCCGGCTGGTGGGGAGCCGCCGTTGTGATCAATGCGACGCGGCACTCGGCGAGCGGCCTTTTCAGCGGCTGAAACGGTACCTCGGCATAATGTGCCCAGCGATAGGGGGTGCCGTAGCCGAGCGTCTGGTAATACTCGCGGATGCGATGCATGTAGGGAATCGGCCCGCCGTCTTCGGGGGCGAATCCGAGATCCTGCTTCTGCTCGGTCATCTTTCCTTCCTCCCAGGTCGTTCCTGGCGCTACTCAAATGGGCATCACCCTTCGAGCCCGGTCAAGGCCAATACCGTCCCCGCGAATGGGCTCTAGGGGAGAACGCAGCCAAAAAAGGCGACATTCTCTTGCGCCTCGAGAAAGCGCGGGACGCGCTCGTATTGTGCGCAATGCTGCTTTGCAACCCGGGTCGCACCTTCGAGGTCGCGGCTGAAGCCGACCTGGGCCGAATAGGCATCGCCCTGGAGCAGAAACGGCTTTTCGCCGGCGCAGGCAACGGCTAGGGCACCGGCGACGAGAACGAAAACGATTTGCCGCGCTGTCACCGGCCCAGCCTACGCCCCAACGGCGGAGGCCTCCACTCCCTTCGAGGCGGCATCGCTGATGCCAGCTAGTGCGAACAGGAATAGCTGCCGCTCACGGCCGGCCGGCGCAGACCCGCCTTCGCGGCAAAATCGTGTCCGCGCTCGATGTAGTCACGGTAATGGCCATAGCTCGGGGCCGCTGGTGACAGCAGCACCACGCCTCCCGACGGCGTCACTTGTCGGGCGAAAGAGACGGCATCCTCCATCGATTGCGCTCGGTGTATCGCGCATTCGTGGTCGGAGCGGCGGCTCGCCGATGCGCGCGCCAACTCATAAATCCGCTGTCCGCTGTCGCCGAGGCAGATGATGGCATTCGCTGCGCCTTCTATTATCGTCTTGACAAGCCCCCCGTATTCGATGCCGCGGTCGTAGCCGCCGACGATCACCGAGATCGGGCGACCCTGATAGACGGCCAAGGCCGCTATTGTCGATTCCGGTATCGTCGAGATGCTGTCGTCGACAAAGAGCACCCCCGCGAGCTCACCCAGCTCCTCCTGGCGATGCGGCAAGCCGCGAAAGCCAGCGGCAGCGTCGAGCGCATCCGCCGCGTTGATGCCGAGTGCACTCGTCACCGCCAGCGCCGCGCAGAGATTGGCGCTGTTGTGCGGGCGGGCGAGGTAGGGGTTGCGGATTTCCCCGATCACGTCGGCGCCACGCAAGATCTGGCTGCCGCGCGCGTGAAACCCGAGTTCTTGATTAAATAGGAAGCACGATGGCAAACCCCCGGCCAGCCGCTCCACCGTCTCTGCCGCCTCGCTGTTGATGACGCGACACCGACTACGGCGCAGCAGATTGACTTTGTCGCGAAAGTAATTCTCGACCGTAAGATGCCAGTCGATATGCTCCGGATAGAGCGATGTCAGTACCGCGGCATCGCATACGCCGTCGAAATCGGCAGCCTGATAGCTCGAGATCTCGATCACAGCGAAATCAGCAGTCGTACTGTCGATTGCCGTGATCGGGACGCCGATGTTGCCGACCATCACCGCCCGCCAGCCGAGCTTCGTCAAAATATGAGTAATCAGCGAGGCGGTCGTGCTCTTCCCCTTCGTCCCGGTGACACAGATCGTGGTCAGATCGAGCCGTTCCGCAAACCACAGATTGAGCAGTGAGGTGATGCGGATGCCCTTCTCTCGGGCGCGGCGAAGTTCGCTACGGTAGAGGCTGACGCCCGGTGATTTGACGATGACGTCGACACTCTCGATGGCGCGGCCGATCCGCTCGGTACCGAAGACGTAGTTGACAGCCCCGCCGATCCCCTTCGGCATTCCCCCGCTGGCAGTGTCATCAAGGAGTACCAATGGTAAGGCAGGATGCTTTTTGCGCAAGAAGTCGATTGCTGCGCGGCCCTCGCGACCGAGTCCCCAAATCGCGACCCGCTGTCTGTCGAGATCATCCACACGCATCGAGCATGGCCATGTAGGAGGGTGGGACCCGGTGGGGATGCCTCGGCTCAAACAGCGCGCGATAGTCCGCCGGACGGCTTTGCCGCAGCGACGGGAATTCCTCGCCCAGCCGCCGCACAACCCGGTCATCCCGCCACGCGGGTTGACCCCCGAGATAAGACATCACCCGCGCGCTTTCGGAGGTCTCACCGACACACTCGAACGGTTTGTACTCTCGCAGGCCGCACAGTTCGGCAAAGCCGTGGCATTGGTTCTCGTCGTCGAGCAGGTCGCGGCCGAAAATTCCGATCAAATCCGGCTTCGGGACGAATGGTGAGAGTGCAAGGAACACGAACCGGCATTTCGGGCAGTTGCCGCACCAGTGGCGGCCGCGCGCGGCGGGTGACTGTCGGAAGGCGGTATTGCAGCTGCGAAATTTTTGGAAATACGCGGGATATTTCGCGAACCTGCGGGCGATTTCGATTTCCGACAGCGGACGCAGCAGCGAGAAATAGCTGATGCTGGGCGAAATGAACCGCTCTACATATGCGGCGAAATCCTCCTCGAATTCGAGGGACTTGCTGTACTGATGGTTGATTTCGAGGCCACCGAACGTGAGATTTGGGGCGCTGGCAGAATGCTCGTTGGACATCACCACTGTGTCACAGCCGGACATCACGGCGCAGGCCAGCGCAATTGCGCTCAAGATTCCGGTAATCGGTACGTGGCCGTTTAACGCCCCGGCTTGATTGAGCTCGAATAGGCGGCGATCGAGCTGCCGGTGGACCGTGATCGACGGAAGTTGCGCCGTTTCGATGCAGACTCTTATAGGCTCGGCATCACCCAGAGAGAACAGCAGCAGCGGGCCGCCGGCCTGCTTCAGGCACTCGATCGTCACAATCGAGTCTTTGCCGCCGCCAACGGGCACACAGGTCCTTTGCGGAAGGTCAAAGGCAACCGGGGGTGCGACTGTCGCCAGCTCCGGGCGAAAGCGAAAATGGTCGCGCAGGGAGATGCCGTTTCTGAACGCGAACTCAGCCAAGCCTTTCAAATAGAATTTGTGCAGAAACTCGGCCGTTCCCTCGTCCAATGGGAAAGCTTCGCAAGTCAGCAGCTTGGGAATGAACGCCTTGTAGTAGCTCACGCCCGACAACAAGAAGATGAGGCGAAAAAGCCGGTCGAGCACCTGGTTGTCGGCGGGCGAGAGCGGCCGTGACACAAAATCGAAAATCAGCTTTTCTTCGAACTGCGGTCCTCCGCTGTAGCGGTATTGAAGCAACAACGTCGATTGGGCGGGATTATAATTATAGTAGCCGAAGATGAATTTCTTATACTTCATCGAGCGTCTCGGCGAGCGCGCGGATTTCGCGCAGCTTGCTGTGGTGAATTGCGACATCGAAACTGTCCACAGTCATCGCGCGCAGGCGCGAAACGCCATCGACCGCAGGCCCGTGAACGACCGTCGCTTCCAGAACCGCCTTGTCGCGCATCTCGTCGAGACAGCCGAGCATCTGCTCGCGCCAGTCTTTGCGCAGGACGGCGAGCGCTGCGAGAAGACCGTAGGCCCCCCAATTCGAAACCCCGGCAACGATCAGATGACGGGCCGGGGTCACACAAGCGATCGTCTCACCGTGCTCGACATGCTGGGCTATCAGCTCACTGGGCAACGAACCCATGCCGATTTCATTGCCGCCGTCCCCGACCGCGATCGTCTCCCACGGCCCGGCGATGAAAAGCTCATCGAGCGGCGCCGTGTAGGAGCTGATGTCGAGACCTCTCATGTTGCGCGGCGCGCCGTCGGCGCTGCGCCCGCAGCGTTCGATCGAGATCGCATGGGTGATCCCTGCGCGGCGCCATTTACTGATTATTGTGTCGACATCATCGGCGTCGACCGCGACGTGGAAAGCTCCGGCTCCCGCCAATGCCGCGGAGCAGGCGCTGCGGCAGGGTTCATCGGTGGCCACGCGGCAGGTAACGCCGACATCTTCGAAGCCTTTGGCGAGCAGCGCCGCACCGACGGGACCGTCGGTTTCTGCCGCGGGAGGCGAGCCGAGCGGGACATAAAAGCCGGTGATCAATCCAACCCTGACCGCTGCGCTCCCTGCCAATGCAGAAGCGGCGGCCCACAGCCCGCCTTTTGCGGCATCGAACAAGGCATTAATGTTGCGCCCGACATCCACCTGGATGAGCCGCTCGATGCGATCAATCAGCGAATGCGGATCCGCCGGGTTCGCCATGGTCGATCGAATGGAGCGGTCAGAGGCTTGCCAGTTTTGCGTTGATCAGGTCGGTGATCAGCATCGAGCCGGGGGCGTGCGTGATGCAGAATTCCGGCCCGATTTCTGCGATCACTGCCTGGGGGGTAACGCCGCAAGCCCAAAAAACCGGCAGCTCGTCACTCCCAACCGGCACAGCGTCGCCATAATCGGGTTTTCCCAGATCAACGATGCCTATCTCCGCCGGCAAACCGATATGCACCGGCGCGCCGTGTACCGACGGAAAGCGTGAGGTGACCTGGATCGCCCGGATCACGTCGCGCGGTTTCAATGGCCGCATCGAGACGACGAGTGGGCCGCGGAACGGCCCTGCAGGGTTGCATCGGATATTGGTGCGGTACATCGGCACATTCGAACCGCACCTCACGTGACGCAGCTCGATCCCGTCTTCGATCAGCGCCTGCTCGAACGAAAACGAGCAACCCAGCGCGAAGCTTACGAGATCATCGCGCCAGACATGCGACACCGAGGCCGGCTCTTCGACTAGCTCGCCGTGCCGCCAGACGCGGTAACGCGGCAAATCGGTGCGGATGTCGAGATCCGTGCCCAAATTCGGCAAGTACGGATCACCGGGTTCTGAGACCGCGAGCAACGGGCAGGGTTTCAGGTTCGCCTGCGCGAAGCGAAGAAAGTCGTGGGCGAGCGCCGCGGGCAAAATTACGAGGTTCGCCTGAACATTGCCTGGCGCCAGACCCCCCGTCGGGCCCGAAACATCCCCGACGCGAATCCGCCGCCGCTCGCGTCTTCCCGCTTCGACGCCTCGATCAAGCCATGCGTCCATTACCCACCTCGTCGGCTGGCCGCAATTCTACAACCGATATGCCGGAAGCGTGAGCCTCTCAGAAATCGGTGCAGCGCCCGTCGTACTCCCAGTCGCCGTAACGCGTCGGCTCGGGTCCTTTCGGACCGCCGATCTCGCGCGGCTTTGGCGGTGCGGGCGCCGGTTCGGGCGGAGTGGCAGGGCGAGGTTCGCCGGGATCGCGCGGTTTTTCTGTCATCTCTCGAATATGGGAGGCAATCTCGCAGTCTCAACTTTGTGGGTCCCGGCGGTGAGCGCAGTCTATCTCGCATTGGCGATCACGTTGGAGATCTGCGGCACGACCTCGCTCAAACTGTCCGACGGCCTCACACGAATCGGCCCCTCGGGCGCAGTGGTGCTCTGTTATGCCGCGAGCTTTGCTCTCTTGTCGCTGGCGCTGCGCGGGATAGAGCTGTCGATTGCCTATGCCGTCTGGTCGGGCGTCGGCACCGCGGTCGTCGCGACGATCGGCATCTTTTGGTTTGGCGAAAGCGCCGGAGGCTGGAAACTGTTGTGCCTGGCGCTGATCGTGCTCGGCGTTGCCGGGCTGCACCTGTCGGAGCGCGCGCCTTGATCGGTCACTGCGCGAGCAGCGCGGCGCAGCCGACAAACGCCGGCAACGGATGCGTTACGACAAAGGTCGGAATCGCGGCAAGGTAAGCACGGAAACGTCCCTTTGCCTCGAAGCGCTCGCGAAACTGCGATTGGGTGAAGGTCTGGCCGAGTTTGGGAACGATGCCGCCGCCGATATAAACGCCGCCGCGCGCACCGAGGGTAAGCGCCAGATTGCCGGCAATGGTTCCGAGCATCGCGCAGAACATCCCGAGCGTCTCGACGCAGAGCGTATCCTCTCTACGGATCGCCAGATCGGCGATCTGAGGCGCGGTATAGCTGCGGGCCGGCACACCGTCGAGCTGCGTCAGCATATTGTAGAGGTTGACCAAGCCGGGCCCCGACAGAACGCGCTCGGCGGAAACATGGTCGAAATGGCGGCGCATCTCTTCGAGCACGGCGCTCTCGCGCTCGCTCATCGGCGCCATTGTCGCATGACCGCCCTCTCCGGCCAGGGGGATCCAGCCGTTCTTTGAAGGCACCAGACCCGACACCCCGAGCCCCGAGCCCGGACCGAGCACGCCAATCGGCATCCCGGAAACGGCGCCACCGCCTCCCACCGGCAGGCGGTCCTCCGCTCGCAGACGCGGCAGAGCCAGGGCGAGAGCCGTGAAGTCGTTGATCACCTCGATGCGCTCTAATCCAAACCGCTGCCCTAATTCCCGGATCGAAAAGCGCCAGGGGTGATTGGTCATCGCGACCTGATCGCCGCTGATCGGGGAGGCGATCGCGATCGCCCCGCGGAGCGGCATCGGCAACGGCCCGCGCTCGTCCAGAAACGCAGCGAGCGCGGCCTCGATCGTCGCGTAGTCCATGTCGGCGAAGGTGCGGGAATGAAGCACGTTGCCGTCCGGCGAGACCAGGCCGAAGCGCGCGTGGGTCGCACCGATATCGCCGACGAGCCAGGTCGTAATCTCGGCCGCGGCAGTCACCACCCGCCGCCGGTCGCCGCCAGGGCGCGCACAAAGCTTTCGCGCCAAGCCGTGATGTCGTTGCGCTCAAGCACCCTCATCATTGCCATCCACCGCTCCTTTCTTTCGCCGAGCGGCATGTTGAGCCCCTGCAGGATGGCTTCGGCCATACCCTCGATGTCGAAAGGATTGACAATCACCGCCTCGGCGAGTTCGCGCGCCGCGCCCGCGAAGCAGGACAATACCAAGACCCCGGGATCGTCTGCCGGCTGTGAGGCAACGTATTCCTTCGCGACGAGATTCATGCCGTCACGCAACGGCGTCACCAGGGCAATTCGGCTCGCTCGAAAAAACCCGGTCAGGATCGCATGACTGAAGCTTTTGTTGATGTAGCGCAGAGGTGTCCAGTCGAACTCGCCGTAGCGGCTATTGATTTGCCCGGCGAGCGCCGCGAGGGTTTTGCGGATCTCCTGGTATTCCGGGACCTCGGAGCGTGACGGCGGCGCAATCTGGATGAGTACGGTGCGGCCGCGAGTTTCGCGGTGCATCTCAAGCAGATGCCAATAGGCCTGGAACCGGGCAGCTAGCCCTTTTGAATAGTCGAGGCGGTCGACGCCGATCATCAATACACGATCGACCAGGCTTTGACGCAGTCGCCGTAGGTGCCGCGAGCCGTCGGCGGCAGCGGCAAGGGCAGACACCGTTGCGACATCGATACCGATCGGAAAGACCTGCGCGCGAACGATGCGCCCGAACGCGCGCAGAACGCCGGGCCGGAGTTCCTCGCCGCCGGCCCAACGCAGCAAGTAATCACGGAAGCCGTCGAGATCCGATTGGGTCTGGAAACCGACCAGATCGTACGCGCAGAAGGACCTGATCAGTTCCCGATGGTTGGGCATGACACGAAGCAGTTCGGCAGCCGGAAAAGGAATGTGCAGGAAAAAGCCGATCGGCTCGGTTCGGTCCAGTTTGCGCAATTCTTCGCCCAGCGGGATCAGATGATAATCGTGCACCCAGACGAGATCGTGCGGCGACAGCATCGGCGACAGCACCCGCGCGAAGGTCCGATTGACACGTAAATATCCTGCCAGATCGCGCCGAGAAAATTGCACGAGCGAGGGGCGAAAATGGAACAGGGGCCAGAGTACGCGGTTGGCGTAACCGATGTAATATTCGTCAAAGTCTTTTTTTGATAAATCAAGGGTGGCGAAAGTCAGGGGACCTTCGGCGGTTATCTGCAAGTCATCGCTTGCCGCGTCATGGATCTCTCCACTCCACCCGAACCAAATACCACCGTTATGCTGCAGCGCGGCGCGGATCGCGACCGCCAACCCCCCGGAATCCGGTCTCGCATGCGCCCTCGTCGTAACCCGATTGGAGACCACGACGAGTCTGTGACTTGCCGTCTCTGTACGAAAATAGGCCCTCGCGATATGCCGCGGCTCGATCGCCGCGTCCGCGACGGCATCGCCCTCCATCATTCTTGCCTCGCTACCAACTGCGTGGGCTAAACACGAGAGTTAATGAAATGTTCCCCGGCGATCGTTCGCCGGGCCGATTCTTAACCTAGCCGAGGCTCACGGCAAGACGGTTTTCGTCAGCCAGGTGATCACCGCTTCGACCGAAGGCAGGTTGTAATCAGCCGCAGTCTCGCACGGAGGTCCCACACGGATCGAAATGCCGCTGCGGTTGTGCACTTCGACAAAACCATCCTCGTCGGTCGCGTCGTCTCCGACAAAGACGGGCCGGCGGCCAACAAACGGCGGCTCCGCCAAGAAGGCGGCGATCGCCGACCCCTTGTTGGCATTTCGAGGCTGGAACTCGACGACCCTCTTCCCCCTGATCAGGCGTAAAGCCGCGCCCGTCTCTCGCAGGAGCACTTCG
>Ga0306920_100003504_pt1 | contig 19919 bp, 21 predicted proteins | sample flu12Cox44000170_FD_204666 | JGI IMG/M metagenome (GOLD analysis project Ga0306920, IMG submission 204666) | Lab enrichment of tropical soil microbial communities from Luquillo Experimental Forest, Puerto Rico - flux4day.12C.oxic.44.000.170 (v2)... | ecosystem: Environmental > Terrestrial >... | reverse complement strand
AGATAATTTACACGTACTGTAAACTGACCTATGTGGAACTGTCAAGGCCCTGTCGTCTGACCCCTCCGCCCGAGGTTGCGGAGATCTCCGGGCGCGGGGATAGGGGGAGGGGATGCCTTAGGCCTTCCGGGGATACTGGCGGGGCGCTTGGGGGCGGACGTGGGTGTGAGTATTAAGAGGGCGCAGCCAATGCGCCAGAGGAAGAATACCCGCCAGGCTCGACGCGTCTTCGGTCGTTGCAGGGGCCCGCAATCACCGAAATCGACTCAATTCCCCTTCGAGGTGGACGTTGTCTGATCGCTGGGCCCGTCTCATCCGGATCCGCAGTCGTCCTTCTGACCTCATCGGATGGGAATCAACTGGGACTGGCGGGAATGTGGGAATCGGACGGGTTTTCTCAGGGGCCCGCAACCATCTGCAGGCAAACATGGTCTTGGAATTCCGCGACGAGATCACACTGTCGGCGCAGGGTGCCGCGAGGCGCTCGTCCTCCCCCACGGCGAGGGCGGCGGCCCGGCCCTGCTCAACCCGCCGGTGACTGAGAGGGGGACTTTATGTCACCTGCGATCTCCGATCTCCCCGGGCCCCCGGCCCTGCAGACCCCGAAACGCGGGCCCTATTTCGTGATATCCTCTGCCATTACCGCAGTCCTCATGGCTGACGCGCCGGGCGTCGGGACCTCGGTGAGAGTTGGCTCGTTATGCCCGCACCTCCGAGGAGTCGCTCATGAGATCTCTCGTCGCTGCCGCCGGCCTTCCGCGCGCATCGGACGCATAGGGTGCAGGTTCTCGCTTTTTCCTCACCACGACATCCTGACTGGCGCTGGCGGATCATCAACTACGCCGGTGAGACCATCGAGGAGTCGCACCAGGCGTTCGCCACCATCGCCGCCGCGGTCGCCGAGGGAACGAAGCGGCTCGAAACGTTGGACATCGCCGATACCTCGGTGGCCACCTACGGGCGCCGGTCGACCTCGCATCTCCGGGCCCGATGACCCGTCGCACCCGGCGGAGGCCCCGCTGAAGATCGAGGTCTTCGACAATCAGATCGAGGCCGCGCTCAAGTCCCTGAAGAAGCAGATGCTCAAGGACGGTGTGTTTCAGGAGATGAAGCGCCGGGCCGCGTATGAAAAGCCGTCCGTCAAGCGCAAGCGCAAACAGGCCGCGGCACGAAAGAAACGGCGCAAGGCGCTGCGGCGCATGGAACGCGACAGCGAGTAGCGCGCCGGTGACGGTCATTCGGATGCGCGACTACGGCTCCCGCGTGCGCGCGGGTATTCACGCGCAGCGGGTCCACGACCAGATCGCCCACGCATTGAAAGCCTCTGACCGCGTCCGCCTCGACTTCACCGACGTCGAGTCCGTCGGCGCGACCTTCCTCGACCGCTGCCTCGGCGCCCTCGTGGCGTGGCACGGCACCACCGTTCTGCGGTCGCTCGTGTTCGCGCACTGTACGCCGAGTGTCGCAGCGAGCATCGGCAAAGCCCTCCCCGAAGCAGAACCGATTGAGTTTTCCTGACTACCATCCGGAGTCACCGGCCGGGCCGCGCGTGCGCTCGGTCAGGGTCCGGGAACGGGCGCCGACGTTCGGCACCAACAGCCGGTTCCAGGTCGAGCTCAGGCGGCGCGTCGACGCCTATTTCGAGCGCAGCGGCCGGCGGCAACGGGACCGCTGGCAGATGTGCTTGAAGACGGCCATCCTGGTGGCCTGCTTCGTCGTCTCCTACGTGCTCCTGGTGTTCGTCGCCCAGACGCCGCTCTGCGCCTTTGCCCTGGCGATCCTGCTCGGATTGTCCGCGGCCGGCATCGGCTTCAATATCCAGCACGACGGCGGGCATCGGGCGTACTCGAACCACGTCTGGGTCAACGAGTTGATGGCGATGACGATGGACGTCCTCGGCGGCAGCTCCTACCTCTGGCGGTGGAAGCACGCCGTCTTCCATCACTCGTACGTCAACATCGGCGGCCACGACACCGACATCAACCTCGGCATCCTCGCCCGGCTGACGCCGCATCAGAAGCGACTGGTGTTCCACCGCTGGCAACACCTCTACCTCTGGCCGTTGTGTGGGTTGCTGGCCATCAAGTGGCAGCTCGTCGACGACTTTCGAAAGCTGATCACCGGCCGGATCGGTCCCCATCAAGTCCCCCGCCCCAAGAGGTGGGACCTGGTCGTCCTGCTCGCCGGCAAGGCGGTCTTCCTGACCACAGCGTTCGGCATTCCGCTGCTGTTCCACCCCCTGAAAGCTGTCCTGTTCTACTACGTGGTGGTCGCGCTCGTGCTCGGGACGGTGCTGAGCATCGTGTTCCAGCTCGCCCGTTGCCTGGAAGAGGCGTCGTTCCCCCTGCCCGGAGAAGGCAGCGGTCGCATCGAAAACGCCTGGGCCGTCCATCAGGCCGAGTCGAGCGTAAACTTCGCCCGGCGGAGCCGCGTCATCGGATGGCTCCTCGGCGGCCTGAACTTTCAGATCGAGCACCACCTGTTCCCGCGGATCAGCCACGTGAACTATCCGGCGATGTGCCAGCAGACCGCGCGCTGTATCGGGAACCCGGCACCCTCACCCTACCCTTGCTGCGCCGATCTGGCTCGATGAATCTGGCCAGCCTCGCCCGACGCGCCCCTGTCCCCGGTATTGCCGCGAGGCGCCCGTCTATCGGGTCCGGCCAGAGCATCTCCGCGTACTTGACTGGCCGCCCTTTCGCGTGTGGTCCTTCGTGAAGTGTTGCGGGTACGCGCAGGAGGTCATCCGGGCGTTGGAGGCTGACGGCCGGTGTCGCCTGATCCCGGTGCTAGGGTGGGGATCTAACGCGACTTCTGGCCTGAGCCCCCCGGTCGGCGTCCCGGCCTCATGACGCGCTCGGGCGGGACGCGGGATGGTCGCTGCTGGACGTAAGGCCTCTTCACTCGGGGAGGCTGGACGGGCGGAGATGGCGGCTGGCGGCTTTGCAGACATCCGTCGCAGTAGGCTGCGTCTTCTGAAGCCTCGTTTGGACAACCTGGAGTCCGGCATTTAGGCACGTGCAGTCCTCCTCGTTCGGCCGATTGATCGATGCTGGTCGCGTGGAGATGCGGCCCCCCATGCCCTCGCGCTCATGCTGGCGTGCGAGCTGGCTGATCAGCACTGGACGGGCTGGCGGCCCGGCCCCGCCCACCCGCAGCTAGACCGGACGACCCAGCTAGGCACCCGCGACCTCTGTGACCTCCGGTCCAGCCGCTCTCTCGGGCGCCGCCTTCCTCCGGATGACGTTCCCGCTCACGATGGTGGTCTTGCCCTGGTAGCTCAGCCCGCTCTCCCAGGCGACCCGATAGAAGTTGCCCTTCCATAGCGCGACAACCTTGCCCTCGACGACCTCGGGGGACTCCTTGAGGGCGACGGGATCACCCTTCTGGAAGGTCGGGGTGGCCATAATCTCTCCTTGTCTAGTCAGATCCCGCCCAGCGTCTGGTGCTGAAGAGCAGTAGAGCGCGCGCTCTGGGCGACACGTCACTCTTGGCGATCATACGAGATGGAGAGGTCAGGCGCGAGATTTTGCTGCGCCAAATCTCCCAGGTAGCCCTGGTTTCGGCCCCGTCTGGGCACCCTCATCGCGCTGCCAGCGGGTCCCCAAGACGTCGATATCCCGAGCGACCCGCGTGACCGTCTTGCCCTCGTCCAACACGAGTCGTACCACGCCCGCTCTTCACTCATCCGTGAAATGTCGCCGCGCCCGCTGTACTCTCTTGCCTGGCTTCATGATCGCCATCGTATCCGCCTGTCGTGGGGTGTTCACGAAGGCGGATCAAGTCCATATCCCCCTTTCGTTTCGGATCGATTTTGGTCATCGGGGGGGCTCGCAACCACGAAAACGCAAGGTAACTACCGTTTGACCTCGCCACCACACTCTGGCAGGATCGCCCCACGACGACAGGCACGCAATCCGCGCTGTACCGACGGAGGACACGAGCCATGAGCGAGCACGAGATCATCGCAGCGGACGACCGGCGATTCCAGGCGATGGTGAAGCAAGACTGGGCGGCGCTCAGCTCCGCCCTGGCCGACGACCTGGTGTACGTGCACTCGAGCGCACGGGTCGAGTCCAAGAAAGAGCACGTGTCAACGGCGTGTCCGAGATGCACGTGGAGAACGCCGGCAAGGACCAGCACTTCACGATCCGCTACCTTGCGGTGTACGCGAAGATCGCCGACCGTTGGCAGATGACCGCCTGGCAGTCGACCAAGGTGCCGGACGCCTAGTCCGCGCACTCACGCGGCGACGACGGCGTAGCTGATGTGCCAAGCGGGCAGTGCCTGAGAAGGGGCCTTATGTCACCTGCGATCCGACGGCCTGAGACACGCACGTGCTCATCGACAACATCCGCTTTGGCACGGTGTGGGTCGACGCCGAACGCCCTCCGCGTGAACGCGCCGTTCGTGCGGCGGTGACGAGGGGAGCAATGGTCGTGTCGAAGGAGTTTACGGTCCTGGGGCACCCTTCGACGCCGCGACGCCCAACATCGCGATCGGTCGAGGCATCGCGGTGCGGCACAGCGTGTGCTTGAGTAGTTGTCGATCGCGCCGGCCGTTCGAGGTCGGGCGCTTCAGAGAGGAGCTTCGATATGCGGACCGAGCGGTTTCTGGCACTGGCGGTGGCCCTCACCCTGGCGTGGCCGGAGCTCGCGCAGGCGTCGCCGACGCCGGTGCCGCTGCCCGGTTCTCTCGTGATGATGACGACGGGGATAGTCGCTCTCGCCGGCGTCGCGTGGTGGCTGCGCCGCAAGTAGGGGTCCAGCAGCCGCCCGGCGGCCACTCCAGCCGTGCTGGTAACCGGGGCGGTAACTCACCAGGAGCAGCAGGCGGGCAGGGGCTCACTCTCTCTTCTACCACCGGCTGAGCGCGGCGTGGCTTCCTGGCACACTGCGGCCATGCCCGAGCGCCCGGCACGCTCGAGGATCGGCTCGCTCGACGCGTTGCGCGGGGTCGGCATCCTCGGCATCCTCGCGCTCAACGTGCAGCTCTTCGCCCTGGTCGCGGCGGCGCGTGCCAACCCGACCGTGCACGGCGACCTCGGCGGCGCGAACTGGCTCGCGTGGCTCGCGATCTACGCGCTGGCCGACGGCAAGTTCACCGGCGTGTTCGCGCTGCTCTTCGGGGCGGGGATCCTTATCTTCGCCGACAAGCCGGACGAGGACGCGCGGGTCGTCGCGCGGCTGCACTACCGTCGCATGGCCGCCCTAATCGCCATCGGCCTCGCGCACGCGTACCTGCTCTGGAGCGGCGACATCCTCGTCACTCTGGCGCTGTGCGGCGCCGCCGTGTTCCCGTTTCGTGCCGCGCCGCCGCGCCGTCTCGTCGTCGTAGGCGTGGCCGTCTTCGCGATGGCGTCGCTACTGATGCTCGCGTCGGGTCTCGCGCTCTCGAGGATCCCCGCGCGGGAGCTCCGCGAGGCCGAGCGCGCGTGGGCGCCGCCCGCCGACGTCGTCGCCGACCAGGTGGCCCGCTATCGCGCCGGCTGGTGGACGCAGATGACCGCGCGGGTCCCGGCCGCGTTCGAGATGGAGACGACCTACTTCGTCGGCCACGGGGCGTGGCAGATGGGTGGGCTCATGCTCGTGGGCATGGGACTGCTCAAGCTCGACGTGCTGACCGCCGGACGGTCGACGGCGTTCTACGCGCGGCTCGCCGTCGCGGGATTCGGCCTCGGCTGGACGGCGCTCGCGACCGGCGCGAGTCACAGCTTCCGCCACCACTGGGCGCTGGCCGACTACCTGCGCGTCGGCGGGCCGCTGACGTCCTGGGGCAACGCCCTCGTGGGCCTCGGCTGGATCGGCCTCGTCATGCTCGGCGTACGGGCGGGATGGCCGCTCGGCGCCGTCGCCGCCGTCGGCCGCACCGCGCTGACGAACTACCTGCTACAGACGGTGCTCTGCACGACTATCTTCTACGGCCACGGGCTCGGACTCTTCGGCCGGGTCGGGTGCGCCGGGCAGCTCGCGATCGTAGCCGGCGTGTGGGTCATCGAGCTGGTTCTCTCGTTGTGGTGGCTCCGCCGCTTCGACTTCGGGCCCGTCGAGTGGCTGTGGCGCTGCGCGACCTACGGCGGCTGGCTCGCCATTCGCAGATCGTCCGCCATCACAGCGGTCGCCCTCCCGGTGGAGCGGTAGAATGCGACGTCACCGTGCCATAGGGGGGAAAGAAATCGGCGGGGACTGAGAAGGGGTCCTATGTCACCTACAACCCTCAGAATCATTCCCTTGTGACGTGCTAAAGGCGACAACGCTAAACAGCTGAAGTTGCGGAGTGCGGTCCGGGCCGAAGCAGAGAGGGTTTTGCTCCGCTCGTTGAACCGCCTCGCCCGCCCGCAGCGGGGCGATTACGAGGTCGCGAGACACGGCGTCCCGGCCGTTCGCAAGGTTCACTAGGAATGGAACCACGTGATCAGGCGCAGATGGACGGGCGCCGCCCCGTCCACGGGCGGGCGACCTCGATCTGCGCGGCGATCCGGACCAGGACATCCTCCCGGCCGTGGGCGGCGACGAGCTGCACTCCGATCGGAAGCCCTTCTGCCGTCCAATGCAGAGGGAGCGAAATCGCGGGTTGGCCGGTCACGTTGAAGGGCGCGGTGAAGGTAACCGTCTTGATGGCCGCCATCGCCGCCTGGCGTGGATCGTCTGTGCGGTATGACCCGAGTGGAGGTGGCGGGTGCGGGAGCGTCGGCGTCAGGAGAAGGTCGAAGCCACTCGCCCACCACGCGGCCATTCGCCGCGAGTAGGCCTGAAGCCACTCGAGCGAGGCCAGGTAATCGGCGGCGACGATGCGGGTCGCCGCCTCGACGAGCGTCCAGGTGAGAGGTTCCACGTCGTCGCGGCCGAGCGGCCGGCCCGTCTCCCGTCGCCACCAACCGAGCGCGAAGTGGGCGAAGACCTGGAAGAGGACGCCGAAGTGATGGGCGAAGCCTTCCTCATCCATGGCGCGTGGGTAGGCGTCGCCGACCTCGTGACCGCAATCGGCCAGGAGCCGGCCCGCCTCAATCACCGCAGCACGACACTCCTCATGCACGTCCGTGAAGCCTCCAGGGGCCGCCATCATGACGCCGACCCGCAAGCACCCTGGGTCGCTGCCCACTTCGTCGGCGAAGGCTCGAGCCGGCGTGGGCGCGGAATACGGCTCGCCAGGCTCGGGACCGGCCACGCAGTCAAGGAGCGCCGCGGTGTCGCGGACGCTGTGAGTCAGCACGTGTTCGTGCACGATGCCTCCGGCAAGATCGCCGAAGTCGGGACCCAGCGATACCCGGCCGCGCGTTGGCTTCAACCCCACGAGCGCGCAACACGAGGCGGGAACGCGGATCGAGCCACCGCCGTCGTTGCCGTGCGCGACCGGAACCATACGAGACGCGACCGCCGCGGCCGATCCGCCGCTGGACCCCCCGGGCGACCGCGTCACATCCCAGGGATTCCTGGTCGGCCCGGAGAGCGTGGGCTCCGTGGTCGGGACCAACCCAAGCGCGGGCGTGTTCGTGCGGCCGACACAGATCAGCCCGGCATCGCGAAAACGCCGGATCAGCGCGGTGTCGGCGCGGCCGCGATACTTCTGCGCTGCGACGCCGCGGATGCCCTCATAGAACGGGTCGCCCTCGGAGTGGGCAATCAGATCCTTGACGAGAAAGGGCGCGCCGGCGAATGGGCCGTCCCTCGGCGTCCTGGCCTCCGCGCGGGCCCTCTCGAAACGTCGATGGATTACCGCGTCAGGTGAGGATCGAGGCGCTCGATGTTGGCGATCGCGGCGTCCACCAGCTCGAGGGCGCTCATCTCACGTCGGCGTACGAGATCAGCTTGCGCCGTCGTGTCGAGCCCAGAGAGGTCAGCGCCCCTTCTCATCTCGGGGTGAGACTAGGCCGAGCGTGTCAGGAACACAAGCGCGCTTCCCGTCATCGACTAGGGTTCACCACTCTCGGCTTGGGCGGAACCAAGGGCATCTCCTCTGGTCGTTGCGAACTCCAGAACTCTGCATCCGTGCCCACTTGGTGTCAAATGTGGCGTCTAGTAGTATGGTCAAAAACTTCTTGGCGTGAGTGCGCCACGGAGAAACGAACCGTTCCGCCACGCCAATGACCCTCCTCACAAAGGAATCATTTTGGATAGCGCCTAACGTCGCGCCAGCGAACGTTGGGCAGTCAAGCCGGCATCGTCGAGGAGAACGAGACCCTTCGAGTGCAGCAAACTAGGAACGCCAAGGTCGAGGCAGGCGTTCTGTCGCCCGTAAGTCGCCAAAGAACGAAAGCTCTACGGGGCGACAAGGTCGAGTTCGAGGTGACGAAGGGGCCGAAGGGGCTCCAGGCCGCCAACGTCCGCAAGATCTAGCGGAAGCCGGACGTCGATTCGGGAGGCCGGATCCCCACTCGGGGTCCGGCCTCCCGTGTGTTCCGGGAGCTCGCTCGCTGGCGCTCGCGAGGTCGCCCCGCCGATTTTCGCGCATATGGGCGGCACTTGACCTTCTGCCACGACTCCCCGCTACGCCGGCCCGCGGGAGGCACCCCCGGCGCCGTCCATCGGTCCGGCTACGCGTTCCGAATAATCAGGAAGGGGCATGGGTGCGACCCCGCCCGACTACCTGCCCGCCCGGACCGTGGCCGCGTGGCGAGGCGGTTGGTGACCAGGGCGGCGGTGCTGCGCCCGCTGGGCCCGGATGGCGGCAATCCGGTCGGCGAGCGGAACCTCGAGGCGCTCCGCCGGCTTCGACGCGTAGTCGAATCCGGCCAGCGTGCGGCGCTCGATGCGCCCACCCACGGCCCGCTCGATCGCGCGGAGATCCGCCTCCTCGGCCGGCGAGACGAGCGTGAGCGCGTCGCCCACCGCTTCGGCGCGGGCAGTGCGACCCACGCGGTGGATGTAGTCCTCCGGCACGTTCGGCACATCGAAGTTCACGACGTGGCTCAGCTCGGTGATATCGATCCCGCGCGCGGCAATGTCCGTCGCCACCAGCACGCGGATCTTGCCCGCCTTGAAGCCGGCCAGCACCTGGGTGCGCTGCGACTGGCTCCGGTTGCCGTGGATGCGCTCCGCCGACACGCGGTTTCTCACGAGGAACTCGGCCAGCCGGTTGGCGCGGTGCTTCGTGCGCGTGAAGGCCAGCACGCTCCGGACCCCGGGCGCGTTCAGGAGCTCGACTAGGAGCCGCGACTTGAGCTCGGCCGGCACGGCGTAGGCCGCGTGGGAGACACCGGCCGCGGGCGCCGCCGGGCGCTCGACGTTGATCGAGACCGGATCTTTCAGGATCTCCCGGGCCAGCTGGGCGATCGGGGGCGGCATCGTCGCCGAGAGCAAGAGCGTCTGCCGGCGCGCGGGAAGGCGGGCGAGGACGCGGCGGATGTCCGGGAGGAAGCCCATATCGAGCATCCGATCGGCCTCGTCGAGGACGAGGATCTCGAGCTGGTCCAGCCTCACGTAGGGGAAGCGGAGGTGATCGAGGAGCCGGCCGGGCGTCGCCACGATCAGCTCGGCGCCGCGGCGGAATAGCTCAGTCTGGGGGCCCATGCCGACGCCGCCGAACACCGAGCCGCCGCCCACGCCGACGTGGCGGGCGAGCTGCCGGCGGTGCTCGTCAATCTGCGCGGCGAGCTCCCGGGTAGGGGCAATGACCAGCGCGCGCGTCGCCCCGCGGCGGCCGGCCAGGCGGTGCAGGATCGGCAGCAGGAACGCCGCCGTCTTGCCGCTGCCGGTCACGGCGCACGCCAGGACGTCCCTGCCGCCCAGGGCATGCGGGATGGTGTCGGCCTGGATCGGGGTCGGCATCTTGAAGCCCATCTCGTCGACGGCGCGCAAGAGGCCAGGGTTGAGGTTGAAGGACGTGAACGACATAGTGGTGGTTCCTTCCGAGGGCACGGCTAGGCCCATTGCAGTCTTCCGCAGGTCGGTCAGTGCACGCCCCTCGATGCGGAAGATGCGGCGGGGAAACGCGGTCTGGGAAGGACGGGCTCGCTAGTGAACCGGCGATCAGACCAGACACCGGGAACTATACACGACGCGGGCGCCGTTCGCCACGATTTCCGGTGATCCCGCCGTCAGCGGCTCTCCTCGCGCCGCCGCTGGCGCTCTCTCACCTCGTCGGCGAAGAGATCGAGCGTGAGCGGGCAGGGCGGCTCGTTGGCGTCGATGTACTGGCAGTCGAGCTCGCTGCAGCGCACGAACAGCGGGTTGTTCCCGTCCAGCGAGGTGCGCCGGCGGAGTGCGATGGTCACGGTCTCGGAGACGACCTCGCAGCGAAACGGCTTGGAAGGCGGACTGCTCACCGAATGTTCTCCCTTGCCCGCATTTTCTCACGCTTCGCGCGGGACTGGGCGGAGACCGGCAAGGGACCGGATCCCATCCCATCTTTGCTCTGTGGCATCGGGCTCCCAAGCGAAGCTGGGCACGTGCGCGACGGACCTCAATTTGCTGAGAAGCTGACCGCAGGGAAGGAGGAGCACGCGTTCGTCTTTCCCGAAAGAACTTACCCTAAACTTACCCCGAGCCATCGAGCAGAAAGGGAGACCATCGGCGGGAATTAGCCAATCTGGCAGCACGGGGCGATCGGCAGGACCCGGCAGATCGGCTCGACCCCGCACGCCGCCCGCTGCGCGTCGATGAAGGCCACCATCACCGCGGTCGGCGGTCGAGCTCCGCCTGCGCGAAAAACGCCGAGGCCTTCCGCAGGATCTCATTCGCGCGCTGCAGCTCCCGATTCTCCCGCTCGAGCGCCTTCAGCCGCTCAGCCTCCTGGCTGGTCAGCCCCGGCCGACGCCCCGCGTCGCGCTCAACTCGGCGCACCCACTTCCGCAAGGTCTCCGTCGAGCACCCGATCTTCGCCGCGATCGAGCCGATCGCCGCCCACTGGGAGGGATGCTCCCCCTGGTGCTCGACCACCATCCGGACCGCCCGCTCCCGCACCTCCGGTGAGTACCTGGTGATTCGTCCCATGCCCCCATCCTCTCAAGCAATGGGGTCTCCGGATCAAATCGATCTCGAACTTGAGCAAGTTTGATATCGGTGATTGCGGGCCCCCGCAACTATTGACGGCGAGGTGGTTTCCGGACGCAGAAGCCGCTAACCTCTTTCGACGGGAGCGGATCTTCTCACGCTGACCGAGAATCTCTCTCGCACGGTCATTCGCAAGGGCAGACGCCGCGACGTGTAGCGCCTCGCTCCCAAGACCGTGAGCCCGAGGCCGAAAGGCGCGAAAGTGGGCTCCGGTTGCCGCCCACCATAGACGGCCGCCTCAAGTCTCAGTTCCCAGCGGCCGGCAACCGGCGCACGGGCTGAAGATCTACGTCCATGTGGGAACGAGAGCGTGACCCGATTAGCCAAACGCCGCAAAGGGCCGCGCGGCCTCGCAATCCCCTCGCGGAGCTCCCACCCGGTCCAACAGCGCCTCTACGGCGGCGTGATGGCCAAAGCGAGGCGCTGGAGCTGCGCCCAATCAAGCTGTGTCTTTGACTAGGCGATTCAGCTCCTCCAGGTGCGCCTGGATCCCAAAGAAGAGCCCGGTCACTTTGCCACGAAGCGTGCGATCGCCCGGGCTCATCCCCGCCGCCTCGTAGACCTGTTCGGTGAGCTCCATGACTCGCGACTGAAGCCGGACCGCCTCGTCGAGACAGTCGGCGATCTCGCGGAGGTGATGGTTCACGGCCGCCTCCCTAAATGGCGGTTCCTTCGTCATTAGGCATGTGATCAGCTCTTTCGTGAGGTTTTCGCGCTAAAGATGGCCATCTGGGGCGTGACTTCTCTGCCGCCACAGGTCGGGCAGGCGATCTTCCCAGCGGCCCGCTCCGCGGCGGTCAGCACCACCTCAAAGCTCTTCTTACAGCTCTCGCACATGAACTCGTACTTGGGCATCGACTTCCTCCCGTCGTGTCTGGCAGCCTCTAGCGAGCGGACCGAAGAGTGTCTGGTTCTGCGGCGTCTTGGGATCCCTATCGTTGTCCGGTGATGACTTTTCGTATCCTGGCCAGAAGCAACATCAAGGACTCCATGACCTTTCTCATGGCCGAACCTCCTTTCCGGCGCCCAGACCAACAGCGGTGCCAGGGGGATCCCGCCCACAGAAACGTACCCGCCCGAATCTGCACCGCCAGCGAGGGCATTAAGCTGACCCGGGTTCATCATGGCTTCCCTCGAGCCGGTGCATTTGGGGGCGGAACTCACCTGGGGATTCCCTACCCGCAAATGGCGGAACGCAGGGCTGGTGGCAGCGGCCATCTCGATGGTTTCCGCAGGCGTCGAGGCGAGGTCCTAAGACCCGATCCAGGGGCACTGCTAGTCTCCCGAGGGCCGGACGATCGCGTGCACACACACTGTGCGCCCAGACATCAGGCTTGTCAACGCTGGCGGCCAGTCAAAGGCGCCGACAGCCGATCAAGAGCGCGGGGACGAACAAAGGGGGAGTCGACAGCAAGGCTGCGTTCCTACGCCTCAGCCAGGCAGCGGTACACTCGCGGGCCGCGGACTCCGGGTGTAGCATCCAGGCAGACTTTCAGGACGGGAGGATCCGTCCATGAGACGACTCGCGCTCGCCTCCGCGGTGCTCCTCGCGATCAGCCTTTGGCTTATGCCTCGGGCGCTCGGGCTGACACGTCATGCCGGCCAACCTCCCGCCTGAGTACAAGGCGGCAGAGGCCGCGTTCCGAAAGGCGCGCGACCCGAGGGAGCGCCTGGAGTGGCTGCGGGAGATGCTGCGCACGATTCCAAAGCACAAGAGGACCGACCATCTTCAGGGCGATATCAAGCGGCGCATCGCAGATCGCGCTGATCGGGCCGCCGAACGCGAGCAAGTCGTCCCTGCATGCACGGCTGACCGGCTCCGCCGCGCAGGCTGCTCCCTATCCCTTCACGACCCAGCATCCCGAGCCCGGCATGATGCCCCACGAAAATATCTCCTTGCAGCTCGTTGACCTTCCTGCCATCTCGCCCGAGCACCGGTCCCGTGGCTCGCGAGCACGTTTGCAGACGGTGGACGCGGCGCTGCTGATCGTCGATCTCTCTGACCCCGCGTGCCTCGAACAGGCCGAGACCGTACGCACGATCCTGCGCGAGCGCCGCGTCACGCTCACTGATCGCTGGGAGCCGGCCGGCGAATCCCCCGGCGTAGCCGCTGAAGGCGCCGAGGATCCCTTCGCACTGCAGCTTCCCACGCTGCTCGTAGCTAACAAGGTGGAGTGCCTCGCTGATGGGGACGCCGAGCTGCGGGCCTTCTTGGAGATCACGGGGCTTCGCTATCCTGCCCTTATCGTGTCGGCAGCCACGGTGCAGGGCCTCGGCAAGATCGGCCCCTGGCTGTTCAGCCATCTTGGCCTCGCCCGCGTCCCACTCGAAACAGGAGGGGGCCGATGGGAACTTGTGAGGTCTGCGGAGACGAGTACGACATGGCGTTCGAGGTGGTGGCCGCCGGGGCGAGGCACGTGGTTGACAGTTTCGAGTGCGCTACCCGTAAGGCGATGAGGGGACGTGATGTAGGTGAGCTGCAAGGCAGTGAAGGAGGAAGCCTCATGAATGCCGGCATGTTCCCGATCATTGTTTTCGGAGGAGTGCTTGCAGGCTGGCTCGCCGGGTTCGTCATGGAACGAGGCGGCTACGGGCTGAAGTGGGACATCGTTCTCGGTCTGACTGGCAGTGCGGTGGGGAGCTGGATCTTCTGGGCCGTGGGGGCCTCCCCAGGGGCTGGGTTGGCGGGGCTAGCCGTGGTTGCGTTCCTCGGGGCGGCCCTCCCGATCCTCGCTCAGCGCCAATTTTGGCCCAAGACCCGCTAAGGGCGTGACCCTCACGCCGCGAGCCGGGCTCGTACCCGAGAGTTTGAGCCCGGAACAACTGGTGGAGCAGCATGGATGAAGTGCCGTTCTCCCCACTCTTTGACAATTGTGAAAGCCGCTATCCTCCGGACGACGAGGGTGGACTGGCCCCTGACGCTCTGGGGAGGAATGCCATGCGGGAGCTGACGGTTCCCGTCCGTCACGAGTGGCTCACCCGGGAGCGCGCCTACGGGAAGATCGCAATCGAGCCCTTCGACTCGGGTTTCGGCCTGACCGTGGGCAACGCCTACCGCCGGGTGCTGCTGTCCTCCATCTCCGGCGCCGCGCCGACCTGGGCCAAGATCGAGGGGGCGTTGCACGAGTTCTCGTACCGGCCCGGCGTGCTGGAGGACACTCTCGACATCCTCCTGAATCTTCGCAAGCTCGTGTTCACCCTGCACGTCAACCGTCCCACGCTGCTCCGGCTCAAAGCCCAGGGGGAGCGGACGGTGACGGGACGGGACTTCGAGCCCGCCGCCGACGTGGAGATCGTGACGCCCGACGTGGTCCTGGCGACGCTGGAGAGGAACGGCAACCTCGAGATGGAGGTCTGCGTGGAGCGCGGGCGCGGGTACCAGCCGGCCGAGAAGCGCGAGCCGGAGGCCCTACCCATCAACGCGATGCTGATGGACGCCGACTTCTCGCCGGTCAAGCGGGTCAACTTCCACGTCGAGAGCCTCGCCACGCCGTCGGCCTCGCCTGAGCGGCTCATCCTGGAGGTCTGGACCAGCGGCGGCGTGACGCCCGAGACGGCCGTGGCCGACGCCTCGCGGATCCTCGCCGGCCAGTTTGCCCTGCTGATCGACGTCGCGGCGAGGCCGCCGGCTGAGAGCGGCGAGGTGGCCGAGCCCCCGGTGCGCAGCGCGGTCATCGAGCACCTGTTCGAGAGCGCGGCCGAGCTGGACCTGTCGGTGCGGTCCTCCAACTGTCTGAGGACCGCCAACATCGCCACCATCGGCGACCTGGTGCAGAAGACCGAGTCCGAGCTGCTCAAGACCAGGAACTTCGGCAAGAAGTCGCTGAACGAGATCAAGACAATCCTGGGGGAGATGGGGCTCTCACTCGGCATGCGTCTGGATCCCGAGGAGCTGGAGCGGCTGCGTGCCTACCACGAGCGCACCATCGAGGCCCCGCACCAGGTATGAGCGGACGCTGTCACGTATGCGGGAGATCCTTTGCCCCGCCACGCGGGATGATGCAGGGGCGCTCACGAGGACGCCGAGGGTAGCCCCGCATGTGCGTCTACTGCAAGGGAGCTTCTGAGTGCGACCATGAGCGTGATGCCTGCGAGGCGAGTCGCGGTGAGCGCTGCATCTCCTGCGGGCACGGCTCCGCAGCGTTCCTGCCATATCCGCCAGGGCCAAGACCCACGATGTTATGGTTCCCGAAGGCAAATCCGCGCAAGCAAAAGCCGCTGACGGAGGCTGCTCAGACACCCCGGGCGAGGGCGAACAAGAAGGCTCGATGAGCTACTCGACCGAAAACTTCGTACGCCGTGCCGTCGTGGGGCTCCTTCGCGGCGAGTATGCGGGCAAGTTCCTCTGCTCAGGGTGCCTCATCACGCTGACACATCGCCACATGCAACGTGGTTGGCGGAAGTCAGAGATTGAGCGCTCAATGGAGGCAGTGTTTAAGTCTCCAGCACCTCTTACGTGCATGCCGACGTCGATCTGTGCGCTCTGCCAGAAGACGATGCCGTGTCTCGCTGCGCTTCGTCCATGACTCCACCCATGTGATTCGATGAAGAGGGCCAACGCCGAGGATCGCCTCGGATTGCCGATACAGGCAAGAACAGGCTGGCTATGCTGTAGCCCGCGCCGATGGGCCTGAACTTCTTATGGAGAAATGTGGTTGGTGCATGCTCTTGAGCTTTGCCGCGCACGCCCTGAAGGGCGGCCATGACGTACGTCCAAAATCGCGAGATCAACCCTGATTGGTTCGCACCCCCATACGACAAGCGTTAGATGCGGAAGACGGAGAGAGCGATCTGAAGCGGTACAATGAGGCAGGCGAGACGGGCGCTCCCGCGCCCGAGCTGCCACGGCGGGCTCACCACCCACGCAACCCCTCGGGAAGGGGCTGGCCATGAAGAAGATCCTCAGTTTGGCGTTCGTGGCGATGCTATCCCTCGCACTCGCGGCTCCCGCCTACGCGGGCAGGGGGCACGGCGGCGGGTTCCACGGTGGGCATCACAATGGCTTCCATCACGGCGGCGCCTTTCACCGTGGGTGCTGTTGGGGTGGAGCCTTTGTTGGCGGGGTCTTCGTGGGCTCGGCGTTCGCGTATCCGTACTACGGCTATCCGTACTACGCGTATCCGTATTACGCCTCTCCGTATTATCCGTACGCCTACCCCATGTATGCGGAGCCGGCCTACCAGCCGCAGACCCAGGTGACCGTGGCGCCCCTCATCCAGCGGGACGTCTGCTTCACCGAGGGCTGTTACCATCTGCAAGGCGATGGAGTGACGGTCGCCTATTCGTGGATCTGGGTGCCGGCCGCCCCCGCGCCGCCCCCGGGTCCGCCGAGCCGTTAGGGCCCGCGCCAGCCCGCTCCTGTCTCGGTCCGCCGTGGTGGACGGTTCGTCGCCCGTTCCTCGTTCTCGCCAGCCTCCATGGGACTGGCTCCCCGCGGGAGTGCCGGCACGCTGGGTCCACGGAGCGTCTCGGCGTGCGCTAGGTGTGGAGACCAGGCCGGGGGATCGATATCGCAACGTTCGGGAGGTTGGGACATGGCAGATTCCGAGGACGAGCGCGATATCATGCAGTGCGACGATCGGCGATTCAAGGCGATGGTCCGGGGTGACGTGACGGCGTTGAGAATGGCTCTCGCCGACAGTCTGACCTACACGCATAGCAGTGGCGTCCACGACACGAAAGCGCAGTTTCTGGACTCGCTCACGCTCGGTCAGCTCCGCTACACGTCCATCATTCCGGAAGCCCGCTCGGTCCGCGTCGAGGGCGGGGCAGGGCTTGTGACCGGTACGGCGCGCATGGAGGTCACCGCGCGCGGCCACGACACGCGCTTTCGTATTCGTTACCTTGCGGTGTACGTCAAGGCCCCGGGTCGGTGGCAGATGGTAGCGTGGCAATCCACGCGTGTCCCCGAACCGTAGGCGAAGTTCACGGGTTTGGTCCTGGGCCTCAGAGAACCCGGTCCAAGTCCCACATTCCCACGGTATTCTCACGTCGATTCCCAGTGAATTCCCACGCAGTGACGTCAATGGAAGGGCTTGGGGACGAGACGAGATGGACTCGGCCGGACCACCGCGAGAGGGTCGAACGAGGACCGCCAGACGTGAGTCTCGATCTGGTTCGTCTCCTTCTTCAGGCCGCCCCCGTCTGGACCACTCCAAGAATCCGGCGTGGACGCGTTGCTCCGCTGACTGGAAAAACGTGTAGGGGAGGAGATATGGCAGGACCGTCTATCGCCTCAGATGTGCGGGCGCTCGCACCAGGCTTCATCACCCTCCGACGGCAGCTGCATCGGCACCCTGAACTGGCGTTCGAGGAGGTGTGGACGGCCGGGATCCTGGCTGGTCAGATGCGGGTCTTGGGCTTGGAGGTGAAGGAAGGCATCGGTGGGACCGGGGTGCTGGCCATGCTCGACGGAGCACACCCGGGCAAGACGCTGCTGATTCGGGCCGACATGGATGCCTTGCCGATCGCCGACACCACCGGGACGGCCTACGCTTCCAAGCTTGAGAACCGGAATCATGCCTGCGGCCACGACGTCCATGCCGCCCTCGTCACCGGCGTCGCACAGGTCCTGGTGCGTCATCGCGATTGCATCGCTGGGCGTGTGGCGTTCGTCTTCCAGCCGGCGGATGAGCCGATGCGAGGCGCGAAGCGCATGATCGAGGCCGGACTGCTCGAGCGAACCAAGGCCGAGATGTCGCTCAGCGTGCACGTGCTGCCGATGGCGCACACGGGGCAGGTCGTGATCCAACCAGGGCCCCTCTGGGCGAGTCGGGACGAGCTGACTCTGAGAATTACGGGGCCGTCGCCGTCGCGCGTGGCGGCGCGACCCTTTGACTTTGCGCCGCTGGCCGCGCACCTCACGACCAGCCTCTACGAGCTGGTCGAGCGAGAGAGCTGGTTCTCGGGACACGTGACCTTTCGGGTGCGGTCGCTCCATGCGGAGCAGGCTGGCCCCGCCTGGCTGGGGGGGCCGCGCGGCGGACCGGATCAGGCGGCCATCGAGCTCAATCTGGCGGTGTTCGACAACCCGCTCCGAGCCAGGCTGCTCACCCAGATCGAAGAACTCAGTCGGCGATTCGTCGGTGCGGCCGGCGGGACGCTGCACATCGATACCGACTATGCACTCCCGGCCGTCGTCAACGACCACCAGGTAACCGGGGCGCTCCAGCGCGCCGCCGAGGCCGTGGTCGGCCAGAGCAACATCCTCTCCGGATGGCGGCATCCGTTCTCGGACGATGTTGGACTGCTCATGGCGGCCGTTCCCGGCTGTCTCATGCTGCTGGGGACCGCGAACCCCGCCAAGGGCATCACGGAGAGCTGGCATCGGCCCGGTTTCGACATTGATGAGGACGCGCTGCCCTTGGGGGTGGAGATCATCGCGAGGGCTGCACTCGACCTTCTGCCGTGAGCGCCCCTCACTATGGGGGCGTACGGGTAAATGATGGATTGAGCCTGCAGAGATATGGAAGTTCGGTGCCCAGCAATCTGGCAAGGTCACGGTGAAACCATGGGAACACTTCAGACACCGCGTAGCAGCAAAGCACGTTGTCCTCGCTCAGATTGATTGTCAGGCAATGTCGAGAGGGTGATTGTCACCTCCGTCGATTCCGTCACTCGAGATCCACATGCAGTCGAGACGTCAACTTTGCGTCTGCACGCTTGTTTGCGAGTGTTCGTGTACGTGCATCCGCCACACGCATGAGAGTCCGCTCGCGTCCTCGGAGGTAGCCTTACAAGCGTGTCGCAATCCAGGGGCCGTGAGGCGGGTCATCACCGAGAGTCTAGGTGCTCGAGCGGCTTCGTTTATTCGGTCGCACCGTGGAGCGACGTCGTCAGCGGACCGGTGAGAGACTACGTAATCGTTCTGATCAGAGAGTAGGAAGTGGGTCCGACCTTAAGCGTCTCGAGCGCTCGAAATGCTGGATCGCTTGGTAGGTGCATGCGCGAACGCCTGCGCTGGCCGACCACGATCGAAGCGGATCCCGAAGGGGACAGAGGCGAAAAGGAGGAAGCCATGAGTCACATAATTCTAGACGGCGCTGTGCTGGGGATGGCCGGGGTGGCGCTCGCCCAGGAGCGAGCGTACGAATGGGGATGTGGGTGGCATCCGATGTGGGGCGTGTGGGGCGTCGGCATGATGCTGATGATGTTGGGGTTCTGGGCGGTTGTCATCGTGGGTCTCGTGCTCGGCATCCGATGGCTCGCGAGAGCTGGGGGCGAGCCGAAATCGGATCGAGCGTTAGAGATTCTCAGGCAAAAGTATGCCCAGGGGGACATCAGCAGAGAGGAATTTGAAGTAAGAAGGCGCGACCTGAGCTGACAGGAGGAACGAGCCGCTCCTGCGCGCCTCCGGGTACATGCGTCGTTAGGTAGCGTCCTTCGATGGCGCGCGGAGTCGCCGAACAAGCGGGTGGCGTGTCAGGGCCCATGTCAGAATCGGAAGGCCAACGATGCCTGGAAGGAGCCAATGCGCTAAAGGTGGCAAGGAACGCCAAACGGGCAAGTGCGGTCCATTATCCACATAGAAGGCCGTAAGGAGCAGGATGTAAGAAAGAGCCATGCCACTCACATGCATGCGCAGCCATCCGTGCCAGAGCCGTCGCCTGGCAAGTCGGCCGATCATGCCCGTGCCAAAGGACAGGATACCGAGAACGAGAAGGTGATTGTTGGCTGGCCATCGGAGAATCGAAAGAGCTGCCATCGAAAGGAAGACCACCACCAGACCCCAATAGTAGACGGTACCGGCGGACGGGTGCCGGCCGCCGCGTTTGGGAGCAATCATGGCCACTATTCCGGCGATAGTGCAGGTGAGCCCCTGACCTGACCGAGGTTTTGTACCAGGCAGAGTGAGAGTCTACATCACAGCCAGCGACCGTGAAATGACGTTCATCGTGATGACGGGGTCATAGGCTTCCGGCGCCGGGG
>Ga0306920_100003503_pt1 | contig 19920 bp, 14 predicted proteins | sample flu12Cox44000170_FD_204666 | JGI IMG/M metagenome (GOLD analysis project Ga0306920, IMG submission 204666) | Lab enrichment of tropical soil microbial communities from Luquillo Experimental Forest, Puerto Rico - flux4day.12C.oxic.44.000.170 (v2)... | ecosystem: Environmental > Terrestrial >... | reverse complement strand
GCGGCGAAGGAAACGGAAGAGGGCCGCGGCATGAACCAGGTCAGGGACAACGGCGCCGCCGCTGCGATCATGCCTTCGGCGAGGGATTCCTTCTGGCGGCGTTTGTTACGTGGCGTATGCCGGACCCAGGAACGCGGAGACTGGAAAGAATTTGCGGGGGATGATTGGGCACAAGGCATTATGCAGGTGGATGTCACCGACCAGTTCCACGCGAAACAAGGTCGTTCCAGCGGGCGATTGATTTTGAAAATTGAAGGCAAACGGTTAGGGGTATTTTTGAAGCGGCACTATCGGCTGCCGTGGTGGCGAGGCTGGCTGGCGACCCTCTGGCCCGGGAAAGGCTGGTCGCCGGCCAGGCAAGAATGGCGGAACCTGCACTGGGCACAGGGCCAGGGAGTGCCGGCGCCGGCCAAGGTTGCCGTCGCCGAATACATCGGGCCGTGGGGCAAGCTGCAAAGTTTTCTGGCCATCGAAGAATTGGCCGGCATGCTGCCATTGCACGAGGCGATTCCACGGGCCGCCCAGCTCCTCGATCGGGACACGTTTCGCCGTTGGAAAAAAAACCTTGTTGCCGAGCTGGCAAGAATTACAAGGATGCTTCACGACCGTCGCTATTTTCATAAGGACCTTTATCTATGCCACTTTTTCATTCCACAGGCCGATCTCGACCGTGTGGTGGATTTCCGCGGCCGGCTCTACCTGATCGACTTGCATCGGTTGGCTCACCATCCCTGGGCCTGCCTCCGCTGGCAAGTGAAAGATCTGGCGCAGCTCCTTTATTCATCTGAACTCGATGGCGTGGACCTGCGCGATCGGTTGCGCTTCTGGCGAATGTATCTAGGACCTGGTCGACGGGCGTGCTGGTTGGAACGTCTCATCCGTTTCAAATGGCGGCGCTATCGCGGACATAATCAAAAAAGAAGCCCGAGGCGCGAACAAGAGGAATCCCTGGCTTGCGCTTCGGACTCAAATGGAAAGAAAACATGAACATCGCATTTTGTTACGAAAGTGTGCTGCCCACCCGGGGAGGGTGTGAAACTTATATTTCCGACCTGGCCCGGAGGCTATTGGCGGATCGGCATGAGGTCCACGTGTATGCATGCCGCTGGGACGAAAAGGCGTTGTCGCCTGGAATCCGCTGCCATGCCTTGCCGGCATTTCGTGGGCCGCGATTCCTCCGGCCCTGGCGTTTCAGCGCCGTGTGCAACGAGGCGCTGGCGCAGAACCGGCACGATCTATCCATCGGTTTCGACAAAACCTGGGGGCAGGATATTCTCTACCCGCAGGGCGGTTTGCATGCGGCGAGCGTGGACCACAATCTCCGCAAGCACGCCGGCCGGCTGGGGCGCTTTCTGGCCAAGCTCAGCAAGGGAATCGACCTGGCTCACTGGTCGTTCGCACGTCTGGAAAAACTCCAGTATCTGGGCAATCCGCGGCCGCAAATCATCGTCAACAGTTTCATGGTTCGCCGGCATTTCGAGCGCTATTACGGCATCGGCGCTGACCAGCTTCATGTGGTCCGAAGCGCCATCGACCCCGGTCGCTTTGTCGAAGGGGACCGGCCGCGGCGGCGACTGGAATGGCGGCAGCGCTGGGGCCTGGCGCCGGGGGAAACGGTGGGCCTGATGGCGGCCATGAACTATCGGCTTAAAGGATTGGAGCCGCTTCTCTTCGCGGTGAAGCGCCTGCTGGAGCGTGCGGAATTCCGCACTGCGCCGCCCGCCTTTCGCCTGCTGGTGGCCGGTAATCCACGTACCAGAAAATATCGCCGTCTGGCACGCCGGCTCGGCATCGCCGAGCGGGTCCGCTTCATCGGCCATTGCCCCGACATGCGCAACGCCTACTTCGCCTCCGACTTCCTTGTCCATCCTACGTTTTACGATCCCTGCTCGCTGGTGGTTCTGGAAGGCCTGGCATGCGGCCTGCCCATCATCACCACGCGCTTCAACGGCGCCAGCGAGCTTCTGCACCCGCTCGGAGAAGGCTTTGTCATCGATAACCCGCACGACCACGATCACCTGGCCTGGTGCCTGGCGCAAATGCTCGATCCGGGCCGGCGTGTAAGCTGCGCTCAGGCCGCCCGCAAAACCGCGTCAACCTGGACCTTCGAGCATCATTACCGGCAATTGCTCCAGGTTTTTCAGCAAACCGCGGCGCTCAAACAGGCGGCGTAACGGCCTGAAGCACATCCTGGGTATGAAGGTATTCGATTCCCAACTTTTGCCCTTCCATTTTCGCCTGCTCCTGGAACAGATTGGCGGCCGCAACATCAATGCCGGCGCTGGCGTCTTCGACAAGCAGGACTCGAAACCCTGCTTGCCGCAGATCACGGGCAGCGAAGAAACAGCAGATGTTGGTCGCCAAGCCACACACCACAACTGTCGTGATGCCGGAAGCTCGCAACAACTGCAGGTAGGCCGGATGCTGGGCCGTGATCGCATATGCTTCCACTTCTCGCCGGAAACCTTTTCGCCAGATGGTATGGAGGCGGTGCGTGTCCAATCCGGGTAGGAACTCCGATCCCTTGCTGCCGGCCACGCAATGCGGCGGATACAAATTGTCTTTTTGGCCGAAAAAGCTGCGATGATCGGGCGGATGCCAATCCTGGCTGGCGTCGATCCGCGCCCAATCTGCTTTCAGCAGTTGATTGATGAATGGCACGATGGCCAGTCCGCCGGGAACGGGAAGCTCTTCGGGGCACAGGGTTGTGAATCCGCATTGAGCATCCACGACCAGCAAACAGGACTCATGCAACGGGATCGGCTTCATGATTGTTGATATGCCTGCTTGCGTTCACGACTCACCACTCACCACCCTATCACGCTCCACTATAATATTCCCGCGGGAAACCTGGGGGAGGGTTGGTCATGGCGCTACAAATTCACAAGGTGCAAGTCTGGTCAGGGGAAATCCCGGATCGGCCGGGTGCGGCGGCGGCCAAGCTGGAACTGCTGGCCCGGGCCGGCGCCGATCTGGAATTTATCTTTACCCGGCCTCATCCGAGCAAGTCCGATACCAGCAATATTTTCCTGGCGCCCATCAGCGGCCCGGAACAGATTCAGGCGGCGCGGACGGCCAATCTTGGTCCCGCCCTGGATGTGGCCATGCTCTGGGTCGAAGGCGAAAACCGGCCGGGCATCGGTTTCGAGCTGATGTCTCACTTCGCCGTCGCCGGCATCAACCTGCGTGGCCTGTCGGTCTCCGCAGTGGGCAAACGCTTTGCCGCTTACCTGGCCTTTGATAATCCCGACATCGCCACCCAGGCCCTGCAACTCCTCGCCACCATAGATGCTTGATACCCTCATGATTCGCATCGTGATTCCCGGTGATGATCCGCCACAATTGCAGGGCTCGCCGCACCTGGAACGGCTGCGGCAAGCGGGAGAGGTGACCCTCTACCTTGATCGGCCGGAAACCGTGGACGAGCAAATTCGTCGCGCGGAGGCAGCCACATGCCTGATCAATTCACGCAGCGCCATCCATTGGCCCGGTGAGGTCTTGCGCCGTTTGCCGGAGCTGCGCATGATCACCACCTGCGGCATCGGCACCGACGCCGTTGATCTGGAAACCGCCAGCGAACTGGGCATTGTCGTCAGCAATGTGCCGGGCAAGACGGTCCCGATCGTTGCCGAACATGCCCTGGCGCTCATGTTCGCGGTGGCTCGCCGGGCCTGGCATCAAACCAATGCCGTCAAACAGGGCCGCTGGCTGGGTTTGGACAACTTTTATCTTCGCGGCAAAGTACTCGGCATCATTGGTACAGGCAACATCGGCGCCGAGATGGCCCGCCTGGCCAGGGCAGTCGGCATGAAGATCATCGCCTGGACATTCAACCCCACTCCGGAACGCGCAAAGCAACTGGCGGCGCCGTTTGTCCCTCTGGATGAGCTTTTGAGCACGGCCGACGTCATCAGCCTGCACGTCAAACTGACGGAACAATCGCGCGGCCTGATCGGCACTCGGGAATTTGCGCTGATGAAACCGGGTGCACTGTTCATCAACACCGCCCGCGGCGCCGTGGTGGACACACCGGCCCTGGTTGCCGCCTTGAATTCCGGACACTTGGGCGGCGCCGGAATCGACGTTTTCGACGTCGAACCACTTCCTGCCGACCACCCGCTCCTGTCCTGCGAACACGTCGTTTTGACCCCTCACAATGCCGATCAGACGCCAGAGGGGATTGATTTTCTCAATGCCGGTGTCGCAGATAACGTTCTGGCCTTCTTGCAGGGGAAGCCGCAGAATCGCGTGGTGTAATGAGAACCGACGTTAATTCCATTCGTTTGATTCTTTCGATTTCGTTGCCAAAGAGAGGGCGGGGAAGGGGCGGTCGATGGAATCCAATTCCGGGGCAGAAAAACTGCGCTAGAGAAGCGGAGTGCGGTGTCTTTCTTCCATCCTCGTCCGCAGATGTGCGAAATAGGCTTTCATGTCGACTTTGCCGCTGCCGCAGGAAGAGCAACCGCCGCCGCCGCTGCCGCAGGTGGTGCAGCTGCCGCCGTCGACCCGGCCACAATCGGGTTTGCCGCAGCCGCCGTGCGCCTCTTCGCGTACCTTGGGCAAGGCCAGGTTTTCTAGTTGGACTTGAACACGGTGCCGGGAAACCAGCGCGTTCACAAAGGGAGCGGCATCGGCCTCAATCTGGCCAAGGAATTGAATGATCGCGGTTGAGCCGTCCAGGAGGATCTCCACATCGAGGATTTCGATTGGCAAGTTCCACTGGGCAGCCAAATCGCGGCTGTCGGTAAAGATCGTCTGGCTCAAATCGGCCAGTCGCGTCATTGCCAACTCGTCTACGGCAGTTGTTCGCCGGATGATCTTGCCGGCAGCGGCACCGCCCAGGAATTGACCATGTCGCGGTGTGGCGGGGCAGAGAACGCTGCCAATCTCCTGGCCGCGAGCGCTGGTAATCACCACGCGAGCTCCACGCTCCAAAGGCATGGGCAAATCGGCCACAAAACGGCCAAAGGCGCCGCTCTGGCCGTGGCTCACCAGGTATGCAGCCTCCGCGTGGCGGGCCGGCAGCGGCAGCGAATGAAAAATGGGTATGCTCATGCCAGCCCCAAGGTTTCTTTCATGATTTGATCGTAGACTTCCTGGCCCTTCTCGGTAGAAAGGTCCAGGCGCATCTCATTGATGACCTTGATGCTGAGGTTGCGGAGCCAGTAATCCCAGCAATCGGCACAGACATTGTCGAAAATCTGCTGGCCCAGGTCATCGCTCATGGGCGGTTTGGGCAGCTTGCGGGCATGTGGGCCTGACGGGCAGCCGGGGCGCTGGCAGCGGAAGACGTCACCGGAGGCGGCGGTGGCTTTCTTCGGCGTTGGCGCCGGCTCTCCCAGTTGCACCAACAGCTTCACCATTTCCTCGCGCGGAATATTGTCGCCACGCTGGTCGGCTACCTGAAATCCCTCCTGGAGAACCTGGACCGCGTCATCACGGCGATTCAAGGAAATCAAGCACGAGCCCATGAGCTGAAAGACTTTGGAAAACTGCGGGCTCAATTCCAAGGTGCGCCGAAAGGAGGCAAGCGCCTCTTCATGGTGGCCCGCCTCCTGCAAAAGCTGGCCCAGCCGAAAATGGCCCAGCTCGTTATCCGGATCGTCATGGGCCATCTTGCGGAACTGGGCGATGCGCTCGTCCAAGGAATTCATGAAGCATGCTCCCGGTTCTATTTGGGCTCGATCGCCAGCTTGGACAGGTCAAACACGATCAACGGGATGCGCACGGAAACCTGATGCTTGCCGTTCTTGTCATTGGCATCCAACGCAATGGTGAAGCGGCCGGGACGATTGAGATAGATCGAGAAATACTCCTGGACAAAATTATTAGTCTGCAAATTGATGCCGTCGGGCAAGTCGCGAGGATAACGTTTCTTAATTGGGGGCCCCAGATCCTTGCCGGCATCATCAAGAATGCGCATGGTGACTTCCACATTGGGAGCCTGTTTTTTATCCAGCGTCATCTTGGAGATGCCGAAATTGGCCTTGACAAGCTGGCCCGGTACTCCGCCCGCGTGCACCAGGACGTTCATAAAGCCAAACGCGGGCCGGACGATTTCAAATGCGTATTCGGTGTTTTTCGATTCCTTGGCGTTGCGATCCGTCACGGTCAGGTTCACCTTGTAGTTCCCCGGCGCCTGTTCCGGGCCGATGATCAGGGCCAGCTCTCCCGGCACGCGGTCCCCGCCCAGGGGCAAATTAATTTCCTGCGGCGTCTTCTTGCTGACGCCCACGACTTCCTTGCCCCGGTTATCGACCAGCTTGTAAGCAATCTCATATCGGGCCAGGCCGTTCTTGGGGTCCACCTTGAGTCCTTCGATGTCAAACATCAGAAAGATAAAGTCCCCGCCCATGATCTTCTTGTCGGCCCGCACCGCCCCGTAGGGACCGTAGGTGGAGCGAACGTTTTTGATCTCCACGGAGCGTGCCAGGTTCGGAACCAGGCACAAAAAGACCAGCGCCACAGGCGACACTTTCCACATGGTTGATACCCTCAAAGGACCAGGATTGCTTGCGGAACCCTCTCTATTGTCGCTGCTTCTGGCCGCTCTGGCCAGAGGAAACTACCGCATAGTAGTGGCCAGTGGTCAGTGGCCAGAGAAGTGACACTATCTGGCCACTGATCAGCGGGCACTAACCACGGACTCCACGGTTCTCCACTCTTGCGATTTGCATTTTAGCATGGACCATCGTACCATAAAACCTATCCGGAGACCAGTTTTCAGCTACGAGATAGCATGACCCGATTCGCGGCACTGAACCTGGTATTAATCCTGCCTGGATTGGCCTTGGCCCAGACTCGGCCCGAAGCGGAAGCGTTTTTCGAAGCGAAGATACGTCCCGTCCTGGCTGGAACATGTTTCCGCTGTCATGGCGGCGACAAAGTCAGCGGCGGCTTGCGGATGGATTCGCGGGCGGCCCTGCTAAAGGGAGGCGATAGCGGGCTGGCCATTGTTCCAGGTGAGCCGGCCAAGAGCTTGCTCTTGGAGGCGTTGCGGCACACCGGCGACATCAAGATGCCGCCGGACAAGAAACTGCCTCAGCACACAGTTGCCGACTTTGGCACTTGGATCAAGAACGGCGCACCCTGGCCGAAATCGGTCACGGTGGACTTCGACAGCAGCACCAAGCACTGGGCTTTTCAGCCGCTAAAGAATCCAACAGTTCCCGATGATCCAACAGGCTGGTCGGACAATCCCATCGATCGCTTCATTGCCGCCAGGTGGAAACCGCTTGGTTTAAAGCCGGTTCGGCAGGCAGACAAGCAGACCTTGTTGCGGCGCGTCACTTTTGACCTGATCGGCTTGCCACCGACGCCTGAAGAAACGGCGGCTTTCCTGGCCGACTCGTCCGCGGACGCCTTTGCCAAAGTCGTGGAGCGCTTGCTGGCTTCGCCTCATTATGGCGAGCGCTGGGGCCGGCATTGGATGGATGTCGCCCGCTATGCCGACACTGCCGGTGACAATGCCGACTATCCCATTCCAGAAATCTACCGCTATCGCGACTACATCATCGACGCTTTCAACAGCGACAAGCCGTTCGATCAATTCGTCCAGGAGCAATTGGCAGGGGACATCCTCGCCCGTGAAGGTCCGCCGCAAGAATACGCCCAGCGGGTGGTGGCTACGGGCTTTCTGGCCCTGTCACGCCGCTACGCCACCGCGCCGTATGAGCTCATGCATCTGACCCTGGAAGATACCATTGATACGGTGGGTCAGGCGTTTCTGGGGCTGACCTTTCGCTGTGCGCGCTGCCACGATCACAAATTCGATCCGGTCACGATGAAGGATTATTATGCCCTGTACGGCATCTTCGCCAGCACGCGGTTTCCTTATACCGGGTCGGAAGAACTGTCGTCGATGGCGCTACCGCGGCGGCATTTTGTGCCCCTTTTTCCGGCGGAGATTAGCGCACCGCTGATCAAGGCCTACCGGGAAAAAATCGATTCTCTTCAGACCCGCTTCAGCAAATTGGAAGCGGCGCCGGTCCATGTCGAGATCGACAAGGCCATCAAGCACAAAAGCAGGGAATTCCAAGACCGAAAAATAAAAACCAAGGCGGATGAAGCCGTTTTCCAAAAAGAGATCGCGGCCATGGTGGTTCAGCGCGATGCGGCAGCCCGAAAATGGCAAGGCGAAATGAATGCGCTCAAAGCTCAGTTGAAAGACCTGCGCCGCCGCGATCTCCCGCCTGACCTGCCCGCCGCTTATGCTGTCAGCGAGGGCAAACCGGGAGATGCCTGTCTCCAAAAACGCGGGGATCCGGATGCCCGGGGCGCGGTGGTGCCGCGGGGAGTGCCGAAGTTCCTGGCCGGCGATCGGCCCATCACAATCCCTCCGGGCCAGAGTGGACGTCTGCAACTGGCCCAGTGGATCACCCGGAATCCCTTGACGCCGCGCGTCCTGGTCAACCGCATCTGGCAGCACCACTTCGGCAAGGGTATCGTCGGCACGCCCAACAATTTCGGAATGCGCGGCGAGGAACCGACTCATCCCGAGCTGCTCGACTACCTGGCCGCCGTCTTCGTCGAGAAGAAGTGGTCCATCAAAAGCTTGCACCGCCTGATCGTGCATTCCAGGACCTATCAGCTTGCGAGCGATGATCATGCCGAAAACGCAAGCCGCGACGCCGCCAACAAGTGGTACTGGCGCTTTGACCGCCGCCGGCTCGATGCCGAGGCCATTCGCGACGCCTTGCTAGCCGTGAGCGGCACCCTGGACCGGACTCGCCCGGGCCCGCACCCATTCCCGCCCATCGCCACCTGGAGCTGGACGCAGCACAATCCGTTCAAGGACGTCTATCCCTCGAATCACCGCAGCGTTTACTTGATGACGCAGCGCTTGCAGCGACATCCCTTCCTGGTTCTGTTCGACGGCCCGGATACCAACACCACGACGGAAAAGCGCGGCAACTCCACCGTGCCCTTGCAAGCGTTGTTCTGGATGAACAGTCCGCTCGTCCGCGACCTGGCCGGCTCTTTTGCCAGTCGCCTTCGAACTGCCGCCCCCGATGATCCGGCCCGCATCCACATGGCGGTTCAATGGTGTTACGGGCGATCGGCTACCGCGGCGGAAGTTGACCGGGGCCAAACCTACCTTCGCGATTACGGTCAGGAATTGCAGAAGACCGGCTTGCCCCCAAACCAGGTCCAAGCTGAGGCCTGGCGCAGCTATGCCCGTGTTTTGCTGTGTGCCAACGAGTTTGTTTATGTGGACTGAGAAATGCGTGCGGCCGAGTTCGCCAGTTCCAGGGGTTCATCGGTTGGCACGAAAAGGTCTGACCGTCACGGAAGTCATTGTTGTGGTGTTTGTTCTCCTGGTACTGCTGGGGGTGGGGCTGGCTTTTTTGCGCAAGATGCGGAGTCAAGCTGACCAGGCGGGGTGCGCCAACAATCTCCGGATCATTGGCCAGGGCATTTATGAGTACCGGGGCGGCATTCCCCCGAAGGACCTGATTGGCAAAGGTGATGCCCCCTTGCCGGCCGCACGCATCGCCGATGGCTTTGCCACCTGGGCGGTCCTCCTGGCGCCTTACGTGGCCGGCACCACTCCCCTCAAGGATTGGGACCTGCGCAAGCCCTATTCCGAGCAATCGGCCGAGGTCCGCGAAGCCGTTGTGCCGCTGTTTTTCTGTCCTGCCCGGAATCGCACCAGCTTCTTGAGCCCCAAGAGCGATGGTCCCGAAGATGATAGTCTCCCCGGTGCTCTGGGCGATTATGCCTGCGCATCCGCGGATGGCGATCCCCGCTTTCCTTTTGATTCGACCAAGGCCAATGGGGCCATCATTCTGGGCGAAGTTCTCCAGCGCAAAGATAATTTGATCCTGCGCTGGCAAAGCCGGACTGATTATGCCTCGCTCAAGCGCGGGCTCAGCAATACCATTTGGCTTGGCGACAAGCATGTGCCGCTGGGAAGTTTTGGGCAGGCAGCCTCCGGCGACGGTTCGCTTTACAATGGCGGCCAGCCCGCCAGCTTTTCTCGCGTGGGCGGCCCCGGCTTCGGACTGTCCCAATCGCCGGCCGATCCCTTCAACAAGAATTTCGGTAGCTGCCATCCGGGTGTGTGCATGTTTCTCATGGCCGACGACAGCGTCCGGCCCGTGTCCATTGACATCAGTGAGAATATTCTGGGCCAATTGATCCGCCGAGACGAACCATGAAACGCTACCAATCCTGGACTCTTACCGATGTCAACCACGATGTCTGGCTGGAATCCTTCTCCACCGGCTCGGATCGGCTGGCACTCGGGACGCCGGCCGCCTGGTCGATCCGCAAACGCACCTTGCACGGCGGCTTGCGCGACGGCATCGACCTCATTGAAGTCCACAACGGGGCCCTGTCTTTCACGATTGTGCCGACGCGCGGCATGGGGTTGCATTCGGGGAATTATCGCGGCAACCACCTGGGCTGGCGGGCGCCCATCCATGGGCCTGTCCATCCACGCCACGTTGAGCTTGCGGGCCGAGGCGGGCTCGGCTGGCTGGCCGGTTTCGATGAATGGCTGTGCCGCTGTGGATTGGGCTGGAACGGGCCGCCCGGCGAGGATGTTCATACCGATCGCTCCGGCCGGCAGCATCGTGATCCCTTGACCCTGCATGGGCGGATTGCCAACATCCCCGCTCATGTTGTCGAAGTCAAAATCAACCTTGATGCGCCTCACGAGCTCGTGGTTACCGGGCAGGTCGAGGAAGGCATGTTGTTCAGCTCGCGGCTTTTGTTGACGGCAACCTACACCACGGTGCCGGGCTCAAACCGGCTGATCGTTCACGATGTCGTGGAGAATCGGGGCGGGGAACCGGCCGAGTTGCAACTGCTCTATCACTGCAACATCGGCCCGCCGTTTCTGGAAGCCGGCAGCCGCGTCGTTATGCCGATCCGTGAAATGGCCCCCATCAATGCCCGTGCCGCCCAGGGCATGGACACGCTGGACACGTACGCCGGCCCAGTTGCCGGATTTGCCGAGCAGGTTTACTGCTATGACCTGCTGGCGGATTCCGCGGGCCGGACCCTGGCCATGCTCTATAACCGCGCCGCCGACAAGGGCCTCGTGGTCCGCTGCAATCACCACGAGCTGCCTTGCTTCACCGTGTGGAAGAATACCGGCGCCCTGGAAGACGGCTACGTCACCGGCCTGGAGCCGGCCACCAATTATCCGAACTTCAAGACGTTCGAGCGGCAGCAAGGCAGAGTGCCGGTGCTGGTCCCCGGCGGCCGCTGGGAATGTACCTGGAGTCTGGAGGTTCACGATTCCGCGGCCGGCGTAGCAGAAGTGCTGAAAGAGATTGTCAAGCTGCAGGCTCACGCCAAGGCAATCATCCACCGAACTCCGCAAGCCGGGTTCTCGCCGGCGGGGTAAGTTCATTACCATAGAGACACAGAGGCACAGAGAAGAACCGAGAAAATCAATGAACCATGCGTTTGATTCCATCCTTTAGAACAGGCACGTTAAAGTTCACGAGCAATCCGACATGGGTTTTTGTCAAACGCAGGTAGGTAAGCAACTGCGCTTCATGAACCGGCAAGAGCTTTTCCACTGCCTTCAACTCAAGAACAAGTTGGTTCGGAAAAAAGAAATCCATGATCAGATCGTCATCCAAAACCTTCCCTTTGCAAATCAAGGGAATGCGGGCCTGAGCTTGAAAACTCATTCCACGCAGACGAAGTTCTTCTACCATGCATTTCTGGTAAATGGATTCGAGCAATCCCGGCCCCATTTCCCGATGAACCTCAATAGCCGCACCTATGACAGCATGTGTCAAAGGATCTTTTTCTTCCATGTTTGTTGCTTCTTTCTCTTTCTTCGTTTTCTCTGTGCCTCTGTGTCTCTGTGGTTAACAAGACATATCATTTCGGCGTGATCTTCGTTGGTTGCTCTTCGACAATCGGCGTGGCCAGGGTGTCGGCGTTCAATTCGACACGGAAGCGCACGTCGCCGGGGCCAACATTTTCCGCTTGCACTTCGATGCGGTAGGTGGCGGTCTGGCCGGGGTTGAGGTCCATCTTGTCGAAGGTTACGACCTGGCCAACACGACTTTTCTCCTTGGCGGCGCCGGTGGTTTCGAGGATGCGCAGTTCCTTGGGAACAGTCGCCTTGATCTCCACCCCCTTGGCGACCAGCGAGCCGGGGTTGGTGGCCTTGATTTCGTAGGTCAGGCGATTGCCGACTTGCACCGGGTCGCCGATGTCCTTGACTTCGAGGTTGAAGGCCGGTGTGCCGAGGATTTCGATGGCGGCTTTGGCTTCGACTCGGACGCCGTCGGCTGTGGCCAGTGCTTGTTGCACTGCGGCCGGAGACAGCTTCTGACAGTTCGTTGTCAATTGCAGGAGTTTGCGCTCGCGCGGGCCCAGAGCGCCGACGTTCCAGACCACCTCGTTGCCAGCGATCTGGCCATTCTGCCCGGCGGCGACAAAGGCCAGCTCGGGAGGCAGGGCGTTCCGGACGGCCACGTTGTTGATGGGCACGTCCCCGGTATTGGCAACGGTGAGTGTGAATTCCGCAGGCCGGGTCAGGTAGCGCTTCGTCGGCCCGTCGATCGCCAGGGTAAGCTGCGGCTGCTGCACGGTAACGACGATTTCCGCCCGGTCCGTTAAGCCTCCATCCGCGGTGGCCGTGATCACGATCTTGAACTGGCCCATTTGTTTCGGCGTCAAGATTAGGCCTTGCACCTTACTTTCCTGCGGACCCAGGCTGCCCATGAGCTTGTTCAATGGATTCGCCTTGGTCTCGTGCTCCAGGGCCTGATCGAACTGAGCCTGAAGGCTGATGTTTTCTACTGGCGCGCCGCCGGTATTGGACACCGTGATCTGGTAGTTGAGGGGCGCTCCCACCGCGCCGCCTGTCGGCCCGTTGATGGTCACCTTCAGGCCAGGCGTGGTGACTTGCGTGGTGGCGCACTTCTCGTCCTTGAAGCCTTCTTCCGTCTTGAGGTCGGCACAGCAGGTGATCGGTCCGGGCTTGAGCGTTTTGTATGTCGTCTGGATGACGTGGCTCTGCCCCGGTGGCAGGACTCCCAAGGTCCAGATGAGCTGGCGCGCGTCGCCGAATGCCGGCGGGGTCGAGCGGATATATTGCAGGCCGTCGGGCACCGGGGTGGTGACGGTCATGGATTTGCTTTCGATCCGGCCAGTGTTGTTGATGGTCGTGGTGAAAACGACCTCGCCTCCCAGGGCGGCGAAGGGGGGTGCAGTCTGGTTCAGGGCCACCGCGGGCGCCTGCCATTCCACCGTCGTCTCGCCGCGGAACAGAACGATGCCGGCACCGCTCGGCGCCGTGGGATCGGGCGGCCGGATGATCTCCACGGCAATGCGGTTGACGCCCGGCACCGGCACAACTTCGGTGATCGCCGTCTGAGCATTGCCCTTCAGATCGCTGGTGGCGGTGAACTCCTTGGTCCGGCTGGGCAGAAACACCGCCTCGGGCCCATCGATGATGGTGTAGCGGACCCGGTAGTTGGCCAGCGGCTGGTGATCGGTATGGCGGTAGATGTTGGTGGTCAAGACATGCTCGCTGCCGGCGCGGACGCTGGCCGGCGGCGGCAAGGTCCAGTTGGCGTCCACCCAGCGGCAGGTCACCACCACCCGGCCCTTGTCCCATTCGTGAATGCCGGGAGCGTAGGCCGTCAGGTGAGTGTCTCCCTCGCGGGCGGAGCTGACCACGCACCAGGTCTGGCCCGGACGGATGACAAAATCATCCTGGGGATTGTTGTTGCCGCGTGTGATCCGGTGCTCGTGCTGATTGGTAAAGCTGAAGCCATATTTGCTGGAGACCTTCTGCCCGCGGGTGCCGAAATGGCCGTGTTCGTCGACCTCGATGATGTTGCCTTCGCCTTCAAGGAGCCATTCGACGCGGCGCTGGCGGAGCGGCTCATTCTTGTCGTCGTAGACGGTGGCAATGAAAACATTCTGGGTCCGCACCGGGTTGGTGGCGTCCATGGGCCGGACCTCCAGGCGCGTCGCCTTGGGATCAAAATTGGCAAAGTATCCCTCCCCCGGCGGTTTGGCATGCGTCGGCACGGCTTCACCGAAGGGGGTAAGATACGGGAAATAGCTGGGGTTCTGATTGCCGCCCAGACAGCCGCACGACAAGCACATACTGCTTGCCAGCAAGAGCAGGCACAGGCGTTGGACCGTGCGCTTCATCGGCAAATCACTCCCTTGCGGCCCGGAGCCGATCCGGGTCCGTGGAGATGGCCTGGCATAGTGGAATCTCAGGCCGCGATATACGTTATCGCACAAAACAAACAAGCGGAATTGGCCGGCAAACGAGGCAAGCTGGTGGCAAGATAGGCAACCTGAGTGCTTCAAAAGCGAACTGCCCATTCCTCGTTCCCAAACTCCGTTGAGATCGATCTTGAGCAGGGTGGCCTTGACGACCTTGTCCGCGGCATCCGGGTTGAGGAGTTTTTTCTTCCGTTGGCTCGCCCCTCATGTGCCCCGGGCCATGCCAGGATTGAAGGAAAACTCGGTTAGGTGTACGAACGAGCGGCGGCAGCCAAACCAACGCCAAGTCGGATCGAGCCGGTTAGCGGTCTTGCCAGGATTCGACCCAGTTGTGCCAGCTCATCGGCCGGTTGCGAAATAACAGCTCATGCGCTTTCAATTCCGGCATCGGTACGGACGTTTGGCCCTCCACGATGCGCGGGTGCAACACCAGTCCTTCGCCCAGATCGTAAACCACTTCGGATTCGTAATCCTTGCCCGGCCAGACGACCAGTCCCTCGGCGGCAATGTCGTATGGCGGACATTCCGGCAGGAAACAGGCCTCGATTTGCTGACGGAACATGTCCACTCCCGCTTTCTTGTAAAAGCCCGTCAGGGCCAGAGTGAATAATTCGTGTTCGGGGGCAGATAAGTGCGGCAGCCAGCCGGGATGGGCCACATGGGCCAGTAGCCAGCCGGCTTGCTCCTCGAATTTCAGTTCCAGATTCGCTTCATTCAAGGAGGGACAGGCCAGCTCCAGGCGAATGCGGTTGGAGGCTGCTTCGACTGTGATCAGGTGAACCGGACCTGATTTCCAGTCCTTGCTTCCTGCCAGGAAGGGGAGCAATTCGCGCTCGGTGAATCGGCGGATGCTGTCTTCAACATGGTGCAGGTTTTCACGGAGCTTGTGGGCCGAACGCCAGTTGCCGCTTCGGAAAGCGCGGCGCTCGGACCGGCGCAGTTTGGCATACAGTTTGGGCAGCGTTCCGGAGTGGAAACCCGGCTTTAACAGGCGCAGCATGGTGTCGCCGTGGTGGCCAATGGGGACGGGCTCCAGGTTGACCGGCCGGTTGGCCCGGTAGAGCCGCCAGTTCTCCTTGAGCTCCCAGACCAGGAAACCGGCCGCCCCAGGCAGCGTGTGCACCATGAGGAAGCCGATGGACAGCGCCAGCGGTTTGCCCAAGAACAGAAACGGTGTTTCGAAAAAATGAGTAAGCGGAATCCAGAATGGAACCAGCAACTTGGCCGCGACGGTCACGGCCGGGAAATGTTTGAGCGGATTGACCGTCGGCTCGATGAAGACATTGACAAACAGCCGGACGAAATATGCCACCATGGTCCAGACAAATCCCAGGACGAATTTGACGGCCAGCATCCGCCGACCCTGCCCCTGGCGGAAGCGGAGCCATTCGTCCACCGTGTACAGGAAGCGATCGACCGCCTCGAGAATGCCCTTGAAGAAATCCACCACGAGCCGAAACAGGCCGGGAATCAAACCGCGCAAATATTCCCACCGGTGAGTGGTCCAATCGATGGCCAATTCTTCGAGGTGGCGACCCGGCCGTGAGTTGATGACCGCACTAACTGCGAGGAGCGTGATCACTCCGCTCAGCGCCGCATGGCCGGGATCCACTCCGCATTTCCAAAACAGCGCCGCGGTCAGCACTCCCAATGGCAACGGCTTGAGAACAAAGCGCAGGAACAACAAGAACGTCAAACTATCGAGGACTTGGCGGACCACAGGTGATTGCAGGACTGCCCTGGGGAATTCGAAGAGGATGGCGCGAACCCCATGCCAGGCCAGCGACAGTCCCAGGCCAACCGCCCAGCGGAACGATGCCAGGTGCAAGAGGAGAATGTAAAAGATGCCGAGCACGCCGGTGGAAATACCCAGGGAAATCCAATCGGTGGCATGGCGCGGGTGGAAGGTGCCGGCAACGCCGGAGGCGATCGCCAGTGCCGCCGGTTTATGATGGTGCGACAGCCCGAGCAAATGCTGGATTTCCTGCACCATGATGATGGTGGCAAAAGCGCCGCCGAACGGCAGGAACAAAAAGAGCGTGAGCCAGCGACCGGGACGCGTGCCGAAAGCCAGCGCGCTGAGCCGCTGCAGCCAGCGCAGATAAACCGGCCCGCGGCGATAAACGCCCACCGCACGCCCGGCCAGCTCGCGGTTGATTTTGATGAGCGGATCGCCGGCGATGAATTCCCCCGGTCCGGCAAGGTCCGGCAGCTTGAGCTGGTTGCGCGATAAGGCGTCGCGCAGATCGCCCATCGTCAGATAGCCGCGCTCGGCAGCGTGGTCGAGCAATTCCTCGATGAGCTTGTCCTGGGAGACTTTTTCGGGGAGATTCTGCGGTCGCAAGCCGACCGCGTGCAGGGCTTCAGCAAGGATGGGACGAAAGCGTTCCCGCAACCGATCTTCGGCATGGTGTAGCGCCTTGTGAAGCAAGGCGGAAAGGGCATGTCGCTCGGCACTGGCAACCTTTATCGCCGGCAACCTGTCCACGGCGCGGCGGAGATGCTTGACCGCGAGCACGAGAGATTGATTCGGCAACGGCCGTATCACAGGCTGGCGAAAAAACGCATAAGCCCACTCGCCAATCTCCAGCGAGTAGACCGGCCGTTCGTGATCGACGCAAACTTTTTGCAAATCGTAAAGCAGCCGGGCCTCCGCTGGCCAGATGCCGCGCGCTGCCGGCCCCAGAAGCGCCGGCAGCGCCTGCCGCCATGCTTCCGCATGCTTCTCGTCCCAGGCGAGCGCGGCTTGAAGGCGCTGGATCAGTTGATCCAGTTCCGCTTGAGCCGCAACGTTCGATTCCAAAGCAGCTACGCCTGCGGCTTGAGTTCGGAGGATGGCGGCTCGGACCACGTTGCCCGCCGCGCCGGCCCGGTCGGCGCTGGAAAGGATGGCGGCGTTTGTCCCCGGCGCGGCAGGGAGCCCCGCCGCCGGCATGAACCCGTCAGCGGCAGCCTCTTCCTCTTGATCCGGTTCCTCCTGGACAAACTCTGGATCCGGAGCGCCCGCCAGGCGGGTAGCTGCAAACAGGCCGGCCGCGTCCACGTCTTCTGCCAATATCCGATCAATTTTGTCGCCATCTTCCAGTGCCGGAAAGGTGCGGGCCAAAAGCGGCCGGGCAAAAAACCGCAGCTCCAGATAGAACGCTGCAAACTCTTCGTACACGGTCAGCTCGTCCCGTGGCGGCAACAAATAATTTTCTTGCCGCAGCACGGTGCGGATTTCATCAAACTCGGGCCGGCCGATCTCCTGGATGCGCGCCCGCACCAGCGCGCGCGTGAGCCGGTGTTCCGCAATCCGCCCGGCAATGGCCAGGTGTACGCGCGCGTGAAACAGCTGCCGCCAGACCTGAACCAGAATCTCTTCGCGCGGCGTTGTCGCCAGTTCCTCTTCTTCGGGCGGGGCCAAAAGGATCACCGTCTCGGGCAACTCACGCTCCGGTGCAATCCCGATCTCGTCCCGGTCCGCCAGCCCCAGCAGCGTTTCTCTGCCGATGACAAAGTTTGTGCGATGGGGGACGCGCAGGCCGATCATGGTCAGCTTGCGGTCGAACTTGATGGCCCGCCTGAGCAACCGCTCCGGAACAAGAATAGCACCCGGCTCCACCGCCTGGATGAGCCGGCCAAGCTCCGATAGGTTGATCGGCACCACTGCACTGGCGGACATGAACCGGCAGCCCTCCGGATGTGGGGGATTCGTTCCACTCTATCCTACCAGGCTGCGGGCGGCATTTCTTGCGAGATCGGTGGAAGGGAAATGGAACAGGAGGGAACGGAGGAAACTGAGTGTCAATCTGCTCGGTCCCTAATTCCGCAGAAATCGATTCATCGTTTCGCGCCCGCTGATGACTTGCGAGCGCGAAACGATGAATCAGTCCCTGGCTGTGAGCATCACGGCGGCGATACGGGCAATATCTCGTCATACTCGGAATCGTCGCGCGCGTCCTGGTGACGGGCCGAGACGATTTCCAGGTCGTCGTTCATTTCTTCGCGCGTGAAAACTTTGCGGAACTTGGTGATGAACGAGCCGGCGTGCAGATGGCCGAGAAGGATGCGCAAGTTGGCGATTTCCCTGGCGGGCGCCTCGCGCACCAGATAGCCGTTGGGACGAACCTTCTGCAAAACTTGAAGGCGGTACTGAATTACCCGGGTAATGGCCTGGGCGCGGCGCGGATCCTTCAGGTCGGCGGCCGTGAAGCCGGCATCCGGATTGGGCACCTTCTCGCTGTATGGAAACAATCCCTGCAAAATGCCGACGTCCTGGTTGGTCAAACGCCGCGACCATTCCATGGTGGTGGGCGTTCGGCCCTTGGAATTGGGCGTCGGCCTTTGGCCGCTGGTGAAGGGAAACTCCAGCGCTTGGCCCCGCTTCAAGAGATCGGGAATGTGCTTATCCATTGCCTTGAGCCAGGCATCCGCCCCTTTGGGAAAACCCCCGGAACAGCCCTTGGCCGCCTGGAGCATCGGTATCCACTGGTACTGGTAGCTCATGTCTCCCGGCAAATCCATCTTCGTCGGGGCCTGGATATAGAACAGGGCCTCGGTCTTGTCCTTGACGCTGAGCTGGGTGATTTTGAGCGGATAGATCAGCTTTTCCGATGTGAACGTGAAGCGGGTAGGAGATACGTCGCCGGTGTAGGAGCCGTCCTTGTTCTTTTTCATTTGCATGGTGTCGATCTTCATGACGGTGAAGACCCATTTTTTCTTGATGTAGAAATCAAGCGTGGCTTCATCGCCGGCATAGTGGTACTTGTGGTCCTTGAGCCAGCCATAGAGATCGTCCGCCCGGCCGGCGCGGATGATCTTGTAATCGAGCGAGCCGACCAGGCCGGTTTCCAGGACCGTGACCGCCGGCGGCCGTGGCTGAACCGGCATGCTGCCGCCGAAGCCCATGCCGCCCATCATCCCCATGCCGCCGCCAAGGAATCCCTGAATTCCCTGGAAAGGGTTGATGAAAACAAGTTCGGATTGCGGGAACTGCCGTTGCTTGAGAATGGAATAAACCGCCAGCCCTTTGAAGAAATCGCGTGGCATTTCATGGAGCTTGGGCTGCGACGGCGTGGGAATCACCATGCCGAAATCGAGCGCGTTGCCGGTGAACTTGGGTTGGACTGTGAAACTTTCTTGCTTCTGAGCCGGGTCCCAGGTGATGAACACCTTTTGTGCCGGCTGCTGGATGTCCATGTTCTTGGCGGAAAAATAGCAGCACGCCGCCCGGGCCAGGTCGGCAACGAAGAAAATCCCCCACAAACCCATGAGGCCGACCAGCGCCAGCCAGCGCATGCGCATGACGGTGCTCCTTTCGCAATCAGGGCACCACACGAGCCTTCCCCCGGCATTGAACAACTTGGCAGAACGGTTTTGAGTGGAACGTGGGGAAAATGGAAACTTGCGCGGAAAAAGGGGAAAGTAGAAATTTCACCGAGGCGGCAGCGCAAGCTAGGGATTCTTGTTGCCCCTTACCTGCGAGCCACGTCTTTTTCAGATTTGAGCAGCTCTGCCGTCCGGCCGCGAGCAATCTGAGCATCCAGCGGCTTTTCCAGGAAATCGACAAACTCGCCCTGGTTGATGATGCGGCCGTGGTAGCGGGCCAGTTCCCGGTAGCCGCCGTCCGCCTTCGGTTCCAGGATCACGTACAGCGGCAGCTCCTCGGTGTCGAATTCTTCTCGCTGGAACTGGAGATTCTTCTTGGCGTCCTTCGTT
>Ga0306920_100003500_pt1 | contig 19923 bp, 17 predicted proteins | sample flu12Cox44000170_FD_204666 | JGI IMG/M metagenome (GOLD analysis project Ga0306920, IMG submission 204666) | Lab enrichment of tropical soil microbial communities from Luquillo Experimental Forest, Puerto Rico - flux4day.12C.oxic.44.000.170 (v2)... | ecosystem: Environmental > Terrestrial >... | reverse complement strand
AGGGGATCACTTTTGGGACATTGGCGAGTGTCGGCGCGGAGGAATGCTAATACAGGGCTGGCGGACGCTGGGTTCCGGGAATTATTTTGCGAACGAATCGACCAAGGAGTCGAGAACAATGCAGGATAATTCAACTGCTATTCCACCCATATCTTAGTGACGCGAGGCGGTTGATGTGCAATCCTGACAGCGAGCTATTGTGCAAACGACGGGCAAATGTTCGTTGAACCTATAGGACAACAGATCGCGGTTTGTTCATTCGATGAGGCGGCGCGTCTTACGCTTCTAGACAAGAATTTCTGGAACGTTATCTCCATCCATGGCCCTCGGGACTTAAAAGCCCAGCTTCGTCTGGCGAAAACCGTTCACTATAGCTGTTTTGATGATATCGAAGAGGAAGATTCTACTTTTTATCGTAGTCCAAGGACCGCTGACGTCGCAGGCATATTCGCTCACATCCGCAGTTTGGGAGTCGGTCCACCCGCTCCGCCTTTGATGGTCCATTGCCAACAAGGCATTTCGCGCAGTACGGCAGTGGCGTTAGCGTGGATTTATGGGCAACTGCCAGCAAAACACGATAGGGCCGCAAGATCTATTGATCTCATCCTGGAGGTGCGCCCCCAGGCTAGACCGAATCAACTCGTTCTGGCGTTTGGTCTGGCGCAATTTATGGAATCATCAGAGGCGCGACGCCTGGCTCACCGGATGACTTCCGAGCCGCGTTTTATGCGCAATCAATTCAGAGGTCCCATGTAGTAACCCATATGGGCAAAGCCATAACTATCATTGGCTTTATTATCGTGAGTTGTCTGGTAACTATTGGGTTTGGGCCGGGCCCCACGCGCCCTGCAGTTTCACTCAACCTTATTGATTATACCAACGATTCAGCGGGAGTCAGGCTTGGCATGATTTCGGTTACAAACCTGGGACCTTCTAAGGTTGTGATCTATGTGCCCTGTGTAGAGGTTCGCGCGCCTGCAGAACCAGGGGGGGTAGCCCGTTTTGGTGAATCCGGTCATTGGTATTCCATGCTCGGCGGAGGCGATTCAAAAGCTCTCACGATTCCAGCACCACCAAATGGGGTGCCTTGGAGACTGTCAGTTCTTGCCTTTAACGATTTCGGAGTGGCGCAGTGCATCAGACGTGTTCTGAGAGGCAGGCAGATGCCATGCGACATTCGAAGCGGATGGAATAAATGAAGGGGAACCGTGCGGGGCGAGGGTGCTGCCGAGCCCGGGCCGTTCTGGAGTGATGGAGTAGTGGAGTGATGGTCATAGCGGTAAATCCAACACTCCAAAACTCCGCGACTCCAGCTGGCCAGGCTTGGGAGAAGCCTTGCCCCAGCTGGCGGCGCATGTGATAGAATAGGACATGCACCTCGGATGGACGCCCCGATGCTTCAAGGAAAGCGTCAAATGAAGTTGCTTCGCTGGATTTCAGATTTTAAGTCTCGGAATTCGGCAACGTCAGGCCCTTGCTTTAGCGCGCCGACCGAGATCGCAATAGAGCGTATTCGATTGTTTTTCCCGCTGCCGGAAGAGGAGCAGGTGGCTGTAGCTTTGGTGGCTTTTCTTGGGCATCGGGCTGGTTCTGCAATAGCTGATCTAACTCCTGATATGGCGATGGGCGAAGTGCTGGATCTAGCCAGAGACCACCTGTGGGTGACACCAGAGTTTAGTCAGATGCTTGAGCTGGTGGGAATAGAGGCGTTTGACGATCAGTTTGAGCAAATGACTTTCAGAGAATTTGTGCGTTATTCGGCAAGTCGTCGTACGCGTGTGACACAATCGAAGCACTCGCAATGAAAAAACGGAGACTCGATTTTGCTGCCAAAAGAACGGTGACTGCGATCGTGCCAGGATCGGAGCCGCGGGTTCCGGAGGCGATTGTGAAGGTTCTTGCGAGGTGACCGCAAGCGATGACACGCACGATTCTGATTAGCATTGGGTGGTTTGGAGCTACGGCTTTGCTTTATGTGATGCTGGTGATCCTCGAGCTAAACTGGAACCTGTTTGACTGGCAGCCGAGGATTGATCCAAAAGCCCTGACGCTGGCGGCAGGCCTCTGCTCAATTCTTCTGGGTATCTTACTACTTTCCCAGGTCAGCCACAGCCGTCTGAGTGGCTGGATATCCTTCCTTCTCTGTCTGGCACTACTCGCGTTGGCTATTTATGTATTGCCACCGGAGCCAATAACCCGGGGAATGTTTGGACGAAAGGAGCCGAGCCCACTCTGGTACAGATCTGCAAGGTTTGTTGTAATGGCGTTGCCGCTCTCATTTTGGATTCGCGGATTCCTTCAGCGAAGGAAGCTCGATTCGGCGCGTGGCGCCGAACCGAACGGTGGCAAGGTGAGCAATCTGAAAATTTCCAGCGTTATAGGCGGGCCGCCGTCGGTGAGTTGATTGTGATGCAGGCATGCAGCGTTATCGTATTGCATCCCGGCGATCATTTGGGATCGGTTTGCCTCAGGCTTGAAAGATGAAGGGCGGCGACCGGGTTTGCGCCAAACGCCGCCCTTCGGCAATTTCCCTGTTGTGCCCCACACCTCCTTGTGTGTGTCCAAAGCGTGGTTGATCTTTCCCGGTTCAAATAGCCGGGTTTCACCTACTTTAGGGTCCTTCGTTCGCGCAATTGCAGCCGCGCTTCACCCCAAGGGACATGGCGTAAAAAAAAACGCCCCGGCAAGTACGTCCTGGGCGCGTAGTTATAAACCCCTCCCGCTACGTTTGTAGCAGAGTCGAAAGAAATGTCCATGGCGACACCGTGACATCTACGTGACAGGATGGAACGGATTCTGGGCAGTATTACCAGGCTGAACAGGATGAAGGGCTTGAAGAGGTGAGAGAGGGCGTTGTTCCGTGAAAAAGATCAGGGCTCGGCGGCAGCCTCGCCCTACCGGGTGATGGATTTGGGGGCGTAGCCCGCCAGCCGAGTTCGCATTGACACACCGGTGAGCAAGGCACAACCTTATGGGGCACTCCCAATATGAGCACACAGACACAGACTGAGAATCGAAGCCTGGCACGTGAGACCAGTTCAAGTGCCGAGACCGTTATCGGGTTCGCCGTTCTTGGGTGCCTGGTTGCGGGCGGGGTGGGCATTTTAAAAGTATTGGCAATGGAGCGCGGGTTTGATGTACTGCTTTGCCTGCTGGGCTCAGTCGCCGCATTCGGCATGGTGTTCTACGTTTATTTTCGCCGGGGTTGAATTGCGCTTTTGGCGCGAAACCTGACGAGAGACCGTCAGGTATTGGAGTCACTTCTTCTGCCTGATTTACGGAGGCTTTTGGAACCAGAAAGCCTTGTTCCCCTTGACTTTCTGCAAGGATAACGTGATGTTTTTGAAGTAATCCCCTTACACGGAAAATGACTGCGAGCTTTATGCCGGAAGCGCAGCCGTCAAGGGAACAATTGTCGCAGGCGCGAACGGAACGCTCAGGGCCGAGCAACTGATCTGTTTCCGGTTCCGACTTTCGCGTAAATGCGCGTGGCAGCTGCAAACTCTAGGAAGCGAAGACCTAAGAGTCGTACCCAGCCGCACGAAAGACCGATACAGTGACCTTAACGGAGACCAAACAGTTAATTTCGGAGTCAGGTGCCAAGGTAGCCTGGCTCAAAGGATACGTGGTAGTTGTTGGCCTTTTGCTGGTCTCACTGTGTGTTTATTACTTCCGTTATATTCCCTCCAGAAAGGCAGAGATTAACAGTCGTAACTTCCGTCTGCTTGCCGACCTGAGCGATCACATCAAATCCGAAATACTTTTGCTGCCTTCTGTGCTAAGCAACTCGGTGAAATCTTTGAGCAGTAAAGAGAGCCAGGATTTGAACCAAACCCTTGGCCTCATCAATAAGTCCCTCCGCAATCTGACCCTCCAAGCTGGACCCAAAACAGCAGCAATCTCCCAATGGCTTCGGTACACGAACCACTTTGACAGTGATTCCGCCGTACTGGAGTTTGATTATCCTTGGACCAACAATTCGATCCAAGCCAGTGTCTCATTAAAGCGAGTTGTTCAATCCCTGGCAAATATTCCGGATTTCGACGATATACTGCTGCTTGAAAAGACGGGCGATGTGTTATACCAGCGAGGAGGAGCCGAATTCAGAGTCACTCACCTGAATCTGACCAATGTCCCGACCGGGCAGAGTTTTCAGACCAACCTCACGATCAAACCCACGTCGATCTGGAGCGTAGGATCAGCAGGGGATTTGATGCTCTTCGCGCAACCTTTGCAATTCACCATCCTACCGGGCGACGCGGAATCACAAGGCTCGTCCTGCCAATGGTTGGTTTGCGGATTAGTCAGCCCGGATCATTTAATGTCGCATGCCATGGCCGTCCCTTATGCCTGGCTTATTGCCAGTCTCTTGCTGATGACCTTTTTTGCCCTGGCCTGGCCGTTTGCGGACCTTCTATTCGCTCCGGCCTCGTTGCCGTTGCGCCCCCGGCACCTGGTCACTCATTATTTTTGCGGCTTATCACTATGTGCCCTCGTGACACTGGGCCTTCTGCTTGTGGCGGGCTATCGCGCGCTTGAAAAGAGGCTCGATAACCAAATGAAGTGGGTAGCAGCCGATATGCATGCGAACTTCCAGGCCGAACTCGAAGCGATTGCGGCGCAGATCGCTCGCTTCGATAAGCAGTATCTAACGAATGCCAACGACGAGACGAGCATCCTTGCAAACCCTGCCCTGTGTGCTCTTCCTCCAGTGACGTCAAACGGCGCGGCGACATACCCTGGTTTCAACATGATCGTCTGGATCGATAAGAATGGAATGCAGACCAACAAGTGGACAAAGGAGGGGCGCAAAACTGAAAACATCAATGTAGGACGTCGTGAGTATTTCCAAAATGCGATGGCTGGCAGAGTATGGACCAAAGAGATCAACACCGAACCCTGGAGATTTTTTATCGACCCCATTTATTCGTGGAACACAGGGCAGAACGATGCCGTAGTTGCACACCATCGCGGCAGCGAGTCGGTCCCGATCGTCTCTTTGGACGTCAGGTTTCAAACGTTTTTCCATCCTGTATTGCCGGTTGACCTCGGATTCTGTGTTATCGACGAGTCCGGCAAGGTGCTTTTCCACTCCGACGAAGGCCGAAATTTGCGCGAGAACTTCATTGTGGAGTGTAACAATAACCCAAAGATACGCCGAGCCATTCAAGGCCGAACCGCTGAGGCTCTCGACGCGGAGTACCTCAGCAAGTCCTGCAGTTTATTCCTCAGCCCCATCCAGGATCTTCCATGGACGCTGGTAATTTTCCGCGAGGAACAGAAGTTGCAGACCCTCTTGCTCGAAACCTCCTTCGCGGTTCTGATTCTGTATACTTTTGCCTTGGTCATCCTATTCGGCGCAGTCACTGCGCTGGTGCTCCTGACGAGGGATCGCCGGTGGCTTTGGCCGGACGCGTGGCGTCGCAATCGCTATCAAATACTCACAGCAGTGAATTTACTTTTCGGTGCCATTTTCTTATGGGTCTTACCGAAAAGCGCCTCGATCCAGACGGTCCTTGTCGAGGCTTTGCTTGTTCCTGCAATCACGCTTTTTGGCAATTGGCTTATCCTCAGGTTTTCAAAGCCACTCTTACCTGAGTCGAGGAGACCTCGGAACCCGGCTCGCGGTGATGTGGTGTGGTACTGCGCGGCATTGGCCTCCCTGATTGTAGCGGCGAGCGTTGTGCCCACGGGACGGTTTTTTGCACTGATTTTTAACGGAGAGACGGAGCTTCTGGTGCGGCGTGGCCAAATGCACTTTGCCAAACAGATGGACGAGCGCAAACACCGGCTGCGCTCGGAGTATGCTCGACTGGGAGGAGAACCGAAGCTGGTAAACAGGTTTTTAACCGACCTCTTGACAAGCACCCCCAACGATTGCTTTATAACCAACTTTTTTGAGACTCGGTTGCAAGTCGCGAATGTTTTGAAAGTTTGCAGGCCAGACGACAAACCGACCGAAAGCGTGTTTCAAATGGACTCACTGCGGCCACTCTTCGACGAAACTGCCCGTGAAAGCAGCGCTTACATCTCCAATGGCGATATGGCAGGGTTTTGGCACTGGGATTACAGCAATGCGCCAGCCAAAATTCTAACTTTGTACCGAGAGGAGACCGACCAGGATAAGAAACCGGGCTGCTGGGGAATGGTTATCAGTTCGCGCCCCTGGTCACTAAAGCAAACGGACGGCTGGCGGTGGCTCGGGGTGGGCCTGGGGTGCCTGGCGGTTGCGGCACTGGTAGCCTGGAGGCTGTATGCGGATTTTTTCCGCCTCAAAGGAAAAACCCCGGCGCCAACACCAGGATTCTATCTCATTCTCGGGGAGCAGGGGCGCAAACCGCCCGATGGCTACAACGTTATCAGCCGTGAAAATCAGTCTGGCGAAATGAAGTCAGCCGGTGACAAGAGAGAGCGAATTTGGATCGAGAATTTCCACCTGGACGCGCACGACCCGAAAGCGAGCCAAAAGAAACTTAGATTCCTGCGACGCTGCGTGTCAAACCCGGTAGAGCGGGTGGTCATTCATTCGCGCATTCATCCATTAAACTTTGCTTTTGACGCGCAACCGGATTCCGATAGCGCGGCTAACCAGAGACTTGCCTGGTCTCAGATCTTGCTTCACTTCAGAACCTGTTTTGCTGGCGAGATGCGACGACTCCTCCGCGAACCCAAAGCGCGGGATTTTGAGAGCATTTGGGCAATCTGTTCACCAAACGAGAAGCGCGTGTTGCACGAAATTGCTCAAAACATGCTGGTAAACCCGAAGCAACCGGAAATCAAAACGTTGATTAGAAATGGTTTGGTGACGCTTTCTCCCGGCCCATGTCTGAGCAACGATAAATTTGGAAAATGGATCCGGGAGAGCGCTGCAGCCGCCGAGTTGCCCAGGTTTAAACTCCTGCCGCAAGAAGACCGGTTTGCTTCGATAAAGGGACCACTTATTTTTGGGCTTGTGGCGTGCGCCCTTATCTTCTTCTTAACCCAGAGAGCTCTTTGGGATCATACAGTTGCCTTGGTTCCAGGTTTTCTGGCCGGCCTTGCCGCCGTTAGCAGTTTGTGGAAAGCGCTTGGTGAATTCAAAAGCGGCAAAACAGCCCTCGCCGATGATAAGACCGCGGCAGGGAGTGATTCATCGGGGTAATCACAGTTTCCTCAGAGTAAACCTGCCATTCCAATCGACGTGGTCGGCTCGGCAGTGGGAGAAGAAAGTGGAGGAAAAGTAAATACTATCGCCCGATTTGAACCGGGTTCTGCCGAACATTTTCGCAGGGAGAGCCACGGCCGCAACGTCCCGTGAGTTGTAGGCCGAGAACTGAACGACACGCGGAGCCGGTTCGTCCCAAACCTTTTGCGCACCCGGGCCCAACCGGATGCGAATCGGTTTTTGGCTGCTTTCAAGACTAATCAACCACTCGGCCCGATCCACCTCGGGGACACTTTTGTTTTTGTAGTAATCGTTCTCGGGAATGTCCTGGGCGTACAACCCCAGATAAATAGCGTTCGCGTCCCAGCAAATGTATAAGTCGGCCAGAGGAAGATCCGAGGTCGGTTTAACGAAGCCACGTTCACGATCCCAATGTTTGAGAGCCACCGTTGGTGAAAATCGGTCCAAGGGATCCCGTGGCGCCGGAGGCACCCCGAGGGACGCGTCCGGGCGCGCGGAGTAAGGCCGCGTCTTGAGCGAGGCCAGGTCGAGGTTCGAAGCAGCCTTCGTGAGCTGCGTGTAAGGCCGGTCCCAAATGTCCACCAGCCCGAAATTGAAATTCTCACCATCGTACCGGCCATCAGCGGGTTCGTCATAGTATTGAAACCAGTCGGCACCGACCACATACGGCAAGCGCAGGAGCGCCTGGACGGTATTACGGAACCCGTCAGCGCGTTCCTTTTGCGTGATGACCGTAGGAAAGATGCCATGATCGTTCTTGTTGCCTGTCCGATTGTGCTTTGCACACATGTAGAACTCACTAATGAATACCGGTTTTGCGGCTAGTTCATGAAACGTGTTCAGAAAGAAGCGCGGGAAGGTGCCGTCACTCCAGGCCGAGTTGAGGTTGGCCGAGGCTGCGTCAACATGTTCAGCGCAGACGCGAACCACCTCCGGGTAATAGAGGGACTGACAGCGATCACCGAGGATTAATCCGCGAGTGTCGTATGTGCGAACGATCTCGTGGACCAACGAATAGTAACGTTCCGCCATTAAACCCAGAAAGCGGCGATAGGCGTGAATTCCGTTGCTGCCAGGGCGCAAATAAAGCATACCGCGCCGGTCGAGTTCCTCGAAGCTCTGAGCGCCTTCGCATTCGAAATCCTTGAGCAGCGCGGTCCAATCGTCGCGATACATCTGGCGCAACAACTTGATGAGACGTTGCCGCTGGCCACTGGTTGGTGCATGCTCGAGCGTCATTTTAAATAACGCTGCATTCCACCATCCTATCTCGTTGTCAGTGTAATAGCCGAGAAGCCGGGGATCGTCTCGGAGCGGTAGGATTTGTTCTCGAGCGACGCGATGCATTTTGGCAATGACGTTGGTGTCCCACATATCCCACCAGGGCGCACCGGCCATCGCACCCACATGCAGCACGGGAGTAAATGCCACGTCCGTCGAACACCGCTGCAGAGTTGTGTAATCCCCCCACCCGCCAATGGTTGTAAACTTCCAGGACGTCAACCGCTTCAAGGTAGACTGCGCCCATTTATTTGAACTGGTGTAGTGCTGATAAGCGGCGTAGGTGGGATTCGTTGGACTGAAATCCTCGCGCGATCGGCCCGTGTTGACGACGCAAACACCCAAAGAAAAGAAACGGTCGCCGTTGGGTTTGGTTAACCAGTAGCCACCCTCTTGCTGCTGGATCGAGAAAGGTGGATTCGAGGCAGCCTTTCCGCCAAGCAGGCTAAGCGCCGCAAATATGCAGGTTAAGAGAGTTGTTCGCACGCCCTCGAATGCCCTCGCAAGGGGGTTGATGTATCTCTAGTTAAGTGCTTTCGCAGAAATGATCAGGGCCCCTCCGAACCTCGCCCCACCCGGTCTGCCGACGGTTCATCGAGAGCCTCGTCCCACCGCAGTATTAGCGCGAGATGTCGCTGGGACCGGCTTTGTTGCCAGGTGTCGGGACGATTCGCGAATCACCAACTCCGGCTTCAGCACGGCTGCCTGTCGTTTGGCTTGCGGTTCTGCCAAACGTCGCTCCAGGAATCGCCACGCGGTCGCGCACATTTCTGCCACTGGCTGGCGAATGGTAGTTAGCGGACATTCCAGGTATTCCGTGTCGTGTATTCCATCGCACCCCACCAAACCCAGGTCTTGTGGGACACGCACGCCCAAATCGCAAAGTCCGCGATATATCCCCAAAGCCACGTCATCGGAATGGCAGAAGATGGCTTCGGGACAGCCGAGTTTGCTGATGTATTCACGGATCAAATTGCGGAGGACCAGACGCTGGTCTTGAGAGATAGGGTAATAAATGTACTCCGGCTTCAGCCGGGCGGCGCGCATGGCCCTTTCGTAAGCAAGGCGACGGGCCGCGCGTGGGCTGGGTTCTTGGATGAACGTTGCATGAGCTACCCGGCGGCGTCCGGAACCGAGCAAGTGCTTCATAACTGCTCGCGTTCCGTCAGCCAGGTCCACCTTTACAAAATCAGTTCGCTCACTGCAGTCGGCCCCCATGCTGATAATCGGCAGAGTGCGTCTTGCCGCCTTTTGCAGATGGGCCTCTACGAGACTGCGCGCGTCCACCGCGACGATGCCGTCTACGGGGACGTGACTAAAGACTTGCTCTGCCGCGTCCCCGGTGACCTCGGCAATGACCAACTCGTGTCTGGATTGTTTGAGGAGTCGTCCCAACTCGCGGGCTACATGAGCGTAATGACTCGAGACCTGGTTAGGCACCCACAAGGCTATGATTCCAGTGCGCTCCCGTCGCAGTGCTCGCGCATGCGGGTTAGGAGAATACCCCATCCGCTCCGCGGCGTCCAGGATGCGGCGGCGGGATTTTTCCGAGACTTGCGGATAACCTGCCAGCGCAAATGTTACCAGCTGGCGTGATATACCAAGTTTCCTGGCAATTTGTGCCTGCGTTACCATCTGTTTAAAGATTTGTGAGGTATTTCGGCTAAAGTGGGTCGAAAAGGTTGCTTGATGCAAGCGTTATAGTTGGTGCAGGACATCGCTCCAAATCAATTCTCGCGGGGCGAAAACGGTTGCTAAATGCTGGCTTTTCGCGCAGGTTGTCTTGACCCCGCGCCTCCGTCCGCAGAGGTCTTTTGAATTTTCCGAATCTCTCGGTAAGGAGCTGCGGCAACAATCAAAACAACATCCGAGGCAAAGGAATCACTTATGGCACTCTACCTATACCAAGGGTCTTACACCCACACTGCTCTGAAATCGTTGCTCAAAAAACCGGTCAATAGACATGATGTCATCCGCAAATCAGTCGAAGAGCTGGGGGGGAGCCTTCAAGGCGCTTGGAACGCTTTAGGGGAATACGACGTCGTTCTGGTGATACAAATGCCGGATAATGTCAGTGCGGCGGCCTTATCGCTTGCGGTCGCCGCGGCTGGAACCGTTCACGGCGGCAAGACAACCCCATTGATGACGCTCGACGAAGGCGTGGCCTCGTTCAAGAAAGCCGCCACGTCGACTTATCAACCACCCAGCAGCTAGATCATTAGCCGGGTTCCCTGTTCGAATGGACTGGACGAAAGTGAATGAGTTCGTGGAGGCATGGGCTTCAGAGCGGCAGATCCCTGACAACCTAAAAGGAAAAACTTTCACCCTGGTCGATTTTGAGACCGAGGCTGATTGCCTATTCTTTTATCCCGACCGAACTCAGCATGCACAACGGGTCTTCACTTCCGCCCTGGCTCGGTTCGCGCGTGCGCGACACGCGCGGACCGAACACCATGCGATTACTCCAGATCATTATCGTGCGTGGCTATTGGCCGAGAAGGTTGAAGATTCTCAGGAAATGCGCGCGGGATTTATAGAATCGCGCTACCAAGTCTTGCCGGCGATTTAGCTTCGCTTAAAAAACCGCTTTCGCTTACGCGGGTGACTGGAATTCCCAGTTAGAAAGACGCTGTTCAGTTACAGCATTAGTCCCAGGTTTGCTCAACCGGTCGCACTGCGGGTCGACCGATTCGGATTGATGGGAAACCCTGCGGCTCTCTCCTGCCAGCGGGGCGGCACATGCGCGTTTAGAGGCGCCGCCAACAGGCAAATGCGGCAGGTACTGGAAACGCTTGAAAGCTGGATTCAAGACCGGTTTTCGCAGGATCTCTTTCATATGCACCACCATTGACCCGGCATCCCTTCAGTTTGTTTCAATTAATTTGCTGTCCCTCGACCATAGCTTAGACTTTGGACACTGGGATATATTCAATGCAAAGCTGAGGTGTAATGGTGGGGGCACCAGGCGGAGACCGGGCTGGACATGGCGCGAGCCGTCGCTGCCTCCACTCGCCCTCTGCCGAGATGTCAATGACGGATGTTTACAAATTCTCCAGACCTGTTTGAATGCCGGTGATGTCATTGGCACCGGGCGAGCTTAAGCAAATCGCGATCACTAATTCTCTGCGCAATTGCCAGCTCTTCGCGGGGTTGCCGCCGCCGGATCTTGAAAACATCGCCGCGGTTACCGTAGTTAAGTCACTCGACAAGGGCCAATACCTGTTTCATGCCGGCGATCCGGCGCACGGCTTTTACGTGGTGCAACGCGGTGCTGTAAACGTTCACAGGGTTAATGCGGCCGGCAAGGAGCAGATTATTCACATTTTTCGAACCGGTGACTCCTTTGCCGAGGTCGCATTAGCCAGCACTACGGGTTACCCGGCTGATGCGCGTGCCATTGAACCGTCTCAGGTCCTGCTCGTGCAAAAGGATGGAATGTTAGCGTTGGTCAAACGACAGCCCGATCTAGCGCTGCGCATGCTGGGGTCGATGAGCGGGCATTTGCGCGTGTTGGTGAGCCAGCTCGAAGACCTCACACTTAAGGATGTCGAAACGCGCCTGGCCAACTGGCTGGTCAAACGCTGCCCCAATCCTCGCGGTGAAACATCGGTTCAGTTAGAGCTCCCAATGACCAAGCGCGTGTTGGCCGCCGAGTTGGGAACCGTCAGCGAAACTTTCTCGCGAACGCTTGCCAAATTCCGCGAGCAAAAACTGCTCTCGGTCAAAGGCAAAATGTTAACCATTATTTCTCCCGCGAAGCTGCATTCTTTGCTCCGGCGGAATCTAGGAGAGGAGATCTAAGCAGAATTCTCATTTGGACCACGGATAGAACGGATAAACACTATTTACGGCTCAAATGGATGCAGCCTGCGAGAGTCCTTTTGCGCTAGCTGATACAAATCAGTTTCGTATTTCGGGCTTCGGTTTTTTTATCGTTCTTCACGGACCGTGCTTATCCTCGCCGAAACCGTCTTGGCATCAACTACAAGTGCCTTGAACTGCCATTGCGCGCCCGGTTCAAGGACCTGCCGGTAATCGCTCGCACTGCCAATTTTCTTTCCGGTTGCGTCCAAAAGTTCAAGCTCCACTTTGAGACCAAAGCGTTCTCGGTCGGTTGTGTTCTTGATGGTCCCTATCGCGTAAATTAAGGATGACCCGGCGGTTTTCTCTATCGTGACATCAGAGGGCTCCAGGCCTTGTTGTGCCAGTGAATTCGTACTCTGCTGAGGCACCGGAAGTTCTGGAGGCGGCGAAGTAATCGTTGTCGGTGGCGCACTTGCTGCCTGTTGTTTTTGTTCTTGCGCCCATCTTTCCGCGCGCTTTAGAGCGACCAATGCTCCAACTAGTCCCAATCCCAGAATCACTGCTGCGACGGCCGTCCAAATCAACGCCCTGCGAGGTACGGTCGGTTCTTCGGGCGGAGCGAGCAGCGTAAGCTCGGTTTCCGTTCCACAGTGCGGGCAAGTGACCGTCATTCCGATGTGCTCAGCGAGGAACTCAAGGTGCCCGTCACAATTTTGACAGGCGCCCTTTAAATACTTCGTTTTGTTCATCTTTTGGCACCGAACCTGCAATTAATGCGAAACCGGGCCCTCTTTCAGGGCGTCTGATATGCTATTGATACAGGTATGAGCTTTGACAACAAGTACATCCGGGACCATTCCCCGAGGCTTGAAGACCTCTTTGTTACACGACGCCAGTTTCTGCAACGGGCCGGCATGGGTTTAGGCATGTTAGGACTGGCTACGCTCCTGGGTGAAGAAGCCTTTCAAAGCTCGGCTCAGGCCGAGGAAATCGCTACCTTATCCCCCAAAGCTCCGCCCCTGCCCGCTAAAGCTAAACATGTCGTGCACATATTTGCGCAGGGTGCCCCATCGCATGTGGATACCTGGGATCCTAAACCCGCCCTGGCGCAGTATGATGGCAAGAGTATCCCAGGCATGGATGGAGTGGCGATGGCTTCGCCCTTCAAATTTGAGAAGAAGGGCAAAGCGGGAATCGAAGTCAGCGAGGTCTTTCCGAAGCTCGGTGAATTGGTCGATGACATGACCGTCATTCGCTCCATGTACACGGATATTCCAGCGCATGAAGTCGCCACCGTGTTCATGAACACGGGCTCAACTCGCTTTTCGCGGCCAAGCCTGGGTTCCTGGGTCTTGTACGGTTTGGGAACCGAGAACCAGAATATGCCCGGCTTTATTTCTCTGCGTCCCGGTGGCACACCACCGGGGGGCAGCTCAAATTGGCAAGCGTCCTTTCTGCCAGGGCTTTATCAGGGAGTCAGCATTAATACCAAACTGCCCGGGGTCAACCAAATCATCCAAAACATCCGAAACCAATACACGCCGCTCACTGAACAACGCCGGCAACTGGACCTGGTTCATCAACTAAACGAATTGCACAGCCAGAATCTGCAAAAAGACGCGCAGTTGGAAGCCCGGTTACAGGCTTACGAAATGGCGTTCAAAATGCAGACCGAGGCTACAGACGCATTCGACCTCCGCAAAGAGCCGGACAATGTGCGCGATCTGTACGGCCGCACGCCACAGGGAAATCAGATGTTGATCGCGCGGAGGCTGATTGAGCGGGGCGTCAGGTTTGTGCAGGTCTGGGCGGGAGGTTGGGACCATCATCAGGACATTGAAGAGCGATTGCCAGAACGAGCCAAAGAAATCGATCAACCGTTGGCCGCTTTCATCACCGATCTAAAGCAACGAAATCTGTTTGATAGCACGCTCGTAATCTGGGGCGGCGAATTCGGCAGAAAACCAGTGAAGGATCGCAATGGGAATGACAATCCTGGTCGTGACCACAACGCCAATGCGTTCACTACCCTTCTGGCTGGAGGCGGTATAAAGGGAGGAACCATTTACGGTGCTACGGATGAATTCGGCGCTGCCGCCGTACAGAACAAAGTACATATTCACGATCTGCATGCTACGATTTTAGCCCTGCTCGGGTTCGATCATCAAAAGCTGACCTACCGGTACAATGGCCGGGATTTTCGGCTGACCGATGTTGCTGGACAGGTGGTGAGCTCTGTAATTGCATGAAGCATAGCGGCCGCAAATCAGGTGCAGCCCTTCTCAAGAGCCAGGTGGGGCGAGGCTCCTGCCGAGCCCTATTCTTTTCTGTGCAGCAGCGTCCGAACAGCATTGCGCGCTGGTTGGAACTGGTTTTCGGTGCTAGGTGTCAGTCGTTTGTCACTTCTCAAAAAAATTTGGGCTCGGCAGGAGCCTCGCCCCAACGGTTTTTGAAAACGGCCATAATAGCGATCGGCAGTTGTTTACTGCTCTCTGCCTCCTCCATCCGCGCTGCAGATCCCACGCCTGCGCAACTTCAGTTCTTCGAAAACCGAATTCGCCCGGTGCTGGCTGAGAACTGTTACAAATGCCACAGTGACCAGGCCGAAAAGGTCAAAGGCGGGCTCTTGCTCGACAGTCGCGAAGGCGTGTTAAATGGCGGTGACAGCGGTCCAGCCATTGTGCCTGGTGATCCTGACCACAGCTTGCTCATCAAGGCAGTGCGATACACCGACCCGGACCTGCAGATGCCGCCCAAGGGCAACCAATTGCCTGAAATTGCGGTTGCTGACCTGGTCACCTGGGTCAAGATGGGCGTGCCGGATCCGCGGGCTGCTACTGTCGCTCAAAAGGGTCGGTCTGACTCGGCAAAGACACACTGGGCCTGGCAACCGTTAGCCAAGCCGAGTGTTCCCGCTGTTCAAGATCGTGCCTGGGCCAAGACTCCAATAGACGGTTTTATTCTGGCGAAACTCGAGGAAAAGGGGCTCAAGCCCAATCCGCCCGCTGACAAGCAGACACTCATTCGTCGGGCGACTTTCGACCTCATTGGCCTGCCGCCAACTGTTGCTGAGGTCGACGATTTCATCAAGGACGAGTCCCCTGACGCCTTTGCCAAAGTCGTCGATCGTTTACTCGCGTCACCGCACTATGGTGAACGCTGGGGACGACACTGGCTGGATGTTGCTCGTTACAGTGATACGAAAGGCCAAATCCGCCGTCAGCGCGAGGATCCGAATTATCCATTCGCCTGGACGTACCGTGATTACGTGATTCGCAGTTTCAACGAGGACAAACCTTTTAGTTTGTTCGTTGTCGAGCAGTTGGCCGCCGATAAACTGCCCACGACTGCGCGCAATCCAACGAACCTTTGTGCGCTGGGCTTCTTGACAGTCGGAGATCGATTCATGGGAATGCAGAACGATATAATTAATGACCGCATCGATGTCGTGACAAAAGGGTTCCTTGGACTGACCGTTTCGTGCGCCAGGTGCCATGACCATAAATTCGATCCGATCCCCACCAAAGACTACTACTCGCTCTTCGGCGTCTTCTCGAGTTGTGCCGAACCAAAGTTTGAGCCTGTGATCGTGAAGAACCTCGGAGGTCCTGATTATAGCGATTATTACAAGCAGCGAATGGACCTGGAGCAGGAGAAGGAGACGCTCGAGAATAAGTTGCGAGAGTTGCGTCGGAATAGAGACCGTGAAGGGCTCCGGCCGGTATTGCGTGACTTGCGACAAAATGAAGCCAAAGTCTCTCGCCTGGAAATGACTCACCCGGCAGCTCCATCTCGCGCCATGGTTTTGGAGGACCTGCCCCGGCCCCACGACTCTCCGGTATTTATTCGCGGCGACGCAGGTAACAAAGGAACGGTTGTGCCTCGTCGTTTCCTGGAGGTCCTTTCTGGCGGTTATCGGCCACCGTTCACCAATGGCAGTGGACGCCTCGACCTGGCATGGGCAATTGTCAGCAAGCACAACCCGATCACCCCCCGCGTGCTCGTGAATCGGATCTGGCTCCACCATTTCGGCGAAGGCCTGGTGTCGAGTCCTGACGACTTTGGAATGCGCTCCGAACCGCCGAGTAATCCTCAGTTACTGGATTATCTTGCTTCCCGCATGGTTGAGGACGGTTGGAGCATCAAGAAAATGCATCGGTTGATCATGCTTTCGAGCGTGTACCAGGAAAGCAGTGCCGGTAATCCGCGCTTTGCTCAAATCGATCCTGACAACCGTTTGCTCTGGCGCACCAACATTCGACGACTTGAGTTTGAAGCGCTTCGTGACTCACTGCTGGCGATTGGCGGCGACCTCGATTCCACAATGTATGGCCGGCCGGTGGATATCGAAAGCGAACCATTTTCAACCAGGCGCACGATTTACGGACTCGTGGACCGGTCTGACATCGCAGATGTTTTGGTGAACTTCGATTTCGCCAATCCGGATTTGCCGACCGGACGCAGGCACGACACGACGGTGCCTCAGCAGGCTCTCTTCCTCATGAACAGTCCGTTGGTTATTGAGCAGGCGAAGCGGTTGGTTGGCCTACCTGAGTTCCAAGCCTGCGCGGATGATGATTCCCGGATTGAGTTTCTTTACCGGCGCATTTACCAGCGGCAACCACGGCCGGAAGAAATAAAGCTCGGCTCGGAATTTATCGCGGCAACCCCCGAGCCTGATGCGGCTTCGGCCCGTGACCTGGACTTGCAGCTGGTCTCCAACCGAAGCGAACAGCCGCCTCGCAGGGCTTTTGGTCCGCCCGGACGAAAAAACCGCGGGATCATGCGGAAACGCGCGCCACTTAAGGCATGGGAAGAATACGCCCATGCCTTGCTGCAGGCCAACGAGACCTCGTTTGTAAACTAGTACCTGTAATGTTCCGCTTTGTACGGTCCCTCAACCGGTACGCCGATATAATCCGCCTGCTTTTGGCTTAGCTTGGTCAGCTTCACGCCGATTTTCTCCAGGTGTAGCCTGGCAACCTCTTCATCGAGTTTCTTCGAAAGGCGATATACGGCGGGCTTGTATTTTTCACGATTGGTCCACAAGTCAAGCTGCGCCAGTACTTGGTTGGTGAACGAATTGGACATGACGAAGCTGGGATGGCCTTCTGCGCAGCCCAAGTTCACCAGCCGGCCCTCCGCCAGCAGATAAATGCTACGGTCTCCGGGCAAGTCATAGCGATCCACCTGCGGCTTGATGTTCAACCTTGAAACTCCTTTGGCTTTATTGAGCCTGTCCACCTGGATTTCATTATCGAAATGGCCAATGTTGCAGACAATGGCTTGGTCCTTCATTTGCAAAATGTGTTCAAGCGTAATCACATCGCAGTTTCCTGTCGTGGTGACATAAATGTCTGCCTCGCCGAGCGTTTCCTCGAGTGTTGTTACTTTAAACCCTTCCATCGCCGCTTGCAGCGCGTTGATCGGGTCGATTTCTGTAATAATCACTCGCGCGCCGAAACCCCGCAGGCTATGCGCACTGCCTTTGCCGACGTCGCCATACCCGCAGACCACCGCGGTTTTGCCGGCTATCATCACTCCGAGGGCGCGTTTTAGACCATCCGCCAGCGACTCACGACAGCCATAAAGATTATCGAACTTGGACTTGGTTACCGAGTCATTGACGTTGATCGCCGGGACAAGGAGCTTGCCCGCTTCCAGCATCTGGTACAGCCGATGCACGCCCGTGGTCGTTTCCTCGCTTACGCCTTTCCATTCCTTGACGACTTGAGTAAACCAGCCCGGTCGTTCCTTGCTGCAACGCTTAAGGAGGTTTTTGATGACCTGTTCTTCGTGGCTGCCGCTCGGTTTGTTTACCCAATCGCTGCCATGCTCCATTTCATAGCCCTTGTGCAACAGCAGCGTTGCGTCGCCACCGTCATCAACAATAAGTTCAGGGCCTTTCCCGCCGGGATGAGTGAGGGCTGCGAGGGTGAAATCCCAATACTCTTCGAGCGATTCGCCTTTGAAAGCAAATACGGGAACGCCTGCCTTAGCAATCGCGGCAGCCGCCTGATCCTGGGTGCTGAAGATGTTGCAGCTGGCCCAACGCACAGATGCTCCCAGCTCAACCATCGTCTCGATCAACACCGCCGTCTCGATCGTCATGTGCAGCGAACCGGACACCCGCACCCCTTTTAGGGGTTTTTCGGCGCCGTACTTCTCGCGCACAGACATTAGCCCCGGCATTTCCTGCTCGGCGACCGAGATCTCTTTGCGGCCATAATCCGCAAGGGAGATATCTTTCACGAGATAGTCTTTGCGACTTTTCCCGTTGCCATTTCCGGTTGCTCCTCGTGAAGAGCTCTTAAGCGTGCGGGTCGTGCCTGAACTTACTTTGATAGCAGCCATATTTTCTAAATTGTTGGTGGATGAAAGTTTTGTCGTTGATAACACGTGTTATGCGCTGACCTGCGGACGAGCCGTGGCGCCCGTGTTGCTGCGACCGTTCAGCAGGGCAGTGGCTTTTCTGAGCGTTACTGCCGAGACAGCCGCTGTTTTGCCTACCGCCTTGCGGAGCGCATCTACTTTGTCCGTCTTCTCCCAGGTGATATCCGGATCATTTTTTCCGAAATGCCCGTAGTTGGTGGTTTTTGAATAAATTGGGCGTAGCAAGTTGAGTTGTTTGATGATCGCGGCTGGCTTGAAGCTGAACACTTCGCACACCGCGTGCTCGATGTCCTCGTCGCTGACCACTCCCGTTCCGAAAGTGTTGACGCAAACCGATACCGGATCCGGGTATCCAATCGCATAGGCAAACTGGATTTCCGCGCTGGAAGCCAGTCCGGAAGCAACCACGTTCTTTGCAACATACCTTCCCATATAAGCTGCACTGCGGTCCACTTTGGAAGGGTCTTTGCCGCTGAAAGCGCCCCCGCCGTGGCGGCCCATCCCTCCGTAACTGTCCACGATAATCTTGCGCCCGGTTAAACCCGTATCTCCTTGCGGCCCGCCTACCACGAAACGCCCGGTCGGGTTGATCAAGTATTTCGTTTCCTTGGTCAGCAAATGCTTCGGCAAGGTCTTCTTGATGACTTCTTCGATACAGAAATCTTTGATGGCTTCATGTTCCACATCCGGGCTGTGTTGCGTGGAGATCACCACGTTGGTGATCGCCACCGGTTGGTCGTTCACGTAACGAACCGAAACCTGGCTCTTGGCGTCCGGACGAAGCCACTTAACCTTTCCGGTTTTGCGGATTTTGGTTAACATACGACCCAGCTGGTGGGCATACATGATGGGCGCCGGCATTAGCTCCGGGGTTTCATTGGTGGCATATCCAAACATCAGGCCCTGGTCTCCAGCTCCTTGCTCGGCTGTCTCTTTGCCGCGTGCCTTCCGCGCGTCCACCCCTTGGGCAATATCAGGGCTCTGCGAGGTTATCGCGTTCATGATCAGCACCTTATCTGCATGAAAGACATCATCTTCGTGCGTATAGCCGATTTCACGAATCGCTTGGCGCGCGATAGCGTTGTAATCCAGCTTGGCTTTGGTCGTAATCTCTCCGCCCACTACCACCAGGTTGCTCTTGGCATAGGTTTCACAGGCCACACGACTGGTCGGATCCTGGGCCAGGCAGGCGTCAAGGACGGCGTCGGAAATGGTATCACACACCTTGTCCGGGTGGCCTTCACCGACCGATTCTGTAGAAAAAATAAAGTTCTTGCTCA
>Ga0306920_100003498_pt1 | contig 19930 bp, 36 predicted proteins | sample flu12Cox44000170_FD_204666 | JGI IMG/M metagenome (GOLD analysis project Ga0306920, IMG submission 204666) | Lab enrichment of tropical soil microbial communities from Luquillo Experimental Forest, Puerto Rico - flux4day.12C.oxic.44.000.170 (v2)... | ecosystem: Environmental > Terrestrial >... | reverse complement strand
CCCGCAGCTAGCGGCGGGGGCTCGGCCCCGGTCGGCCAAGCCGGGGCACCTGGCCTCATCGTCTAACGGCAGGACGCCGCGTTCTCAGCGCGGTAGCGAGAGTTCGACCCTCTCTGGGGCTACGCGCCACCCTTGTCAGTTGAGCCAGCGGGGTGGGCCGCCCTCGGGGGCTGGCGGAAATGACTAACCATGAGGGCACAAGCTGCCGTTGCTCTGACGGCCAGGGGCGACCGGGCTTTCAACTCGGGTACGGCGCGGGTTCGACTCCCGCCGGCAGCACGGGGCTGGGGGATGACTCCACCGGAAGGATCATTAGGCCCGCGAGAGTCGGCGGGATACGGCCGGCCGGTGCCCCCAGCCCTGACACGGCGCGAGGTGGTGTAATCGGGAACACAGCGGCCTCATAAGCCGCACGATGCCGGTTCGAGTCCGGTCCTCGCTACCATTCCGGTGTAGCTCAACTGGCAGAGCACCCGCCTGTTAAGCGGGGTGGTGCAGGTCCGAAGCCTGCCGCCGGAGCGCAGGGTGATCCCCGCTTAGTAGGCCGTCGCGCCGGACTCGGGGATGAGACGCACGGTTGCCGGGGTGCACTCCGGCCAGGCTGCCACCGTGGCCCTCGGAAGGGCAGCACTTGGAGGTGTAACTCAATGGCCAGAGTGCCGGATTGTCGATCCGGTGGTTGCGGGTTCGAGTCCCGTCATCTCCGCGAGGTGAGGCGTCAGAAGATCGCAGCGGAACCTAGGCCGCCGAGTGGTCCTCCACTGTCGCCTCACCGCAGCCGCTTAGCTCAGTGGCAGAGCACCGCCCCGACACGGCGGGCGCCCCGGTTCGGCTCCCGGGAGCGGCTACGCGCTCGCAGCACGACGGATCGTGCATCTGGCTACGAACCAGGAGGTTGGGGGTTCAAATCCCTCCGGGCGCACCAGGGAGAACAGGGGAAACCCCGGCACCGAGGCGGGTACCTCACGCCGCCCCCTCCCTGCACCTGGCCGCGTCGCTCGCGGGGCGGCCGGGCTAGCGCGATTAGCTCAGCGGGAGAGCGCCGGCTTCACACGCCGGGACTGCCCAGGTTCGATCCCTGGATTGCGCACGGTGGGTGAGCCGAATGGCGAGGAGCCAGGTTGTGGGCCTGGCCGCAGCGGGTTCGATTCCCGTCACCCTCCCCAGCCGGAAGTGAGCGCCGGCGCGCTCAGCGGTCTGTAAAACCGCCGCCAACGGCACGCCTGGGTCGGCACCAGGTTCCGGCACTTAACATTCCGCCTCCGGGCGGGAGCATAGAGATGTGAGGCTGTACCGGCGAGGAGTATCCCCGGACACTGACCCTGGTGGTTGGCAGAAGCCAGGCGAGGATGGGGCGTGGAAAAGGGAAGGGTGGATCGAACGGGGCCACCACGTGCTCTGCCCCTAGTAGAGGTAGCCGGTACAGTCTCCGCCCGTCCCCGGCAGCGGAATCTGCCGCCGTGGCTCCGAACCAGGGATGCCGAGTCCGACTCTCGGCGGGGACACCAGGACGCCTAGCACAAGCGGATAGTGCGGCGGTTTCCTAAACCGTCAGGTGCCGGTTCGAGTCCGGCGGCGCCCACACCGCTCCGGGTCCAGGGGACGCAGCCGCCTGCAAAGCGGCTGATGCGCGGTTCGATTCCGGCCGGGGCGTCTGCGGTGGTCACGCTGTTGGGCTGCGATTTGACATCCACGCAATCCTCCGGTTTACTGCCTGGAGCAGTCTGCAAACGCAGACTGCAAACGCAGATCAGACAGGAGAGAAGTGTGGGACAGATCCCCGTTCAAAGGTTCCGGCAGATGCACCGGGGCCAGCCGGTCGACCTCTACATCGCCGCCATCACGGCGGAGGAGATCATCGCCCGGAGCAAGATCGACATCTACTCGGACGCCAACCCCGGCGGCTACCAGCGGGCGCTCCAGGAGCCCCGCACCAGGTCCATCGCCGCGTACGTCATCAAGGGCGAGGGGCTGATGCCCACCTCGCTGGGCGTCAACATCCGCAACGGCCAGGCGTCGTTCGAGCCGCTGGCCGGGCTGCCGCTGGGCGACAGCTTCGGCTGGCTCCACTTCGATGAGGCCGAGCCGTGGTACGTGTGGGAGGGCCAGCACCGCACGGGCGGGCTGGACCTGGCCATCGGGCTCCAGCGGAGCCGCAAGCACCGCAAGAGCGACGACGCCGAGGCCGCCGCGCAGGCCACCGAGGACGCGGTCCTCGGCTACGACCTGCCGGTGACGTTCACGATCGGGCTCAGCCAGGACGACGAGATGGACGTGTTCCAGATCGTCAACTCCAAGCAGCGGCCCGTCCCGACCGACCTGGTCGCCGAGATCACCTACAAGCGCGTCACCGAGGCGCGCGGGCAGGACGACCCCGGCAAGATCGTGGTCGGCGCGCTGCGCAAGGCGGCCGGGGTGGCCGTCGGCAAGTACCTCGCCGCGCGGGAGCCGTGGGCCGGGCACATCCAGCCGGTCAACGCGCCCAAGGACGTGATCAACCAGCCGATGCAGGCCAACACCTTCGCCTCCACCCTGCTGCCGCTCATGCGGGAGCGGTGGGTGCACACCCGGTTCCTCACCAACCCCGACGACCCGCAGTGGGCCGAACTGGCCAAGGTGGTGGCCCGGTACTGGGAGGTGCTGGCCGAGTTGATGCCGGAGGCGTTCGCCGACATCGCGCACTACTCGGTGCAGCGGCCCGTGGGCGTGTACGCGTTCCACGAACTGCTGCCCGACGTGATGGACGCGTGCCGGATGGAGGCCGACTGGTCGGCCCGCTCGTTCCGGGAGAAGCTGGAGCGGCTGGGCGAGTGGGTGCAGTCGCCCACCTGGCACCGGGAGACCGGCGCCGACATCATCAAGGGCTCGGGCAACCGCGCCGCGATCAAGGTCGTGGTGGAGCGGATGCGCGTGCTGTTCCAGGCCGAACTGGTGGGCCTGGACGCCTAAGCCCGGAGAGGCGCAACGGCGCCCGTCCCCTCACCGGGGGGCGGGCGCCTTGTGCTGTAGGGTGGGCCGTGCCGCCCGCTGGGGGCACAAGCCAGCGAGCAAAGAACTCTCACGGCTACCGCGATCCTTGCCTGTCGTCGGCCCCCGGCGGGCGGTCCCTGCGCCGTCAGGACGGCCGCTCCGGGCACGGCAGCTACATCTGTGTACCGTCAGGTGGGTGTACCCCCACGGCGGCTTAGGGGCCGTTTCAGCGTCGCCCGATGGGTGACGTTAGCACCCGTCGTAGGGCGCCCACGCCGAGGTGCCGCCTTGGGCGTACTCCTGCGCGAACGCGGCGTTCTGCTCGGCGACCGAGGCGTTCTCCGGCAGGCCGGAGTGGCCGAGCGCCTGCCACGTGCTCGGCAGGAACCCGTACAGCCCGCCGGCCCCGGAGGAGGGGTTCACCGCCGAGGCGTTGCCGCCGGACTCGGCCTGAATGACGCACTGCTGGAAACTGCCGGACGCGGCGCTGTAGCTCCCCTGCGCGGGCGCCGGAGCCGGGGCGGGCGCGGGCGCGGGCGCGGCGGGGGCAGCCGCGACCGTCACCGGGGCGGGCGGCGGAGCCGGGGGCGGAGGCGGCGGTGGCGGGGGGATCGCCGCGTACGCCGCGTTGACCACGTGCTGGTCGGGCGCCGGGTCGGCGGGCACCGCCAGCAGCGCCCCCACGTCCAGCAGGTTCGGGTTGGCGATGTGGTGCCGGTTGGCCCACCACAGCAGCGGCCACCGGCCGGGGTGGCCCCAGAGCCGGCCCGCGATGGAGGTGAGTGTGTCGCCGGGGCGGACGCGGACGGCGGTGATGACGGCCGGGTGGGCGGCGGCGGCGGCGCGGTGCTCGGCGAGGAGCAGCGCTACGGCCGGGCGGGCCTGCGCGGCGGGCCGGGCGGCGGCCGGGTGGCCGTGCACCGAGGCGGCTGCCGGGGTGAACGCGGCGACGGCGATCCCCGCGACGGCGGCGCGGGCGCCGGGCCGGGTGGCCAGCGGCGGCGCGGGCCGCGCGTGGCGGGGCCGGTGGCGGCGGGGCTTGGCGTGCTGGGGATGGTGGCTCATCTGCCCCACGCTGGCACGCCGGGAGGCGCCGCGTAGGGCGTTCGGGGGAACTCCCCCACCTAGCGCCTGGGAATACAATGATGTACTCTGTTGTTGTAACGGTTGAAGGGACTGCCATCCCCGGCAGCCCCGCGAGAGGAGAGAAGTGATGAACGGCACACCCGCCGTACACACAGGCTGGTGCTGGCGCGGGCACGAGGTGGACTCCACCATGAGCCACTGCCCGCAGTGCGGCGCCGCGCTCAGTTTCCCCGAGACATCGGACTGCCGCGCCTGCCGCACCGGCAAGGGCCGCCACACGTGCGGCCTGGCCGGGTTGCAGGACATGCTGCGGATCGGGGGTGGGCGATGAGCGCACTGGCTGAGTACCAGCAGCGGCAGGCCGCGATCCGCGCGGCCGTCCCAATCCACGACAAGCACCGGGGCTGGGTGCGGGCGCGCGTCGCACGCAAACGGCACCGCTGCATCTGCGCCGACCCGGTGTACCCGTGGTGGAACGCCAAGGCGATCCACAGCCGCGACGCCGACGGCAGCGTGACCGGCTACGCGCAGCGCGGCGCCCGCCAGCGCAGCGAGGCCGAGGAGGCGGCGGCCGACATGGCGCGGCTCTACCCCGGCGATGAGATCGAGATATTCCAGACGCCGAACCCGAACCACGCCAAGCGCGCTGAGGGCTGCACCGGGGACATCGCGCCGGGCGAGGGGTACGGCGAGTACATCGGCGACTCGGCGTTCTATGAGTCCGGCTCGGCGTACTGCACCGCGTGCTGCGCGGCCGCGTGGGGGAGCGATCCGAAGTGGTGACGGCAGCCGCCCCGGTGCGCCACGTCGGCGGCACCGCCCGGCGTGAGGCCGAGACGGGCACGGGCTACCACGGGCCGAGGTGCTGGTGCGGCAAGCGCGCCCGCTGGCACGTGATGTACGGCTCGGGCTGCGGCCACGTGTGCGGCGAGCACAAGCGGCAGATGACGGCCACCCGGCGCGGGACTGCGGTCACCGCGCTGTGACAGCAGGAGAGGCGCGGCCCGCGCTCACGCCGGGGCCGCGCCTCTCTGGTGCCAACCACTTCAACAGGCGCCACCGTAGCACGGCGGCGGAATGTTCTGTCCCCGCCACGTGTTACAATGGTGTACGGAGAGGAGAGATCAAGGTGACTACCACCACGTACGAGGCGGGCGAGATCGCGCCCGTCACGATCAGGACGCGCAGCAAGGCGCCGTACATGATCGTCGCCTGCTACCACAGCGGCGGCGCAGTGCGGGCCGGCTACGCCTACAACCCGAACACCGCGCACACGCGGGCCAGGCGGGAGGACGCCAAGTCCCCGCTCGGCACGGTCCACCTGGTGCTGCCCATCGCTGACGGCAAGGTGGAGGTGCCCGGACGGGCACGGCTGCCCCTGTCGTGTGGGCACGTCACGGTGCCGCTGTTCGCCCCCGAGGCCGCGACGGCACGCCGCGAGAGCAACGTGTGGTGCCGCGACTGTGGCACGACGGTGCACGTCGAGGTGCCCGCCGGGACCGCCCCGTGCGGCCAGGCGTGGGGCCATGACGCGCACGTGCTCACCACCCCCGCGCCCGGCGCGGCTTCCAAGGTGTTCTACTGCGACGGCTACCCCGACGAATGCGTGATCTGCCCGCCTGGGCAGTGCCCCGGAGCGGGCTGCCCCGGCCGTAAGGACGGCGAGGAGGAGCCTGCCGACGGCAGCGCCTCGGCCGATCTGAGCGAGCCGGTGGACACCTCAGTGTGGGAGCCGGTTCCCGGCCAGCCCGGCTGCGTCCGCAAGGTTGGGCAGCGGTGGATCAGCGCCGTGTTCGCCGACCTCAAGGCGCGGCTCGGCGAAACCGGCCCCGGCCACAACGAGTATTTCACCGTGACGATGGGCGCCGACGGCCGCCGCCGCTACGGCGAGCTATGGCCCGAGGGCACGCCCATCGTGTTCACCCGCAACGGCAACAGCGAGGGCCACGTCACGCAGGTCGCGGTCGTCTCTGACGGCGGCGCCGTGTTCGACGTGGTGCTGATGGCCAAGACGTTCGACGGCAAGGACGCGGCGTGCCAGTTCGGCAAGGATCTTGCCGAGGCGCTGGGGGTGATCTGGTGAGCACCATCGGCCAGATCAAGACGGCCAAGGGCGACTACGAGGACCACGTGTCCGGCCACAAGTGCGTCACGGGCGACCGGTGCCCCGAGCGCATCCGGCTGTGGCTGCGGTACATGAAGGTCAGCGAGGCGTGGAGCGGGGAGGAGACTCCCTGGCCGAACTGAGGTGAGCGCGGGTGGGGAATGAACTGTCCCCACCACGCGTTACACTAGTGTAAGGCTAGGAGAGAAGGGATCAGGATCATGAGTTTCGCGCAGGTGACGATCTACCACGGCGTGAAGGACCACAACTTTGACGGCTACGACGCCGGCGACCCGGTGGCCCCGGTATTCACCTACGTGGCCACGATGCCCGCCGCCAGCGGCGCCGTCGCTGAGGAGAACCGGGTGCACGAGGCCGAGCACGCCTACCACATGTTCAACGCGCCCGCCGAGTACCTGGCAGGCCAGGACGCGGTGACAGCCCGGCAGTACCGGGCGCTGCGGCTGCGGTCGCTGTCGGTTGGCGACCTGGTGGCCGTCGGCTCGCAGGTGTACGCCGTCCGCTCGGTGGGCTTTGAGAAGCTGGCCGCGAGCACGGCCGCGCTGCACATCGCGCCGAGCCCCTACCAGGATGAGGTGTGGGCACGCGAGGTGGCCTACGGCGGTGACCCGCTGTGACGTTCGAGCGGGTCGTCACGATCGGCGAGCGGCCGGCTCCCCGCGCGGGGTGGATCTCCGCGCGGGGAGGCAAGTGGCACCGCGCCACCGTCGCCCGCCCCACGTTCACCCGCGAGGAGAAGTCGGCGTGCGGGCTGCGGTTCATCCCGCTGAACGTCACCTGGGACGGGGAGACACCCCCGAGCGCCGCGCACTACCTGTGCAGCCGCCCCGGCTGCAAGGACGGAGAGAAGTGATGACCACCACCACGCACGACGCCCAGCCGAAGCCGGGCACCGTCATGGCCTACGACGGGAAGATGATCCCCGCCGGGGCCGCCCCGGAGCAGTACCCGCTGTTCGCCGACTGCGACGGCTGCGGCGGGCCGGTGGCGTGCGCCGACGGCACCGCTAGCTGGGGGCACCTGGCCAACGAGGAGTTCTACCGGCTCATCATGCGCTACCAGGCCGAGGCCGACGCGGCGCAGCGCGAGCGGGACAAGATGCCCTACACCGTGGCGCAGGCCACGTGGCCGCCGGCGGCGGCCACCCCGCCGGTCGCGCGGTTCGCCAGCATCAAGATGGCGCAGTATTTCGCGCAAGCCCTGTCGATCGACGGGCCGGACGGCGACGGGGTCGCCACCTCCTACGAGGTGGCCGACAAGCACGGCCGCCGCGCCGCGTACAAGGGCGGGCAGCGGTGGGCGTGAGCCCGCTGGCTGTCCGTACCCGGCGGTTCACTTGCACCGAGGGGAGGTGAAGCACATGGATGACACGCAGGAGCGTTACGCCAAGCTGGCCGACAGCCACGGGTGGCAGGCCACCATCGGCCTGACGATCATGGGCCTGCCCGCGAGCGTGTGGCAGCGCGGCGATGAGATCGCCGTGTACTGGCCGGCGCCGGGGGGTTCGCCCGCTGACGCGGCTGTCGCGCTGTATGACGGGCGGATGGTGGATGATCTGGCCGTGCGCCTGGCCGCGCCCGCGCCGCAGCGGATGCTGTCCAGCCACATCGAGGCGGACAAGGCGGGCCTGATCGCCTACCTGGCCGCGCTGTCGGCTGAGCGCCGGATTCAGGCGACCAGCACCAGCACGGTGCGCGAGCGCCGCCGCCTGTCCACCGAGGCCGACGGGATCGACCTGGCCGTGCACGTCTTGCAGGCGTGGGACGGCCTGCCCGCCTAGCCCCTCGGAATACATCGGTGTACTATCTGGTTGTAATGGGTGGAGGGGCCACCAGGGCGGTGGCCCCGGAAAGGACCCGATGAACACCGGGGAGTTCACGCAGAGGGGGACCGGGAGCAACCGGATACCTTGCCCACGTTGCGGCAAGACATTTGGCCTGGGATACCGGATCAGGACCCTAGGCCGGGACGGCTCCCGCTGGGTGACCGTGGCCAGCCGGAACACGGACAAAGGCGTTACGTGCCGGTCATGTGCAGAGGCCCGGTTGGCTGAGCTTGACGCAAGGAGGCGTGAGGCGGCAGCGGCCGACCTCGCCGCCACCTACCAGGTGCTCGCCGACGGCCAGCCGTGGATCGACGCCGACGGCCTGGATGAGTGGGACAGCCACGAGGTGTGGGCGCTGGCCGAGTCGCTGGAGCGGCGCGGCTACCTGGTCGAAGTGGTGCCGGCATGACCCCCCGGCTCACGCCGGGCCAGGCGCGCATCCTGGCCGCCGTCCGCGAGCGGCCCCGGATCTACAACGACCGGGCTCGCGGGCAGCTTGAGGCGCTGGAGGCGGCTGGCCTGGTGAGCGTGGAGTGGGACTACGAGCCGGGCATGAAGGGCGGCGGGATGTACCTGCGCGCCCACCACACCGCGACCTTTATCGACACGCCCGCCAACCGGTCGGCTGCGCTGGCCGCGAAGCTGGGCTGAGATGGGCATCTACCTCGGCCCCGTGCGGATCACCCGGCGTGGTGTCCGCGTGCGGATCGGACCCCGGATCGCCCGTCTCCATGTGGGGGCGGGCGGCGCGGGCGTCTCTACCGGGTGGGGGCCGTTCAGCGCCTACCGGCGGCTGCGCAGGCGCCGCCGCTAGCCCCTCGGAATACATCGGTGTATTCTGTTGTTGTACGTAGTGAGCCGCCAAATAGGCGGCAGGAGAGAAGCGACATGAAGTTCACGAAGGGCCAGATCGTCTACGCGGTCGGGCCGGGGCTCGGGACGTTCGTGCGCTACGCCGGGCGCAAAAGCGCCATCGTGCTGGTGCGCGGCTCTGAGTACCAGGTGCCCATCGCGGCGATCAGCCCCACCACCCAGGCCGGTGACGCATGAGCACCCGCCTAGTCACCCCCGGCGGCGTGACGGTCGATGAGGTAACCCTCACCGACACCCCCGCGCCGAAGCGGCCCGGCGACCCGGCGCAGCACTACGGCAGGCGGCAGTACCTCCGCGTGACCAAGGCGGCTGCCGTCCCCGGCAAGCCGGGCACCACCTGGCACGCCGCGTCGGTAGACGAACTGCGCGAGCTAGCCGACTCGGCCGAGGGCTTTGACATCAGCGAACTGCGCCCCGTCCCCACGCACGTCGTGGTGGACGCGTGGGGCGCCGTCACCTCCGCCGGCGCCGACGGCCAGCCGTTCGGCCGCGAGGAGGCCATCAGCTACGCGACCGGGGCGAACGCGGCGTGCAAGCCGCACGCCAGCCGGGCGCACCGCGTCTACGTGCTCGCCGAAGTCCCCATCGACTTCGCCAAGCACACCGAGGAGAGCAACTGACATGACCACCGCACAGTTCTGGGCAGGCTGGCAGGTGGAGGTGGAGCCCGAGTTCGGGCTTGACGCCGAAGCCACCCGCCTGCCCCCGTCGCCGCCGTTCAGCCTGTACGGCCGGGCGCGGCTGATCGTGAGCGTGTGACATGGCAACCGACCCGCGCCCGTGTGGCGAATGCGGCACCGTGGAGGCGAGCCCCGAGCACGTCCCCGACGGCCACTTCGGTGGCTGCCACGAGTACCGCCCCGCTACCGATGAGGAGTGGGACTCGTGGGCCGAGCGCGCCGCTGGCGCCTACGACCCCGACTGGACGGGCGACGCGATCAGCCGCCCGCTGCCCTGCCGCGAGTGCGGCCACAACCCGTGCGTGTACCCGTGCGCGCCCGATGACCGGCACGAACGGATAGCCGAGGCGGCCAAGCTGTTCCCGCCGGAGGTGGTGGATGCGCTGGTGGCGTGCCCGGTGGACGGGCCGTGCCCGCACAATGACGCTGAACGCGGCAAGATCGCCCGGCGGATGGCCGCCGGGCCGAGGAGGTTCTGACAATGACGGTAAGCGAGCACATCACCAGCCACGGCGGCCCCGACGGCGACTGGGAATGCGTCTGCGGCAACCACGCCGCCGCCGACGGATTCAGCCCGTGCCAGCCCGGCACCGGCCAGCCGGTGGAACCGGTCATCGGCGGCCCGTGGGATGAAAAGCACAACCTGTGCTGGCGGTGCGGGCGGATCATCGACCAGGACACGCTGGCCGTCGCCGGCCGCATCAGCGAGGCCGCACTCGCCAGGCACGCACTGGCCGGCGACGCAGCCGCCGTGGCCGCCGCCGTGACCACCGAGGTGGCGCCGCCGCGTGAGTTCGGCCCGCCGCTGGCTGGCACGGCCGCCGACAAGCTGCGCGGCCTGTCCGCCCGCGCCGCCGCCGACGCCACCGCCGCCTCACAGCGCGGGGACACCGAGGGCAGCATGTACGCGCGGGGGCTCCGCGACGCCTACGCCACCGCCGCCGTCCTGGTCGCCCACCCGGCCGGCGTCACCACCGAGGAGGGCCGATGACACCCTGGCAGACGCTCGTGCTGCTGGTGCTGGCGCTGCTGATCACGCTCGCCGTGGTGGGGATCATCCTCGGCCTGGCCGCGATCCGGCGCCGGAGGGCGGCCCGCCGTGGCTAGGCTGAGCGCCCGCGATCACGCGGTGCTGGCCGCGATCGGCGAAGCCGGCTACCCGGCCGGCCTCGGCGTGACGCCTGGCCAGATCTGCCGGGCCACCGCTGGCAGCCCCGACCGGGTGTGGACCGCGCAGCAGGCCGGGCGGGTGGCGCGGCGCCTGGCCGATGCCGGGTACGTCCGCATCACTGTGCTGCCCAAGGCGGTCTACTACCGGCTCAGCGGGATGGGGCACGGCTACCTGAGCGTCGATGACCCCGCCGAGCCCACCGTGCACGTGCCGGCCCTGCCGTGCGGCTGCCCGGCCGACAGCGGGTGCGACAGCTTCCACGCTGCACGTGAGCCGTGAGGGCTCGCACCAGCGAGAGGAGAACAGATCGATGATCACGCGAATCCGGGTGGTGCTGCTGGCGGCGGCGATGCTGCTGGCCGGCCTGGTGCCGGTGGTGGCAGCCGCGCCCGCGCAGGCGCACTGCCTGCCCGGCATCCACGTCAGCCACAACAGCGGCGGCGTCACCGCGAAGCTGACCGCCCGCTGCTCGGGCATCTCGTGGCGGGGCTACGCCCGGTCGGCCACCCATGGCAGCGCCGGCATCTGGCGGCTGGGCACCGCGCCGCTGGGCACCACGTCCTCGGCGCTGACGGCCGGCACGATCCACGGCGGCTGGCAGTGGGAGACGACCGGCGGCGGCACGATCCACACGGTGCCGACATTCTGACATGAAAGCGCGGGAGGCCGAGGCTCGGGGGCCGGTGTGGGTGACGCGGGGCAAGTCCACGCGGCCCGCCATCATCGTCCACACCGAGCCCGGCCGCCCGCTGAAAGTGTGGGTGTCCTACACCGACGGGCTGCACCCGGTGCAGGCCAAGGTGACACCCGCGCAACTGGAAAAGAGAGGATCGCGGTGAACGGCAAGCCGCAGCAGATGCCGGAGGCGTACCTGCCGCTGCGCGAGGGTGACGAGGTGGAGTACCGGGGCGTCACCGCCGTGGTGGTCGACCCCGCCGCGCTGCCGGACGGGTCGGTGATCATCCAGGTGATGGTGCCCGCCGCCGATCTGACGTGGGTGGCGAGGTACCGGTGAGCAGGCGCGATGACCGCCGCGTCCCCCGCGAGCCAGCCGGGGCAGCCGCCCCCGATATCCCGGCGACGGTGCGGGCGGCGGTCGCCCACGCCGACGGCAAGGCGATCATGGCGGGGCTGCACCGGCAGTCCGAGGGCACCATGTACGACATCAAAGGCCCGCTGACCGGGGTACTCGCCGCATGGGAGGAGCAGATCATCGCCGGGCTCGGCGACGGCACGGTCACCGGGTGCGGGCACCTGCGCAGCGGAGACGCGCAGCCGATGATCTGGCTGGCGTGGGAGCCGGGCAGGCTGCTGTGCCGGCCGTGCGCCGCCGGGTGCGCCGAGGCGATCAACGGCACACCGGCCGATGACATCTGCGACGGGTGCGGCGTCACCTCGCCCACCCTCGCGCTGGTGGCCGGGGACGTGCCCGGCGGGATGTACGGCCAGGTGGCGATCGGCCCGGTGATCATGCAGGGCGGGCTGTGCCCGGCGTGCGAAGCCGCCAACGAACGCCCCGCCGGCGGCGCGGTGCGTTCGTCGCGGGTCCGCGCCGGGCAGCGGCCGGTGCCGCCCGCGTTCCGGCGCAGGCGGCTGCCGTGAACCCGCGCAGCGTGAGCTACCCCGAACTGCCCGCGTCCGAGCCGGTGACCCCGCCGCCGTTCGCCGCCGAGGCCGAGGCCGGGTACTGCATGTTCTCGGTGCTGCCGCCCGGCCGCCGTCCACCGCTGTGGATAGCCACTGTGGACGGCGAGCGGCGGCCCGTGCGGGTGTGGCCCGGCGGGGACTGGCAGTGCCCGTTCTGCGGCGCTGCGAACGGCCCCGGCGTCCCCTACTGGGCGACGCGGTATCACCAGCAGCGGCCCTGCGCCAACCCGGCGTGCATCGCGGGTGGCAGCGGCTCCGCTGAGGCCGTAGCGGAGATCCGGGCGGCGCGGGCAGCCCGTGCAGCACGCGAGCGGGAAGCCGGCGCCTGGGCGGGGTTCCAGGCCCGTGCCGCCGCCCGCGCCGAGGCCGCCCGGACACTGGCCGTCGCCGAGGCGCGTATCCGGCAGGCAGCCGAGGGCTGGTGCTGGGAATGCTGGTGGCACTCCACCGACGGCGGGCGCAGCGGCTACCGCGAAAAGATCACCCGGCACCGCGAGCCGGGCAACTGCCCGAGGAGGCGCCGCTATGCCCGCGATTGACCCGGAGGAGGTGCTGTCGCGCCAGCCCGCGATGGAGACGCTGGCGCTGGCGGTGCCGATGTGGATCGACAAGATGTACCGCGAGGGCTGGTCGTTCGACCGGCGGTACGGCCGGGCGCAAGCCTGCGCGCAGGCCATCGCCGCCCACGGCGACAGCCTCCAGTTCCGCGACAAGCACTCGGCGGAGGCGTTCAACCGGCTCGCCGAGGGGCTGGCGATCGGCGCGTTCCAGCCGGGCGGGGTGAGTTTCGGCACCTACCACTGGCAGGCGCAGCCGCCGCCCGAGCCGGACCCGGCGCCCGAGCCGGACCCGGCGCCCGCGCCGGCCACGGTGACCGTGAGGGAGGAGTTCCTGTGAGTTCAGGACAAGGATCAGCCGATGAGTTCGGCCGGCCGATGAACCAGCCGGCGCAGCCGCCCCCGCCGGAGCCGGTGGAGGAGGCGATCATCCCGCTGGAGGCCAAACGGTTCCAGCGGCGCAGCTTCGCCGGGTGGCTGGCCGATCTGCGGAACCCGCTGGCCCGCCACCGCCACCACTACGTGATCACCGAGTGCTGGACGTGGCGCCCGGCGGGGTTCGGCGCGCTCGGCGGCACCTGGCCGCAGACCGTGGTGGTGCTCATGTGCTGGTGCCACTCCGGGGCGGACGCGATCACCACCGTCACGATCCCCGGCGAGTACACCCTCGCGGCGCTGCGCGCGGCCAAGGCGCTGGCGATGGAGTGGGACGGGCCGCACACCGCGCCCGGCGCGGGCCACGTGCAGCTAGTGCCGGCGCCGCCGTCATGAGCGCCCGCCGGGTGGAGGAGTGGATGGCCGCCGAGGCCGAGCGCCACGGGTGGGACTGGTCGCTCAAGCTGGTGACCGGGCACCTGTCGTGCTGGTCGGCGGAGTTGCGGGTGACGCCGGAGCCGAACCGTGACGACGGGCCGGACACCTCGCTGGTGTGGTACGCCGGCGGGTACGACTCGGCCGACATGGCCGCCGAGGCCGCGTGGGACGGGGTGCGCGAGTGGCGGCGCGGCGTGGTGCAGATCGACGTTCCGGCCCCCGACCGGGGAGCGTCGTGAAGCGGGTCACCTGGCATTTCAGCCGCGAGGTATCACTCAGCTACCCCGCTGGGCACGTGCCGGCGGGCTGGACGCACATATACATCACCGCCGAGCCGGTGTGGGAGCACCTGGACCGCTCGGACTGCCCGGACGGGCTGGCCGTCCCGCTGCGCGAGTGGACGCCGGTCGCGCTGCCGCTGCGGTGCGGCGAGGGGCGGGAGATCCGCGCCCGCCTCAGCCCCGAGCCGTTCTACATCGACCCGCTGCCCATGTGAGCCGGGCCGTGGCCGGTACCGGCCCGCAAAGTGAAACAGGCCCCGCCGCCCGGATCTCCGGGGGCGGGGCCTGCTATCTGCCACGTGCGCGGCGCCACGCTGGCCGCTGGCGGCCTGCCAGCCGGGCCGTGGGTAACCGGGTAGGTCTGTACCCCCAACCCGGCAGCGGGGCTTACAGCGGCTCAGGGTTTTTCGGTGCCGGCGTGGCGGGCGCGCGGCACCCGGCCGCCGGGCACCGGCTCGGGCGGCACCAGGTCGGGCCGGTGGGTGTGCGGCACGTAGTACCCCGCCACCGCCGCCAGCACCGTGGCGATGATCACCGGTAGCTGGCCCTGCAAGTCGGCCGGGATGTTGTCCTTGGCGCCGGGCACGAAATAGATGATCGCCCACGCGATGTACCCAGCGACCAGCGTCGTACTGACCGGGGCGGCTGCCTTGATCTCGATCGGCGCCGCCGACGGCTTGCCTTCTGCCATGTCGTACCTTTCTGCCACGATGGGGCCATGCCCCCACGGAAAAAGGACACCGCCGAACTGGCGTGGAAGTCCGCCGCGTCCGGCGACCTGGACTGGCCGGACACCGGCCCGGCGGTCATCACCGACACCGCCGGCGGCCACATCTACCGGATGCCGACGCTGATGAAACTCGGCGCGGTGATGATGGGCGCCGTCCCCACCGACCGGTCCCCGGTCGAACTCGGGTGGGCGTTCACCGAGGACGGCACCACCGTCACCTACACCGCCACGCTCAGCCAGGACGACCTGTTCCACCTGCTGTGGGCCGCCGGGGTGCTGGAACGCGCCGAGGTCACTTAGCCGGCCGCGCCGCCCACCCGTGGCTGATCCATAGCTCCACCCAGTCGGCCGGGGACACCTCCCGCTCCTTCGCCGGGTTGTCCAGCTTGGCCTTGGTGTACAGCCAGTCGGCCAGCGAGGAGCACACCACGTGCCCCGGCACCGCGCCGTTCGGCCCCCACCGCAACTCCCACGCCGCGTCTAGCTGGCCGCCGAGCGCGCCGCCCGCGTCGGCGGTGATCGCCGCCCAGTCGTACGGGGTGCCGATCAGCGCGCGGGCGCCGTCGGTGACGATCTTCCGCTGCGCGCCGGTCTTGGGCTGGGCCGCGTTGCCCACGGTGTAATGCGAGGCCAGGTAGTCGCGGGCGTCGCGCCACCCGACGCCGCCGGGCCGGCCCTCCAGCACCCACAGGGTGCCCTTGGCGTCGGTGTGCATCACCACCGCGATGTGATTGGCCAGGTTCACCTGGTCGCGGAACGCGGCGCCGAGGCGGATCAGCCGGCCGCCGAGGCCGCCGCCCCGGCTGTGGGTGGCCAGCAGATCCCCCGGCCGCAGCCCGGTGTCGCGGGAGTTCATGCGTGCACGGTGTAGAACACGAGCCCTTTGGGCATCGGGTGCGACACCCCCGCCAGCACGTACTTGTTGAGCGCGGCGAACTCCTCCGCGTTGACGTTCAGCGCCGACACTTCGAGCAGTTGCAGCACCGTCGCGTGCCGCCGCGCGGCGATCTGCACCAGCGACCGGGTGCCGTCCGCGACCCACTTGAACGCGTTGTGCGTCTTGCCGCCCTTGTGCGGGCCGTACGACGTGCCGGGCATCTGCCCGGCCGCCGGGGGCGCGGGCTTCGGCGGCGGCCCCGCGCCCACCATGCCGTGCATCACCAGCAGATCGTGCACCGCCATCCCGTCGGCGCTGTTGAGGTCGCTGGGGCCGAACGGCGGGGTGTTCGCGTGGTCGGTGAACTGGTGGGCGAACTTGCCGGGGTAGCCGGGGTTCGACCCGTACGCGGCGACGATGAGGCGCACTCCGGGCGGCTTGTGCGGCCACAGCGCGTTGAGGTCGGAGGTGTTGCCGTAGCCGATCACCCGCCGCTTGTCGCCCAGCCACGCGGCCAGTTCGTTGAACTCGCGGTTGATCTGCGCGGACTGGTCGCCGTGCACCTGCCCGCCGGCGGACTCCACGTCGATCATCGCGGCCATCTTCGGGTTCGGGTGCGGGCCGATCCGGTTCTTGAGCGACGCGGCGCCGTCGAACCCCGGCCGGTAGAAGTAGTACACGAAGTACAGCGCGAGCTTGCCGGCCTTGACCGCGTTGTTGGCCCACGTCACGTTGTGCATGAACTGGGCGTCGTTATGCCCGCCGTCGTGGGAGCGCAGCGCGAACACGTGATGCGGGTAGCTGTCGTTCACGCCCACCTGGAACTCAGACACGTCCGAAAAGAGCGTGTCAGTCATGGCAAGATCCTCTCCTCGCGGGATAGGAAAACCCCCGGCCACGCGGCACGGGGGAGCGCTGGGGGCGGCTGCGCCGGTCAGTGGTGCGGGCAGCCGGGCACCGTAGACAGCAGCGGCGCGGGCACCTGGCCGTGCAACTGGCGGGAGACGATCAGTTCCCAGTCGTGCACCTTGAGGTGGATGTCGCACACGTCGTGCTGGAGCCGCACCACCCGGTTCAAAATCAGCAGTGTCCCCACCGAGTCGGCGAACAGCGCCGTCACGACCACCACCAGCAGCACCAAGATCAGCACCACCGCCCAGCGGGGGATCAGCCGAGGGATCTCAAATGCAGCAGCGTCAAGATCGTCGTCACCAGCAGCGGCGCCACCACCCCGGTGGAGATCCCCAGCACCAGCACCCATATCCGGTTCCGTTTCCGTTCCCCGTGTTCGACTGCCGCCCGCGCAGTCGCCTCCGCCGCGTCCAGCCGCGCGGCGAACGCCGCCTCGCCCGCACGCACCCGGTCCAGCAGCCGCGCCACCTCCGGGTCGCGGGGCTGCCAGTTGTTGGCCGCGCTCATTTCCCGCCCCGGCGCACCGGGTGGCGGTGCGGCTTGAACTTGTGCGTCGGCTTGACCCGCACCGGGGTGGTGTCCGTCACGATCCCCATCAGGGTCGAAAAATCGTGCCGGGCCGACTCAAACGGCTGGATCGTCGCCGTCCCGGTGGCGCCGTCGTACTCATAGCCGGCGACCAGGAACTGGGTGGGGCCGCCGGCGACCTCGCCGCCGTACCCGAAATCGGCCAGCCACAGTTCACACACCATCGCGGTGATCCCGTCGGCCCAGAACACCCCCAGGTCGCACCGCTGCCCGCCGGGCGTGGTTAGCTGCCCCGGCTGGACGGTGAACGGCCCCGCCCACCCGGCGCGGGCGAACCGCTTAAGCGCCGACTGGCCCACCGCCACCGCCTGCGGGTCGGTGTACACCCCCGCCGAGGAGATATCCATCAGATCCTCTTTGCGGCCGTGCGCGGTGATGTCGGCCGCGTTGGTGGCCAGCGACGTGGCGTAGGTCGCGGCCGTGGCGCCGTTGTCCCAGGTGGCCTGCCGGCGCACGTACAGCGCGTTCGGCCCCGACGCGATCGACCGGGCCTCGGGCTGATCAGAGATCAGCACCCGGTTGGCCGTGGTGGGCAGCGGGTAGACGGTGAGCACGTTGCCCTGGGCCAGCGTCGCCACCGTCCACGTCAGCCCCCCCTTGTGGCAGCCCATGTCCAGCAGGTCCGCGACCGTGCCGGCCGCCGAGTCGATCGCCTGCCCCACCCACAGCCCGGACACCGCGCCGATGTCGGTGCCGCGCACCCAGTTCAGGCCCCGGCCGATCGCGTTGTCCACCGCCGCGTTGAACACGCCCGCGCCCCACGCCCCGGTGTAGATCACCCGCCAGTCGGCGCCGAACCCGCCCGCGCCGTGCGCGGTCAGATCCCACCCGGCGGCGGTCGGGACGGGCTCATCCAAGATCCCCGTCCAGCACAGCGTGCCGCCCCGGTAGGCGTTCACCAGCCGGCCGGGGTTCAGCGCGTCGGTGCGCCACCTGGCCGGCTTGGCGAACGTGGTCGTTAGCTGCGTGCACCCGCCCGGCGTGGAAAACGAGTACACCGGCGCGGTGTAGGTGCCGTACTGGCCGAGCCAGCGCGGCTGGCTCCCGTCGGGGGCCAGCGTGACAAGCTGCGTCGCGGTCATGTCAGCGCAGCGGCGCGAAGTCGCGGCACACTTGCCGCAGCGGCGTCGCCGCCGCCGCCTGCGCCGTGCCGTTCACGAAGTAATCGATCAGGCCGGTGATCAGGTTCCCGAACAGGCTGGCCTCATACGCCTCGGCGGCGGTGTAGCCCAGCGTTTGCAGCGACGCCTGGTCGTGGGTGGACATGTACGACGCGATGGCCGCGTGCGCGGTGCCGGGGTCCTGGAACACCTGCCGCAGCGTCACCGCCGCCTGCGCCAGGTAGGTGTCAAGCTGATCCTTGGTGACCGGCGGGTCGCCGACGCTCATCGGTTGCTCCCTTCGCTTCGCTCACGCGACCTGGCACAGTTCCAGGTAGCTGCCGCCCTGCACCGCCCAGTTGGTGGTCGCCGACAGCCGCCCCGCCATGCTGAACGTCCCGCCCGCACTGAACACCACGATGCCCTGAAAGTTGAACTCGCCGGAGGTGCCGCCGACCATGTTGATCGTCAGGTCCTGGTTGATCGCGCCGGCGATGCCGCTGGTGTACACCGTGCCGCCCTCGATGCACTGGAACCCGATCCCCATGCTGGTGACCGCCGGGCCGGTGAACCGGGCGTACACGTTCTGGTTCGGCGAGGCCATCGCGGCGATAAGCTGCCCCCGCACCAGGTAGGTCCCGCCGGACAGCACCGGGATGCCGGTGGAGTCGCCGCCCTGCCCGCCTTCCCAGGTGACCGGCGCCTGGCTGGTGCTGGTGAAGTTGCCCTGCTGGGTGACGCGCCACACCCGCGACGGCTGCGCGGCGATCAGCGCGTTGAGCCGCGCCTCCACCGAGTACGCCTTCTCGCTGGTCACGACGCCCGGTCCATCCACCAGCGCGGAATGTAGGACACCGCCGAGCCCGGCATCCCCTGCTGGGAGTAGATCAGCAGCCGGTTGTTGATCAGCGGGTCGACCGCGATCGGCTCCCCCGACATCCGCTCAATCGCGCCGGCCAGGCTCCACGACTGATCCAGGTCGGCGTTGGAGCCGAGCACGAACCCGAGCGCCCGGTTCGGGTCCGGCGCCGACAGCCACACGTTCGCCAGCACCGAGGTGCCCGGCTGGTTCATCAGCACCGTGCTCCCCGAGGTGTCCAGGGTGATCACGTCGTAGAACCGGTCGGCGGTGTCGCTGCTGGTGATCGTCACGGTGAAATAGCCGGCTGTCTGCCCGGCGGGCATCGGCTGGAGCGGCAGCGTCACCGCGCCCATATCGACATAGCCGTTGTTCACGTCGGTGCTGGGCACCAGCGTGCGGGCCAGGTTGAGGGTGACGGCCGTGGCGCCGGAGTAGGCGTACTGGCGGAACTGCACCGTCACCGTGCGGCTGGCCGCCGGGGTGTGCCAGGTGGACGCCACCAGGTAGACGGTGTAGGTGCCGTCGAACCGGGCGTTCAGCGCGCCCACCGCCGGGAACGTGTACTCCGTCGCCCCGTTGGGCGTGTCGGCGCCGTTGCCGACCGTCACCATCGGGGACAGCGCGGGCGGCGCGTCGCGGCCCGGCATGTGGATCAGCACCGACGCCAGCGGCGGCGTGGTGGTGGCGCCCCACGTCAGCTTCACCTGGCCCCGCGCGCCGTTGCCGCCGTTGCCCGAGCCCGGCGAACCGCCCGTGCCGCTGTAGCCGCCGCCGCCGCCCGCGCCGCCCGGCGCCCCGCCGGGGTCGGCGTTGCGCTGCCCCGCGCTCCCCCC
>Ga0306920_100003497_pt1 | contig 19930 bp, 19 predicted proteins | sample flu12Cox44000170_FD_204666 | JGI IMG/M metagenome (GOLD analysis project Ga0306920, IMG submission 204666) | Lab enrichment of tropical soil microbial communities from Luquillo Experimental Forest, Puerto Rico - flux4day.12C.oxic.44.000.170 (v2)... | ecosystem: Environmental > Terrestrial >... | reverse complement strand
TCCGGTAATACGACGAGAAGACTTCACTCGGCACGAGTGGAGGGGACGCGGTCGAGCCGCCAAGGCCGAAATTGCCGAGCAGGCAACGTTCCGCAAGGCCGAAGCCTTCCGGATCATCAAACGACCGCTTCGGCCGAGCGGCGATTCGCGCGCGCGCGGCGGGTAGCAAGGGAGGCAACATGCCGTCGCCCGGCTCGACAATCAAGGACGTGCGCAGGCCGATCAGGGTCATCGCCTCACGCTCGGCGTACGTCTCATCGATGTCAGTCTGGGTCAGGCGATCCGCTGACGTCGCGAAGCGGGCCCTGACCCGATCGGAAGCGGTGCGCACGTACTCAACAGCCTCTTCAGGAGTGAATGTCGCCCTGTCTCTGAATTCCGGAAGTCTTTGCAGCGGCGTCATCGTGGAGCCGTTCCACGCCCCCTGCAGATCCGGACGAGATGCCGTATGCCGCGGCGCGGGGACGGTGACCTCAGCTTCAGCGAGGAATGGAAGGATTGAGAATGCCCAGATCAGTCGGAGAAGCACGGCGACCGTCCGGGCGAAGTATACGACTGTCTACTGAGACGCCAGAGCGCAAAATGTATGTCCTCAACGAAGCGACCTGTGGTCCGGTGCCGTTGTTCTCCACGTAAGGCATATATCGCTTCGGGCCACTTCAGGCGGGCTCCTCGGCGGCGTTCGTCGCGTCTGCAACGTTCAGGTGCTCAACGACGATCACCACGGATCGAGACTTCCGACCTTTCGGCCACCTGCGCGCACGCCTCGCGCGCGCCTTGACGGAGGCTGCTATCGCCTCCACCGGCATCGAACTCGCCGCGAACGATCTCTACTGGCTGACTGTCGGATTCTAAGAGCGCATAACAAAACCGGCTCGGTAAGACGCGCCGAACGGGGACGCCGTAACGTCGGCTTATGGCCGCCGCGCTGTTGCCCAACGCGTTGTGGGAACTTATCGAACCGCTTCTGCCGCGACCACCATCGCGGCCAACGGCGGCCGCGTGTGTCTGATCGCGCGTGCCTGACCGGCATCCTGTTCGTGCTGCGCAGCGGAATACCATGGCAGATGTTGCCTCAAGAACTGGGCTGTGGTTCTGGCATGACATGCTGGCGACGCCTGCGCGACTGGCACGCGGAAGGCGTCTGGATCTGATGCACTTCGCGCTCCTGAATTGGCTCTCCCGCGAAGGCGACATCGATTGGTCCCGAGCAATTGTTGACAGCTGCTCGGTCCGCGCGGTGTACGGCGGTTCGCAGACCGGTCCAAATCCTACGGATCGCGCCAAGCGAGGGAGCAAGCGTCATCTGATTTGCGATGGACACGGCGTCCCTCTCGCGGTGCGCCTGACCGGGGCCAATCGAAACGACTCGCAAGAAGCACTGGCGCGGGTCGATGCGGTTCCGCCACTCCAGGGTGAACGTGGACGGCCACGGCATTGGCCAGATTGCGTGGTTGGCGACCGCGGCTACGATGCGGCAGGAATCCGGGTTACGAACTCGTGGCATTTTGCCATTGCTGGCGAGGCGTCGCACGGCCCACGGCAGCGGCTTGGGACGGTGGCGGTGGGTCGTCGAACGGACGTTCGCCTGGGTGAATCAGTTCCGCCGTCTCCGCGTCCGTTACGAGAAGCGCGCCGACATCCACGAGGCCTTTCTCTCGCTGGCGTGTGCGTTGATCTGTTGGCATGCCCTACGAAAAAGCTGGATGCCCGGTTAAGCGGTGGCGCCTTCTCGCCTTTGCCCCGGGCCACTTCATCGCTAGAATCAGCTACGACGCATGCCGCTGACAGCCGGCGCTCACCTTGGTCCCTACGAGATTCTCGGTGCCCTCGGTGCGGGCGGGATGGGCGAGGTCTATCGCGCGCGCGACACGAAGCTCAATCGCGACGTCGCAATCAAAGTTCTGCCCGAGGCCTTCACCACCGATCCCGACCGCCTCGCCCGCTTCAAACGTGAAGCACACGTCCTCGCTGCGCTGAATCATCCGAACATCGCGGCCATCTACGGCTTCGAAGAATCGGATGGCGTTCGCGCGCTCGTCCTCGAGTTCGTCAACGGGCCAACACTCGCGGACCGGATCGCGCATGGCCGGCTTCCGATTGACGAGGCGCTGCCGATCGCGCGGCAGATCGCCAAGGCTCTCGAGGCGGCGCACGAGCAGGGAATCGTTCACCGCGATTTGAAACCCGCGAACGTCAAACTTCGCGACGACGGCGCCGTGAAGGTGCTCGACTTCGGGCTTGCGAAAGCACTCGAGCCGGCGGCGATGCCGAATCCGAGTGTGACCACGTCGCCGACGATCACCAGTCCTGCGTTGACGCAGTTCGGCATGATTCTCGGCACGGCGGCCTACATGGCGCCGGAGCAGGCCAAGGGACGAGCCGCCGACAAGCGCAGCGACGTCTGGTCCTTCGGATGCGTGCTGTATGAAATGCTCACGGGCAAGCGCCCATTCGATGGCGACGATGTCAGCGACACGCTGGCGGCGGTGCTGCGAGGGGAACCCGACTGGCAGGCGCTGCCGGCCGAAACGCCTACCGCGATTCGCCGACTGCTGCGGCGTTGTCTCGAGAAGGATCGCAAGCGGCGGTTGGCCGACGCGGCAGATGCGAGGCTCGAGACCGACGATGCGCTGACTTCGCCGGCGATCGATGCCCAAACGGTCGCGACCGTCGCGACATCGGTGCCGCTGTGGCGCAAAGCGGTTCCTGCGGCTGTCGCCGCAATAATCGTCGGCCTCGCTGGGGCCTATGGCGCGTGGATCTTGAAGCCAGATCTGCCGCGCGCAGTCACGCGCCTTGCGATCACGCTGCCCGACGGTGAGACGCCGGGTCTGACGCTGGCGTTGTCGCCCGACGGGACGCGAGTAGCCTACACGGCGAACAATCATTTGTACGTCCGCCCACTCGATCAGCTCGCTGCGGTGGACCTCGCCGGCGGTACCGCGCCGCCGCTCGCGAGCACGAGGACGCCGTTTTTCTCGCCTGACGGCCAGTGGATCGGATTCTCGGAGTCTGCCCAATTGAAGAAGGTTTCCGTCAGCGGCGGCGCGCCGGTGATGATCGCCGCTGTTAATCCGCCGCCGAACGGGGTCACGTGGACCGTTGACAACACGATTCTGATCGGCCGCGACGCCGACGGGATCTGGCGGGTGTCCGCCGATGGCGGAAGTGCCGAGAGGATCATCGCCATGGAGGCCGGACAGCGGGCGTCCGGCCCACAGCTGTTGCCGGACGGTCGCAACGTGTTGTTCACGCTCGCTCGGACCGCGAACTGGGACGAATCGCAGGTTGTCGTCCAGTCGCTCGATACCGGAACGCGGAAGACGCTCATCACAGGTGGGACCGACGGCCGCTATCTCACGTCGGGACACCTTATCTACGCGCTTGGCAACACACTGTTGGCCGTACCGTTCGACGCGAGATCGCTGAGCGTCAAGGGCGGACCAGTGCCCGTTGTCGCGGGCGTGGGACGGCCAGGTTCGATGGCTCAATTTGCCGCGTCATCCAACGGGACGCTCGTGTATGCGCCGGCTGTCAACGTCACGATGCCGCAGCAGACACTCGTGTGGGTGGATCGCCACGGCCGCGAAGAAGCGATTCCCGCGCAGCCCCGCTTTTACAGCCACCCGCGACTGTCGCCGGACGGCAGCCGTCTTGCCGTGGAGCTCGTCGACGAGTCTCGGAACGCCCACGTTTGGGTCTGGGATTTCGCGCGCGCAACGTGGACCCGAGTGACCTCCGATCCGGCCCCCGATCGTGAGCCGGCGTGGACACCGGATGGCAAGCGGCTCATTTTCACGTCCTGGCGGACCGGCGTCATCAATCTGTTTACGCAAGCCGCAAATGGAAGCGGGACGGCTGAACGCGTGAGCGAGCTGAACCGGCAAGCGAGAGCCACGCCGACAGTTTCACCTGACGGCAGGCACGTGGTCGTCCGCGCGGCCGGAAATGGCAATTCCGATCTGATGATTCTGGATCTCGACGCGGGGCGTGGCAGCCGGCCGTCGGCAGTCGGCGAGCCGAGGCCGCTCATTCAGACGCCGTTCGAGGAGACCAACGCCGAATTCTCGCCCGACGGTCGATGGCTCGCGTACCAGTCGAACCGATCGGGCGCCTTCGAGGTATACGTCAGCCCGTTTCCGGACGTCGGAAGCAATCTCTGGCTCGTGTCGACGGCCGGCGGTACTCAGCCGCTCTGGTCGCGCGACGGCCGCGAGCTGTTCTACCGCTCTCCGAACGGTGCTGTGATGCGAGTGCCTGTTACGGCTGGTGCGGCCTGGAGCGCAGGCACACCCACTCAATTATTCGAAAGTCGATCGTACGGATTGTTCGAAGGTCAATCGTACGCGTCGGGCGCAGACCGAGCGACCGCCTTCATATCGCGGACCTACGACGTGTCACCTGACGGCCAGCGATTTCTGATGATCAAGGACGCCGAGGCGCGCGCCCAGCCGCCGACCGCGCCGCGCATCATCGTCGTGCAGAACTGGACCGAAGAGCTGAAGCGCCTCGTGCCGGCGAAGTAATTTATCTGAGGCGCGGACCTGTGGGGCAAAGCCACCCAAGGTTTTGATACAGCCTCTAAGGAGAATGGCGGACTCAGCGTCGGATTGCAACGTGGCTGGCAACCAACTGCCGCCGTTCGACAGCCACGAGCCGTTACGGTGGCCGGACGGTGACCCCGTGGACAACGTCATTTCTGCCGCTCTGGACAGGCTCGACGAACGCCGTCGGCGAGTCCGTGGTGCCGGGGGACGGTGGGCGTTCGCCAATGGCGGCAACCTTGTCACAGGCGAACGCTCGGAACCGTTCTGGGCGAGCCTGGAACCTGCCAGGCAGGAGATCGTCGATCGGGTCAAGGTGCAGCTCGCGCTCGACGACGTTGGCGCTCCAGAAACATTGTTGCAGCTCACGAGCGCCTACGCGGAAGCAGTCCTAATTCGACGCTCGGAGTTCCTTCAGTTGACACGGTTGACGGGCGCGCCCACGACGGCGAAGCAGCAGCGCCAGCTGCACGATCGACGGCGGCGCCATCTCGCGGCTTGGGCGACGGCATTCGATCGTGAATTGAAAGCGTCGGTGATACTCGGCTTCACGCGGCGCACCAAGCAATACGCGTCGATGAGCGAAGCCGTTGAAGCGCACTGCCACGAAGCGTCTGCGGCTTGCTGGGCCGCCGAAGCCGAAGCGGCAGCAGCGGCCAAGGCCAAGTCTGAACAGGACCGTCACGCCGGCGTGACGGCGGATGGCCCGGCGACCGACGGAATCCGAGACGTCACGCCCCGGGCGGCGACGAAATGATCAGACGTGACCGAGCATCCAGGCGACTCCACCAACTGACCCGACGCGCTCGACCAATGTAGTGGATAGAGGTCCAATTCTCATCCACAAAAGTAGGCGACGTCATGATGAGGACAATCTGGTGTCGACGACCGCCACAGGGCGCCTCGCCAGGCGTGCGGCTGGTTTTCAAGCACCCTCACGACGCGCCGATGTGGCTGCACCATGATCAAGAGACGGGAATCGTGCTCCTAGTCTGCTCGGAGTGCCGGCAGCCTGTCCTCCAGCTGGCTGCCACCCCGACGCCCGGCATGAACTTCAACCCGGAGCCTTGCGGACGGCCGACGATCCACTGACCAGGCATGCCGTAGCTCAACCCAGTCGAACTACTACCCACTCGACCCCGACCTCCCGACCGACCCCCGATATAACACCCGCCGAGAGCGCAGGGAGGAAATATGGGATCGGAAATCACCCCCGGCAACCTGGAACGACCGACAAGCCCAGTACATGAAAGTCGGCAAGCGAATCCGGCGAGGGCAGGTGACAAATGAAAGCCAACATCCGCCGACTCACACAGGACGAAGTCCAGCTGCGCACTGAGCGAGACGAACAGTTAAAACGGCTGGCTGCCGCGCACCAGACTGAGCAGGCCAGCTCGTTGCCAATGCTCCGGGGGGCTGCCGACGCAGCAGACCAGCACGCGCAGGCGCTCGATGACCAGCGTGACGCCAAATCGAAGTTGCACAGAGTCGAACTTGCCCTCGCCGAATTGATGCGGGAGCAACCTGCCGATCAACCACTTGAGCGCATGACGGTGGCGCAAGCGACGGAGGAGTTAGCCGCAGTCGACCAAGCGCTGGTTCGAGTGAGCCAAGATGAAGGGCGCATCCAGCAGGAGCTTGAACACAATCGTGGGTGCTTGGTGGCGTCCGAGGTCGTCGAAAAAACGAATGTGTTACCTGCGCATCGTGGGGACGCCGCTGCCCAATCCCGGCTAGATGCGGCCGTCGCTGAGCATCGCGACGCAGAGGCTGCGATTCGCCTTCGGACGTTCGCTCTGGACGAACTGTCCAAAGAATGCGCCAACTTGGAGCAGAGGCGCGAGGCACTGACCACCGCGAAGTACGAAGCCGAGCGTAATGACCTAGCCCAGCATCGGCTGCGTCTGGCAACCGAGTTGGATGCGGACTGCGCGAGGGTCGCTCAGAAGATGATCGAGTGGCGAGAACTCAATATCCAGATCTCCGGGCTGACCACTAAGATCGACGGGACGGTCGACACGAGGCTCCATTACGTGTGGCCGCGGGTCTTCAGTCATCACTTTGCGACTGTGAACCACCCCGGGTTTGTCGGAGTGCCGTTAGTGTGAGTGCGGTCTCTGTTCCATGATCTCCGTGTTGAATCGTCGAAGAACGTCATGCGGGCGCTCGCCGGCCGGCCCGTGAGGGCTGTCGTCGGACCGTGGATGCCGACGAGCGCCACGCCGTGACTCTGGCTTGGTGGTGGACTCCGCTTCCAGCTGCGCATAGTACGCTGCTTCGTACTCGGCCGGCGGCACGTAGCCAATCGGCTCGAGCAGCCGACGGTTGTTGAACCAATCGACCCACGCCAACGTGGCGAATTCAACGGCCTCCGAATGCCGCCACGGGCCTTTCCGCTGAATCACCTCCGTCTTGAACAGGCCGATGATGGATTCGGCGAGCGCGTTGTCATACGAATCGCCGCGGCTGCCGACCGAGGGCTCGATGCCGGCTTCCGCGAGGCGGTCGGTGTACCGCATCGATAGATACTGCGTCCCGCGATCACTGTGATGCACCAGCTCCTCGACGCCATCCCCGCGGCGGTCGTAGATGGCCTGCTCAAGCGCATCGAGCACAAAGTCGGTCGCGAGCGAGGCGGAGACCCGCCAGCCCACGATGTAGCGGGCGAAGACGTCGATCACAAACGCCACGTACACGAAGCCGCGCCACGTCGCGACATAGGGGTGAGTAGGCCGGGGCATTGCAGCCCCAGCCCCTCGCAGAACCGGACGTGAACCTCTCAGTTCATCCGGCTCCCATCACCGAGCCGCCGGGACAAATCCCCACTCCCAGTGCACAAATGAACGAGGTGCGCTGGCCGCGAGGCGGCCCAAAGCCCGTGCAGCCCGCGTAACTCCGCGAGCCAGGTGCTTATATTTCCGCCGCAGCCAACGCACCAAATAGTCGTTCACGTGTCTCCACAACGGTCGCAGCGCCGATGACTGGAATCGACCGTAGTAATTGGCCCACCCCCGAAGGACTGGACCAAACATGTTCGAGAGGTCGCTCAGCTCTTTGTCGTTCATCAGCTGAAGGTGCCATCCTCGCACCGTTTGTCGCATCGTCTGCAGCGCCTCACGACTGACGCCGGGAGAAAAGTTCACGTAAACCCGCCCATATTTGTCGACCGCTTTTCGCGGCCGAAACGTATAGCCGAGAAATGTGAATTGGACCGTCGGATACGCACACTGCCGATTGACGTCGTGGCAGTACACAATCCGCGTTTTCTCCGGATGCAGCTCGAGTTTGCACGCCCGTAGCCTCTCGCCGAGCTTCCGCACCACTAACCGAGCCTGCGCCTCACTCTTGCAGTGAATGACGCCGTCATCCGCGTAGCGGCAAAACCGCACGCTCCGCATCTCACGTCGCAGCCACGCATCAAGCGCATAGTGCAGGAAGAGGTTTGCCAGCGTCGGACTCACGACGCCCCCTTGCGGGGTGCCTCGCTCGCGCGCGACCAGCGTCCCCTCCGTGGTCGCCATCGGTGCCTTCAGCCATCGTTCAACGTACAGAAGGACCCATGGGTTTCGGCAGTGCTTGCGTAACGCTCGCAAGAGCAGCTCGTGGTCAATGTTGTCAAACAGACCTCTGATGTCGAACTCGACCACCCAGTCATATTTCCAGCTTCGCCGCCTCACCAGCGCTACCGCATCCAGAGCCGAACGCCCTGGCCGATAACCAAATGAGTCGCGGTCGAAGACCGGCTCGAGCAGCGGCTCGAGGACTATCTTGACCACCGTTTGTGCGACCCGATCGGCGACCGTAGGCACGCCCAACGTTCTCGTGCCCCCGCTCTTCTTCGGTATCGGCACAGCTTTGACCGGCGGCGGAAAATAGCTACCGGACCCCATGCGATTCCAAAGCTTGTAGAGATTGTCGCCGAGACGTTCCTCGAACTCCGCGATCGACTCCTCGTCTACTCCAGCGCTGCCTCCATTCGCTTTGACCCGCTGGAATGCCTCCCAGACGAGTGCCTTGGGAATTGCGAACGGCTTCGTCATGCGTCCATGCTCCTCCTGCCAGGGCAGTTGGCCTGAGCGCCTGACCCGATAACGCGGCCCCTTCGCTCCATCACCATTACGGCGACTTCCCCGCTACTACGAGCCGCTCCGCCCCTTGACCGCGTCTTGGTACTTTCGGCCTTGCGTGCTGCGCTTGGACCTTTCCCTTGGCACCACGGTCGAAGGTTCCCGCAGTTCAACATAGGAGCCCGAACCAGGATGGCGCTGCCTCTATGCCGGACGTCGCATGGCCAATCGGCAGGCTCTCGCCATGCTGGTCCCGGGTTAACTTCAACGCCCGGTTTCGACGTCGTCTGAGTGCTTTCGACAATTGAACGGCAGTTCACGGGTGTTCGCCTTCGTTGGTTCCCACCTGATGCCTCGCGCGGCACCTTTTCCGCAACGCTCACGACCGGAGCTTTTGACCCAGGCCGCTTGCGGTGGTTTGCACCCTGCTCCTGCAAGCCGAGTGCGAGAGGCCATTCTTGCTTTCTCTCATCTCCTACGCCGCTTGCTGCGGCACACTGAAGTCGGCGACCCAGAGCTGATTCGGCCGCGTCGCGGTGAACTGCCGCACCACCAGATCGGCCGGCCGCGCCGCCGCGGCATCGGATTGCGTGGTGACCTTCCACGCCCGGCCGCGCACGGTGCCGCGCAACCCCATCGCGCGCATCAGTCGCTCAACGGTGCAGCGCGCGACTCGCTGGCCTTCGCGTTTCAGCTGTCGCCAGACCTTCCGGGGTCCGTAGACCTGCTCGTTGGTATCCCACACCCGTTGGATCGCGGTCCGCAGCTCGTCGTCGCGTTGCGCCCGCGGCGATCGCTGCGTCGGGTCCTGCTGCTGCGCCTTTCGCAGGAAGTAGGTCGACGGAGCGATCGGCAGCAGCGCGCAGATCGACTCGACTCCGTAGGTCTCCCGGTGCTGATCGATAAAGGCCACCATCACTTCGCTCGGCGGTCGAGCTCCGCCTGGGCGAAAAACGCCGCCGCTTTCTTCAGAATTTCATTGGCGCGTTTCAATTCGACGACTTCACGCTGGAGGCGCTTGAACTCCTCGCGCTCAGACGTTGTCAGGCCGGGACGTTTGCCACCATCGCGCTCCGCCTGGCGCACCCATCGGCGCAAGGCCTCCGTGGTGCAGCCCAGTTTCTCCGCGACGGAGCGAATCGTGGCCCATTGCGACGGATGCTCGTGCGCGTGCTCGAAGACCATCCGCACGGCGCGCTCACGCAACTCAGGGGCATACTTGCTGGGTCGTGCCATCGGGTCCATCCTCTCTCGGAATGGGCCCTCCGATAAACCCGGTACGATTCACTGTGAACGGCTGGCTCGGCAGAGTGCCGCCACACCTAGGCGCCAGTTCGACGTTCCTGGCTTTAAGCAGGCAATTCACTGCTAACCAGCCGGATGCGACAGCGGACGCCGTGCCTGAGAACACGGTATGAAGCGCTTGGTTTTGCACACAGACGACGGCCGCAAGCTGTTCTGCCGGGGCGGGTGCGCGGCCGAACGAGCGCGACCATTGACGATGCGGGAACTGGCCGTTGCCGGGATCGAGGCGATATCGTTCTCGGAACAGTTGACGTCGACGGTCGGCCGCCAACTCGCGGCCAAACCCGAGGCGGTGAAGCGCGTCTTGAAGCGGGCGGCCGGCGAACGCGATGAGGTGTATGAAGCCAGGCTCGTCGCCATGAATATCGCACTTCGCGAAACGCACCAGGAACCAGAATGCTGCTCCTCGGAGGAAGGGACTATGAGCCACATGGAATTCAAGTTCACTCGATCCGATTCGCAATTTAGAGGCGCGGCCGGGGACTCGCACCGCCGCTTCACGCGCGTCGGCAGCGAGCTCGCGCTGCGCGAGCGACGCCAAAAGACCACGGCGCGTGGCATCGCGCGAGCTTCCCGCCAGGTGGACGCGAATAGGGCGCCCGAGAAGTGTGAGCAGTGCGGCGCGCCAGTCAGGGCAGACGACGGGCTGGCGTTCGATGCTCCTGACGCAGCCGATCGGTCAGCAGTCGTTTGTCCACATTGCGGATCCGTCGTGGCGTACATGGTGGATTACGGGACCGACCGCGCGTCGGATAACCCGGAAATGGGCGACGCGCCGGAACTCGATGAGGCTGGAGGCAACGCCGACGACCTTGAGGAGCTAACCGCCGCCGAAGACCTCGCTGACGAGGCGGCTACGGCGCCCTTCATCGAACCGTCACGATCCTCGCGGCTCACAGCCGGTCGGGAGGCAGGATGGACCGTCGAGTCAGTGAAAGCATTTCGCCGGGCGCAACGCCACCGCTTCCGCGACACGATTGTCGGCTGACTTGGATCCGGAGTCTCGGCCGCGTCCGACGCGCGCTACCGCGAGCCCGCGTAGCTCTATGGGCCGAGTTTTCGCACACCACGCGAGCAGGGATATTGTGGACGGAGAGCAGCCTACGCCTGCGTCAAGCCCCCTACTGCCGCTACCACAAACGACGCCAGCACATATCCCATCAGCTTGTGACCGTAAAAGTAATATCGCGGCCAGCCGCGTAATTCAATCTCATAATGCGCTTCTCGGAGTCTAATGACAGGCAGTAGCATGTCAAGACTGTACGCGATTCCAAACGGCATGTGGTTGGCGGCGCCCTCGCCAGACACGCGCAGAACCAGGGCGCCGAGAACCACGAAGCCAAGCACCCACCACAAGCTGTAGTACGGATAGTAGCCGTACCCGATGAATGCACGCTGAAGTGAGAGCACAACCCTTTCGGAACGAGAAGTGGTTTCTTTCCTTTCTCTGTCCTTGCTCTCGTACAAAATCTCTCGCGCTCTGTCCCTGTATCCTAGCTTAGAAAGCACCGATGCCAGCTGCTCGTACGGCTGGGGGGAATAGGGGCGCTGTCGAGCCAACCATTCAGTCCACCACCAAGTGGGGCGCTCACTCATGTCGCTTGTGTTTCCCTCATCAAATGGGCCGAGTTGGTCGTAAACAAATCCAGTCAGTTCCAGTCGCCTGGGCCATGTATCGGCGCAGTCGGACTCGTCACACGGCTTAATACCGTCATGCATGTCCCGCACATAGGCATTCCGCAAATCCAATACCTCGGCATCTTTCCAAGGGACGGGACCGTACGGCTTCGCCCGCGGATTTGTCGAACTGGATCCCAGCACCAGCGCCCGCTCCATTCGAGCGCCGCTGAGATCGACTCGAGATGTCCTTGATGACGGACGCGCACCTTCAAAGGACACGTCGCCAGCAATCCGGGCATTCTTCAGGTTTATACTCGAGAATTTCAACTTGGGCATCTGAAGATCGCCTTTGACTTCAACTTCTCGCATAGTGATGGCGCCGGAAATGTCTGCGTCACCGAGGTAAAGCATGCGGTCCACCCGCGCACCTTGAAGCCAGAGCAAGCCAAGACGGGCCTCGCCGAACATAAGTAGCCCGTGAACAGTGAGAGCATCCAGGTTGATTCCATCAGGCGCAACGGCCTGATTCATGTTGATCGTACCGTCGACTGTAGAAGCTCCAGAGAAATTGATGGACTTCGCCGAAACTAACGACAGGTTGACGGAACCGTGGATATTCGATCCTTGGAGCGAGAGCATACCTTCCAGATGCAGCCCGCGCAGGTCGACCCCTTGATCGAATGAGCACTCCATTAGCAGAAGGTCTGACATGATGGCGATGTTTGGAAGCTCTAAGGCGTCTCGGAAATGCGCTCCCTTGAGCCGGAAGCCGTTGCGGGCAATCACACTTCGGTAAGGCTCGCTGTTCAGAAGCTGCCGCAGGAAAGGCACGCGTATCTCAGTCGCCTGAACCTGGGAGACATCGGCGATGCCGCGACCGCACTGTGCTCTCCAGACCTCCTGTTCTTGGAGTGCCCATGAGGGATCAGGCGGAAGCCACCGAGTGTCGCAAGAGCGATCGGCCGATGATTGGAAGAGCTCGGAGGAGCGCAAGGGCTGTTCGGTCAGCGTGACTACAGATAGGAACATTACCCCGGTCAAAAAACGCCACCCGGACACACAATCTCGAACGCTAAAGTCCCCCCGAGGACTCTCGATAGTCGGACCTGGGTGAGTCGAACCGTCACGGAAACGCATCGGGCCAAGTGGCATGCTCGTTCATGCATTGTGACAGCCACTGTGTACCGTTTCCCAGCCGTGTGCCTGCACCGCCAGCCGGCGCCGGCGCCGGCGCGTAAAGGCGAAGCCGCGGCGTTGGAACGGGTAAGAGCGGTTCGATCAGATCCCACAAAGCGTTGGGCAAACAGCACGGCGGCCATAAACCGCCGACGTTACGGCGCGAAAGCAGAAGGGAGTTAGTTAGGCTGTCATCCGGCCGGTTTTGTTACAGGCTCTAAGCTCTCAGAGTAGCGATATCGCATTCCTCGTTCCCTTCATCCCACCTTCTGGCGCCAGCCTGGCCCGAGCTGATTCGCGGGCAAATCCACCGAGAAATGGCTCCTGCTGAGTCATTGCCATGTTTTGTCAGAGAGGGCGACACACGGCGCCAAGACTCGCGATGGTCCGACCCCATGTCGCCTGATTCGCTCCGAAAGGCGTCGACTGTTGACGATGAGAATTGACCCGTTTGTGCTTTGGAGGCGGGTGCTCTATCCCCTGAGCTACGGGCGCGCATGATCGCGGAACCATTAGTGTAACAAGTCCTTTTCGTTCTGCGTCGCGTCGTCATGGCCAAGAGGCGGATGCTCTATCTCGCCTGTCTTTGCCACGGTTTTGCCACCGGAGGCGTCAAAGCGCCGCATCGACTCTTGCGACCCCATCTCCGCCGCGTGCAGATACGTGGACGTTTGCGAGAGATTCGCGTGTCCGAGCATTTCCTGGACTTGATTGATGGGCCAGCCGGCCTCGAGCCAGCGACAGCCTGCTTCATGCGGTAGATCATGGAAGTGCAGACCAAACATTCAGCGGGCACTCCTATTCAGGTCGGAAGTTGTAAGCGACATACTTTCGCAGAGTCGTCAGGCGATATTCTGAATCTTCCAGGTCAACTGAAAGCACGAGTCGATCAACGGCAAGTTGGTTGACAAACGTGATGCCTGTGCCGGTCGACACGTCCTGCACCAACGCAATGTTCTCGTCGAGTAACGCTTGCTGCACCTTCAGTTCTGCGAGACGATTACTCTCGACGCTGATTGCATCAACGAGTTGCTGGCGCAGTGCTTCGGCGCCGACGACTACATCGTTCTGTTTCCTACGCTTCCAATCTGCGTAGCTTTCGGCGGCCGCGTCCAGATGGCGGTTTATCCTCGAGCTGCCGATGTTGTACAGTGCCGTGAAGCCGCCGTACACTCCGTTCGGTGATGCAAGTTGGCCGGGCGAGCTGTTCACCGTTCGATGGAGGCCCACTTCCCACCGAACGTCCCAATTGCCTTGGCGCGTCACTCTCGTGAGCGCCTGTTGCATGCGCTCTTCACCGGCCTGCTTCTCCACGATCAATCGCCACAGCGGCACGTCGGGCAGCGTCGGCACAATCCGAGCCACGAGCGCACGCTGCGCCGCACTACGGTCCTGCACCAGCCGCACCCTGGTACTTTCAAGCGTATAGAGACTCGGCTTGGTTGCACTCTGCGCCTGAATCATTTCCACGATCTGATTGATACGCGAGTCAATCTTCGCCAGAGCGGTGTCGTCCAGGACCACACGATGCCGTAGCGCCTCCTGCTCGAGAAAGACTGCCGCATTCGAGATCGCTTGCTCGGCGGCGCTCGTGCTCTCATACAGCTCGCAGGTCTGCCGTGCGGCCACGATCGTGAGTCTACCTTTGTGATAATCCGACAGGCTGCCGGTCAGCCCGGCGTACATCTGCGGCGCCGTGCCGATGTTCGGTTGAGTCACACCGCCCGCGACCGCGGGCGTCAGGAGCCGCTGACCGTCCGCTTGCGCGGTTTCAGTCACAAACGTGCAGTACCCGTCGCTCTCCTGCGCCAGGGCGGACGATGGCGCAAGGAGCAGAAGGAGTAGGAGCGCAGGCACGCTGGTAGTCTTGTCGTTTGTCACCACGTCTCTGCTCTCTGCTAAAACAACAGCGGTTTGCGACCGACAAACAGCGTCTTGCTCTTGATCGCTTCCCCGTCCGTCAAGCTGAGTTGAATGAACGTGCCGCGAGTATCGGTCTTGAATATGGGATTGATGGCACGTTCTTCTTCAGAGAAGACCCGGCCGACACTACCGACCCTCCGACATGCGACGAACGACAATACGCAGTCGTAGACTGGCGCATCCGGCGCGATGACACTCCGGTTGTCGTAGCTCACGAACGCGAACTCCGTTGCGCGCTGGGCCTGCGCCGCGACGAAGTACGGATTATCGCGCGTGGCCTGAATGGCTCTCTGAATGTTCGCGATCTGCGCGAGGTTGCTCGCGATCGTTTCGTCGCCGGTCCTGATGGTCAGCTCGAGTTGAGCCAATTCGCTCTTTATAGCGATCACCTTCGACATCGTCTCCACGACCGACAAGTCGGTGCTCAACTTCTGCCGCGCGCTATCCTTCAGCACCACCTCGCTGATCTGAGCGTCCGTGTAGGCATTGCGGAACTGCGCGAGCGCCGTCTGCTGCTGTAGGGCGTCAAATCGCGTAATGAGACCAGCCTTCAGGTTCCGATCGACCTCTTGAGCGCTGTGATCGATGTCCGCCAGCAGTGTTTGCGTCGCGCTCACGTCGGCATGCTTTTGCTGCGCCAATCGCGTCAGCTGAGTTCCGCTGACGGCGTTGTCTGCCCTCTGACGCGTCGCGGCTTTGTCCAATTGCTCGAGCAGGTATTCCAGAAGTGCCCGTCGCCGGCCCATCTCTTCGCGGGCGTCGCGCAGGTTCTTCGTACTCAGAATCAGACTGTTCAGCGATTGCTGACTCGCCACGATCTGAGCGGTCAGTGTCAGGACTCTGTCGTTCGATGGTGAAATCAGAACCGGCACGATCCACGAACGGTTCGTCGAGTACAACGCCATGACCGCCGCGTACGCCCCAATGCCGATGAGCAGGCCGTACAGGGAGATGACCGCCGCGATCCGGTAGGCCGTGATGAACGATTTCCGGAACAACTTGGTAATCACGCGGCCTCTTCTTCAGCGACAGTGTCTTCTTCTTGTGCCGGTTCTAGCGTGCTCACTCGCGTTCCCCACTCCGAGGAATCGAGTGTCCACGACGCCAGAATAGTGATGAACACCGAGCTGACAATCCAGAATGCGCCGAACATCGCGAGCGCGAGCGGATTCTGGATGGCCTGTTCTGGATTACGCTTCCTGATGGCGAAGCAGACGAGAATGCTCATGAGCATGTACACGGACAGCGGCCGCGGGTCCATCCACCAGAGCGGATTCTCGATCAAGCCGCCTGCGATGCGGAACAGGGCAAGATATGTCGTGAGTGGTAGAAGGAAGAAGACGTAGAGAACGTTGAACGGCATCCGGACGTGCAACGGCAGTGTTCGAATCGTGTAGAAGAAGTCGTGCAAAGAGCTTTGACGCCATCTGAGCTGTTGACGCAGGTATGCCGTGAGCGTGTTCGGCACAAGAGTCCAGCACTGCGCGTCGAGATTCACATAGGTGTGGTATCCGCGCAACACCACTTCATGAGTCGCACGTCGATCTTCGCCCTGACTGGTCGGGATGCCGAAGAAATGACGCGCCGCCATCTTGGGCTCGATCTCCAGATAGACTCTTCGGCGAATCGCGAAGAGGCAGCCACTGATGCAGCCGACCGTTTTCGTGAAGTTTTCAGGAATCTTTCCTAAGTGATATGCAAGGAAGTACTGCACTGTTTGAAACTTGGTTATGGCGTTGTCATTGGGGTTTCGTATGCCGACGACTCCGCCCACCGCGCCCATCTTTGCGTCGGCGAAACATGCCATCAATTCCGTGACCGTATTCGGTGCGAAGACAGTGTCCGAGTCGATGCTGATGACCATTTCGGCTTGCGAGAGCTTCAGCGCTTTGAGGACCGTACGGTTCTTTCCAAGATTCTCCGCGTTGCGGTGTACTCGCACATTCGGAAAGTCCTGCGCCGCGCGGCGCATGTGCTGATACGAGTTGTCCGAGCTGGCGTCGTCAATTGCGATGATCTCCAGTCGGTCGGTGGGGTAATCAGATTCGCGAATGCTCCGGATCGTGTCGTACACACCGGGGCCTTCCATGAACACCGGGAGTAACACCGAACAGGTCGGCTGGAGGGAGTAGTTTTTGTGAACAGTGTGCAACTGCGGATGATGCCACTTCAGAATGCTGCCCCACACGTAGCGAACGGCGAGCACGAGCACACTCAGCAGAACGACAATGCTGGGCACGGCGTTCATTGGGCTTCGTACGTGAAAATGACGTGAGCGTTATCCGACCGCAGCGCGTCAGGTCCGTCGAACGCGTGGGCGACATCCGGCAGCACGACTTGCTTCACCGTACCATCGATCATGACTGTCAGAATCTGTCCCTCGATGCTCGCGGCGAACGTGTGCCCCTGATTCAATCGAACCGGCGGGGCTGCGAATGAAGTCACTGTCTGGTAGCCGTGATCGAGACAGGCCTCATGCGTGCGTTCGCTGGGATTCGACTTCACCTGCACGACGATCGCGTCTGCTGGATCTGGATCTAGAAAGTGCCAGCCGACGAAGACCATGTTGCAGATGTCTTTCGCGCGAAGCGCCAGGACGAACTGGTGCCGCACTTCGCCGTTCGCCAGGCGTGAGACCTCGCGTGTTGGCCCGAGATACATGAAGTGCACGGCGATGCTCCGACCCGTGGTACCGCGAATCGAGGCGCGGAGTTCCTTCGTGTTAACCTCGAGGCGCCCGTCGCGCGTTCGGTCGATGCGCCCGTCTGAAACATCGAGCGCGGTTACAGCGGCGTTACGGGGCTGCGGGATCGAGCTTGGAGCTGTCATCGACTGCCCGTCACGCATGGCCGTCACCACGGTTGATTGCGTCGCACCGTGCACCATGAGCACGACAGGGCGACGGTGATGATGCTCGTTCTGTCGCGTATCGTCGCCTCCGTGGCGACCCGGTTCGCGTACCAACAGCTCAACTGGCGCCTCGGCGTTAGCCGGAACGGTTGAGATGTGCGGAACGAGACGGTCGATTGTTACGATGACGTGTTCGGCTTCCCTGCAACCGATGTTCGCGGGCTCGCGCGCGTGCAAAGTCGATCCAGACGGCAGGCAGGTCAGAAGACTCAGCGTGATACCCAACAGGACAACGCCAACACGTTTTACTCTGACCTTCACGTGCGCCTCCCAGATGTTTCATCGAGCTTTGGGAGTCAGTCCTCTGTCGTCGGTTCTCGTGGGAATGAGTTTCGACCTTTGCTAAAAAGACAACCAAATTCCTGAATTTCCAACGAGCGCGTTTGTCTACGCGTATCACGCCTCGTCAGTAACGCCCAGGGGGCGTCGCGATAGGTCGTCGAATATCATCGCTGCAAGGGACTCCTCCGCGAACCCTTCGCTGCTGACCAGATACAGGGGAACGAGACGCAAACTGGCGCTGGTTCGCCGGCAAGTCCAGACGAGATCTCCAACGGTGCGTGTGTCGACTGTCATTCCCAGCAACGCCGTAGAGAAACCACTGCTGACTAGAACCAACAGGCACCAGGGTTGCGGTTCGAAGGGGCTTTGCCACGGTTTGCCACAGAAGTCGGCACACGGCGCCACGATTTCGCGACGGTCCGACACCAGGTCGCGTGGTTTGCTCCGAAACACGTCGACCGTTGACGGTGAGAATTGACCGGTTTGTGCTTAAGAGGCGGGTGCTCTATCGCCTGAGCTACGGGCACTGATCGGCGCCCGTTAGTGGAACAAGTCCTTCTCGTTCTGCGCGCTGGCGGCGTGGCCAAGAAGCGTATGCTTTTCGAACGCCGTCTACCCGTGTTCCTGACCCTCCACGTCTAAGCCGATTCCGTCAACGTTGCCACCTGTCTTGGATCAAGCACAAAGGCGGTGTGCGCGGCGACAATCTGCCAGCGGCCCTGCCGCTTCATCCAGACGTTCGTCGTTCGGTAGCGGCGATGGACGTCGATGTTCTCGCCTTTGATCCTGACGACGAACCGGTAGCTCGCGATGCCGGCGTCACCATACGTCGCCACTTTCACGTCTTCGTTGTCGCAGGACGTCACGATTGGTCCTCCGCCGGTCATCGCACGTTCGCGCTCGGCAATCCCACGCTTCACCTCGTCGATGATCGCCGACTTGCTGCACGTCGGCTCGCCAAGCACCCCCGTCAGCAGCAGTTCGTCCGCGTAGATGCGATCGAGCGCCTCAAGGTCCAGTGTCCGTTTCGCGTGCGCCAACGCCTGTTCCTGTCTCAGGATTTCCTGTGCCGTCTCAGACATGGTGAATCTCCTTTTTACCAGACTCCGCGAATGGACCGGACGATACCGTTATTGCGGCCCGAAGGTCCCGAAGGTTTTGCTAAAATTTGCCGAATCCTGATGCTCGGACGCGAACGGTTCCAGTTCGGCGACTTCACGCTGGATGTCGACGAGCGTCGGTTGTCACGAACTGGCGGTCATGCCGTGCGCCTGGCGCCGAAAGCCTTCGACCTCCTCGTCGCTCTCTTGCGCGAGTCGGGCCGACTTGTGACTAAAGCGGAGCTGCTCGCGCGGGTGTGGCCGGACAGCTTCGTCGAGGAAGGCATCCTCAGCGTCCATATCGCGAGTCTTCGGAAGGCGCTCGATGGGTCCTCTCGAGGTCCGATGTGTATCGAAACGGTGCCACGCTCCGGATATCGGTTCGTCGCGCCCGTCAAGCGATCGTTGAGCCGCGACGATCCGCTTGACGTCCGCGCGGTGCTGCCGCCCATCGAGGTGTATGAGCTCGTGGGCCGCGGACGTTCGCACCTGCTCTCCGGGTCCTATTTTGAGCTGCCGGACGCGGCGACGGCGTTCCGCGCCGCCATCGAGATCGATCCGACCTATGCGGCGGCCCATGCTGGCCTCGCGTTGACCCGGTGCGCTCAGGCCAGCCTTCGCATGATGCCGCACTTGGAGGCGTACGCGGACGCGAAGGCATCCGCCTTACGCGCACTCGCCATGGACGACGGGTGCGCGGACGCACAAGTGGCACTGGGTTCCGTGTTGTTCTTAAGCGAATGGGATTGGACTGGTGCCGAGCGGAGTTTGCGTCGGGCGCTCGATATCAACCCCGCTCATTCCGAGGGATTGCTTCAGTATGGCAGCCTGATGGAGGCACTCGGGCATCTGGAACAGGGCTTGCGGTTCAAGCAGCAGGCACTCGAGCGCATTCCGGCATCTCGATTGCGCGTTGGACGCACGCGATCCGGCGCTGGTCCATCTGGCGGTTGCGCCCCAGTGGGACAGCCTTCGTGCTGATGTGCGGTTCCAACAGCGA
>Ga0306920_100003495_pt1 | contig 19931 bp, 17 predicted proteins | sample flu12Cox44000170_FD_204666 | JGI IMG/M metagenome (GOLD analysis project Ga0306920, IMG submission 204666) | Lab enrichment of tropical soil microbial communities from Luquillo Experimental Forest, Puerto Rico - flux4day.12C.oxic.44.000.170 (v2)... | ecosystem: Environmental > Terrestrial >... | reverse complement strand
CCAGCCTGCCGTGGCACTTCATCCCCCTTGAACAGCATTCCACCCAACAAGGCTTGGGCCCGGTGGTCGCCCTTCTCGGCGGAAAGGCGCAACCAGCGTGCCGCCTGGATGGCGTCCTTACGGGCCCCCTCTCCGGAGAGATAGAGCCTGCCGAGATAGTACTGCGCTTCCGGGTCGGCGTAATACGAGGCGGCATACCGGAACATCTCACCGGCGAGATGCTGATCGGGCCGCAGCAGGCCGGGAATGCCGTCGAGGTAGTATTGGCCGAGCGCGACAAAAGCGTTGGATACGAATCGCGCATGCGGGGAATCCGAGCTGTCATCGCCGTACATCATGGTAAGGCGCCGAAAATAATCGTAGGCGCGACCCTTGTTCGCCGGCACGCCCTCGCCGTCGGCATACATGCGACCGAGCTTCCAGATCGCGCCGGGCACACCCTGCTCGGCCGCATATTCGAGCTCGGCGACGCCCTGGTCGGTTCTGCCCTCGCGCAGCGCCTGCGCCCCGGAGCGGAACGCCTCATACGGCGAAGGCACCGCGGATCGCGGCGAAACGGTCCTCGGCGGAAGCGGGACGGGGGCAAGCGGCGTCGCCCTGCCGAGACCGCTGGCCCCGGGAACAAGCTCACCGCCGGCATCCGGCAGCGGTACCGCGACGCGCGCGCCTTCAGGGGTGCGCGTCCCGTCGAAGCTCACGGCCGGCGACAACCCGACGGCGAGCGCGAGCAATCCCACGCCTGCTATGGCACTAGATGTCCGCATAGCACGCCTTCTCGGCAGCACCACCAGGATGGGTGACCGCCCCGTTTCGCGCCGGACCGACCTGCCGGGCGTATTTCCAAAGATAGCCTGACGTGAAGGCGGGCTCGGGGGCCTTCCAGGCTTTGGCGCGCGCGCTGATCTCGGCATCAGTAAGCCTGACGTCGATCGTTCCCGCGACTGCGTCAATGTCGATCACGTCCCCATCGCGGATATGCGCAATGGGTCCGCCGACGGCGGCTTCGGGACCTACATGTCCAATGCAGAATCCACGTGTTGCTCCCGAGAAACGCCCGTCCGTGATGAGGGCGACCTTGCCGCCCATGCCTTGGCCATAAAGGGCCGCGGTCGTTGCAAGCATTTCTCGCATCCCGGGGCCGCCTTGCGGCCCTTCGTAACGGATCACGAGCACTTCGCCTTCCCTGTATTTTTTATTCTTGACGGCCTCGAAGCACGCTTCCTCCCCGTCAAAGCAGCGCGCCGGGCCGGTAAATTTCAAGTCCGCCATCCCGGCAACCTTAACGATCGCACCCTCCGGCGCGAGGTTGCCACGAAGCCCGACGACACCGCCCGTGACGGAGAGCGGCTGGTCGGCGGGATGGACCACGGATTGGTCCTCGTTCCACTTCACCTGCCTGAGGTTCTCGGCGACGGTTCGCCCCGTGACGGTCAAGCAATCGCCGTGCAGATACCCGTGGTCGAGGAGCGTCCTCATCAGGAGCGGAACCCCGCCAGCTTCAAACATATCTTTGGCGACATAACGGCCGGCCGGCTTCAAATCCGCGATATAGGGCGTTCTTTTGAAAATTTCGGCGACATCGAATAGGTCAAACCGCAAGCCGCATTCGTGTGCAATCGCAGGCAGATGCAGCGCCGCATTGGTCGAGCCGCCGGTCGCGGAGACGACGGCTGCCGCATTCTCCAGCGCCTTGCGTGTCACAATGTCGCGAGGCCGGATGCGGGCCCTGACGAGCTCGAGGATTTTTTCGCCCGTGGTCGTGCACAAAGCGTCGCGCAGCTCGTAGGGCGCCGGCGCGCCGGAGGAATACGGTAACGCGAGCCCGATTGCCTCCGAGACGGTGGCCATGGTGTTGGCGGTGAACTGCGCGCCGCAGGAGCCGGCGGACGGGCAGGCGTGCTGCTCGAGCGTCTCGAGATCGGCATCCGGCATCGCGCCGACGGAATGCTTGCCCACCGCCTCGAACACATCCTGCACGGTGACCGGCCGCCCCTGGAAGGTGCCCGGCAGAATCGAGCCGCCGTAGATGAAGATCGAGGGGACATTGAGCCGGCACATCACCATCATCATGCCCGGCAACGACTTGTCGCAGCCGGCAATGCCGACAAGCGCGTCGTAGCTGTGGCCGCGCATGGTGAGCTCGACCGAATCGGCGATCACCTCGCGCGAAGGCAGGGACGATTTCATGCCCTCGTGCCCCATGGCGATGCCGTCGGTGACGGTGATGGTGCAGAACTCGCGCGGCGTGCCGCCGGCGGCGGCGACCCCCTTTTTCACCGCCTGCGCCTGGCGCATGAGCGAGATGTTGCAGGGAGCGGCCTCGTTCCAGCAGGAGGCGACCCCCACGAAGGGCTGATGGATCTGATCGCGCGTGAGCCCCATCGCGTAGTAGTAGGAGCGATGAGGAGCGCGTTCGGGCCCCTCGGTCACATGCCGGCTGGGCAGCTTGGACTTGAGATCGAGCTTGGCGTCCATTGGTGGTCCGCACCTTCCTTCAAGCGCGCGCGCAGAGGCCGCAGATCCTGTTTGGCACGCCAAGGTTCCGATCTCGCGGCATCCTATGGCCAAATCGCGGCGCCGCCGGGCCGGATTCCTGCCCGACTATCAATGTTTTAGCCTTGTTGCCAAGATGCCACACGATTAAGGAATGGTTAATAAACCATGTCACAGTCGAGGCGAAATTGCGGATCAAAGCCGAGAGCAGAACGTGCCTTCTCGATTGCGACAATGCCCTCATCGTCGGCGATATTGTAGATTCCCGCACGGCCCTGGGTGATGGCGAGCAGCGCCGCGTGCGCCGCGGCATCGACATGCAGCGCGGGTTTTCGTTCCGGCGCTTCATGCCAGGTCCCCGGGCCGTAGAGCAGGCCATAGCGCAGCACGATTCCTTCGACGGCCGGATCGCCGAGGATCTGCTGCTCCATGTCGGCGGCGCCTCTCACCGTGACCGCGCGCATGGGATCGTCGAGGTTGAGCGGGTCGGTTTCCGCGTGCGGCTCGCCGCCCTCCCGATAAGCGAACGCGATGCTCTGCACGATGAACCGGCGCACCGACGCGACGCGCGCAGCTGCGATCAGGTTGCGGGTACCCTCGGTGCGGATGCGCGCGTTGCGCACATAGGAGGCGATGACGCGCGCCGGATCGAACAACCGCGGCAGGTCCGTGAGCTGGTGGATGATGATCTCCGCCTGCGCCGCCCGCATCGCGTCGATGACGCCCTGCCGGTCGTAGACATCAACGACAGCCGGCGTGATTCCTGCCCGCTGGAGCTCCCCTGCTTTTTCAATGGAGCGCGTCGTTCCGGTCACCGCATGGCCCGCGCGCAGCAGGAGCGGCAGCAGACGTCGGCCGATTGCGCCGGTGGCACCAGCGAGGAACACACGCATGCCGCATGCTACATCCGACGCCAAGTCGACGTCGAGATGATTTGATGTCCCGCCTGCTCCGCCGCCGTTTCTTCGCGCGCAGCGTGCACGAGGTGGCGCCGGAGCTCATCGGCGCCACCCTCCTGTTCAATGGCGCAGGCGGAATGATCGTCGAGGTCGAGGCCTACCATCACACGGATCCGGCCGCGCACTCGTTCGGCGGCCGCACCGCGCGCAACGCGGTGATGTTCGGCCACCCCGGCTACGCCTATGTCTACCGCTCCTACGGAATCCACTGGTGCCTCAATTTCGTCTGCGAGCGCGAGGGTTCGGCAAGTGCCGTGCTCATCCGCGCCCTGGCGCCGAGCGCAGGGATTGCGGCCATGCGGCGGCGGCGCGGCGTGCGCGACGAGCGGCTGCTGTGCTCGGGACCCGGACGATTGGGCGAGGCGCTGGGCATTACCGGCGCGCACAATGGGCTCGCGCTCGATGAGCCGCCGTTCGCGCTGCGTGCGCGCAGCGAAGCACCTGCGGTCGTGACCGGGGTTCGCATCGGCATCACCAAGGCTGCGGATACCCCGTGGCGATACGGGCTCAAGGATTCGCCGTATCTGAGCAAGCCGTTCCGGTGAGCTGATCAACCAGCCTGATCCTCGACTGTCATCATCCGCGTAAGCGGACGATCCCGTAAGCGCTGTCTTTGGAGCACTGGCTCTAGGGTCGCCCTCGATCGCGGTGATTACTGGATCGCCCGCCTGAAGCGGGCGATGACGGGGCCGTGTTTGTTCACGCGGCGCCCTTGAGCCGGTCGAGCGCCTCAATGATCTTGGCGCGTCGCGCGGTTGCCTCCTCGCGCTTCTCGCGCTCGCCCTCGACCACCTCCTCCGGCGCGCGCCTGAGGAAATCGCCGTTGCCGAGCTTGGCGTCAATGCGCGCAATGTCGGAATCAACGCGCGCCATCTCCTTTTCGAGGCGAGCCTTCTCGGCCGCAAAGTCGATGACACCCGAGAGCGGCAGCGCGACGGCCTCCCCGCGCACGATGAGCGCCACCGCGCCGCGCGGCGCGCTTGGCGCAACCGCGATATGCGAAATGCGCGCCAGAGCGCGGATGGTGTCTTCCCAGCGCTGCGCGCGTGCGCGCGTTGCCGGCGCCGCGGCTACCAGCACCACCGGCATCGCGACCGCGGGTGCAATGTTCATCTCGGCGCGCAGCGAGCGCACCGCGGTGACGAGATCGACGACCCAGCCGATCTCGGCTTCCGACTCGATGTCGTCGAGCCCCTCGGGCCTGGGCCAGTCCGCAAGCGCGAGCAGGGTGGTCCTCGCCTGCGCGGAGGCGGTGAGATGCCACAGCTCCTCGGTGACAAAAGGCGTGAACGGATGCAGGAGCCTGAGAATCTGGTCGCGCGCCCACGCGGTCATGGCGCGCGTCTCCTGCTTGCTCGGCCCGTCGGCGCCTTGCAGCACCGGCTTTGCGAGCTCGAGATACCAGTCGCAGAAGACGTTCCAGACAAAGCGGTAGGCGGCCCCCGCCGCCTCGTTGAACCGGTAGGCCTCGATCGCCTCGGTGATCTCGCGCACAGCCCTGGCGGTCTCGTGCCCGATCCAGCGGTTGAGCGTCGCCGTGGCGCAGGCCGGATCGAAACCCGCAACCGCGACGCAGCCGTTCATCTCGGCAAAGCGGCACGCGTTCCACAGCTTGGTTGCAAAATTGCGGGAGCTTTCAACGCGCTGGGTGGAGAGCTTGATGTCGCGCCCCTGCGCCGCCATGGCGGCAAGCGTGAAGCGCAACGCGTCTGCGCCGTATTCGTCAATCAGGGCCAGCGGATCGATGACGTTGCCCTTGGACTTCGACATCTTGGCGCCGCGCTCGTCGCGCACCAGCGCGTGGATGTAGACGGTGCGGAACGGCACCTCTTCCATGAATTGGAGGCCCATCATCATCATGCGCGCCACCCAGAAGAAGATGATGTCGAAGCCCGTCACCAGGGCATCGGTGGGATAGTAGCGCGCTAGCTCCTTGGTCTGCTCCGGCCAGCCAAGGGTGGAGAAGGGCCATAATGCTGAGGAGAACCAGGTGTCGAGCACGTCCTCGTCACGCCAGAGCGGTACCGAATCCAGCGCTCCCGCGTGACTTGCCCCGTAATCGGCCGCAGCCTTCTCGTTCTTTTCAATATGCGCCGGGAGGCCGTAGTGCGCCGCTGCCTGCGCCTGCGCCTGCGCCTCGCTCTCGGCAACGAAGGGCTGCCAATTGGCGTAGTTGTAGTCGACGTCATCCTTGGTTGGTCCATACCAGGCCGGAATCTGATGTCCCCACCACAGCTGGCGCGAGATGCACCAGGGCTGGATGTTCTCCATCCAGCTGAAATAGGTCGTTTCCCAGTTGCGCGGAACGAAAACGGTGCGCCCGCTTCGCACCGCCGCCATCGCGGGTTGCGCCAGTGTCTTGGCGTCGACGTACCATTGATCGGTCAGGTAGGGCTCGATGACTACGGCCGAGCGATCGCCGTGGGGCACCGTGTGGGTATGCGCCTCTATCTTCGCAATCTGGCTCGAACGCTCAAGCGCTGCCACGATCCGCTTGCGGGCGGCAAATCTGTCTTCGCCGTTGAGGTCCGCAATCGTTTGATCGATCTGCAAAATGAGGGCTTCATCCACATTCGACCTGAAATCGGGATTGGGCGACAAGAGAAGATGAGCTTCCTGATCGAAGATATTGATCGGCCTGTATCCCTTTAGCTCATCATCCTTGTGCCGCTGCCATACTTCAAAGTCGTTGAAGTCGTGCGCCGGCGTGATCTTCACCGCCCCGGTGCCCTTCTCGGGATCGGAATAGGCATCGGCGATGATCGGGATGCGCCGTCCGACCAGCGGCAGGATGGCTTGCTTGCCGACGAGATGACGGTAGCGCTCGTCGTCCGGATGCACCGCGACCGCGACGTCACCCAGCATGGTCTCGGGCCGCGTGGTGGCCACCGTAATGAACGTTGAAGGATCGGCCGGATCGAAGGGCGCGCCCTCGAGCGGGTAGCGGATGTGCCATAGATGGCCGTTGATCTCGACCTGCTGCACTTCCAGGTCGGAGATGGCGGTGAGCAGCTTGGGATCCCAGTTGACGAGCCGCTTGTCCTTGTAGATGAGCCCCGCGCGGTGGAGCTCAACGAATACCTTGAGCACCGCCCGCGAGAGCCCCTCGTCCATGGTGAAGCGCTCGCGCGACCAGTCGCAGGAGGCGCCGAGACGTTTGAGCTGCGTGGTGATGGCGCCGCCGGACTGCGCCTTCCAGGCCCATACCTTCTCCAGAAACTTCGCCCGTCCAAGCACGCGCCGATTGGGCTCCTGGCGCTCCATCAGCTGGCGCTCCACCACCATCTGGGTCGCGATGCCGGCGTGATCCGTGCCGGGCTGCCAGAGCACATCGCGCCCGCGCATGCGCTCGAAGCGGGCGAGCACGTCCTGCAGCGTATTGTTGAGCGCGTGGCCCATATGCAGCGACCCCGTGACATTGGGCGGCGGAATCACGATGCAATAGGGCCTCGCTGCGAGCCGCTCGGGGCGAGCGCTGCGAAATGCCTGCGCTTCCTCCCATCGGGCATAGATGCGCCCCTCGACGGCGGAAGGCTGATATGTCTTCTCGATCATGGTCCGGCGTTCTATCGATTTTTATGTAAAAAGCCCGCCGCGAGTGAAGCTGTCAACGCCGCCCGCACGCCTCCCGCCCTGCATCATGCCGGCGATCGTTCACGCGCATGGGCGGGTTTAAAATCAGCACGTACATCTCTGAAATCACAACCCAAATGCAGGAGGTCCCCACCCGCTCAATTGTCCTGCTCGCCGGAGCCGGCTTTGCGAGCCAGGCCATGGTGCGGGTGACGGATTCGCTCCTGCCGCAGATCGCCGCCGACTTCGCAACCTCGGTCGGCGCAGCGTCGATCGTGGTGGCCGCTTATGCGGTGAGCCACGGTTCCATCCAGCTCATCATCGGCCCTGTGGGCGACCGCTTCGGCAAATATCGCACCGTCGCCGTCATGTGCGCGTTCGCGAGCGTGCTGGTGGCGCTGTGCGGAACGGCGCACTCGCTCGGCTCGCTGGCCGTTGCCCGCTTCGCCTCCGGCGCCGCTGCCGGCTGGATCATCCCGACCTCCATGGCCTACATCGGCGACGTGACGCCCTACGAGCGGCGTCAGCCGATACTCGGCCGCTATCTGTCAGGCCAGATTTGCGGCCAGCTGTTCGGGCAGGCGGCGGGGGGCGTGCTCGGGGACCTCCTGGGCTGGCGCAACGTCTTCTTCGTGCTCGCGGGGATGCTTGCGCTTGCAGCCGTGGGGCTTGCCTTCGAACTCCTGACCAACCCGGGCACGCGCGCGGTGCGCCCAGGCGCCGCCGGCGCGCGCGGATTCCTCGCCGATTATGTCATCGTGCTGACGAACCCATGGGCCCGCCTCATCATCCTCGCCGTGTTCATCGAGGCGGCGGTCGGGTGGGGCGCGTTCGCCTATGTCGGCGCCGATCTGCACCTGCGGTTCGGCCTGAGCTTCACCGCAGTGGGTCTCATCGTGGGCACTTTCGGGATTGGCGGGCTCCTCTACGCGGCCGGCGTGGCGCAACTGGTCGATCTGCTCGGACAGGCGGGGCTTGCCCTGTTCGGCGGCGTCCTCATCGGCATCGCCTATCTGGTGCTGGCGATGGGCTTGGCGTGGTGGCTTGCGCCGCTTGTGGTCACCGCGATCGGGCTCGGCTTCTACGCGCTCCACAACACGTTGCAGACCAACGCCACGCAGATGACGCCGCAGGCGCGCGCCACCGGCGTCGGGCTCTTCTCCTCCGCCATCTATCTTGGCCAGACGCTCGGCGTTGCGGTCGGTGCGCTGGTATTCGACGCCTTTACCGCCGTGCCGCTGTTCCTGGCGACCGCGGCGGCGCTGCCGGTGCTTGCGTGGTGGTTCGCACGCGCGCTGCGCCGGCACCGCGAATGACCATGCGATTATTCGACGGCCTCATGCTAATAAGGCTCCATGAACGACAGATTCCTCAAGACCGGCATCTTTCTCGCGCCGTTTCATCCGCTCGCCGAGAACCCGCTCCTGGCGATCGAGCGCGACATGGAGCTCCTGATCCATCTCGACCGGCTCAATTATCACGAGGCCTGGATCGGCGAGCATCATTCGGGCGGCTTCGAGATCATCGCCTGCCCCGAGCTGTTCATCGCAGCCGCCGCCGAGCGCACGCGCCACATCCGGCTCGGCACCGGCGTGGTCTCGCTGCCCTATCACAATCCCTTCACCGTCGCCGGACGCCTGATGCAGCTCGACTACATGACGCGCGGGCGCGCCATGTTCGGCGTCGGGCCGGGCTCGCTCATCTACGACGCGGACAAGATGGGGCTGGCGGCCAAGGACCAGCGGCGCAAGCTCGACGAAGCGCTCGACGTGATCATGGAGCTGATGCAGGGGCGCATGGTGACCAGGAAGACCGACTGGTTCGACCTGCGCGGGGCGCGCCTGCAGCTCAAGAGCTACTCGCAGCCTATGATGGAGATGGCGGTCGCATCGTCACGCTCGCCGGTCGGCGCGCTCGCGGCCGGGCGGTACGGCATCGGCATGCTATCCATCGGCGGCACCTCGGACGAGGCGCTCAAGGCGCATGCCAGCAACTGGGGAGTCTACGAGGAGAGCGCGCGCAAAAGCGGCAAATCGCCTGACCGCCGCAAGTGGCGCATCGTCACCTTTGCCCACGTGGCGGCAACGCGCGAGCAGGCCCGCGCGGACGTCAAGTTCGGGCTGGAGGAGTTCAGGCGCTATTTCAGCGAAGTGGCGACCTTCCCCATCATCCCGCCCGACATCACGTCGGATCCGGCCGAGTACCTGGTGTCGTCGGGACTTGCCTGCATCGGCACCCCGGACGATTGCGCGCGGCATTTCGAGCGGCTGTGGCAAGGCTCGAACGGCGGCTTCGGCGGCGTGCTGCTGCTGGCGCACAACTGGGCGGACTGGCCGGCGACCAAGGCAAGCTACGAGCTGATGGCGCGCTACGTGCATCCGCGGTTCCAGCACCGCGCGAACGAGCTTCGGGAATGGAGCTATGACGATGCCAAGTCCAAGTATGCAACCGCCGGGGCGCAATCGCGGGAAGCGGTGCAGGCGGCAATCGACAGGCATGCGCGACGCAAGGCCTGATCAACCGCAAAGAGGCGTGCCATGACAGTGCGGACCGAAAAGGAGGCCGGTGTCTGGACGATCATTCATGACCGGCCGGAAGCCCGCAACGCCATGGACCCGCAAAGCGCGGACGCGCTGACCAGGGCCTTTCTCGAATTCGATGCCGACGAGACGGCTTGCGTGGCGGTGGTCTACGGCGCGGGCGGCGCGTTCTGCGCCGGCTGGGACCTCAAATATGTCAGCACGCTCGATGCGGATTATCCGCTCGGCGAGCTCGACATTCCGGTCGCAGCCCCGCGCGGCAACGGCGCTGAGATTCCGCGCGGCCCGTTGGGTCCCTCCCGCCTTGAGCTGAGCAAGCCGGTGATCGCGGCCATCGAGGGGCCCGCCGTCGCCGGAGGCATGGAGCTCGGCCTGTGGTGCGACTTTCGGGTGATGGCGGTGGACTCGTATTTCGGGGTTTACTGCCGGCGCTGGGGGGTGCCGTTGATCGACGGAGGCACCGTGCGGCTGCCGCGCATCGTGGGTCAGGGCCGCGCATTGGAGATCATTCTGACGGGGCGCAAGGTGCCGGCAGAGGAGTGTCTGCGCATCGGATTGTGCGAATACGTCACCCCGAGCGGCGGCGCCCGCGACAAGGCGGAGCAGCTGGCGCGCGAGATTGCGCGTTTCCCGCAGGTCTGCGTGCGCGCCGACCGCCGCTCGGCGATCAAGAGCCATGGCCTGAGCCTGCGCGAGGCGCTGATTCACGAATGGTATAACGGGCGCGAGGCGCTTGTGCGGGACGGGGTGACCGGAGCGAGCCGCTTTCGCGACGGCCTCGGCCGGCATGGCGATTTCAGCAAATTCTGAGAGCCCGTGAAGGGGAGATCAAGCAACTCCGAGGCACGCGCTTGCTCTGCGGCATTGGCCAGGATTTAGCAGAACGTCAGCTCGCGGACGTCTCCAGGCCGCAATTGGTCGATGGCTAAGGTAATTTCCGACAGATAGCCTTGAATTATTGGCCAACTTGTCGAAGGCAGTATGAGAACGGTCATTCGCTGTCGTTTGAGATCTTGTTGATGCCGCAGATTCTTGCAGTTGTGATAAGAACGTCAAATTGCTGTTCTGCCGCTTTGAGAAGTTCACCGTTGTCGAGTTCATGCCACCCCACTTCATATACTGTAGAGACACTGTGAGCGGTCAATGCACGGCGCAGTGGCGCAGGAACGCCTTGGTCAAAGAGGATTTTCATAACTCGGAATGGCGAATGCTGTCTGGCTTCAGGTCACTGCCAAGCTGCGCTCCGCGTGCCGTAGCACGAGCTCCACTTGATCACGGGTCACGCCCTGGAACCAAGTCAAGAAATCATCAATCCCGGCGCCGCTTTCAAGATTCTCGAATAGAGCCTTGACGGGTACGCGCGTGCCCTTGAACAGCCATTCGCCGCCGACTTTTCCCGCGATGCGTTCAACCGCGGCACACTCATTCCAATCGAGCATGACCGTACCCTATTTGCTTGCGCGGTCAGGCAGTAAAGCTGCATTAGCGCAAGCGTAGCGGCGGGCGGCTGCGGAGGTCAAGGAAGCTGCGGCTACTCCTCCTCCTGCTCGAACATCGCCTTGAGCGCATCGAGCTCGTGGCGGCGGGTGAACGCGAAGAACGGCTCTTCTCTGCCGGCGCGGTGCGCAAGGTAGGCCCTGAGCATGCGCTCGATCGTTCTCGGTGCATCCTCCGCTTTGACGTCGCGGTAGATCTCGCGAGCAATGCCCGCATCGGGTCCGAAGCCGCCGCCGACATGGACGTGGTAACCCTCGACGGTGTCGCCCTCCTCCGACACCTGCACGCGCGCACCAAGGAGCCCGATATCGCCGACATAGTGCTGGGCGCAGGAGTTCGGACAACCCGTGAGGTGGATGTTCACCGGGCTGTCGACGTCAACGCGCGCCTCGCACCACTCGGCAATCTCCTGCGCGTGGCGCTTGGTGTTGGAAAGCGCGAGCCGGCAGCCGGCATTGCCGGTGCAGGCGATGAGGCCCGCGCGGATCGATGTCGCCCTGGTCGAGAGCCCAAGCGCATCGATCGCCGCCGTAGCCTCCTCGACGCGCTCGGTCGGAACGCCTGAGAGGAGCAGGTTCTGCCAGACGGTGAGCCGGATGTCGCCGTCGCCCAAGTCGTTGGCGAGCGCGGCCAGTGCGCGCATCTGCCCCGGCGCGAGCCTGCCGAGGGGAAGCGCAACGCCGATCCAGTGCAGACCGGGCTGCTTCTGCGGATGCACGCCGACATGGGCAGCACGGTCGAAAGCCGGCCGTGATCTCATCGCCTCCAGCGGCACCCGAACAAGCTTGCCGCCGAGCTTCTCCTCCGTTGCAGAGAGGAACCGGTCGATCCCCCAGGCATCGAGCACGTATTTCAGACGCGCCTTGGCGCGGTCGGTGCGGTCGCCGTGGTCGATGAACACACGCACCACGGCATCGGCGACCCTGGTCGCCTGGCTCGGCTTGACGACCACGCCGGTCTCGCGCGCGAAGTCCTTGTGTCCGGTGATGCCGCCGAGCAGGAGCCGAAACCACACCCCCGGCTCAACGCTGAAGCCGTCTTTGACCTCGACGGCCTGAAAGCCGATGTCGTTGGTATCTTCGAGCACGGGAATGACGCCGGCGCCGTCGAAGCCGACATTGAACTTGCGCGGGATGCCGTAAAGGGAACGGTCGTTGAGAATGTGAAAGTGCCATTCGCGCGCGCAGGGACGCGTGTCGATCAGCTCCTGCGGGTCGATGCCGGCGGTGGGCGTGCCGGTGACGTTGCGTATATTGTCCGCGCCGGACCCGCGCGAGCAGAGTCCCAGGTCCTGGATCGCCTCGATCATCGCGACCGCGTTCTTGGGCTCGACCTCGCGCATCTGAAGGTTGGCGCGCGTCGTTACATGGACATAGCCTCCGGCATAGCGCTCGGCGAGGTCGCCGACGCCGGCGAATTGCCAGTGCCTGAGGATGCCGTTGGGCATCCGCAGGCGGCACATGTAGGCGTTCTGGTTGGGGGCGCAGTAGAACAAGCCGTAAAAGCGCCAGCGGAAATTGTCGTCGGCCTTGGGGGGCGTGTTGGCGGCGGCCTGCTCCTTGAGACGCTCATAACCATCGAACGGGTGCAGCTCGCGCTTGAACTTTTCCGGATCGGAAAGCTTCTTGCCCTGCTTGATGAAACGGTCCTGCGCACGCAGATGGGCTGCGTCCGGCCCGATCGGCTCGGGCACTGCTGCGCCCGCGGCTCCGGCACTCGTGCCGGGCGCCGCCCCGCGTGCAGTGCGCGCGACCTGCAACCCCGACATGAAGCCTTCGAGGAACCGCTTCTGCTCGGGTTCAAAATCGCCGGCCGGTTTTGTGCCAGCCTCTGAGCCTGCCTCCGACATGAAGATCGCCGTCTCCCCCGCTGCCTACTCGGCCGGCACCTGCGTGGGCAGTGACATCGGCGCGGCCCGTGCCGCCGGCCGCGGCTTGTAGGTCAGATAGATGGCAAGCCCGGTGAACACGAAGCCGCCGACGATATTTCCCAGCGTCACCGGGATCTGATTCCACAGCCACCAGTCGGCGAAGGTGACCTTGGCGCCAAGGATCATGCCGGTCGGGATGATGAACATGTTGACGACGGCATGCTCGAATCCCTGCGCAAAGAAGATGAAGATGGGCATCCAGGCGGTGGCTATCTTCCCGATGGTCGAGCTCGTGCCCATCGCGAGCACGACCGCGAGGCAAACCATCCAGTTGCACAGGATGCCCTTGACAAACGCGGTCACCAAGCCGGCCGCGCCGAACGCGGCGTAGGCAGTGGTCTTTGCCTCGGCGATGGCGATGATGCGCGCGGCCACGCCGGTTGGCTCGACCTTGCCCATGTTGGTCAGCGCAACGGCCAGCAGCGCACCGTAGAGGATGCTGCCGATCAGGTTGGCGACGAACACCCAGGTCCAGTTGGTCACGACCGCAGCGCCGCTGGCTTCCCGGCCGAGCCACGGCAGCGGCAGGAGCGCAAAACTGCCGGTGACCAGTTCAAGTCCGAGCAGCACAATGATGATCAGGCCAACCGGGAAGATGAGCGCGCCGACCAGCGGCTGGCCGGTCGAAACCGCGCCCGTGAATGCGAGGCTGGTGGCAACACCCAGGAGTGCGCCGGCAAGCATGCCCCTGACGAGCAAATCGAAAGGAGCGAGCGTGAGCTTTCGCCGTCCGGTCTCGAGCATGGCCGTCGCGACATCGGCCGGCTTTACGTAGTCCATTCATTTCTCCTCAGGCGGCAGCAGCGGGTTGGGGCAAGCCCGGAAAGCACGCGCGTTGGCTTATTCTGCGTGCGGAGTTTCAAGAACTGTGCCAAGCCGCTGCGCGGCAAAAACTTTTTTGATTTCAAGCCGATCGTCGATGAATGGCGACGCAGGGACGATTCATGCCGCCCATCTGCAGGACATGGATGCCAACGAATTGTGCAATGCAAAAAAAGGGGGATCCGATGCGTTTCCCCCTGGACGAAGAAAGATTGTGAGCGGATCCGTCCCCCGGTCTGCACCGGTCGACGTGCGCTTCAGCCCGGGGGGCCTTTATCCGCGGCCGCGCGAGACGCGGTCAATCTCAGCGCGCACCAGGCGCTCGACCAGACTCGGAAGATTGTCGTCGAGCCAAGTCTTCAGCATGGGCCGCAGCATCTCGCGGACCAAATCTTCCAGCGTGCGGCCATTTTGCACAAGCACCGTCTGCGCGAGCGTGTTGAAGGCAGAATCCACGGCGGCGCTTGTCGCAGCCGAGACCAACCTCTGCTCGGGGGCGGCGCCGAGGCCGCGATGGCGGTCGGAATCGCGGACGTGCTCAGGGGGCGGGACGATGGTCTGTTCTCGGACCGGGAGGCGCACCTGCTCGTAGTCGGGACGATACGGCTCGGGTACGGCAGCCTTCACCACCGGCATTGGTTCTGGCTCTCCGGCCGGCTCGACCTCGGCCGCTTGCGCCGCGACCGCCTGCTCCTGCTGCTCACGTTGCAGTGCTGCCCGTTCCTCCCCCTCTTCTTCCTGCTCTTCCTCGTAGAGTGCCTCGGCGTGCGCATCCGGTGCAGCGAATTCGGCTGCGGGCAGTGCTTCTGCCGCCGCCCTGTCCTGCTCGCTGAATTCGACAATTTCGTCTGCGTCCTCGTCGACGACCGCCGACGCGGCGCGCGGGCCGGTATGGAGCATCGCCATGATCTGGTCGATCTCCTCCTGCGCGGTGGCGGGCTGTGGGCTGGAAAACCCCTCGTGCCGGGATGGACCCGAAGGCGGTGATTCGGGGCTCTCCTTCGGAACAGCCGATAAAGCCGGCGCAGCATTTCGCCCAAACGGCTGGGCCGGGGCATCCGAGCGCGGCAAGCACGCCTCTTCGCGCAACTCCATCGACCCGATCGGGCTCGCGTGCGGCAAACCCTCGCTTGACGGATTATCCCTCGTGGGTTCCCGGCGCGCGTCGTCGCCGTGCGGAATCACAGTGCGCGGGGCGTCAAGGCGCAGGCCCTCGCTGCGCGGGCTCTCACGGTGCGCGCTTTCGCTGCGCGGGCTTTCGCTGCGCAGGCTTTCGTGGCGCCAGCTTCGCTCGCGCGCAGCCTCATCGCGCACCGCCTCGTTGCGCAAGTTATTGCCCGGCTCGTCGGCAATGATCCTGCGAATGGAGGCGAGAATCTCCTCCATCGAGGGCTCGTGACCTTTTGCAGGCTGCGTCATCGACCCTGTTTCCCCCGCTCCCGCCGGCGTGCTCGCGACGCCACGAATCATCAAACAAGCTAGCCGCGGGAGTGGAATCAGTATGGCATGTCGGAACGCACAGGGGAAATAAAACAGCGCAGAGGGCGAGCGCCCGCCTCCTCAGCGCCCATCCGGAATGCGCACGCCGCCCCAGGCATCGCGAACCTGCTGATAGTGCACCATCGGATCGTAGATCTCGGTTCGCAGGCCCAGGATCTGCGGCGAGAGGCCGCCGACCGCCGACAGAACAGAATAAGAGGCCACGACCCGGTCATGCTGCGCCGTGACCAGGGACACCCGGGCATTGACCAGCGCCTGCTGGGCGTTGAGCACGTCGAGGGTGGTACGCTGGCCAACGCGCGCCTCCTCGCGCACCCCATTAAGCGCAACTTCGGCGGCCGTTACCTGCGCGGTGGTTGCGTTGATCTGCGCCTTGGCCGCCTCGTTCTGGCCCCAGCTCTGGATTACCAGCGACTGCACCTGGTCGCGGGCAAGCTCAAGGCTGAGCCTTTGCTGTCCCAGCGTTTCCTTGGCCTGCCGGATGGCGGCGTATTCGGACCCGCCCTGGTAGACCGGGACCGTGAGCTGAGCAGCGGCCGAGGCCCCGAGCGACTCGACCGATGACAGCTGGTTTGCGGTGCCGCCCCAGCTTTTCGCCACATTGCCCACCGCCGCGAGCGTCGGATAGAGCGACCCTTCGGCAACCTTGACCTGCAGGGCGGCGACATCGACGTTGTACATCGCCGTGGTGACGTTTGGATTCTCGCTGCGGCCGCGCGCCACCGCTGCATCGACCGTGCGCGGAAAGAAGCGGTCCACCACGTTGGAGGGTGCAACGCGCGCGGGCGGCTCGACGCAGACAATCTGGCGGTAATTGGCGCGCGAGGTGATGTAGTTCGATTCGGCCTGCGCGAGTTGCGAGCGGCCGGAGGCAAGGCTGGCTTCCGCCTGCGCTACGTCGGTGCGGGTGACCTCTCCCGCAGCAAACCGGTCGCGCGTCTGGCGCAGCGTGACTTCGAGCACGTTCACGTTGCTGCGCTGCAGATCGAGAATCGCTGCGTCGCGCAGGAGGTTCATGTAGGCGGTGGCGGCACTGAGCAGCACCGACTCCTCGATTGAGCGCAGGGTCTCGCGCGCGGCAAATACCTGTCCTTCCGCCTGCCGGGTGCGATTGCCGTTCTGGAATCCGTTGAAGAGCGTCTGGGTCGCGGTCATGCCGAACGCAGGCTGGGCGTTCGCGCCTTTGCTCTGGATATAGACCGGCGCGCCGTTTGCGGCGTTGGTCTTCACCGTCGCATCGATATACTGCTCGGTCAGACTGGAAGTTCCGATCACCTTGGGGCGGTAACCTGCGAGCGCGGTGGGAACGTTCTCATCAATTGCGCGCGTTGCTGCACGCTGGGCGTTGAGCTGAGGATTGCACTGGTAGGCGAGCGTGAGGGCGCCTTCGATGGTGCCGACGCCGGCACCGTTGGCGACGATCCGGCTCTCGTTCGCGGTCTGCGCCGCCGCGGGAGGCGCGAGCGCGATGGATGCAGCAAGCGCCATCCTCGCCCCGGATGCCACTCGCCCCCAGCAACCCGCCCAACCAGACATAGGCCCGCCCCACGCGACCCCGAGCCGGACGACTTTTCCTTGAAGGAGCGTCATCCCGCTCTGTTTCCTTACTCGAGCACTTCGCAAAAGCGGTTTCCACCTTCGCGGGGTATGCTCTCACGCATTGCACTTTCGGCCTGGGCCGTTTCTTGCGACCATCAGCCCTGTGACAGTCATCGGTCAAACATAGACCGAAATTGCGGCGCGCGAGACGGCGAAAGCATTGGGGGAACGGCATTTTTTGCAAAAAGATCGGATCTGGTGTTCTCATGCAACACAAGAAGATTGCCGGTGGTGTTCCCGCGCAACACCCAGCGCATTTATGTGACGAAATAGCTTGCTAGAACACGAATTCGGCGGGTGCCGCAAATCCGGGGAGCAGCCCTGCCGCGGCGTCGAAAGCGGGCCAGCCGCTCACCTTGCCGCCAGTCGAGCGGTAGACTATTGCCCGGCCGACAGGCACGACGCCGACAACCGCGACCAGCCGGCCGCCGTCGGCCAGCTGCCCAAAGAGCGAGCGCGGCTCGATCTCGCTTCCCCCATCAAGAAAAATGACATCATAGGGAGCGCGCGCTGGATAGCCCTGCGGCAAGGGACCGGTGACGATGGATACATTGCCGGCGACGCTTGCGAGATTCTCCCGCGCCCGGGCGGAGAGCGCCGCATCTTCCTCGAGCGCGACCACGGACCCCGCAAGCCGCGCAAGCAGCGCGGCGGAATAGCCGGTCGCGATGCCGACATCGAGGACGCGGTCCCGATCGCCCACTTCCGCCGCCTGCACCATCCTGGCAAGCACCATGGGCTTGAGCAGGCGGCGTGCCGGCGCGCCGGCGCTCGGGCGCGTCACCTCGACATTAAGGTCAAGATAGGCAAGAGCGTCGCCCATGAAGCGCTCGCGCGGGAGCGCCAGCATGGCGGCAATGATGCGCAGATCGGTGACGCCCCCCGTGCGAACCTGGCCGTCGACCATCATGCGCCGCGCCGCGGCAAAGTCCGTCATCGACCGCCTTCCCGGGATTGCAGAAACGGGGTCACTTAGCGGCAAGCGCCGCGCCAAGGCAAGGCGCCCCGCGCCCGCCGCCTGCACGCCGCCCCCGCATTTTCGGAATTGCAGCTGCCGGTCAGGCGCGACTTCGAGCCAGGAACACATCGATGACGAATAATTTTGATCTGATGGAAGTCCCGGACATCGCGCGAGGGGCGCAGGGCAGCACCGAATCCACCATGCAACGGCTCTACGACGGGCGCGTTCCCCGCGCACTGCTGCAGGAGTTTCAGATCATCCCCACCCGGGTGGAGCGGCTGCGAGAGGACAAATACCGCATCCTGTGGATCCATGAGACGCCCGGCGACGCTTCGGTGCATCATCTTGCCGAAGGCGGCTGGAAGAAATTTCATCGGCTGGCATTCGTCAGCAACTGGCAGATGCAGAATTTCATCATGCGCTTCGGCATCCCATGGTCGAAATGCGCGGTGCTCTTGCACGGCATCCATCCGGTCGACATCTCCAATCGCACGCCGAGAAGCGGCACCATCCGGCTGATCTATCACAGCCGGCCAAACCGCGGATTGAGCATTCTGCTTCCCGTGTGCGATCGGCTGGCCAGCCGCCATGATATCCATCTTGAGGTGTTCTCATCGTTCAAGCTTTACGGCTGGGCGGATGCGGACCGGCGGTTCGAGCCGCTGCTCGAGCTTGGCAAGGAGCCATCCGCGCATCACGTATCACGAGATGGTGGAGGATCACCGGGAAATCCACCGGGCGCTGGTTAATGCCGACATCTTTGCCTATCCCTCGATCTGGCCGGAGAATGCCTGCCTCTGCCTGATGGAATCGATGTCGGCGGCGCTGCCGTGCGTTCACTCCAACTATGCCGCGCTGTTCGAAACCGCCGCCAACTGGACCATGATGTACAATCTTCACCAAGACCTGCAAAAGCACGCGCAGGATTCTTCTCAGTGCTGGAAAGCGCCATTCTCAAGGTGCGTAATGACGACGTGCGGCGCCACTGCCGACTGCAAAAATCCTACGCCGATACGTTCTATCCCTGGCCGACGCGGGCCAGGCAATGGGAAGCGTGGCTCAACGGCATCTTTGCAGCGAGGGAACCCAAGTCGCCTGGATAAGCGAGTTCCGCATCCATGATTTTTGTTCGAACGTCCCGCACGCGAAGGTGAGCACGCGACATACCTGAGGGATGCGCAAAGATGAGGCCGGCGGGCCCGCAAGCGGTGCCCCACAGCACGCGGGCGTCCGGCGATTTGCCCTGCCTATCGACTCAAAACCCGTTGAACCTTTCCCCGTATATCGAATATTCTAAGGCCGAAATCCCCCCGGTTGGCAAGCGAAGGAGCAGTCACATGGATGAGCCCCGCACACCCAGCGACAACCTCGACCAGACCGATGAAGATATTTTCACCCCCACGGTTTCGGATGGGGCCTTGGAGGCTGCGGCGGGCTTTGAGGGGCGGCTTTTCAGTTGCCACCCTCCCCTCGCCTCCTGCTGGTAACCTGCGCTGTCGACGCCAGTGCCGGCGAGGCGACGGCGTTAGACACAAGACGATTCTTGGTGCCAGCGGGATTTGAGGCTTGCTCCCTGCTTAGTGATCGCCGGGGCCGGATTGGCAACAGGCGGTGGAGCCCATTGAGGTGGGAAGGGTCCACATCACGGGCTTCGTCGGATCAGCCACAGCTTCCAGCTGCTCATCGGTGACTTCGTAGGCGAGAATCGCTTCTTCGCCGGTGTCGTCGAGTTCGTCGGTGGCGTCATTCATATGGCTACTCCGTCCGCGTTTCGATCCACGCTCCTGCCTGTTCTTTCTACCACCTTGTTGAAATAAACGAAAGGAGTAGCGCAGCGGCGTGCTCTTGCAGCGAAACAACGCCGGTCCCGGTTTTCCATCATCATTGACGGATGGTCAGGGGTGTGTCCTATCCGGCCACCGGACCCAGTGAGCCCATGAGGGGTACGCCAACCGGACGTTAGAACGCGCCCTCCCCGCTGCCCGCAAGCGATACGCTCACTGGCTGGCAAACGTCGGGGAACGAATTTTCAGAATGCCGAGCGCGCCGATGATGTA
>Ga0306920_100003494_pt1 | contig 19932 bp, 22 predicted proteins | sample flu12Cox44000170_FD_204666 | JGI IMG/M metagenome (GOLD analysis project Ga0306920, IMG submission 204666) | Lab enrichment of tropical soil microbial communities from Luquillo Experimental Forest, Puerto Rico - flux4day.12C.oxic.44.000.170 (v2)... | ecosystem: Environmental > Terrestrial >... | reverse complement strand
GCTTGTCCGGCGTACATTTGGGCTTGAGAGGACAGGTGAAGCAAGCGGTCAGATGGCGGTATTTGTCGACGTCTCCGCGGCGGTCGGATCGAACATGCCCTCTTGTCAGGTGCTCACCGGCCGGGCAAGTGTAATGGTCCTTCTCGGCGTCGTAGACGAAGTCCTGCCTGGTGAAGAGGGACCCATACACGCACCGCATCAAAGGCGCATTGCTGCGCTTCACGCGGCGGTGCGAGCAGGCAATACCCGAATTCGAAATCATGCTCGCGACAGATCGCAACGATCCCAACACCCTTGTCCAGCTGAGCATGTGCAAGTTCCTGACCGGCGGCTCGGATCGGGAGGCGATTGCGCTCACCGAGCAAGCCATCCGGCTCAGCCCTCGTGATCCGGTAATGGGGTGGTGGTATACCTGGATCGGCTTCGTGCATTTGCTGCAATCACGCATCGACGAGGCGATTGCCTGGCTCGAAAAGGCGCGAAGTTTAGATCCAAGAGCCTCGAACACGCATAGTTTTCTCGCGGCCGCCTATGGCTTCAAGGGCGAGAGGGAACATGGCAGCGCCGAACTCGCCGAAGCGCAGAGGCTGAGGCCGTCGGATCGCTATTCGAGCATTGCCCTCATCAGGGGCAATGGCGACCTCTACACCCCGGCGCTGCGCGACCGAATGGAGACAGTATTTTTCCACGGTCTCCGCAACGCCGGATTGCCGGAAGAATGATGACGACCCGCCGCCTCGCTGCCATCCTCGCGGCCGATGTGGCGGGCTATTCGCGGCTGATGGGAGCGGACGAGGAAGGCACGCTTGAACGCCTCAAAGCGCTGCGCCGCGAACTCATCGATCCGAAAATCGCTCAGCATCACGGCCGCCTCGTCAAGACTACTGGCGATGGCTTGCTGGTGGAGTTTCCAAGCGTCGTCGATGCGGTACGCTGGGCGGTCGAAGTGCAGCAGGCAATACCCGAACGGAACACGGGTGCAGGCACGGACCACCGCATAGAGCTACGTATCGGCATCAACCTCGGCGACGTGATCGTCGAAGGCGACGACCTCTATGGGAACGGCGTCAACATCGCCGCGCGGATCGAAGCCCTGGCCGACGCCGGCGGGGTGTTCGTCTCCAATACGGTTCACGACCACGTTCGCGATAGGCTGCCCTTTGTGTTTGACGATCTGGGCGAGCAGCAGGTCAAGAACATTGCCCGACCAGTGCGTGTTTTCCGGGTCCGCGATGTCGGCGCCGCCGAGGACACACCGGTGCAATCACGACCGGCGTTGGCGCTGCCCGACAAGCCGTCGATCGCTGTTCTCCCCTTTGCCAACATGAGCCGGGACCCGGAGCAGGAATATTTCGCCGACGGCATGGTAGAGGAGATCATCACGGCGCTCAGCCGCATCCGTTGGCTGTTCGTGATCGCCCGCAATTCGAGCTTTACGTACAAGGGCCAGGCGATCGACGTGAAACAGGTCGGGCGCGAATTGGGTGTGCGCTACGTCCTCGAAGGCTCGGTCCGCAAATCCAGTGGCCGCGTCCGCATCACCGCGCAATTGATCGATGCGACGAGCGGCACCCACCTTTGGGCCGATCGGTTCGATGGCTCGCTGGGAGACGTGTTCGAGCTTCAGGACAAGGTCGCCGTCAGCGTTGCGGGGGTGATCGAGCCCGCATTGCAGGCCGCCGAGACCGGACGTTCGGCCAATCGCCCGACAAACGATCTGACTGCCTACGACCTTTATCTGCGTGCCTATGCGATGTGGCTTTCGTCGGGTACGCTACTCCTGGACGCGCTGCGTCTTCTCGACCAAGCGATCGAGCGAGATCCGAGTTACGGGCCTGCCCTCGCTTTGGCGGCAACCTGCTATGTTCGGCTCTGCTCGGATGGCTGGAGTAGAGATCCGGAAGCAGATGGCCGCAAAGGGACCGATCTGGCGCGACGGGGTCTGCAAATGGCCGGAGAAGAACCGGACACCCTCGCCAATGCCGCCCTCGCCCTCGCTTTCTTCGGCGAAGACATCGGCACCATGACAACACTGGTGAATCGTGCGCTAGCGCTCAACCCGAGCTTCGCCCGCGGCTGGTACATCAGCGGCCTCCTCACGCTCTGGGCGGGGCAGCCGGATCTCGCGATAGAGCGTGTGGAGGTCTCACTGCGACTGAGCCCGCGCGCTAGAGTTGGCTGGCCTTTCGCTCAAATCGGCGCGGCGCATTTGGTCAGCCGGCGATATGATGAAGCAGTCCCGAAGTTGCTCCTCGCGATCCAAGAGGATCCGAGCTATCCGGCCTCATACTGGTATCTCGCTGCCTGCTATACGCATATGGGCCGGCTTGATGAAGCGCGCGGGATTGTAGATAGGGTGCGCGTCATCACCCCTCTTGTGGTGCCGAGCTTCACCTACCTGCGGAATTCGGAGCACCGCGAGCTACTGCTGTCGGGCCTGCGGTTGGCGGCCGGCGAGATATCATGAGCCGGACGCGCCGCCTCGCCGCCGTCCTCGCCGCTGATGTAGCCGGTTACTCGCGACTGATCGGAGCGGACGAGGCCGGCACTCTCGCAGCCTTCAAAACGATAAAGGCTGACTTATTCGACCCAACCCTCGCGGCGCATCACGGCCGGCTCGTCAAGACGACGGGTGACGGCTTTCTCGCCGAGTTCAGCAGCGTAGTGGATGCGCTGCACTGTGCCACTGAGGTACAGGCTCAGATGGCCGAACGGAATGCGACGGTATCAACGGACAAGCGTATCGATTTCAGGATTGGCATTAATGTGGGCGACATCGTAGTCGAGGATGGAGACATCTTTGGGGATGGCGTAAACGTCGCGGTTCGCCTCGAAGGCGTGGCCGAACCCGGCGGGATTTGCGTGTCGGCGCGGGTGCAGGAAGACGCGGCTGGCAAACTCAATTTATGCTTTGACGATATCGGCGAGCAGCAACTCAAGAACATCGCCCGCCCGGTGCGTGTCTACCGAGTTCGCGATGTCGCCACCGCCAAGACGCAATCCGCACCGGAATTACCTGCGCTGCCGCTTCCCGACAAACCGTCGATCGCGGTGCTGCCTTTCATCAATATGAGCGGCGACCCCGACCAGGAGTTCTTCGCCGACGGTATCGCTGAGGACATTATCACTGCACTCTCTCGCTATTCCTCGCTGTTTGTCATCGCGCGCAATTCATGCTTCACCTACAAGGAGCGCGCGATCGACGTGAAGCAAGTCGGGCGCGAGCTCGGCGTGCGCTACGTTCTCGAAGGCAGCCTACGCAAGGCGGGCAATCGCGTCCGCGTCACCGGGCAGCTCGTCGAGGCGGAGACCGGCAAGCACGTCTGGGCTGAGCGCTACGACCGCGATCTCGCCGACATCTTCGCGCTGCAGGACGAAATTACCGGTGCGGTGACCATTGCCATAGCGCCGGCGATTGCGCATGCCGAACGGAAGCGCGCCATGCGTACGGCGCCCGGAAGCCTCGACGCCTGGACAGCCTACCAGCGCGGTCTGTGGCACGTCTTCAAAATCAGTCGAGAAGATGACGCCCTTGCACAAAAGTACTTTCAGCAGGCCATCGATATCGATCCCGCCTTCGCCGGCGGATACAAGGGCCTTGCTGTGGCTTACCTCCAGGCGGCCACCCTATTCCACACGCGCAGCCCGGCTGAAGCGTATAGATCGGCAGAAGCATTGGCACGCCAAGCGATCGCACTCGACGGCACCGATGCGGAAGCGCATTCGACGCTTGCGACCGCGATGTTGCGGCACGGCGACTACGATGGCGCCCTGGCCCAGGCCGAAATCGCTCTAGCAATGAGCCCGAACCTGGCCTTGGCACAGGGAACGCTCGGCGAGGCACTGATTTTCTCAGGCCAGCCGAAAAAAGGTCTTGTGGCTGTCCGGACATCAATCAGGCTCGACCCCCATGACCCTAAGTTGGCTAATCGTTTGAACAACTTGGCATTGGGTTATTACTTCTCCCGCGACTACGAGGCGGCAGTTGAGGCGGCGAAACGAGCGGTGCGCTCAAACCCCGAATACCCGCTGCCGTATCGATGGCTTGCTGCCGCACTCGGCCAGCTCGGTCGAACCGCGGAAGCGAAAGAGGCGCTGAAAAGGGGTATCGAGATCGCGCCGGCCACGTTCGACATGTATGTTCGCCAGCGCGTGCCGTGGCACAGGCCCGAAGATTACGCCCACATGCGGGAGGGCTTGCGCAAGGCTGGATGGGAAGGCTGAGCCTGGTGTTCTGCACCGCCCGGACAGCAAAAATCAATGCGAGATAGGCCGCGACGATTCCCGAAAGGACGATACCGTCGAAAGTCCCGGCTTCACCGATGCTGGCGATGCCGACGGCGCTCCGCTCGATCTCTTTGAGGTGGATGAGGTCAGCGCCGATCAGCGGCCCGGTGACACCCGCGATATACGCGACAGGCGCCGCATCGTTCGGTGCAGACAGTAGCGCCGGCAGCGCCGCCACGACCGCGGGCACCAATCCGGGCAGCAGGATCCCAACCCCTCGCACCGGCCGGGCAACACGGTAACACACCGTTGAGGACCAAGCCGAGGTCGCCCTCCCAATGGTGCTCGGATCCCCTTGCCTCCCATGGGTCCGATCATCACTGCCACCGAACGTCGCGGCTGATCCCGGGGCTTTATTAAGGCACTCTTGGGGTCGCCATCGAAAGGTCCCTCGAGCAGGAAGAGTTCCATGGACGAGACCGCCACGGTTCGGCCCGATTTGTCCTATGCAGGCTGGCGCGAGACCGCTGCAACAGATCGCACGGTGCCGATGAGCCGCCGGCACCTCCTCGCCATGATCGGCACCGCCGCCGGAAGTTCGGCGATGTATCAGGCGATGAGTACCCTGGGGCTGGCGGGAGGGTCGACTTACCAGGGCCCGATACGGCTTGAGGGCGACCCGAAGGGCGCATCCGTCTTGATCCTCGGAGCGGGTGTTGCGGGCCTCGTTGCGGCGCTCGAACTCCACAAGATCGGCTACAAAGTGCAGGTGCTCGAATACGACGACCGCGCGGGCGGGCGCTGCTGGTCCTTGCGCGGCGGGGACCGCTTTACCGAGCTCGGCGGCTTCGAGCAAACCTGCGATTTCGACAAGGGCCTCTACTTCAATCCCGGGCCCTGGCGAATCCCCTATCACCACTCCGGCATCCTCGACTACTGCAAGCGCCTGGGTGTCAACCTCGAACCGTTCATCCAGGTCAACTACAACGCCTATCTGCACGCTCGGAATGCCTTCGGCGGCAAGCCGCAGCGCCTGCGCCATATACTGTCCGACTTCCACGGCAGCATCGCCGAGCTTCTCGCCAACGCGGTTAGCCAGGACAAGCTCGATCAGCCGGTTACAGCGGAGGACAAGGAGCTGTTACTGGCGGCGCTGCGTCAATGGGGCGCGCTCGACGCCAACTACGCGTACAAATCCGGGGTGCTGAGCAGCGATCGCCGCGGCTATGAGCGGGACCCGGGCGGCGCCTGAGCGGTGAGGGAGTGCCGTCCAAGCCGCTCCCTTTTGCCGAGATCCTGCGCTCGCGCGTGTGGTATCGGCTCGCCCTCGGCCAAATCTACGATTTCCAGTCCACGATCTTTCAGCCGGTTGGCGGCATGGACATGATCGCCAGGGCTTTCGTGCGCGAGATCGGCAGCCTGATCCACTACAACGCCAAGGTCATAGCGATCAAACAGGACGACAATCACGTGATGGTGACGTATGTGGATGCCAGAATGGGCGCCCTGCCGACAACGGCGATCGCCGACTGGTGCTTGTGCACGATTCCGCTTTCAGTGCTCGACCAGATCGATCTCGATCTCGGCAAGCCGATGATGGCAATGCCGTGCCATACGGGGCAGCGGCCAAAATCGGCCTGCAGTTCAAGCGCCGCTTCTGGGAGGAAGACGAGCAGATTTATGGCGGTACCAGCTATACGGATCTGCCGATCTGGCAGCTCGGCTATCCGAACACGAGCTACGGCAGCTCGGGCAAGGGCGTACTGCTCGGCGCCTACGTATTCGACAGCCCGTATGCCTACGAGTTCACCGCGTTGCCACCGGAGGACCGGGTGAAGAAAGCGGTCGAGTATGGCGCACAGATCCACCCGCAATATAAGACCGAATACGAGAACGGCATAGCGGTCGGCTGGCACCGGGTTCCTTGGGTGCTCGGCTGCTTCGGCCGGTGGACCGAGGAAATGCGCAAGCAGCACTACGAGAATCTGTGCGCGATCGATGGGCGCATCGCTCTCGCCGGTGAGCATGTCTCCCACGTTCCCGCCTGGCAGGAAGGTGCGGTTCTGTCCTCGCTCGACGCGATTTCGCGACTCCACCGGCGCGTAGTGGCGAGTCGAGCATGTCACCGGAACGTCAGGGAAAGCCCGTAGTCGCGTGGCGGAGCATCCCGCTCGCCATATTCCTCACCGGAGCGATCACCTCGGGCACCGGCGCCCAGTCATCGGACGGCTCGTTCATGAGCCCGTTGCGCTTCATACAGCGCGATGGAGAGGTAATCTATCGCACCGTGTGCCAGGGCTGCCACATGTCAGGCGCGCAGGGTGCGGTCGGGGCAGGTGCGTATCCGGCACTAGCCAACGATCCAAAGCTTGCCGCAGCCGGATACTCAGTGCTGGTCGTGGTGAACGGGTCGAAGGACATGCCGCCGTTCGGCACACTGGTCGATGACGGGCAGGTCGCGGCGGTGGTCAACTACGTCCGCTCTCATTTCGGCAACTCTTACCCAGATACCGTCTCGCCGGCAGAAGTAAGATCGGCGCGTCCTTGAAATCCTTGGGCAGCCCGGATCATCAGAGTGAGTTCATGTGAATTTCTGTCGACATCTGCGTTTACCGTGGTGCGGCGGGAGGCCACATGACGGTGGATTGATCCGATGCCGGGTCAGCCGGGTCGCGAACTTCCCTGCGGTATTTACCGAAATACGATCCACAGACTGCAGCATTGACTGGACGAGAGCGAAATTTACGGTTGGCCGAACCCCGCATCTTAGAGTGTGCGAGTGGCGTTGGCTTGACGCCAGAAAGATAAACTTCTCGCACGCGCGGTTTAACTGCTGTCTACAACTAACAGGGCCACTCCCCGCCGCGTTCACTAGCGCGCTGTGCCGGTGGGGAGCGGATTGTGGTCGTCGCGCAGCTTGTACAGGAGGTCGCCCTCTATCGCCTGATGTGCCGCAGCAATATCGATCCCAAAAATCCGCGCCGCGTTCTCGCCGAAGATTTTGTTCTTCACCTCCGGCGTCAGCTGTGCGTAACCGTGCTGCCCGGCGATCTGTTCCGGTATCGTGAAGGTCTGGAAAGCCTCGATCTGCCAATGCGGCCGGCCGATGACCGGAGTATCGGTACCCCACAGAATATGATCGATGCCTAAGCCCTCGAGCAGGGTCCCAATGAGGACGCATATCGCGCCGGATCTGAGCGCATCATTCGCGCCAAGGTGCCGAGCTCGGCGTAGATGTTTTTGACCTTGGCATCTTTGGCGTGGCCGGCGAGCTCGGCCTCCCACGGAAAGGAGCTGTGGAAGGCGATAAAGTTGAGGTCGGGAAAAGTAGCGGCGGCCCGCGGGAGATCGTCGGTGTGGCAATACTCTTCGATAAATATTCCCGGCAGGCCCTTGTGCACACAGACGTTCCTGATGCCGTGCCTACGCAGCGCCTCGAATAGCGGATAGGTGTTTTTCTCGTCGTCGAGAACCCAGCCGCGCGTATCCGGGCCCGGCGGGTAAAGTTTCAAGCCGTCGATCTTGATCGTCTCGCATTGAAAGATCAGCGACTCGACCGCGGAGGCACCGTCGGGTGGGTCGACAGTCCCGAGCACGCGAATGCGTGACGGCGCCATCGAGCGGATGAATGCGGCCTCGCGCGGCGGAAAGAGATCAACCCCGTCAAATGCCGCCCGCATGCCAAAGCTGTTCAGAAAGGCGATGTCGGTCTCGCTGCCGAGAAAGACGTCCTCAAGGAACATAACGCGCCCCATATCGGCGATCGGCACGGGATGCCCGACCACCGAGGCGCGCGAGCCGGCGAGCGATTTGAGAAAATGCTCCCCTCGTTGGCTCATCTGTCGGATGCCGCCGGCGCGCCACCAAACATGTGTTTGGGCGTCGATGAGGATCGGCGGGCGAGCTGGGTCGCGATCCGCAATCCGCTCTGCCGCAAGGCGGTCGACGAAGTGCTCGGGGACCGGAAGGCCGTGTGCTTTGCGCTGCCAAAACGTGAAGGCCGCGGCACCACTTGCAAGCTCAAGCGCTCGTCGGCGGGACAGTGTCTGTCGATGAGAGCGATCGAGGCGGCTTTTTGTCATGAGCGCCATCCCCTGTCGGGATATCACCGTGGCCTACGGACGACCGCGGCTAAACCAGCTCAGGTGAAACACCCAACCCGATCCTTGGTTGCTTTAGGCCCTGTGCATTGACGGCGGCTGGCCATACCAGAAAACCGAAAAGCTGTTCGCGACTCATCGCCTGCTCAACATCGGCAGCGGTCCCTCGTCACTGCGGAAGAGCGGCGCAGGATGGAGGAAGACCTCTAATGGCGCGCTCGCCCGCGCTATGTCGTCTGGGGGCGACGTGAAATCAGGACGACGCGGAGCCGGTATGGTCGTGGATTTGATCATGGTTATCGGTTCGACAACGACATCCGTTGACCCCACCACTCTGATCCACGGCGGGCATCGGCGCAGGCGGCCTCCCGTGCCGATGCCTTCGCCCCCTTCCCGGTGCATTTTGGGAACCATCGGTCACCGGGCGCGACAAGTCGGGCAGTGTCGCAAACCAACAACCCCGACCGCTGGTGGCGGACCTCTTTATCCGCGTGGTCGGCACTGGACGAGGATCGGCATATTGGGGACTCCAGTGATCCGGTCCCCGGTTCTCAATGATGATTGGCTAGAAACTTCCCACTGCCGCCTCGCGGTGTCCATGCGCCCCGTAGGTCATATTCAACACACTCCTTGTGCTATATGACCTCGCACCACGAGGCATACAGCCCGCGATATCGGCGTCGCACGCGAACTGATCCTGGTCGCAGATTGGACGGGACCGCCCTCGCACCGATCCTCCGGGGGCTTCGGTACATGACGGCCAGCGGTAATACCGGTTCCGGACGATCCCCTCGCTGCGGACAGTTCGGCGAGGCGATCTTCGCCGTCAGTTGGTCTTTCGCGGATCGTCGGCCGGGTTGATGTAGGTAATCCCGGCCGGCCCCATGCCGTTGTTCTGGATGACCGCTTCCTCCGTGGTCCAGGCGTAATGATGCATGCCCTTCGGCATGTGGAGATAGCCGCCGGTTCCTAGCTCTTCGCCTTTACTCGTATCCAGCTTGTCGCCCATTCCGATATGGACGGACCCGGAGATCACCGTCACGTTTTCATCGGTCGGATGCATATGGGCCGCCACCTGATAGCCGGCGGGGAATTTGACCCGGTATACGAAAGGGCCCTCCTTGGTCGGATCACCGAAGAGAACGGCCATCTGGGCTCCCTTCGGAAGAGCCGGCGACGCGGGGCCCCACTGCAGGTTATTGGGCGAGGTGACGACGGCGTCATCGGCTGCAATCGCCGTCAGCGGCAGCAGCGCAACAAATCCACCCGCTATCAGGAACGGAACTCGGGTCATGCGGTCCTCCTCTGTTCGGATCTAGCGTCTCGCGCTTTTGGTAGCGCCTGGACATTTTAGCTCGCCTCACGATCGAACGAGTGTGAAGTAGCTCACACTTCAAGCCGAGGGTTTCCGCCAATGGTGGGTTGCCCAGGTGAAACTGAGGCTAATGACCGTCTCTTTCGTGCCGACGCGGCGTTTTGCCGTTATTCCTCGTCGTCGTAATCGCCACCGACGACGTCATCCTCCTCCGTCATCTCGGCGTCGAAGATCCTGTAGCCGTCGCGTGCCATCCCGAAGCTCCCTCTACAAGTCTCAAGACCTCTTTCAAGACCTCGAAGCTCTGTTCATCGGCGCCTTTGAGAAGCTCAGTTCCGAATATCCGACGATCACGCTCAATCCGCTGCGGGTGGATACGTTCAGTTCGTCCTTCCCGCGTCGACATAAGGAATTTCGCCTCGTCGCCACCACGAACCTGTTTGGCGACATTCTCTCGGATCAGGCATCGGGCCTTGCCGGTGGAGTCGGGCTCGCGCCCTCACTAAACGCGGGCGGCGATCATGCCATGGCGCAGGCCGTTCACGGCACCGCCCCGGATATCGCCGGCAAAGGTCTGGCCAATCCGGCGGCACTAATCCTGTCAACCGCACAATTACTGAATTGGCTGTACCAGCGGGCGCGTGAGCCGGCATGCCGCTCGACTGCGCAGCTCCTCCAGCACGGCGTCGCGGGAGCCATCGGCGGCGGCACCCACACCGTTGATCTCGGTGGCAGTGCCGGCACGTCGGGCTTCGCCAAGGCCGTGATCGCTGCGATGCGCAACGCCGATATAGCGGCCTGACGAATGGACCTGCGAAGAGCTGAGTAACGAGGTGATCAACTACAGCGAGACCCACGATTGGGAGCGTTAATGCAAGCCTTGGCTGGCGCAGTGTAGTCATCGCGATGAAATCGCCGCGTCCACCGTCGCATCGGAAGAGCGCTTAACATGTGGCGCCGTCTTGCCTTGACGATTGCCGCCTCTCAGATCGCTCTTGGTGAAGTCGCCGCCGCTGAGACGCTTCCCTGTAAGCAGGACCCCCGAATCATACAGCAGTGCTTTGCGGTTCACGGCCGGCTCTCGGTTCACGCAAATATGCGCCCCTATCTGTGGCCGATCGGCACAAACAGGCTCCTCGGGGTTGCCAGTCCCGACGGAGCGATAATCATGCCCCCCGAGCTCGAGCGCCTCTTTGCGGCACGGACCGATCGGCAGGTCTTCGGTCATTTCGAGGTTTGCCCCTTTTCCCGACGCCGGCCCGGGATCATGCAAATGGTGTGCATCGTCGGGGCGACAAACCTAACCGTTCGCGACGGGCCGGAATGATGCTGAAGCGACGATCTACACAGAGCGGCGGGAAGCCGCGTTCGCCAAAATCCTGACGCATTCAAAGATCCCGGTACTCGCGTATCGTTGAGGGCACTCGTCGGCGTTCACAGCGTTTTGCAGTATTGCCGACAGCGTTAGGTCTGACGCTTTACGCCTTGGAGCTAGTTCTGCTCCGAAGTTGCGCATAGCGGCTCAAGTCAAGCCGTCGATGGCAGCCGTGGCTCACGCGCGAGGTGGCCTGACTTGACCCAGACTTTGCGGCCGCCCCGACCTGCGGCAGCTCGCAGCGTTGCACCGGCCGGCAGCCTGAGCCACGAGAGCCGGGTGAACTCCTCGCCGCCTTCGATAAAGCTGCCGTCGAGAACGAGCAATTCGATCCCCCAGGGAATAGGCACTGCGATGTTGGTGCCTGCCGCCCACCGTTCCAGCAGAACGAGCTCCCAGGCGCTCTCGTGCAGTACAGCAAATTTGACACCAGGGACGTCGGGCGCGGGCGCGAACGAGAGCTCGCAGGTTTCGATACGCACTGGCGTCCGGTCATCTGGATCGAACTGCCAAAGCTTGACGAAGATCGTGCAACCGGGCTCCGAGCCGGGCGTGTGGCCGCTGGTCGGTGGGGTTGCGAACATAAGTGCCCGTGGGGTAGTCGCCGTGCTCGTCCTGAAAGACGCCCTCCAGCACCAAGAACTCCTCGCCGCCACCGTGGGTGTGGGGCGCGAAGCGGCTGTGCGGGGCATAGCGGACGATCGAGGTCGCGCGCGCCACCTCATCACCGATGCGGTCGAGCATTCGCCGGTCTACTCCGGGAATGGGCGACGGCGTCCAGTCTAGCCGTGCTGCGTGGATTGCCGCGCGAGCACCAAAGTCCGAGTTGAGGTTCATGGCGAGGCTTCCATTACGGCGGTCGTTAGGGAGACGGGGCGAGGAGGCCGTTACCGGATCGGCTCTGTGCCGCAGCGGTTGCGAAGCCGCCCGCCATCAGCAATAGCCATCACGACCAAGATCTCGTTCGGGCGGGGCGCGTCGGCTACCGACACCGTTATCGTGTCGAAATGAGGAAACGACCAGGAGTCGTCCTTGTGCCCGAGTGGCACATCGAGGCTCGCGCCGGCTGCGGCGACCTTCACGTTCGAGGAGATCACCGCCTTGCCGCCGCCTATAGCCGCCCGCATCGGCTTGCCGAGCATCGGATGGACGCACGCGCCGCGATGCTCCATCTCGCCGTCGAGGCCAACGAGCGCGCCCTTGCCGTAGGAGACTGCGGGCCCGTCGAGCAGTTTGACGAGATCGGGCATGAGCCGCTCGCCAAGCATCGCGCCCGCCTCGAACAGTGGTCGGAGATCGTCGACGAACCGTCGGGCGAAGGGATTGGGGATCACCGCCATGCCCACGGCACGTACGACCGGTCGCGGCGCGGCAATCGCGAGCTCCGAGAGGACCGTCTCGCGCATGGTGATGATTTTGCGGATGTCGACCATCGCCTCCTCCTTACTCGCGCCACACTATTTGCTCGATCCCGCGCCGCTCCGAGATCCGGGCCGGAAATTGGTGGATCTAGTGTATCTAGTGGATGTCGTTCTCCTCAATGCGTAGGAACTGTCAGGGATTCGCTGTCGTCTGGCATCTCCTTCAGGAGCGGCGGGGACAGTTCCTTAGGAGCGGCGGGAATGGTGATCCACTTCATCCACCAGATCCACCAGCATGCCCGGGACGCGCCGCACCATTTGCTCTCCCCGAGGCGATAGGTACGGTGTCGGCGCCAGCGTGTGAGTCTTTTTTCGATCATTGGCGTCGTCTGGCGAAGTATGGTTCTGATCTGCGCCAGATCGCCGAGGTCTACGACACCGCCGTCGGCGAATCGAGTGCGTTCTCCAGCTCGTACCGCCGACAAGAGCGAGTGCGACGCCGTGTGCCAGCCGAGCCTGTTAGAGCCTAATGATTACCGTGTATGACAGATAAACAAACAGGATCGCCCCCAGCAGGAAAAGCAGCGTTGCAAGGATAACATCCAGTCCCGTCCCCGGCCCGAGCCGCACCTCTTTGGCGTCGATATCAAGCGTGGTCTTGCGGAACCGAAGCGCGGCGAGCACCATCATAGCGCCACCTAATACGATCAGCAGCAATCCGGCGATGTCGCCGACGATCTGATTCCTCTCGGGCAAAGATAGTGCGGAAATCGACGCGCTCGCGATCCTCAAGAAGAGGTCGAATTTCTGGACGAGGAAACCGAACGCCATGATGGCTATTGCCGTGCGCACCCAAGCAAGGAATGTCCGCTCATTCGCCGCATGGTCGCTGTACCTTTCGATCATTGGGCGTGGCTCTCAGTGTTTTGGCTGTCGGTCGCAGCTCGTCCTTGCAGCTCCACCCAGCGCTCCTTCAGCGCCTGGCTGTTTCGGCGTGCTGCTACCGCTCAACGAGCTCGATCATGATCCCTTCCGGGCCGCGGACGAAGGCCAGGCGTAGGCCAGGATTGCGGGTCAGCGGGCCAATAGCGATTTCGGCGCCTTTAGCACGCAGTTCTTCCACCGCGGCATCAAGGTCATCGACCGTCAACCCGATATGCTCGAGCCCGTAGTGCGGAAGAGGCGGCGCTGCCACGTTGGGTTCGTGCGGGTGCGGTGGGGCGATCAGCACCTTCTGGCGACCGAGCCGCATCGTGATGCGCTGCTGTCCGGGATAGAGTGTACCGGGCGGATAGACGCTGCGCGTAACCTCGGCGCCGAACATCGTCTCGAAAAACCGGGCCGTTGCGTCCGGGTCGGGACTGCGCAGATGGACGTGATCGTATTGATAGCCTCGCATCGCTGACCTCCTCTCCGATCTCCGCTGATCCAATGTCGCAAGCGCCGTCACCATGGTCTCGCTGGGCCGGGGGTCGGGTTCGGCGCATGCCTCTCGAGCAACAGGCCATTCGGCGGCGCCGGCCTATATAGCGAGAACTCCCCCATCTACGTGGATCTCTGAACCTGTGATGTAGGACGACTCATCCGAAGCCAGGAACAGGATGGTGTACGCCACCTCGTCAACTTCTCCCGGCCGAGCGCATTGGAATGAAGCGCATTCGTTCGGCCCGGACGGCCGGATCGGCGGTGCGGCCGGATGTGCGCATCGGCGGCATGATGCCGGGATGAACCGAGTTGGCGCGGATATTGTCCTTGCCGTGCTGCACCGCGACCCATTTGGTCATCAGCCGCACCGCTGCCTTCGAGGCGTTATAGGCGATGTGTACGTGCTCGCTGCCGATGATGCCGGCAATCGACGACAGATTGATTATCGACCCGCCGCCATTGGCAATCATGGCCGGGATCGCGTGCTTGAGGCCGAAGAACACGCCGGTCGCATTGACCGCCATGATCCGGTGCCAAGCCTCAGTGCTGTAGAAATCTTGTTCGGCGCTGCCCGAAATTCCGGCATTGTTGACCAGCACATCGAGCTTCCCGAAATGCTTGGTGGTGGCGGCCACGACGGCGGCCCAACCCTCCTCTTGGGTCACATCGAGCGGTTCGAATCGCGTCGAGGCGCCAATAGCATCGGCCCGTTGCCGGCCTTCGTGCTCCAGTACGTCGGCAATCACCACCTTGGCGCCTTCCCGCGCGAACATGCGCGCCGTGGCTGCCCCCATGCCGGATGCTGCGCCGGAAATGATGGCAACCTTGCCTGCCAGTCTCATGGTCGTCCTCCCTTGCTATGAGGGTACTCAGCAGCCAGTGAAGTTCGGTCGGCGCTTCTGGGCGAAGGCCCATACTGCCTCCTGGTGGTCCTTGGTGAGATTCGACCGCGTCTCAAGGCTGAGGCTGAGGTCCATCATTGAATGGGCGAGCTGCCGCAGCGGGATGTTGATGGCCTGCTTGGTCCAGCGGATGGATCTCACCGCGCCGCCGGCCAGTCGCCGGGCCAGCCCATAAACCTTTTCATCAAGCTGATCGGCCGGCACGACGTGGTTGATTAGCCCGATGCGCTCGGCCTCCGCCGCAGTCATCAGGTCGCCGGTGAACAAGTATTCCTTGGCGCGCGCAAAGCCGATGAGCTGCGGCCAGATCAGCGCGCCGCCATCGCCCGCCGCGAGGCCGGCGTTGACATGCGGATCACCGATCTTGGCATGGTCGGCCGCGAAAATGATGTCGCAAAGCAGCGCAATCGTCGCGCCGAGGCCGACGGCATGGCCATTGACCCGCGCGATGATCGGCTTGTCGCATTCGAGCATGCGGAACACGATCCGCCTCGCCTCCGGCATACCGGCTTCCCATGCCTCAGGATCGTCGATCTTCTGCTGCATGGCGATCACGTTCCCACCGGCCGAAAACGCTCGACCGGCTCCCGTCAGGACGACAACATGCACGTCGGGATCGTCGTTCACATCGTCCCAGATGCGGGACATCGTCGTGTGCATCGGCCCGGTGAATGCGTTCAGGGTCTCCGGCGCGTTCAGGGTTATCGTGAGTATCTTGTCCTGTCGCGCGATGAGTACACCGCCGTATTGAGAATAATCGATCGCCATCGTTTCCTCCTGTGATTGTCGCTTCGAGCCGAACAGTCTACGGGTTTCGACCGCCTGTCGACACCGCGATGGCTTAACCACCTAGTCGCACAGCCGACAAATTTGCCTGATCAGCCGGCGACCGGTTTCCCGCCCATCGCAGAAATCAAAGCAAGGCGTCGTTCATGCAGGGATAACTCCCCTCGACGCCAGAGGAGGAAAGCATGGTCGATCGGCTCAAAGAGAAGGTGGCGCTGGTTTCGGGAGCAGGCTCGAGTGGTCCGGGGTGGGGCAACGGCAAAGCGACGGCGAGCTCTTCGCCCGCGAGGGAGCAAAGGTCCTCGCAGCCGATATCAATCTCGATGCAGCGCTTGAGACCAAGCGAATTATCGAGGCGGAAGGTGGCGTCTGCGAGGGGGTCTCTGGGGACGTATCGCGTGCCGATGACGTCGCTGTCATAGTCGATAACTGCATTGCCGCATTTGGCCGGATCGACGTACTTCACAACAATGTTGGCATCGTCGAAGTCGGCGGCCCGGTCGAGACCAGCGAGGAGAGTTGGGACAGGGTCAACAACGTAAACCTGAAGAGCATGTTTCTGACCTGCAAGCAGGTTCTCCCGCACATGGTCCGCCAGGGGAAAGGAGCGATCGTCAACATCGCTTCGGTCTCAGGCATCCGCTGGCTCGGGGTTCCCTACATCTCTTACGCGACGACCAAGGCAGGATCATCCAATTCACCCGGGTCATCGCTCTCCAATACGCTCGGTCGGGCATACGCGCGAACTCGATCCTGCCGGGGATGATGAATACGCCGATGGTGCACGCCGCCGAGGTCATCGCCGCATACGGCGGCAGCGCGGAGGGGGCTCATGCCATCCGCAGGTGTGCTCAAGGGAATGGGCGAGATGTGACGACACTGTCGATCGGGGGTCGAGAGCTTGACCGAAATGACTTGCCGTGGGTGAATCTTAAGTCGCAAGACCTGTTCGGTCGGCGATCGAAAACATCATGAACGGGAGGTCCCTAATGCCTACGGTCTATGCACGACGGTTCAACCTAAAGGACTCTCTATCAGACAGCGAAGTAGCCGCGTTCTGGAGATATGCGGTGGAGGAGTTCTTGCCTGCGTGCCTGAAAGCCAACGGCGTGAGAACGGCCAAATTCTATTCCGGAGCCGGAGGACTTCGCGCAGATTTGCGGGTCGTACTCGAGTTGGACCATGCAGGGGTACATGAGCACCTCCTCCATGATCCGTCCCTGCACCAGCATGTTGCGAAACTGTACGCGGCCATCGACTTTAAGACATCGACCCAACTGTTCGCTCGGGAAGTGACGCCGGAACTGGTGAGGGCCTTAAGCCCCTAGAACCTTAGCTGGAGTCCGACGCCTCTACCGGGCTCTCGGGAGTTAACTGCCGCGCGCAGGGGGGCTTGTTGACGCTGGCCCGGACGTTGTGCTGACAGGCATTTGAATAAAATCCGCGCCAGTCAGATTTCTTGGCAACCGCCGTGTCCGCGCAAGCCGGGTTATGCCGTTCAGCCAAGCAACCGTCGGGATGGCGCCTTCCGGGGACCGAGCGCCAGTGAGGGTAAATGAGTTTTGAGACGATTAGCCTGCTGCTAAACTGGATGGAGTTAGGGGCGCTGCTGGCGATCCTGTTTCGGCTATCCAGCACCTTTATACTTATCGCCAATACGCAGCGCGAGCTGAGACGCGCTATCCATCATCTAGGCGAGAGTCGCGCCATTGAGTTGGGTATTAACAACGCATCCCACGACCTTAGAATGGCGTCGGTTTCGCATTCCCCGGAGTCGCGCGCGGACACGATGGTTCCCGACGATCTGGCCGCCCTATCCCCGTGAAGCGAGCGGCCTTAGCGTTACGCCGTCGCCCGCGCTCGCTGTCGGCGGTGTTTCGCTCTCAGTTTGGCCTTGCGCTTATTGGCCCTGATCGTCTTGCTCGCTTTGGGGGTCTTCTTCATCGCTGGCTCCGATCGCCTTCAGCCCGTTGAGATCCGGCGTTGTCGAGCACCGCTCCGATCGGGCGCAAGAGCGCTTTGACGCTCGGAATTTCGGCGCCCTGCATCCAGAAATGCTTCGAGATCGATATCGGTCACTCGACCGCCTGCCGCGATGTTCGCGTCGCCGAGCGTAAGCTGCAAGCGACCGGCGGCAGCGAAGCGCGCTTTTACGATCGCGAGCATGAGCTCCTCGGAACCCCGTACTCGGCTAGACCGAGGCGGCGTTTTCTCCGCGCTCGACAGCGCGTCGTACGATCTCATCGGCTTCGTCGGCAAGCTCGACGGACCACAGCCGCAATTGCTCGATCAGCCCTGGTTCGATCGCGGTCATTAACAGATCCCGGCATCTTCTTGCCTGTTCCCGGAAGTAACGAGCATCTCGCATGCGTCTCTCTCCTAGCATTAGCAGCCATCTTGCTTTCCAAACACCGCCTTATTTTGCGGTCTCCACTGCGAATACGGTTCTCGCTTGAATAATAGTCCGGTTATGTGTTGTTTGAGCGCTTACCGCTCAACTCAACCCAAGCGCTTTCGAAGTCCAATCCCTCCCCGACTTCAGTCCGACCTGCGTCGTGCTCCGCGAGAATGATGCGCCAGCCCTCATTCCGGTGAACGATTACCGAAAAACTCTTCAGATAGCGCAGTGTCAGAATTAGCTCCTGTTCTTGCAGTCAGGTCGTCCATCCCGATTCCTCCACCGACCCAACCAATCGTTACGCCGGGCGCGTCCAAAAAGAGTCCGATCTTCGGGATCAGCCTTGACGGCATCCAATCGGGCACCCCACTGCCGGATCGGCCGCCCTCTCCGGACCAGGGCCGCACACCGCATCACCACCCATCGCGCGCCCGATCGGGGATCACCATCAGCTCGGCGCCGGGGGCTGACCCTCTGCGACTGGAATGCCATTCACCCCTGGTGTTCGGCGGCGCAGCGGCGGGCTAGGTCCTGAGGCCCCATGACGCAGGTCTCGGACACGAATAGGCGCGCTCAAACAAGACGCCAATCTAGGTCATTCCACCCCGAGGATGGCACGACGCTGTCTGGCACTAGGAGCAAATGACGAGGCGCTCCGGGCGAAAGCTGCGGAGGGTCCCGCGCCAGCTCGGGTGAGGAGGGTCGAGCCTGACAATAACGCGGCCAGTCATCGGTATCAGGCGAACGACCTCACCGCAACTTTGGGGCCTTCCACGAAGGCAAACACGGCTTCCGGTGGAGAGGATATCGAGCGCGTTCCCGTCCCTATTATTTGAAGTGGAGGATTGGGCGCGGCCTGGGCTGTCGAAACTCGCAACGGGAGCTGACCGCAGCCGTTCTGACTTCAGATTCACAATACCCCGCTATTGCCCAGTTTGTTGGCGACATGGCGTTCGACCTCCAACTAGGCTGGACGACAAAGCCTCGCGCAAGGCAGGGCGGTTGGTTCTTGGTCAACTGCCTCCAGCCCCGCAATTTTCCGCGCGGCCACAGGCGCTGCAAATCCCCACTTCCGAGTTACTCTGGACCGACGCGCTGGGACAGATCGAGCACGCCGCTGGTCATTTTCAGCCGTCCATAAATCGTCCAAGGTGGGCCGGTGACATCGACGGGGATGTGACGGGGCGGCCGCCCCAATGGCTAGAGTGGAGAGCATGACGATACCAGCGCCACGCCGATAACCATCCAACTTTAGTTAGCCTGGCAAGGTTCTGGAACTTTACAGTTTCCTCGCCTGGGCGAGCATTGCGAAACGCAGTCCCGCTGCGGCGCAACTGATACGCGGCAGTGCGATAGCGTCACCCAAGTCTTATCGAACATAGTTACTTGATCGTTATCGGATTAACCTCGAATATTGGCCGTTTAACTATCAATTTTGCAGCGTATTCCGTTCGCCTGTGTAAACTCGCTCAACAACAACTGGTCGTGCAGGTAGACGCGAGCTGGTCTTGCGTAATGCCGACCCGACACGGCCAATCCAACACTCCAGAAGATCAAATGACCTCCGATACCGGCATCATCCGTTTCGTTTCACTTGCAATGTTGATCACCGTCACCGGGCTCTTTTTCCTCAATTACCTCAGCACGTGAGCGCGGCAGTCCGATGCGCAGCCAATCAGGGTCCGCCCGGTTTGCACAGGCACGCGGGCTAAAACGGGTTACGCTCCTTGTGCCTATCGGCTGCACTCAGAGCCTTGTTCATCTCGCACGAGAACTCCGGACCCGTCAAAAAGCCGGGATGCCCACCGCAGCGCCGGGATGGCGAAGACTCAGCGCGAGTGCCGAGCTCCTCGTCGACCCCGCGAGCGGCGCCCGGTGCGCTGTGCGGGATACCGGAGCCCCTGGCGCAACGCGCTACCTTTGGACCGTGACGGTTTTCGGCGAGCATCAGGTGGCCGAGGGGCGCACCGGGCAGCTTACAGAGGCTCGGTCGCTCGCTGAAGCAGCGTTAAAAGAGTATATTCCAGCTCGTGGGCGAAGCTG
>Ga0306920_100003493_pt1 | contig 19934 bp, 19 predicted proteins | sample flu12Cox44000170_FD_204666 | JGI IMG/M metagenome (GOLD analysis project Ga0306920, IMG submission 204666) | Lab enrichment of tropical soil microbial communities from Luquillo Experimental Forest, Puerto Rico - flux4day.12C.oxic.44.000.170 (v2)... | ecosystem: Environmental > Terrestrial >... | reverse complement strand
AGTTCGCCTGCGGCATTGCCCCGGCCGCCAACGCCAAGACGCTGCGGAAGCAGCCCGACGGCAAGGTGCTCGTCACCGATGGGCCGTACACCGAGACCAAGGAGCACATGGGCGGATTCTGGATCCTAGAATGCGCAAACCTGGACGAGGCACTTGCATGGGCGAAGAAGGGCGCCATCGCCTGCGATATACCCGGCGAGGTGCGCGAGCTTCTTTTCTACCCGGCTCCCGAACAAGGACCCGGCGAAAGCAAGTAAACAGCCTGGCCATTGCGGCCTCGAAAACACGCGCCGTAGTGACGCGATGAAGGAGCCGGCCCGCAAGACTCTGCTGCTGGCTCCCACCAGAGAACAAAGAAAGAGGGAAAGAACAATGAAATACATCTGCTTCGGCTACTACGACAAAGCCAAATTCGACGGGCTACCTGAGAGCGAGCGAAACGCCATGTTCGACACATGCTTTGATTATGATGACCATCTTCGCGCCAACGGGCACTGGGGTGGTGGAGAAGCGCTCCAGCCTGCGGAAACCGCGTTGATCGTTTACTGGAAGAACGGCAAAGTGGCAACCACCGACGGTCCCTACGTGGAAACCAAGGAACAGCTCGGTGGCATTCTCGTCCTTGAGGCGCGGGACATGAACCATGCTGTACAACTTATCTCCCAGCATCCGGCGCTGACGTATGGCAACATTTTCGAGATTCGGCCAGCGGGGGACATGAACGAAATCATAAAGGCAAGTGAACAGCGACGGAAGCAGAACACTGCACGCTGAAGGCTGGCATTACCAACACAGTGCGTGCCCGTTCCTTCGGCGGAAAACTGGCGACAGATGGAAGGTTCCCCAGTTTTTTCCATGCGGCTATGCCGCAGACCAGGGCGGATTCCGGAAGCCCGTGCTTCGTATGAAAGACGCTCGCCCCAGCGGGACAGGACTGGGCCCGATATCGTTCCTCTTCGCGCCGCCTAACAATTCAGCAAGAACGTACCGATCACGTCTCCTTCATTCAAGACGAATTGTCCCACCTTTGTGATCATCGTTTCACTGTGGGGAAACAAAAGAGGGGACTGTGGACATTCCTAATGAGGGCTCCCCTGATTCCACGATTTTGGCGTACGGGAATGGGGCCGACCTGCACAATCACAGCGTTGGCGGGCTTGCGGAATGACACATCAGGGCGTGAGCAGCTTGCGAAATCTGAAGCTCAGCTTCTGCAGATCATTGATGCCATACCGCAGATGATTACGGTGTTGACGCCGGCGAATCGTGAAGCAATGCACTGCAGCGGGCTTCCACCAAACCAAATACACCGTCTTGAGATACCAAGAGAGCATGGCGGAACGAAACAGGTTTTGCGATGACTAGAGAAGGTCCCCTGCTGCAAGCTGCCGAATGATTTCCTGGTCCGCATCCAGAAAGTCGAGTTGTGGCAGGTTCTTCCGCCGCACCCAGCGGACATCCAGGAATATCCGGTTTTCCAACGCGCCCTCATAACTGTGGACCGCAAAGAAGTGCAGCTCCACGGAATTTCCGTTGCGATAGGTATGGCTGATGTTGGTGACAGGGGGGCCAATCTCGGCATCGATACCGAGCTCTTCTTCCAACTCACGTCGCAGCGCCTGCTGCGCAGTTTCGCCCGGCTCGATCTTGCCTCCGGGAAATTCCCACTTTAGCGGTAATGTTTGATGTTCGGTCCGCTGGCAGCAGAGAACTTCATCTCCCCTTACCAGCAGCGCGGCAACCACCTGTTTGGCCGGCCGGGAGGCTTGCGAAGCAAACTCGCTTGACACAGTGGATGACTCGGAAGCTTCGTTCAATCCGCCCTCTCCAGATAGCGTGCCACGAGTGCGGCGCAGTATTCCACCAGTCTGCGATCATCCGGCCCGAACGCAGCAGAGACGTGGCTATCGATGTCGAGTTCGCCGACCACTGAGCCGTTGACGAAGATCGGAGCGACAATCTCCGACTTTGTCTCGATGGAGCAAGCCAGGTATCGTGGGTCGGAGTTGACGTCGTCTACGACGACGGTGTGTCCTTCTGTGACGGCAGCGCCACATATCCCCTGATTGAGCGGAATGCGCTTGTGCGGTGTCTCGGCGCCGACGTATGGTCCCAGGACGAGCATCGGCTCTTCGCCCGGCAGGCCCTTCTCGATCATGTAGAAGCCGGCCCAATGGAAATGGCTCAGGCGCTCCTGCAAAAGGCCAACGATCATGCTCATCAGGTATTCGACAGAATCGGCGGCCTCGGCCAGAGTATCGATTTCCCGGGCGAGGTCCTGCTGTGCAATGGGCATGGAAATATTACATCACACCGCGGCAATGCGACGGATTCCGCGAGGCTGAGTAAAGACATCGGGATGAAGCGCCCAGGCGATGGCATGCAGGCCGTCGATCAGGTTGCTTGCTGGAGTGTTCAACAACTCGTCGCTGATACAGAACACCCGACGCTGGTACGCGGCGGGCAACTCATGCCATGCCCGCTGCTCGACGATCTTCTCCAGCGGCACGCGATCGCCCGCACCGCACCATGCTGCAATGATGACATCGGGCTGGGCAGCGGCGACGACTTCGGGCGAGGTTGTCTTACCCGGCTCGCCGAGGAACCTGCCACCTGCTGCTTCGACCAGTTCTGCAACCCAGGGCTGCGAGGCGATCAGGGGCTTGCCCCATTCTTCGCAGAAGACCAGGGGTTTGTTCACCACCGTGCAGGTGCGTTGACGCACACTGTCGATGGCCTGCGCCATCTTGGAGTCAATCGCGCGGCCTCGATCGCCTGCATCGAAAATTCCTGCAATGGTGACTATGTCCCGATAGATGTCCGTAAGAGTTCGTGGCGCAAGGCCGAGGAACCGCACACCGGCCTTAAGGGTCTCCGCGACCGCTTCGAGTTGATACGGAACAGAGGCAATCACCAGATCCGGTTTAGCGGCGATGATCTGCTCCGCTTGCGCCGACCACGAATCCGCAACGATCGTGCGCGAGCCATCGGCCACTTCAGGGCAGACATCAGCACAGTACTTCGTGCAGGCAACGACGTAATCCAGCAGCCCAAGGTCCCGCAGCGTGAGCGTTGCGCTGGGCTGAAGGGAGACGATTCGCTGGGGAGTGTAATCGCCGACGGCCAAGGCTCGATTATAAGCAGAAGCACCGGCGGGATTTCATCGCCGCAGCGCCTGAACATTGTCATCCCGAGGGGACGCGAGGAACCTGTTCTTCATGACACCGCGAACCGGCTCGCTCGGTTGGCCAGTCTCGTGGCCAAAACGAGAGCGGATGCATCGCGCCAGAAGAAGGCCGTCGCCATCACAAATCAGGGACCGTAACCGGATAGGAAAAGGCTCTGCCGCTCGCGGGCATTGATACATTGGTTAGGTCCATGTACTCGCCCCAAGTCCTCGATCATTTCCAACATCCCCGCAATGCCGGAGAACTCGCTTCGCCCGATTCATATGTTCGGGTAGAAAATCCAGTGTGCGGCGACATTCTTGAGCTCTACGCTTACGTCCGCGAGGGACGCATCGCCGAGATTCGTTTCAAAGCCAAGGGTTGCGTGCCTGCAATGGCATGCGCCTCGCTCATCACCGAAATGAGCGAAGGGAAATCACTGATTGCGGCTGCGGCCATCAGCAGGAAAGAGCTGGCCGAGCGAATCGGCGGTCTGCCGACGGTTTCGGGCCATGCAGCGCAGTTGGCAGTAGATGCCCTTCGCGTTCTGCTGAAACAGCTCTCAACCATCTAGACCGTCTCCAATTCTTCTTCCAGCAACTGTTTGTTATACAGGTCAGTGTAGTAGCCGTTCAGCTCGATCAACTCATCATGGGTGCCATACTCCACGACTTCGCCGTGATGCAGTACGGCAATGCGATCAGCATTGCGCACGGTCGACACACGATGAGAGATGAAGATGGTCGTCCGGCCCTGCATGATCTCACGCAGGTGATTCAGGATGCGGTCCTCGGTGTGTGTATCAACGCTGGCCAGCGCATCATCGAGGACGAGGATGCGTGGATTGCGGATGATCGCGCGAGCAATGGCAGTACGCTGCTTCTGGCCGCCGGAAAGGGTGATGCCTCGCTCGCCGACGACGGTGCGATATCCCTCTGGGAAGCTTTCGATATCTTCCGCGATGCTGGCCGCCTCCGCTGCTCGACGGATTTCTTCGTCAGTCGCGTTCTGCACACCGAAGGCGATGTTGTCACGAACACTGTCGCTAAACAGAAACGTCTCCTGTGGTACGAAGCCAATGTTCTCGCGTAGGACCTGAAGCGGGAATTCGCGAATGGGACGGCCGTCCATTAGTACGGAGCCCTCCGTCGCATCGTAAATGCGAGGTATCAGCGAGACGAGCGTCGACTTGCCTGAGCCGGTCGGCCCCACAATGGCCAAGCTCGTTCCGGCCGGAATGCGCAGGTTCACATTCTTCAACACAAGCTCGTCACCGTGTGACCTGCCATTGCTCGACTCCTTTGCCCGCAACGTGTTCCCGTAACGAAAGCTCAGATCGCGGAACTCGATATCGCCGAAAATCTCGCGCGGTGCGCCTTTCGCAGACACTGCGGCGTCGGTGATCTCTGGCTTTTCCGACAGGATGCTCTGAATACGGCCCATCGAAGCTGTTCCCCGCTGAAAGATGTTGATTACCCAGCCCAGCGCGATAATCGGCCACGTCAGCTGCACCATGTAGGTGTTGAACGCAACGAAGCTGCCGACGGTGATGCGATGCTGGATGACCTCGCGCCCGCCGACGAAGAGCACGATGATGACGGCCAGCCCGAGCATGGTCTCCAGCGTTGGCCACAGCATGCCCATAAGCCGCACCAGTTTCAGGCTGCGGGCGATGTACTCTTCATTGGCGCGCTCGAAATTCTCGATCTCCCACTCTTCCTGCACGTACGCGCGAATGAGGCGGGCACCGGAGAAGTTTTCCTGCGCTCGCGCCGAGATGTCGGAGAACATTGCCTGGATGCGCTCGAAACGTTCGTGAATCTGGCGCCCGAAGTACTGCACCACGATGCTGATAACCGGCAGCGGTAGAAATGCCCACAGCGTCAGCCTGGGGCTGATGCTCAGCATGAAAGCCAGCGCACCCGCGGTGAAGACGACGGTGTTGGCGGTGTACATGATGCCCGGCCCAACCAGCATGCGAACGGCGTTCAGGTCGTTGGTGGCGCGCGCCATGATGTCGCCCGTTCGCGTGCGCTGGTAGAAGCTGTACGAGAGCCGCTCCAGGTGCGCGAACAGATCGTTGCGCAGATCAAATTCGATCTCGCGGGAGACGCCGATCAGGATCCAGCGGGTGAGGAATTGAAAAATTGCCTTGGCGCCCGCGACCGCCAGCAGCGCGCCCGAGTACCACAGCAGCTTGTGCGTGGTGACCCCTTTATTCAGGTCGTCGATGGCCTGCCGGATGACTTGAGGAAAGAGAATCCAGATACCGTTGTTACACAGGACGCACACAGCGCCGATCCAGAAGGTTTTCTGGTACTTGCGGATATAAGGAAACAGCGGGCGTAAGTTTGAGAACACAGTATTCGGTTTCGCTTGGGCTTAACCTGATTTTAGATGAGCGGCGTAGCTCATCGATGCGCGCCAGAATATCGAAAGTCACAGTGACTCATTACTTCGGCGTGTTACCAGAGTCGTAGGTGGCCGGTTTCGCATCAAGACAATTGCGGCGAGATTTTCTCACGGCAGGCAGTGGTTTCCACAGCTTATCCTCGCACATTGGGATTTCGTACCATTTTGGAGGATTACAAGCCGCTGTCGTGATTGGTACACTGCTTGCCGATTTACATAAAAGAATGAGTATCGAAGGCCCGAAGCTTCGGCTGGTGCTGCTCTGGCACATGCATCAGCCGTTCTATAAAGACATGGTCAGCGGCGAGTACCGGCTTCCCTGGGTTCGCCTGCATGCGCTCAAAGACTACTACGGCATGGTGAAGCTCCTGGAAGAGTTTCCCAACGTCCATCAGAACTTCAATCTCGTTCCTTCTCTTGTTGCTCAGATCCAGGACTACGTTTCCGGCCAGGCGCACGATCCGTTCCTGGAGGTGGTCTCGAAACCTGCTGCCGATCTCACTCTCTCCGACCGGCAGTTCGCTTTGCAGTATCTTTTCCAGGCCAATCCTGTAAACCTCATGGGACGCTATCCTCGTTACCGCGAATTGTGGGAGCGCTATCGCGCCACGGCCGACCGTCCCGAGGGCCCCGAGTCGTATTTCGTCACCCGCGACTACGCCGACTTGCAGGTGCTGTCGCAACTGGCCTGGTTCGACGAATATTTTCTGGCTGATCCTGATATCGCCGAACTGATCAACAAAGGCGAAGACTTCGATCTCGATGACCAGCAGCTGGTTCTGCGCAGGCAGAGGGAAATCCTGGCCAAAGTGCTGCCCGCTTATTCGGAGGCTGCAGCGCGCGGCTCGGTCGAACTCTCGGCGACGCCTTACTACCACCCCATTCTGCCGTTGCTCTGCGATACAAACGCGGGCGGGGAATCTACACCTGGGCTGAGTCTGCCGACGCGTCCCTTCCGTCATCCGGAAGATGCCGCCCGGCAAATCGAACTTGCCCTGGCCGCTCACGAGAAGACATTTGGTGTACGCCCGCAGGGCATTTGGCCTTCCGAGGGAAGCGTGTCCGAAGAGGTCATTGCGCTCGCCGCCAGACAGGGAATTCAGTGGATGGCCACCGACGAAGGTGTTCTGGGCCGCTCGCTCAACTACCACTTCGGCCGTGATGCCGGCGGGCAGTTGCCTGGTGACGGCGGCCACAAGCTGTACAACATCTATCGCTATGAAAAAGATGATACCCGAATGCACCTGGTCTTCCGTGACCATCGCATCTCCGATAATGTCGGCTTTGTGTATTCGGGGATGCCAGCGCAGGACGCCGCCGACCACCTCATCAACAGTATTAAGAATTCGGCGCAACCGGTTTTGAATTCAGGGCTTGATGCGGTCGTGTCCATCATTCTTGACGGTGAAAATGCATGGGAATATTACCCGCAATCGGGACGGGAATTCCTGCGCCGCTTCTACGACGGGCTGCAACGTGATCCCCGGATCGAGGCGGTGACGATCAGCGAAGCCATCACCCGGCATAGTGCTGATCATTTCGGCCGCCTGGAACGGCTGGTGCCTGGCTCTTGGATTAACGCCAACTTCAACGTGTGGATCGGCGCTCCCGAGGACAATCAATCGTGGGACCTGCTCAGCGATGCGCGCGAATACTACGATCACCATGCCCATCGCGTCTCAGAGGCGCAGCGCAAGCTGGCATGGGAAGAGCTTCTGATCGCCGAAGGCAGCGACTGGAACTGGTGGTATGGGCCGGAGCACCACTCGGCCAACGACCGCGATTTCGACGAACTCTATCGGCGGCATCTCTCGAATGTTTACTACGCTCTGGAGGGCACGCCACCGGAGGAGCTGAGTACTCCCATCGCGCATGGAGTCGTTCGCCCCAGCTATGCGCCGCAAACGGCGTATGTCCACGTCCATGTCGATGGCACTATCGCTCGCTACTTCGAATGGATGGGCGCTGCCAGCTACACTTCTGACCAGCGCTCCAGCGCCATGCACGGCAAGCAGTTCCTCCTGGATGCGGTGTACGCCGGGGTCGATGCCAGTTCCGTTTACGGAAGGCTGGACTTCGCGGGCGGCGCTCCGCAGGGCGGCTACCGCATCGTGGTGAACTTGGAGACGAGTGAGACTCCCAAGACGGGCAAAGCTGCGCCGACTTCGTACCGGCTCCAGGTTGACGCGACCGGTTCGCGGATACAGAACTGGTTGTTGACCAACGGAAGCGAGCGCAGGAAGCTGGCCCAGTTTGCCACAGGGAATGGCGATCTCAGCACAAATGGTGTGGAAGTGGCGCTCAGCGAAGTCTTCGAGATGCGTGTCCCGTTTGACCTGATCGGAGCCGAGCACGGGAGCCGCTTGCGCCTGCGCTTCGCCTTATGGCGCGATGACCTTCCTGCCGATTCACTGCCATTAGAGGGCTGGATCGATCTCTACGCCCTGACCGAAGAGGAACTGGAGAGCAACCTGTACACCTACTCATCGGGGTAGAGCCAGGCGTCTCAAGTTGAATTAGCTCTTGGCCTCGGGTGTGTGACGCAGGTCATGTCCCAGCGAGTAGTTGAGGAACGTTCGAATGGCGGCAATCGCGGCCAACTGACCGATCTCATTCCACGTGGGACTGATCGCGGTGCGGAGTATGTCCGCCGCCAGCAGGAACTCCAGCGCGAGAACCAGCCATCCCGCAAAAGATCGGAACACGACGAGCGGCGAGATGGGACCTTTGCCTCGGGTGAACTGTAGAACGCCGGATACAGTCGCTTGTACCGCGCCTATGACGATCACCACGACTGCGATGAACTCGCAGCAGTCCGCGATAATGGCCGAGACACTCTTGACGAATCCCACCATCCTCTGATCCCAAAGCTAATGTGGAATAACCCATCATACGCCAGAGCGCCAAGTCTGCGGCCGGTACACTGGCCATCCCTTCTGCCTGGCCACTTTTTCCAGGTCCGGATTCGGGTTCACGCAGAACGGATATTTTGCCAGCTCCAGCATGGCGAGATCGTGGACGGAATTTCCGAATACCGCGTCAACAGGCCTGCCAATGACTTCGCGAATGGCAACCGCCTTCAGTTCATCCGTAGGAACACGCAGAATGCGGTCGCTGGCGCGGCCATCTTTAACCTCAACGCAAGCGGCGAGAACATGGTCGCGCTCGATGCCGAAACCTTCGGCGCCGATCTCGACGACCCAGTTGTTGGTTGACGAAACCGCCCACAATTCACAGCCCTGCTGCTTCAGTTTATGGGTGAGCTCCACCATCTCGGGAAAAATGCATTCGCTCACTATCTGATCGAAGAACTCCTTTGCCACACGATAGAGTACGTCACACGAGATGCCATCATTCATGGTGACCATATCGGCGCACATTGGCTCTTCGCCGACTTCTCCCGCTTCGTAGAGCGCGTAGCGTGCGCCCATAGCATCGGCGACTTCGGGAGTTACAAGGCCGCGCTCCATCTCCCAATAGAAGAAATCCCTGCCGGCATCGCCGTTCCATAGGGTTCCGTCGCAATCAAACACTGCGATGCTGGGCTTCAGCGCCAGCACGGAATCGATGAATTGTTGCGTGTGAGACGAAAGCGCTCGCTCATTCAAAAAGCAGTCTCCGTGGTGATGAGGTTGGCTGAGCGCAGCCGTTCGTAATCCTCAGGTGTGTCAATGTTGAGCGCGACACGGGGATCATCGATGGGCAGATAACGGATATGCTCCGGATGCTGGTGCTCCACATCCCGAGCTGTCGCGTCGCTCGGCGCGCGCAGGAAGGCTTCGATCATCTCGCGCCCGAGCACGATAGGATGCCCATGAATGACGCGCTCACCGCTGGAGTACTCCGGCACAACCGCCCAGGTCTCCACGCCAGAGGCGAGAAAGGCGTGCTTCAACTGGCGAATAGTTCCGGGAACAACAGGCGGGCGATCGACCGGCACGATCATGGCGGCATCGCGGCCTCGGCTCAGAACATCTTGCACGCCGGCTTGGATAGAGCTGAATTGCCCGCGCTCAGGAGCCTGGTTGTGGACGAGGAAAGCGCCATGCCCATACACAACCGCCTCAAGCTGTGGTGCGTTGTGCCCCACCACCACGATGATCAGCTCTGTCTCAAATTGCAGCATGTCAATCCAGGAGCCAAGAAACGTGTTCACTGCCGGGGTGCCCTCCGCCACAGGAGGCCAGGGCAGCAGCGCCTTATCGCGTCCCATTCGAGTAGAGAAGCCCGCCGCCAGGACCACGCCACAGATGTTTTCTGCCCTCGCCATTCCTCGAAGATACCAAACGCAAACCTGCGCTGCTACTACAAGCCCCTTTCTTCCGCGGTATAGGGTAGGGCCATTCCCTTCTAAAGTCGCAGAGGCTTGTATCAGGACACGATCTTTAGTGGGGCCGAGTGGGTAATTGAGACGTGAGGGCTTCAAGTGTGTGCGTGAGAATTCCGGTTTGCGACCGCCGGTGGAGCGAAACAACGCTCTGAGCCCCCCGTTTCCGGAAACGCAAGGCTTTTTTTGAAATGGAAGCGAGATTCCGGAGTCTTGGAAGGCGTACGGCTTAGCAGATCCGGGGCAATTGCTCGCCGAACATGACGTCGAGAATGCGAGTACCGCCCACGGCGGTCTTCATTCGCACCATGCCGGGACGGTCCGCGACCACCTCACCGATCATGGATGCATGTTTGCCGAGCCGATGCTCGCGCATCCGGCTCAACACCGCATCGGCCACACTGGGATTCACCACTGCAATCAGCTTCCCTTCATTGGCAACATAAAGCGGATCGAGTCCCAGAAGTTCGCAGGCACCCTGCACGGTTTCGCGCACCTGGATAGCTGTTTCGTCGAGCACCATTCCCACGCTCGAGCGCGCAGCGATTTCGTTGAGCGTCGTGGCGACGCCACCGCGAGTAGGATCACGGAGTACATGAACCGGACAATCATCGGAGTGCTTCGTAACGTCGAGCATGGCATTCACCAGTTCATTGAGCGGGGCGCAGTCGCTTTCGATCGCACCGTCGAACTCCAGGTTCTCGCGTTGCGACATAATCGCCATGCCATGGTCTCCGACATATCCGCTGAGCAGGATCTTGTCGCCCGGCCGGGCGCGGTTGGCGGAAATCTCCACGTTGCCGTCAATGACGCCCACTCCTGTGGTTGTGATGAAGACCTTGTCTCCCTTTCCCCGGTTCACCACCTTGGTGTCGCCGGTCACCAGCGCCACTCCGGCCTGCTGCGCTGCATCGCGCATCGATTCCACCACGCGTTGCAGCTCGTCCGAGAGCAAGCCCTCTTCCAGAATGAAAGCAGCCGCCAGGTAAAGCGGACGCGCGCCGCTCATGGCTAGATCGTTGACCGTGCCATTCACCGCAAGCCGGCCGATGTCGCCGCCGGGAAAGAAGATCGGTGTGACCACGAAGGAATCGGTCGTAAACGCCAGGCGAGCGCCGTTGATCTCCACCACTGCCTGATCGTCCAGCTTGTTCAGCACCGGATTCGCAAAAGCTGGCAGGAAAACCTTCTCGATCAGGTCGGCGGTTAGCCTTCCGCCACTGCCATGGCCCAGCACGATCTGCTTGTGCTCGAAAATCGGCAGGGCACACGAACCGAAGATGAGCGAAGCCTCATCGCCGGTGGAACCTTGGGAATCGTCCTTTTGTTCCGTTGGTCGTCCAGTGGCCGATTGGGTCATGCAGCTCCTGCGCTGGAAATGCTGGTCAGCTTAAGTTCGTCAGGTTCCGGTTTCAAGTGACGTCCGTATGTGTAGTATGCCGCGCAAGCCCCTTCGGCGGAGACCATGGTTGCTCCCAGCGGATGCTGCGGATCACACTGCTTGCCGAAGGCGGGACAGTCGTGCGGCTTCTTGTTGCCCTTCAGAATTTCCCCGCTGATGCAAATCTCGGACTCGCGCGTATCGATCTGGGCGACTTCAAAGCGGAGTTCGCCATCGTGCTCAGCAAATTCCGGCCGGAGATGATACCCGCTCGCCGGAATCATCCCAACGCCACGCCATTTTCGGTCGCCAATTTGAAACACGCTGAACACCAGCTCCTGTGCGGACTTATTGCCTCCGCGATCCAGCACGCGCGAGTATTGGTTTTCCACTTCTGCCCGCCCGGATTCCAATTGCTGCACAGCTATCAATATTCCCTGCAGAAGGTCGAGAGGCTCGAACCCGGTAATCACGATGGGCACGTGAAATTGTCTGCTGAGCGGCTCGTATTCGCTGTAACCCATCACAGCGCACACATGCCCGGGGCCAAGAAACGCCTGTACCCGATTTTGCGGAGACCCCAGGATGGCTGCAATCGCAGGCGGTACGAGCACATGCGACACCAGGACCGAGACATTCTTCGCGCCTTGCTGCTTCGCGCTGTAAACCAGCATGGCGTTGGCCGGCGCGGTGGTCTCAAAACCAATGGCGAAGAAAACCACCTGCTTGTCGGGATTGGCGCGCGCGATCTTCAGGCAATCCAGCGGAGAATAGACGATGCGCACATCGCCGCCCTGCGACTTGATGGTGAACAGATCCCCATCCGATCCAGGGACCCGGAGCATATCGCCGAAAGAGCAGAAGATCACGTCTGGCCGACGCGCAATCGCGTGCGCTTTATCGATCATCTCCAGCGGCGTAACGCACACTGGACAACCCGGCCCGTGCACTAACTCGATGCCTTCTGGCAGCAGGTAGTCAATGCCATGTTTAACGATGGAGTGGGTCTGCCCGCCACAGACTTCCATGATTACCCACGGTTTGGTTTGAATTCTGCGAATCTCCTGAGCCACGTTCGCGGCGAGCTTGCCATCGCGATATTCATCAACATACTTCATGGCTTCTCTCTCCGGCTGGGGATTCCATCTACCTCAGGCGCATTCAGCTCGGTTAGCTGGTCCATTTCTTCCAGCAGCTCGTAAGTGCGCCGGGCTTCCTCCTCATCGACCTTGCTGATGGCGAAGCCCACATGGACTAATACGTATTCGCCAACCCGAACGTCGGGGACGTACTCCAGGCAGACTTCGCGGGTGATGCCCCCGAACTGCACCTTGCCCATGCGCATGCCGCCTTGCTCGAAGGTCTCGATGACTTTGCCTGGAATTGCCAGACACATTTCAGCCCCCTCCCCGATGGCGAGAGGCCGGGAGTCGCTTGCTTATCTAGGGCGACTCCGGGGACCCTCAAGGTTGCCAACTTTATCACTTTTGGGGAGCTTATGCCGTGACGTGAGTACCTGATGTAGCCTGGAACGTTTAGCTAGCCCTTTTTCCTGATCAGTTCCACATCCACCTGGATTTTCACCTTATCGCCAACGACCGCTTCTCCGCTTTGCAGCAGATTGTTGTACGTCATTCCCCAATCTTTACGATTGATGACGGTGTTGGCCGAGAAACCCTGGCGCAGGTTGCCGTAGGGATCGGTAACAATAGCGCTGGGTGTCTCCATCGTTAATGCGACTTCCCTGCTTACGCCGTGCATGGTCAGATCACCGATCAGCTTGTAGTCGTCTCCCTGCTTCTCCACTCGCTTGGACTTGAACTCCATGGTGGGATATTTGGCCACATCAAAGAAGTGGTCGCTGCGAAGGTCCTTGTCGCGCGCCTCGACGCGCGTGTCAACCGAAGTGACATCGATCGCGGCATCTATAGCGGACTTCGTCAAGTCCTTCTCGTCCATCTGTGCTGTGCCACTTACTTTATTGAACGTGCCGGTCACATTCGACACGCCCATGTGGCGCACAGTGAATTGCGCGGTGGAGTGGTTCGGATCGATCTTCCACTCGCGGGTCTGCGCGAGGGCAGGAAAGGCGTAGGTTATGGCGAGAGCGAGAAGCAGGATTGCGGGGCGCCGGACACAGCGCGAGCTACCATGACCCACTGCGCCTGCATTGCAGTAACAACCATGCACGCGATCATCCCTGCCTGGGAACAACAAGCGTGAAATACCCATGCGAACCTCCTGTTGGCCTGAGTTTGTGCGAAACTGTAACCGAGCAGAGCTGCATTTGGCGAATCAAAATTTCGCGACGGGCGCGGTATCGGATGGACGGGTATCCGCGCAGGCAGCTACGTCGAAAGTGCTACGGTAGCACTATTTTATTGATTCAGCGTATGGTGGTACTCTGATCCAAAGGTGCGAGCCTAATTGGGCGAAAGCTGTGCGGTTTCAGCTTAGGACAGGCACGCACGCATATCGATTTCCGTGATCATGAGCACCACCGGCGGCTTACGCTGATGAAGACGATTAAGTGATCATTTCCCGGGTATTGAGGCAGGGTTGAGTGTGTTGGCTGGATTCGGTGTGCGATAGCAGGGATTCGCCTTCATAATTGGAGAGAAGCAGTCTTAAATGTCATCTAATGGTTTTCACAGCAGCGCCAATCGTTTCGGCAACATGCGGTCGCTGTTCAGCATGTTCTCCAGCGACCTGGCCATCGATCTGGGAACTGCGAACACGCTGGTCTACGCGCGCAGCAAGGGCATCGTCGTTAACGAGCCTTCCATCGTCGCGATCAACAAAAACACAGGCGAAGTCGAGGCGGTTGGCAAAGAGGCGAAAGAAATGCTGGGCCGAACGCCGGGCAACATTGTCGCCATCAAGCCGATGAAGGACGGCGTCATCGCTGACTTCAAAGTCACCGAGAAGATGCTGAACTACTTCATCCAGAAGGCGCACAACCGCAAGATGCTGGTGCATCCGCGCATCGTGATCGGAGTGCCTTCGGAGATCACGCAGGTAGAAAAGCGCGCCGTTATGGACTCGGCATATCGCGCCAAGGCCAGCGAAGTGCATCTGGTCGAGCAGGCCATGGTGGCTGCGATCGGCGCGGGGCTTCCCATCACCGAGCCGAGCGGCAACATGGTCGTGGATATCGGCGGTGGCACTACCGATATCGCCGTGATCTCGTTGAGCGGAATCGTCTATTCGCGCTCGGTACGCATGGCCGGCAACCAGATGGACGAGTCGATCATGAATTACATGAAGCGCAAGTACAACCTGCTGATCGGCGAGCGCACGGCCGAGCAGATCAAGGTTGAGATCGGCTCTGCATATCCGCTGGAGAAGCCGCTCACGATGGAAATCAAAGGCCGCAACCTGATCGAAGGTGTGCCGAAAACGATTACCATTGATGACAGCGAAATTCGCGAAGCGGTCAGCGAGTGCGTTTCCACGATCATGAACGCAATTCGTGTGGCGCTCGAGCGCACGCCTCCAGAGCTGTCGGCTGACATCAGCGACCGTGGCATCGTGCTAACGGGTGGCGGCGCGCTGCTGAAGAACCTCGACAAGCGCATCCGGGAGGAAACCGGGTTGCCGGTGGCAATCGCCGATGATCCGTTGTGCAGCGTGGTGCTGGGCACCGGAAAAATGTTGAGCGACTTCAAGCTATTGCGGAAGATATCGATTGATTAACGGCTCCCGCCCTGGCGCCAGGTGAGAGCGCTGGACGTGGCACCCGGTTGTTATGGAAACCATTCTTGGCCGCTTTCGCAACCTGATCGTGCTGGCGGCCATTTTGTTCGCCCAAATCGTCGGCCTGGCCGTCCAGGTGAAGCGGCCGGCCCAGCAAGGCGACACTCGGCTCATCCGGGTTTGGGCCGTCGGAGCCATCACGCCGTTCGAGAAGGGCGTCGTCAACACCCAGAAGTTCTTCTACAACACCTGGCACAACTATATTTATCTCCGCGGCGTGCGCCGCGAGAACCGTGAGCTCCGCGCAGAACTTGACCGCATGAAGCTGGAACAGGTGCGGCTCAAGGAAGATGCCGAAATGGCCCGGCGCATCCAGAGCCTGCTCGCCTTCAAGGAACAGCACATTGACTCCACCGTCGCGGCACAGGTCATCGGCACCAGCGGCAGCGATCAGTCACGCGTACTCTACATCGATAAGGGCTCCAAACAGGGCATCAAGAACGATATGGCAGTCATTACGCCCAACGGAGTCGTCGGCAAAGTTGTACAGGTGTTTCCCGAGTCGGCGCAGGTGTTGCCCATTAACGATCAGTTGAGTGGTGTTGGTGTGACCCTGACGAACACGCGCCTGCAAGGAATCCTACGCGGAGGTCCAAACGGCACAACCACCGTGCAGTATGTCATGGCGGACGAGCGCGTGGTTCCTGGCGAAGAGGTCATCACCAGTGGCGGTGACAGGATTTTTCCCAAGGGGTTGCCGGTCGGAAAAGTCGTGGACGTAAAGCCCGGGAGGGACCTGTTCCTCAGCATCCGGGTCTCGCCTTCGTCACAACTGGACCGGCTGGAGGAGGTGCTGGTCGTGACCAAGGTGATGGAGAAGCCGCCCGATGTTCACGACCTCGGCCCTATCCGTGTCTCCGACATTCTGGCGCAACGGCTGCCGACACTGCCTGACAAACCGCAAGTGGATGCAGCCGGAAAGCCCATAACCGCGCAAGGTACAAGCGGGCCTCAGGGTACTCCAGCCGCGGGAGCCAGTGCGAGCAGCGCAGGGACGGCTGCCTCCGGCACCCGCCCAGGTGCTCCCGGTGCGGCTTCCAACAGGGGCGCCCCTGGCGTCGGGACGACCACGCGGCCAGCCACGGCAACGAACGGCCTTGACGCTGCGGGGGCAGCTGCCATAGGAACTCGAACGACGACAGGCGCAACCAAGCCCGCGACCGCGAGTTCCACTTCAACGGGAACGGCTGGTGCTGCTGCTGCGGTGAAGAAGCCCGGGACGACCACGCCGACCGACACAGAGACTCAGGCACCCTTAAACGGAGCATCCGCAAGTCCTGAGGCCTCACCCTCTCGGGCCTCCGATACTGCGGAACCGAAAGCAGCCAAGCCAACGGAGGAGAACGCGCCGCCTCGAAACTCAGCTCCTTCCAAACCCCCGCCTGATAACCCGCAACGATGACGACGCGCGCCATGCAATTTCGCGGCAGTCTTACGTCACGCGAGCAGGTCGCAGTCTATGAGTTCGCCTGGCCAGTCGTAATTCTCGTCCCATTGGCGGCGGTCGCAATCCAGGCATTTTTACCGGTTCGGGTGCGATTTCTGCCCATCCTCGACTTGCCGATGATGGTCGTTATCTTCTTTGCGGTGGCTCGGCGAAACCCGATCAGCGGATGCATTACAGGGGCGATCATCGGCTTGTTGCAAGATACGCTCGCCGGACCCGCTCACCCGATCGGGATGTATGGCATTGCCGATACCATCATCGGGTTTGCGGCTTCATCGCTCGGCGTGAAGATTGACGTGGAGAACCCGGGAACGCGCTTTCTGATTACTTACATATTCTTCGTGGCCCACCAAGGTATCTATTTCGGCGTGGCCCATGGCCTCCTGCGGCAAAGCATCCAGTGGAGTTGGAGCCAGGTGGCGCTGTCAGCGCTGGCGAATGCCGTCGTTGGCATCGTCGTCTATGGATTTCTCGACCGCTTCAAGCGGCGGTAATATCTCACCCCGACGATAGGCATCCCGTTAATTACTTGCGGCTTAGAGGCCTTTTTTCATCTGCGGCAACCCATTCGTTCGGACTACAATAGCCTCAGAGCTCCTGATGTGCACCCTCCGGGCCCAGCCATGCTCAATCGGAACCTGCGAGCGATGCATCCCAGGGTAGCTGTCGGGCTTCGTCAACTCAACCGAGGCACAAACATTCAGGCCAGAGCGAGCTGAAGTTACGGATGTTAGGTCGCAAGGACAAAGTATCGGAAGCCCGCCTCACGGCAGTGCAGTACGTGCTGCTGGGAGTCTTTCTTGTTCTCGCGTTCGGGCTTTGGCGGCTCCAGGTTGCGCGCAGCGACTATTACAACTCACTGGCTGAGCAGAACCGCATCAAGCAGGTTCCCATCCTCGCGCCGCGCGGCAAAATTATCGATCGCGAAGGCCGTATCATCGTTGATAACTACCCCTCGTTCTCCGTGTTATTGTTACGCGATCAGAAGCGCAACCTCGATGCTGATGTTGAGCTGATCGCTTCCGGTCTGCATATCGCACCGGATGATCTCCGCGCCCGGTTGAAACGCATGGCCGCAGTGCCGGGATATCAGCCGCTGTTTCTCAAAGACGACATCACTCCGGACGAGTTGGCGTTCATCGAGTCGCACCGCGCCGAGCTCCCCGAGCTGGACATCATCAACGTGCATCGCCGTTTGTATCCGCGCAATGGCTTCATGGCGCACGTGATCGGATATGTAGGACAAGTCAGTGAGGAGATGCTGCAACAGCCTGCCTGGGAGCTCTACAACCCCGGTGACGTTGTGGGCCTCTCGGGGCTCGAGGCCTATTACAACGACCTCCTGATGGGCAAAAACGGCTCGCGGCAGGTGATCGTCAACAGCCGCGGCAAGGAAGTCGGCACGCTGAGTGATGTCCAGGCAGTTCCCGGCAAGCAGCTTCGTACCACCATTGATCTCGACCTGCAGATTGCCGCTGAAGAGGCGCTCAACGGCCGGCCAGGCGCAATCGTTGCCATGGACCCGCGCAACGGCGAGATCCTCGCGATGGTCAGCCGCCCGGCGTTTGATCCCAATGCGTTCGCGGTGAAGGTGACGCGCGACGAGTGGAACCGCCTGGTGACCGATCCCGGCAAGCCGCTGCTGAACAAAGCCATCCAGGCGCAGCTCGCGCCGGGCTCGGTGTTCAAGATCATCATGGCGACCGCAGGCTTGCAGGAAGGCATCGCGCAGGACTTGGTCGTCAGTTGCGGCGGCGGCAAGAGTTTCTACGGACGCTTCTTCAAGTGCTGGGTTGCGGCGAACCATACCACGCACGGCAGCGTTGGTATCAGCAAGGCGATCTTCCAGTCGTGCGATTCGTACTTCTACACGCTGGCCGAAAAGCTGGGCATCAGCCGCATCGCGAAGTGGGCCACTTTGCTTGGCCTGGGACAAAAGACCGGCGTCGATCTTCCGCAGGAGGTCTCGGGCGTAATGCCTTCGGAGCAGTGGAAGGTCAGGAACTTCAAGCAGAAGTGGTATGCGGGCGAAACCATCTCTGTCGGCATCGGACAGGGCGCGGTTGCAACTACGCCGATCCAGCTCGCGCGTGCCCTTGGCGCAATTACCAGCGACGGTGTCCTGGTACGGCCGCATCTTGCCTTTCCCGACCAGTTCCCTTCCGGATTCAAGCAAGTGGCGAACTACGCCGACAAGACGCAGCTTCCGATGGAAGAGAAGAACTGGGTGACCATCACCGACGCTATGGCGCTGGTGGTCTCGCCAGGCGGTACGGCGGCCAGCGCGCACCTTAACGGCATCGATTTCGCCGGCAAGACGGGCAGCGCGCAGACCGTGTCGAACGAACTGAAGAAGAAAATGTCGGCCAGCGATAAGAGCAAGTTCAAGGACAACGGCTGGTTCGTCGGGGTCACGCCGCGCCGCAATCCAGAGTTAGTTGTCGCGGTGCTGCTCGAGGAAGGCGAGCATGGATTCTTCGCTGCCCGCGCTGCGTCGCAGGTCATTAAAGCGTATGTGGAGAAGCAGCGCACACGACAAACGCTTGTGGCACAGGCGAACGGAGGCGGCAGCAAGAAGGCCGAAGTAGCCGGCGTCTGGCATGACGGAAACAGCCAGAGCAACCCAACGCAGCCCAACAACAACTTGCAGGGCGCACACTTCAGCGTTGACGCAAGCGGCAAGGTCAAGCCGGTCTCCGAAGCTCCGGGCGTAGCCGCTGCAAGGAGCACGGCAGACAGAAATCTACAGGCGACCGAATCGCATACCGAGATGGCCGAGCCAGAAGCCGAACCAGCGACTCCACCGGAGCAACCGGCGCTGCGCAACGAAGGTGAGCGTCCCACCGTGGCGGATCCCAAGAAGCCGGCTGTGAAGCCCGGACCTCCTCCCGCCAAGAGTCCCGCTGAACCCGGTACAAAGCCGGCGGTTTCGCCTGCGGCTCTGGTAATTCCAGAGAGGCACCCGTGAGCCGATACGTCTCCTTCCGCGACTTCGACTGGGTATTGCTGATACTGGTGCTGATCATCTGCGCGCTCGGGGTGGTCGAAATTTACAGTGCGACAATCGGCACCAAGTTCGTCGGCGTACATATCAAGCAGATTTACTGGGTTCTTGCCGGCGTTGCCCTGATGTTCGTGATGAGTCTGTTTAACTACCAGGCGCTGCTGGCTCGAGTTCCCCTCTTCTACATCATCTCGATTGCGTCGCTAGTCGCCGTCGAGGTGTTCGGTAAGAAGTACCTGGGTGCCCGACGCTGGGTACAGGTTGGCTCCTTCCATTTTCAGCCATCGGAGTGGGTCAAGCTGGTGCTCATCCTGGCAATGGCGAAATATTTCTCCGATAACGTTAAGGGGGAAGCGGACGGACAGGACCTGGTGAAGGCCGCCGCGTTGGTGGGCATTCCGATGCTGATGGTGTTGGCCCAGCCCGACCTCGGCACGGCG
>Ga0306920_100003492_pt1 | contig 19936 bp, 14 predicted proteins | sample flu12Cox44000170_FD_204666 | JGI IMG/M metagenome (GOLD analysis project Ga0306920, IMG submission 204666) | Lab enrichment of tropical soil microbial communities from Luquillo Experimental Forest, Puerto Rico - flux4day.12C.oxic.44.000.170 (v2)... | ecosystem: Environmental > Terrestrial >... | reverse complement strand
GTCAAGTTGTTCACCGACGATCCGAAGACATTGCTAGCGACCGCGCGCAAAGTCGCCGGCGAGATCGGCAAAATTCCGGGTGTCGTCGACGTGCGCAACGGCATCAACCCCGCTGGCGACGCCCTCGACGTAGAGTTCGATTATGTGAAGGCTGCACTCGAAGGGGTAGACCCGGCGGAAGCGACCCGCCTGCTGGACAATTATCTGCATGGTCAAGTTGCAACCCAGATCCCTACCCAGGTGGAGCAGATCGGTGTGCGGGTCTGGTCACCTCCGGAGGCGAGAGCAACGGAGCGCGACATCGCCAATTTCACGGTCCGCGCCCCAGATGGACATTTGTTCCCGCTCAGGCGTATCGCCCGCCTCGTCCCGGTTACCGGAGAACCCGAAATCGGACGCGAGAATCTGCAGCGGATGGCCGCGGTGACCGCACGGATAGAGGGGCGCGATCTGGGATCGGTCGCGGCTGATGTCCAGTCAATCTTGGCCAAGCCTGGCCTTCTGCCCAATACGGTGCGGTTCGAACTGGGGGGCACTTACGCGCAGCAGCAGGTCGCTTTCCGCGGCCTTGCTGCGGTGTTCGGGGCGGCGATCGCGGCCGTCTTCGTGCTACTCCTCTTCCTTTACGAAAGCTTCTCTATCGCCTTTGCAATCCTATTGATGCCCCTTCTGGCGGTCTGCGCGGTCTTCATCGGCCTGTGGCTGACCGGGATCGAACTCAACATCACTGTGATGATGGGGATGACGATGATCATCGGCATCGTCACCGAAGTTGCAATTTTCTTCTTTTCCGAGTTCGTCGATTTGTCGGCGAGCAGACCTGTTCCACGTGCACTCACCGAGGCAGGTCAAAAACCGTATGCGGCCGATCGCAATGACGACGTTGGCGGCCATTTTGACTCTGCTCCCTCTTGCCCTTGCGATCGGGCAGGGTTCGTCGATGCAGCAGCCGCTCGCTGTAGCGATCATTTCGGGCTTGGTAGTGCAGCTCCCCTTGGTGCTCCTGGTAATGCCGAGCGTCTTTTTACTGTTATCCCGCTTCAATAAGGCAAATATGGTAGGCCCGGCAGGATTCGAACCTGCGACTCCACCGTTATGAGCGGCGTGTTCTAACCATCTGAACTACGGGCCCCCGTGGGGCTTGATATCCGGGGCGATCAGGTGTCCAGGAAGCTGCGCAATTTGCGCGAGCGGCTCGGATGCTTGAGCTTGCGCAGCGCCTTCGCTTCGATCTGGCGGATACGTTCACGGGTGACTGAGAATTGCTGGCCAACCTCTTCAAGGGTGTGATCGGTGTTCATGCCAATGCCGAAGCGCATGCGCAGAACGCGCTCCTCGCGCGCCGTCAGCGAGGCCAAGACGCGGGTCGTGGTCTCGCGCAGATTGGCCTGGATTGCGGCGTCGAGGGGCAATACCGCGTTCTTGTCCTCGATGAAGTCGCCGAGATGCGAATCCTCCTCGTCGCCGATCGGAGTCTCCAGACTGATCGGCTCCTTGGCGATCTTCAGCACTTTGCGGACCTTTTCGAGCGGCATCGCAAGCTTCTCGGCCAACTCCTCCGGAGTGGGCTCGCGGCCGATCTCGTGCAGCATCTGGCGCGACGTGCGCACCAGCTTGTTGATCGTCTCGATCATATGCACGGGAATGCGGATCGTGCGCGCCTGGTCGGCGATCGAGCGGGTGATCGCTTGGCGGATCCACCATGTGGCATAGGTCGAGAACTTATAGCCGCGGCGGTACTCGAATTTGTCGACCGCCTTCATCAGTCCGATATTGCCCTCCTGGATCAAATCCAGAAACTGCAGCCCGCGGTTGGTGTATTTCTTGGCGATCGAAATGACGAGCCGCAGATTGGCCTCGACCATCTCCTTTTTCGCTCGGCTCGCCTCGCGCTCGCCGCGCTGAACGGTCTGCACGATGCGGCGGAACTCGGAAATCGGCAGTTTCGCTTCTCCGGCAATTCGGGCGATGTTTCCGCGCAGCCTCGCGGCATCGGGCCCATGTTTCTCGATCAGCCTCGCCCAGCCGCGGGTGGGCAAAGTCTCGACACGAACGAGCCAGTCGCCCGCCAGCTCGTTCCCAAAATATTCTTGCAGGAAATCCGAGCGCCGGACTCCGGCATTTTCGGCCAGCCGCAACAGTCGGCCCTCGTCGGCAACCAGTCTGCGGTTTACATCATAAAGCTGTTCGACGAGGTGCTCGATCCGCGTGTTGTTGAGGCGTATGCGCTTGACATTCTCGATAATCTCCGCCTTGAGCTTTTCGTAGCGCCGCTCGGTTACCCGCGGCAGCGGCTCACCTTTTTGCAGGGCATTGATGCGCTGATCCTGAAGCCGATGAAGCCTCTTGTAGGTTTCGGCAATTTCGTCGAATGTCGCCAGCGCGCTCGGCTTCAGCTGGGCTTCCATCGCGGCGAGCGAAATCGAACTCTCTTCGCCTTCCGCCTCCTCGACGGCGAGCTCACTCTCGAGTTCGGCGATTTCGCCTGAGGCCTCATCCTCGTTTCGAGCTTCGGGCTGGGCGCCACCTTCGGCGTCGCCACCGGCCTCACCTTCGGCTTCCGCTTCGGTCCTGGGAGCAACCACGATCTCGGGCGGCACCGCCTCGAACCCGCCACTGCCATAGGTGGCATCGAGATCGATGATGTCGCGCAGCAGCATCTTTCCTTCATTGAGCGCGTCGCGCCAGCCAATGATGGCGCGGATCGTCATCGGGTTCTCGCAGATGCCGCCAATCATCATCTCGCGGCCTGCTTCGATACGCTTTGCGATGGCAATCTCGCCTTCGCGGGACAGCAGTTCTACCGACCCCATTTCGCGCAGATACATGCGAACAGGATCGTCGGTGCGACCGACGTCGTCATCATCGAGATTGCCGCGGACCTCGCCGTCACCCTCCTCGGCCTCGGCGGCTGCGGGCTCCTCGCTCTCTTCGTTCTCGATCACATTGATGCCGAGCTCGGAGAGCATCGTCATCGTGTCCTCGATCTGCTCCGAGGACACCTGATCAGGCGGCAACGCAGCATTCAACTCGTCATAGGTCAGATAGCCCCGCTCTTTGCCGCGGGCCAACATCCTCTTGATTGCCGCCGCGATGCTGTCGAGCAGCGGCGCCTCCGCTGCCTCCTCGCGGGTTTCCGCTACTTCCGCCGTATTTGCCGCTTTGCTTGCCATTCCACCGTCCCTAAGCGAGTTCCCCACTTGCCCGGCCGTCGCCGAGCGCGAATATGAGCGCGACGCGACATTTTGATGGCGTCGATGCTCGACCGGACAGCCGGCGGCTCACGTCTCATCCTCGCCGACAAGATCCGCCCGTAAGACCTCTTCCCGAGCGGCGGCCTGAAACCGCTCCCAATTGTCTGCCGAAATATCGCTGATCAGATCGTTGGTGGCTGCGGCCAAAGCGTGATTATCGCCCTCTGTCAGCATCCCGGTCACGTGTGCCCATTCCTTGCGCGCGGACACCGGGTCGAAGCACCGGACCAGAAAAATCGTGTCGACCGAACGCGCCAGAAGCTTGCCCACGGTTGCCGCAAGCCCGTTCTGCACAAGGTGTTGCTGAAGCGTGCAGGCGTCAAGTCCCGGTTGCGACGTCGCGGCCTCTAAAATTTGACGTCTCAGTGTGCAGAGTTCAGGTTCTGGAATATCGAGAGCCGCCAGCGCCTCGGCGATCTCGTCGATCAACGATGGGAACTTGAGGAGAATACGAAATAAATTTTCCCGCTGGACCCGTCCTCCCGGGCGCGGCGGCGGCGGCGGCCCATGGCGGACGGCCCTGGTCGGGAGCGTGTGCAGGCTTCTGCGCCGCGCCTCCCAAGGATCGCAACGTTTTCTGAACAATGTCTCGAACTCGGAGCGAACTGTCCGGTCCGATATTCCTCTGACGTGCTCGAGCAATCGGCTTCGAATTCCGGCAAGCCGCTCGGGCGTATCGCGCGGGGTGCCCCCGACTTCGGACTCCCATAGGATGTCCGCCAGCGGTCGCGCAGCCGCGAGGACTAGGTCGAAAGCGATAGCTCCCGCTGCGCGGAGGATTGAGTCCGGATCTTCACCCGGCGGCAAGGTTGCGAAGCGCAGACTGTAACCCGGGCGTAACAGGGGAAGCGACCGGTGAAGGGCTCGGAGGGCGGCTCGCTGTCCCGCGGCATCGCCGTCGAAACACAGGATCGGTTCAGGTGCCAACCGCCAAAGTTCGTGCAGTTGGAATTCGGTCAGTGCGGTACCGAGCGGCGCCACTGCCGTGACGTATCCCGCCCGCTGCAACGCAATAACGTCCATATAGCCTTCGGTGACGATGGCTCCGGCATCGCCGTGCGTTCCGGACCCCGTGGCGGAAGCCCGTGCCGCTGACCAGCCGTACAGCACTCGCCCCTTCTCAAAGAGCGGGTTGTCCGGCGAATTGAGATATTTGGGTTGTCCGTCACCGAGTAATCGGCCGCCAAAAGCGATCACCCGGCCGGTACGATCGCCGATCGGAAAGATCACCCTGTTGCGGAAAAAATCGGAGATCACGCCATTCTCGCCCTGCCGCCGCAGCCCGGCCTCGATCATCAACGCATCGGGAAAATCGTTCGCGAGGCTGTGCCGCAAAGCCTGTCTGTCGTCCGGCGCCCAGCCGAGCCGAAAGCGCCGGATCGTTTCCTGATCGAGCCCGCGCCCCGTCAAGTAATCGCGGGCGCGGCTGCCTGCGGGGCCCCACAAACTGGCCTCGTAGAACGCGGCGGCGGCCTCGGTCGCCTCGAGCAGGGTCCTTTGCCGCTGGGCCCGCTCGCGCTCCTGCGGGGTTGATTGCGGCACCGCAAGTCCGGCCTCCGCCGCCAATCTCTCAATCGCTTCGATGAAGTCGAGGTTGTCGGCTCGCATGGTGAACCCGATGACATCGCCATGCGCACCGCACCCAAAGCAGTGAAAGAAGGATTTGTCTTCCACGACATAGAAGGACGGCGTCTTCTCGTGATGAAACGGGCAAAGCCCGGCATATTCGCGCCCGCGGCGGAGCAGCTTGATTTTCCGGCCGACCACCCCGGGAAGCGAAATCCGGCCGCGCAGCTCGTCGAGAAAGCCTGGCGGAAAAGCCACTTTAGCGCTCCCTCACCGCTCGGCTGGGCGCAAGGAGGGTGAGTTCGACCTCCGTCGCGTCAAATCTCGTTTCTTGCTGCTCCGCACTCTTTCCCGCCACAAGCGGGGTGAGAACGAAGGCAATCTGCGGCAACGAGGCAACCACGCCGGGATCAGCCCAAAAGCCGCCTGACGACTACGCCGGCGTGGCCTAGATCGATGATGCCGGGGTGGCGCTCGCGAAGTACTCCCATTACCTTGCCGAGGTCCCTTGCGCCGACAGCTCCGGTTTCGGCAATGGCGGCCTTTGCCGCCGTCTCGATGTCGTCCTCATCGAGTTGGCGGGGAAGAAATGTTTCGATGACAGCGATCTCCTCACGCTCTTGCTGTACGAGATCGTCCCGGTTTCCCTGCTCGAAGAGCGCGATCGATTCGCGGCGCTGCTTAATCATGGCTTGCAGCATCCGGCGGATCTCCGCTTCGGTCACCCCTCCGGCATTGCCTTGTCCCCGTGCAGCGACGTCCCGCTCTTTAAGGCCGGCGATAATCAGGCGCACTGTTGAGACCGTTCGAGAATCTCTGGCCTTCATCGCCTCTCTGAGCCGGTCCCCGAAGGCCTGACGCAGCATCAAACGCTCCCCCCTCCATCCAAATATTAAGCCTAATCGGTTTTTATCGCCGCGGCAATTCCGCACGTCTTGAGCTAAACACTTGAAACTTCATATCTTCCTGACACGTCAGGGTTGACGCTGCGAGATCACGGGAATATCTCTCAAACCCCTGCTGTTTGCGTCCTGGCCGTACCGCGCGGCCCGCATCCGAGGAGGTCGCCCATAAAGGCATACAGGACAAATTACGCGATGCGCGATCTGCCGCCGCGACCGCCCGATTGTAATGCCGCCCTTGTCCTGGCGGACGGAACAGTTTTTTGGGGGCACGGCGCCGGCGCGAGCGGGATAGCGGTCGGAGAAGTCTGTTTCAACACCTCGATCACCGGCTATCAGGAGATCCTGACGGATCCCTCCTATGCCGGCCAGATCATCACCTTCACCTTTCCCCATATTGGCAATGTCGGGGCCAACCGCGAAGACGTCGAAACGACAACACCCGCCGCGCGCGGCCTCGTCCTGCGCACCTCTATTACCGCGCCAGCCAATTACCGCGCGACGCAGCCGCTGAATACTTGGCTCAAATCCAACAGATTAATCGGGATTGCTGGGGTGGATACCCGCCGCCTGACCCGGCTCATCCGCGACCGGGGCCCCCCGAACGGCGCGATCTGCCATAGTCCGGAAGCGCAGATCGACATAGAGCATCTCCAAGGACAAGCGTTCGATTGGCCCGGTCTCGAGGGAATGGATCTCGCCAAGGAGGTGACCTGTCGCCAAACCTACGAATGGGCCGAGACGACTTGGGATCGCGAACGCGGCTACGGTCAGCAACGAGAGCCGAGATACCACGTCGTAGCCGTTGATTACGGCGCCAAGCGCAATATCTTGCGGATGCTGGCGGGGCATGGCTGCAGGGTCACGGTGGTTCCCGCTACCGCCTCGACCGAGGACATTCTGCGTCATCGGCCCGATGGCATCTTTTTGTCGAATGGGCCGGGCGATCCTGCCGCGACGGGGACATACGCGGTACCGGTTCTGCGCGATCTTGTTGCTTCCGGAAAACCGATATTTGGCATTTGCCTCGGCCATCAACTGTTGGCCTTGGCGCTCGGCGCCACGACCCGCAAGATGCAGCGCGGTCACCGGGGCGCCAATCATCCGGTCAAGGATCTGCTGACACGGGCGGTGGAAATCACCAGCCAGAACCACGGCTTCGTCGTCGATCCGGAGAGCTGGCCGAACGGGGTCGAGCCGACCCATCGGTCGTTGTTCGACGACACCAACGAAGGTCTCAGAGTCGTCGGCAAGCCGGTATTCTCGGTCCAACACCACCCGGAGGCGAGTCCAGGCCCGCAAGACAGCCATTACCTTTTCGAGCGGTTTGTCGCGTTGATGGCCGAGAATGCCTAGACGCGCCGATATCGACAGCATCCTGATCATAGGCGCCGGCCCCATCGTCATCGGGCAGGCCTGCGAATTCGATTATTCGGGCGCGCAGGCCTGCAAGGCGTTGAAGAGCGAAGGTTATCGAATCGTGCTGGTGAACTCGAACCCGGCCACGATCATGACCGACCCGGAGCTCGCCGACGCGACCTATATCGAGCCGATCACGCCCGGGATGGTGGCAAAGATCATCGCCCGTGAGCGGCCGCAGGCCTTATTGCCGACAATGGGCGGCCAGACCGCGCTCAACATGGCGATGGAACTCGCCCGCACGGGCGTCCTCGGGCGCTATGGCGTCGAGCTGATCGGCGCCAGCGTGGAGGCGATTGAGAAGGCGGAGGATCGCCAGCTGTTTCGTCAGGCGATGGACAGGATCGGCTTGGCGTCACCGCGGAGCTGTCTTGCCCGCTCCCTCGATGAAGCGGTGGAGGCGCTCGGAACCGTGGGGCTGCCCGCGATCATCAGGCCCTCCTTTACTTTGGGAGGCACGGGCGGCGGTATCGCCTACAATGCGCAGGAATTCGAGGAGATCGTCCACAGCGGGCTTCGCGCTTCGCCTGCGCGTGAAGTTCTGGTCGAAGAATCGGTGCTCGGCTGGAAAGAATACGAAATGGAGGTGGTCCGCGACCGGGCGGACAATTGCATCATCGTGTGCTCGATCGAGAATATCGATCCGATGGGCATCCACACCGGCGACTCGGTGTGCGTCGCGCCCGCTTTGACTTTGACCGACAAGGAATACCAGTTGATGCGCAATGCCGCGATCGCGGTATTGCGCGAAATCGGCGTCGACACCGGAGGCTCGAACGTGCAGTTCGCGGTCAACCCCGCCGATGGTCGTCTCGTCGTTATCGAGATGAACCCACGAGTCTCGCGCTCCTCGGCGCTCGCCTCGAAGGCGACCGGCTTTCCGATCGCCAAGGTCGCAGCCAAGCTGGCGGTTGGTTACACGCTCGACGAGCTGGCCAACGACATCACCCGCGTAACCCCGGCTTCGTTCGAGCCGACGGTCGATTACATCGTCACCAAGATGCCGCGGTTCACGTTCGAGAAATTTCCGGGGACTGAGCCGTTGCTGACCACATCGATGAAATCGGTCGGCGAAGCGATGGCGATCGGTCGAAGCTTTGCCGAATCGGTGCAGAAGGCGCTGCGCTCGATGGAGACCGGGCTCAGCGGCTTTGACGAGGTCGGGATCGAAGGGCTCGAGAGCGCCGGCAAGGATGCCGTCACGGCGGCGCTGGCGAAGCCTGTCCCGGATCGCCTGCTACTGATTGCGCAAGCTTACCGGCACGGCCTCACGACCACCGAAATCCACGCGGCCTGCCACTTCGAGCCATGGTTTCTTGAGCGCATCCGCGAAGTCGTCGAGATCGAGGAGAGCGTCCGGCGGGACGGGCTGCCGCAGGATCGCACAGCGTTTCTACGCCTGAAACAGATGGGCTTTTCGGACGCCCGCCTCGGCAAACTAACGCGCTTGGAAGAAGAGGTCGTGTCGGCACGACGCCGGCGTCTTGAGCTGCACCCCGTTTATAAGCGGATCGATAGCTGTGCCGCCGAATTCCCCTCGCTTACCTCCTACATGTACTCTTGTTATGAGGGCGATGGGTTGGCAGAGCCGGAATGCGAGGCCGATCCGAGCGACCGGCGCAAGGCGGTCATCCTCGGCGGCGGTCCCAACCGGATCGGTCAGGGCATCGAATTCGATTACTGCTGCGTGCATGCCGCCTACAGTCTGCGCGAGGCCGGGATCGAGACGATCATGGTCAACTGCAACCCGGAGACCGTGTCGACGGATTACGACACCTCCGACCGGCTTTATTTCGAGCCGCTGACTACCGAGGATGTCGTCGAAATCGTACGCGTCGAAGAGCGCAACGGCACGCTGCTAGGAGTTATCGTTCAGTTCGGCGGCCAAACCCCGCTAAAGATCGCAGCAGCTTTAGAGCGGGCCGAAATTCCCATTCTCGGCACCTCTCCCGATGCGATCGATCAGGCGGAAGACCGAAGGCGCTTTCAGGGATTGCTGACGAGCCTCGGTCTGCGCCAGCCTCAGAACGGCACTGCGCACTCGACAGCCGAAGCGGAGGAGGTTGCCCTGCGCATCGGCTATCCGGTGGTCATCCGCCCCTCCTACGTCCTTGGTGGCCGAGCTATGGAGATCGTGCACGATGCGGCCGGGCTGAGCCGCTATATGCGGAATGCCGTCAGCGTGTCCGGGACCAGCCCCGTTTTGATCGATCGCTATCTGCAGAACGCAATCGAGGTCGATGTCGATGCAGTCTCGGATCGAGACTGTGTCGACGTCGCAGGGATCATGGAACATATCGAGGAAGCCGGAATACATTCCGGTGACAGCGCTTGCTCGCTGCCGCCTTACAGTTTGAGCTCCAGCACGATCGCCGAGATTGAGCGACAGACCGTCGTTCTCGCCCGGGCGCTCGGCGTAGTTGGCCTGATGAATGTCCAATTCGCCGTTCAGGACGAAGCGATCTTTGTCCTCGAAGTCAACCCGCGTGCATCTCGCACGGTACCATTCGTTGCCAAGGCCACGGGTGTCCCGATCGCCAAGATCGCGGCGCGGATGATGGTCGGCGAGCGCCTCGGGGGATTCGGCGCCACGCGCCGTCGCAATGGCGGGCATGTGGCGGTGAAAGAAGCAGTCTTTCCGTTTGCCCGCTTTCCCGGTGTCGATCCTATCTTGAGCCCAGAGATGAAATCGACCGGCGAGGTGATGGGTCTCGACGCGGATTTTGGTCGCGCCTTTGCGAAGTCGCAACTTGGCAGCGGCACGAACCTGCCGCTTGAGGGCTCCGTCTTCGTTTCGGTGCGCGACCAAGACAAGGCGGCACTGGTTGAGCCTTGCAGCCGGCTTGTCGAGATGGGGTTCGCGCTGGTCGCTACAAAAGGCACGGCCGATCGCCTGACCGGTGCAGGGTTGCCTGTGCGGCTCGTGAACAAAGTGCGGGAAGGCCGTCCGCACGTCGTCGATCGGATGCTGAGCGGCGGGGTCCAGCTGGTATTCAACACGACTGAGGGGAGCCAAGCGATCGCCGACAGTTTCAGCTTGCGGCGCACCGCGCTGACTAATGGGATACCCTACTATACGACCGTAGCCGGAGCGCGAGCCGCGGTTCAGGCAATCGCCGCGCTGCGTTCCGGGAACCTTGAAGTCGCGCCGCTGCAATCATACCTTTGATTGCCCCGCGGCGGCGCTCCCCGCCCGTATGCGACAGCAGGATCGAACCGTTCGCGATGAACAAGATCCCGATGACGGCCGATGGCTATAATCGGCTCCGGGAGGAGCTGAAACGTTTGAAGACGGTCGACCGACCGGCCATCATCCATGCCATCGCAGAAGCACGAGACCACGGTGATTTGGCTGAAAACGCCGAATATCACGCGGCTCGCGACCGGCAAAGCTTTATCGAGGGCCGGGTAATGGAGCTTGAGGACAAGGTGGCTCGTGCCGAGGTTATCGACGTCTCCAAGCTGTCTGGTTCGGTCATCAAGTTCGGCGCGAAGGTTACACTCGCGGACGAGGAAACCGACGAGGAGCAGACATTTCAAATTGTCGGCGAGGATGAGGCCGACATCAAGGCCGGCCGACTATCGGTAACGTCACCGCTTGCTCGGGCTCTGATTGGCAAGGGTAAAGGCGACAGTGTCGAAGTCGCGACTCCCCGGGGAGCCAAGTCCTACGAGGTCGTGACCGTCGCGTTCGGCTGATCGCGTCCGCAGTTGAGCTCGAGAACCTCTCAGGTCAGCTCCGTCTCGGCCTCCTCCTCCAAGAGGCTCGGCCGCTCGGTGACCGGAACCCCCGGCTCATCCTTTGAGAGGCGGAGCATCATGGCCGATTTGACATGGCTCACATTCGGCGCCGAGGTCAGCTTCGTACTTAAAAAGCGCTGATAGCTGTCCCAGTCGGGTGCGACGATCTTCAAGAGAAAATCTGTTTCCCCGGCGAGCATGTATGCTTCGCGCACTTCGGGCCACGTCGCGATCAGCCTTTCAAAGGCTTTGAGGTCCGCGTCGGCCTGGCTGGCAAGCCCGATCTGGGCAAACACGGTGACCGCGTAACCCAGGGGCTCGGGAGCAAGGTCGGCATGATAGCCGCGGATGATGCCTGCTTCTTCAAGCGCGCGGACACGCCGCAGGCAGGGCGGCGCCGAGATGCCGACACGTCGGGCGAGTTCGACGTTCGTCATCCGTCCATCGCTCAGCAGGTTCCGCAAGATGCGGCGGTCGATACGGTCGAGTTTGACGCGCCGCATCCGATGACCTCTCGCTTGGTTCCAAGAACATACGAACAGACCCCGGTTTGCGCAATTTTGTTGCGCAACGGCTTCGCCCGCTTGCTCCGGACAAATCGCTTCCTTAAACCGGAAGAATGGCAACTCTTTCGGCGGCCGCTGCTTCGGCCGTGCTCGATATACCGAGCGATCCTGCGCCGGCCGTCTGGGTCTTACATGACGGCAAGGCGGGAATGGCGAGCCAGGCGCTCGGCCTCGCTGAGGCTGCGGGATTTTCGTTTATCGAAAAACGCCTCGCGGTTCGTCTCCCTTGGGCTTACTTGCCTCCTGCTCTTTGGCTGTCCCCGTTGCAAGCGACGCGCGAGACGGGAAAGCGGCTGACCCCGCCTTGGCCCGATTTGATCATCGCTTGCGGCCGGAACGCCGCGATGCCCGCTTTGGCTATTCGGCGGGCAAATGGCGGACGTACCGTGGCCGCGCAGATCCAGAACCCGGGAGTTGGCTCCAGCGAATTCGACCTGCTCGTCGTACCCGAGCACGATCGTCTTCGCGGTGCTAGGGTGATGGTGACACAAGGTGCCGTTCATCGTGTGACTGAAGCAAGGCTGGCCGCGGAGCGATTGCGATTTCCGGCGCTTGGGGCGATGCCGCGGCCAATCGTCTCGGTTTTGATCGGGGGCTCCAACCGGACATACCGCTTGACGCTGCGGCGTCTAGGCGAGATCGCCGACACTCTCGGCGCGGTTCTGCGCACCGAGGGCGGATCGGCGCTGGTGACCCCGTCGCGGCGAACCGGGCCGGCCGGGGTCGCCGTGCTACGCGATCGGCTTAAAGGCCTGTCGGCCTTCGTCTGGAACGGGCTTGGCGATAACCCCTATTTCGCCTTTCTCGCGCTCGCCGACACATTCCTGGTGACCGCCGATTCTGTCTCGATGATCAGCGAGGCCGCGGCAACAAGTAAACCCGTCCACATTCTCGAACTCGATGGCGGCGATGCCAAGTTCGCCCGGTTCCATGCGGCGATGCGGGCGGCCGGCATTACTCGCCCCTTCGCAGGACGGATTGAACATTGGACCTACCCGGTACCGGATGACACCGCGCGGGCCGGCGCCGCTTTGCGAGCCCTCCTGCTGAGCAGGATGGAGCGGCGGTGGCCGGAGTGAGAGGGATCGCAATCTACGCAGGGACGCTCGCCCTCGCGCTAGCCCTCTTTCTGCTCTTTCCGCAAATCGATCTGGCGACCAGCCGCTTGTTCTATACAAGCGACCACGGCTTCGCGCTGGCCGGTTGGCCACCGGTTGTCTTCCTCTACAAAGTGGTCCCGTGGTTGACCTGGGGGATCCTCGCCTTCGCCGCACTGGCAGGCCTTTGGCTCTTTCTGATGCGACGGTCGCTGTGGCGCCTCGACGGCAAATGGCTGGTTTTCTTGGTAGCCTCGATGGCGCTCGGACCCGGTTTTCTCACTAATACCGTCCTGAAGGACCACTCGGGACGCGCCCGGCCGTCGCAGGTTGAGGCCTTCGGAGGGTCCCACCTATTTACTCCTGCACCGCTTCCTGCAGCCGAATGCCGGAGCAACTGCGCTTTCGTCTCGGGTCACGCGGCGCTGGCGTTTTCGCTCGTCGCCTTCGCTTTTCTGCTGCCTGCCGCCCGTCTGCGGCGCCGCGCCACCGCAACCGCGCTCTCGATCGGCGCGGTGGTCGGGCTCGGGCGCATCGCCCAAGGCGCCCACTTCTTGTCCGATGTCGTCTTTGCCGGATTTCTGGTTTATGGGACGACAGCGCTTCTCTATTGGTGGGTTATCGAGCGAGACGGCCTCGCGGCGCCGATGCTTGTCAGAGTGTATGCAGGGCTTGAGCGCGGCGCCGGGGCGGGGTGGGAGCTTGCGCGAAGGCACTCCCGTGCACCCGCAGTTCGGTTCCTCCTCGTCATCGTGGCTGCAATGATCGTGATCGCGATCTCGATCGGCTTCCTCGACCGCCCGCTCACCCTCTTCTTTCACGCCCATGATCCCGATTTGCGCGCCGTCTTCGATATCACCGGACGCCTCGGTCTGACCTACGGCTATCTGATTTTCTTCGGGCTCGCCTTTGTTGCCCTGCATTGGGGTGGCGCTTTGCCTCGCCTGCAGTCGCTGGCCGATCGGCTGCGCGCATTCTCCGCGATCCCGGCTTTCCTCTGGCTCTCGATCGCGTCGTCCGGGGTCGTCGTCGACATTCTCAAGTTTTTATGCGGTCGGACTCGGCCAAAGCTTCTGTTCAACTCTGGCGTCTCCGATTTTGTGGGGCTGGAATTGCGCCCGGATCATTGGTCTTTCCCATCGGGGCATAGCGCTACGATCGTCGCGCTTGCAACCGCTCTTTGGTTCGTGTGGCCGCAGCACATCCTTTTCTACATCCTGGTCGCAGCGATCGTATCGCTGAGCCGGGTTGCCGTTGGAGCTCATTATCTCAGCGACGTCCTAGCTGGCGCTCTGATAGCGACGTTCGCCACCTGGGGTGTGGCGCTCATCTTTGCGAGGAGCGGGATTGATCTGTCTGCAGCACGCCGTTGGCGCAGCACATCCAGCAGCGCGCCTTGGCCGTGCCGCCGATTCGGCCGAGCGTCCATCGTCTCGCCTCGGACAGACCGGCCGAACGCCGGACGGATAGCTCGCTCCGACGGGGAAGAATGTAATATCGGGCCGAGTGCGGACTGCGGCCCCCGGATCGGTTCCACATCATGGCCTTGCGCATCGAGACCTTCGACAATACCCGCGGCGGGAACACTCTCTACAAGGCCCTGACCCATCCGGCCGCCGCGCGATCGGCACGGGCTCTGATCGAGACGCTCTCCCATGATGGCCCGGTAGCGATCTACGATCCGCACGGTGCAGCAGAGGGGTTCGACACGATTTTCGGTCTCGATCGGATCGCGGTGGCCGGCGTCTACGTCCAGCAGGTGGCCCGAATCGGCACCAGCGTTCTTGGCCATAGAGCTCTTCCCGCAACAGAGCTTGGCCACTCTCGTGCACGCACCGTCTTTGTCGCGGCCTTCGACTCCGGGGTTACGATCGGGCACTTGCAACCTTACCTGCCCGAGGATGCCAGGGTTGTTAGCCTCGATGCGATGCGCATACCCGAAAGCCGCTGGACCAATCGCCGCGCTTATCTCGATCCGCTCAACTTCGCCACGAATTTTGCCTTTTTCCGCGATGCGGACGGATTGCACACCCGGCTCGTCACGGCGAACTATTGGTCGGGATACGGGGCCGGCGCGGTCACTTGCTGGATGACGCTGTTTGCCGGCGATGGCCGTGTCCTCGCAGAGTGGTGCGATGAGCGAGCAGACTCGCAGAGCGTGATCGTTATCGACAGCCGCGACATCCGCGCGCGGTTCGGCCTCCCGGCATTTGCCGGCCAGCTCTTCCTCCATATCGTCGGAGCAGCCGGGCACGATGTCGTCAAATACGCCCTCGACACCTTCGGCGACCCGAGCCCAGAGCGCGGCGGCAGCTTGTCGTGCACCCATGATGCCAACGCTTGGCCGGCAGACCGGTACGCTGGCTTGCCAGCGCCTGCTCCCGGCGAGCGAGTTGTACTCTGGCTCCAGAACAGCCATCCGATCCCGATCCCGCCTCGTGCAATCGGCCTCAATCCGATGGGTGAGGACTGGGTCGTCCCGATCGTGGACCTGATTGCGCCCTACGCCACGCGCGCGGTCGAGATTTCTGAAATGCTGCCTGGTCTGTCCTGGCCAAGACAGATCGAGATTCGCGCCGGCAAACACATGGTGCGTCCCCGTTATGAGGTTGTCGAACGGGAGCGCCGACGAATCGCGCACGTCAATGTCGAGCGCCGTGATCTGGTTCCCGACCCAGAGCTTCCGAAGCTCACGGAAGCGCTCGGCAAGGGCTATCTCTTGCCGGCCCCAATCCTGCCGCGGGCATTTTGGCGGACCCTGATGCTCCCGACGCCGATGGCGCTGCGTCAAGCCGAACTTCCGATTGCCGCTCGCGTTTACGACCCGGAAGGAAACGAGGTCGGTAGGCATTCCTTCGGCCGATTGCCTCGATCCCACGCGATCGCACTCGACCTGGACGAGATCGAAGGCATCGCTTCGATGGGTGACGGCTACGGGCATCTCGAGCTGGTTTACGACTTTTCCGCCGGCGGCGAGGCGGATGGCTGGCTCCATGCCCTGTTTCGCTACTGTCACCGACAGAGCGGCCATGCCGCCGAGACCAGTTTCGGCGCGCACATATTCAACACGATCCTAACTTACCGTGACGAGCCTCAATCCTATGCAGGGCGTCCCCCGGGTTTGTCTACCCGGCTGTTTCTGCGGCTCGGCGAACGCGATTACGACACCCTCTGCCATCTGATCTATCCGGCCTCGCGCCCCTGGATGCCGACGAGCGCGACGGAAATCATTCTTCATAACGCCAGCGGCGAAGAGATCGCCCGGTCGCGGATGGCGATCCCTTGCTCAGGGTCGAGGCTGTGGAACTATCACGGCATATTCGACTCAGCGACTCGCGCTCGGGCCGGGGACGGCGCCTATGCGATCATCCGCGACACCACCTGCCGTCTCTTCGGCTATCACGGGCTTCTCGGCCACGCCGGCGCTTTCAGCCTCGACCATATGTTCGGCTTTTAGCCCGTTCCTTTCCGCTGCGGTGCGAAAAAAATGCTACACTGTGGTGTTAGATTCACCGGGTTGGGCGATGTCCGAGCGTCACCATAGCAAGGCCTTGATCATCGGCGCGGGGCCGGCCGGTTACACTGCAGCGATTTATGCGGCGCGTGCCAACCTCCAGCCGCTACTCGTAACCGGACTTCAACCCGGCGGCCAATTGACCATTACGACTGATGTCGAAAACTATCCTGGCTTCGCCGAGATCATTCAAGGTCCGTGGCTGATGGAGCAGATGCAGCGGCAAGCAGAGCATGTTGGTACCAGGGTCATCCTCGACATGATCGCCGAGATCGATCTCGGGCACCGGCCGTTCGTCGCGACCGGCGATTCGGGAGACCTCTATGTGGGCGAGACCGTGATCATCGCGACTGGCGCGCAAGCCCGGTGGCTTGGTCTTCCGAGCGAGGAAATCTTCCGAGGCTTTGGGGTTTCCGCCTGCGCGACCTGCGACGGGTTCTTCTTTCGCGGAAAGGACGTGGTGGTGGTCGGCGGCGGTAATGCCGCAGTCGAGGAAGCAATCTATTTGACGAACCACGCCCGGCAAGTGACCCTCATCCATCGCCGGAATACGTTGAGGGCGGAGAAGATCCTGCAGGACCGGCTGTTCCGCCATCCCAAGATCGATGTCGTCTGGGATAGCGTCGTTGTGGAAATCCTCGGCGAACTCGAACCGCCGAAGGTAACGGGGGTCCGCCTTCGCAATGTGCTCACGGGGGCGCTCGTCGAGTTTCGGTGCGACGGCGTCTTCGTCGCGATCGGTCACACGCCCGTCACGGGGTTCGTCGCCGGGCAGCTGCCGTTGGATCCGGAGGGCTATGTCATCACCCGGCCCGATTCCACGCGAACCGCAATTCCCGGGATCTTTGCCGCTGGGGACGTCAAGGACAAGGTCTACCGTCAGGCGGTGACAGCTGCGGGGTTGGGCTGCATGGCGGCGCTCGAGGCAGAAAAGTTTCTCGCGGTACAAGAGGAGGCCACAACCGCGCGGGCGGCTGACTAAGAGACCGAAAATCGCCTTTCTGGCCTGCTCGCTGGGGGAAATCGAATGGATTGGGACAAGTTGCGAGTGTTTCACGCCGTCGCCGAGGCGGGCAGCTTCACCCACGCCGGCGAATCGTTGAACCTCAGCCAATCCGCTGTCAGCCGACAGATCAGCGCACTCGAGGAAAGCCTCAGCGTGCCGCTGTTCCACCGGCACGCTCGCGGCCTGATCCTTACCGAGCAGGGAGAGCTGCTGTTCCGCACCGCCCGCGAGGTGTTCGCGAAGCTTTCGATGGCCGAAGGCTTGATCTCCGAATCGAAGGATCGACCAAAGGGTCCGCTGAAGATCACCTCGACGGTCGCGTTCGGATCGACTTGGCTGACCCCCCGGATTCGGGAGTTCCTCGATCTTTATCCCGAGATCCAGGTCACGCTGGTAGTCGACGATACCGAGCTCGATCTATCGATGCGCGAAGCCGATGTGGCCATTCGCATGTCTCCGCCCCGACAACCCGACCTGATTCAGCGTCATCTGGTCAGCGTTCCGACGCACGTCTACGCCACTCCCGATTACATAAAAAAGTACGGGACGCCGCAGAAACCCGAGGATTTGGACAAGCATCGGCTGATCGTCTACGGTGAGGATGCGCGCCCGCCGGTGCCGAACGTCAATTGGTTGCTCGAAGCAGGCACCAAGCTCGGGCAGGAGCGCAAACCGATACTCGCCGTCAATAATTTCTATGCGATGCTGCGCGCTGTTCTCAGCGGCCTTGGTATTGCTGCCCTGTCGGACTTCATCGCGAGCGAACACACCGAGCTCCTGCGCGTTTTGCCCGAGCTCACTGGTCCGCCTGTTGAAGCATATTTCGTCTATCCGGAAGAGCTGCGAACTTCGAAGCGGATCAGTGTGTTTCGGGATTTTCTATTGCGCAAGGTGGCTGAGACCAGGCTGAGCTGATAGGCGCAACTCGATGCAACATCTGAGAGCATTGCGCTTTTTGCAGACGAGCCAGACGAATTTCCGGCTGGTAGCGGAGCGTTGAAATCGCCATTCTGTTCATCGACGCGATGCTTCATCGCGGCAGGTTTCCGGGACTTGTGCCCGGGAAGAGGGTCTGCGGACCCTTACGTCTCCCAGACGTGAAGCCTCCCTGTTCAAACTTGGCCGGAACCATTGGTTCCGGCCATTTTTCTGTGCACAAGGCGGTCTCCGACGTTACTCCAATGCGGCCGATAGCAAGTACAGAAGGCAGCCGACAAGACCGCCTACCAGAGTCCCGGTGACGCGGATGTATTGCAGATCGCGGCCAATAGCCAGCTCGAGGCGCTCGGTGAAGCTTCTGGTGTCCCATTGGCGAACGACATCGCTAATGAACTGCGCCAGTTTGCCACGCCAGGGTATTGCTTCGGTGATGGCCAACTCGATCGTGAGATCGATCCGCTCGCACATCGCTGCATCGGCGACTAGCTTCTGGCCGAGCGAGCGGATCGCCGCGGCAACAGCCTGACGAATTGTTGGCTCCGGCGCCGCGAGATCGGCCAGCAGAGCATGCTCGATGTCCTTCCATGCGGAGCCGAGCCAAGCTCTCGCTTCCTCATCTGTGATAAGGCGCAATTTCGCCTCCTCGAGGCGAGCTCGATATCGTGGCGAGGTGCCCAACTCGGCGGCGAGGCCTTCGATACTGCGAAGCAGGTTGTGGCGGGCGGCTGAGCCCGGTTCGCGAAGATCCGAGAGCACTTCGCGAACTGCGCCGAGCATCACCTTCGCGAACTGCCGGTTGATCGCCTTGGGGATCCACCATCGGCGCCGTTGTGCCTAAGCCGCCGCGTAGAATTGGTCCTCGCGCGTGTCGATAAACTCGCGGCAAAAGTCGAGAAACCGATCGACCAAAGTCTCGTGAAAGCGGTTGGCCGTCAGCATTGCGATCGCCCGTCCGAGTATCGGACCAAGATCGAGCGCGGCGTGTCGGCGACCAAGCATATCGCCTATGAATTGGCGAAAATCACGATCGTCCACTGCGCCGAGCAGATACGGAAGCGAGCGAGCCAGACGATCTGCGACAGCAGCAGCATTGTCCGGACACGAGAGCCAATCTGCCGCGAGCCGTGCCGGACTAATCGAATGCAGCCTGTTCCTAACGAGTTCGGGCGTTAGGAAATTATGTTCTAGGAAGTTCGCCAGGCCCTCGCCGATGCGTTCCTTGTTCCTCGGCACGATTGCGGGATGCGGGATCGGCAGGCCCAACGGTTGGCGGAAGATCGCAGTCACGGCGAACCAGTCGGCGAGGGCGCCGACCACGGAGGCTTCCGCGGTAGCGCGGATCAGGGGAATCCAGAAATCCGGCCGCGGAGCGAACGTCGTGGCTATAAACAAAAGAGCCATTGCCGCGAGCAACCCCGTTGCAATTGCGCGATTTCGGCGGAGTGCGCAGCGCTGAAGATCTTGCGAGGATAGGGACATGCCGTGGCGGCGACGAACCGGAAAGGGCCGCTTGCCTCAAGCGAATTCGGCTGAGGGCCGGGCGACGCGTCAGTCGCCTGGCTGATTTTTATCCGAAACAAGGGACCACGCAAAACTGAGTTCGTGGCCGTCGGGGTCGGTCAGGTGAAAGAACCGCTCGCCCCATTCGGCGTCGCGCGGCGCGGTGTCGGGCGGGTAGCCGGCGGCGACAAGGCGAGCATGGAGCCCGTCGAGATCGGAGTGGTAAAAGATCACCCGTCCCCACCAAGACCACTGCCGCTCCGCGGGTTGCAAGATGAGATTGAGAAAGCCGGCGCCCGCGCTGAAACTGGTGAACGCTGCGGTCTCCCCGCCGTAGAGCAGCTCAAACCCTAGCAGGCGATAGAAGCCGACAGCTCGCTTCATGTCGTGAGTGGCCAGTGTGACAGCGCTAATGCCCTCGATCATAAACGC
>Ga0306920_100003491_pt1 | contig 19940 bp, 15 predicted proteins | sample flu12Cox44000170_FD_204666 | JGI IMG/M metagenome (GOLD analysis project Ga0306920, IMG submission 204666) | Lab enrichment of tropical soil microbial communities from Luquillo Experimental Forest, Puerto Rico - flux4day.12C.oxic.44.000.170 (v2)... | ecosystem: Environmental > Terrestrial >... | reverse complement strand
CCGGGGAGGGTGCGTTCCCCCCCCGGTCGCGCGATCACACTCCGCCGCGGCGCGGCGCCGCCCGCCGGATCAGCGCGCGGCCGCCGCCGATTCGACCTGCTTCTGCGCGTCGAGCGCGCGCTTGATGCGCGCGCGCGTCTCGAGGAAGTGCGCACGCGTGTAGTCGCCGAGCGTCGCCTTGCCCGCCTGCCCCGTCGTGATGCGCTGATCGATGCGCGTGAGCTGGAGCCGCGCGACCGCGCGCGCGTCGTCCGGCACGCCGGCCGCGGGGCCCACGACCATCGCCGCGAGCTTGTCCACGTACGCGCGCTGCAGCTGGCGCCGCGTGCTCGGCCCCTCGAGCGTCTTCATCGCCGCGGGTGATCCGCCGCCCACCTCGCCCCAGATCGAGCGCGTGAGGCGGTCGAACACCTCCGACATCTTCATCGGCTCCGCGGAATGCGACTCGGCCTCGCGCAGGCGCGCGAGCAGATTCGGCGCCATGAGCGCGCTCAGCAGCGCGTTCTGGATCGCGAACACGCGGTCGTTCAGGCTGTAATCGAGCCGGAACGGCCCGCTGAATCCATTCGGCAGGCCCCAGTGCGTCCAGCGATCCGGCGCCAGGCGATTCAGCAGCTGCGGCGGAATCGCGAACGCGTCCGGCGCGAACGCGCGCTGCGAGAGGAAGTCGAGCGCCTCGCGCTGGCGCGCGGCCGCGACGGGCTCGAGCGGGTCGTGCGCGCCGGGCTGCCCGCGATGGTTGCGCGAGGCGTACTGCCCGCCCACGTACTTGACCGCGAGGCCGAGCGCGCGCGTGTACTCGAACAGCAGCTGATCCATCGCGCGCCGCATGATCGTGAAGTCGCCGTTCGCGCCCACGACGCGCTCCTCGAAGTGCGGCGACTTCCACAGATTCGCGACGTAGGCGGCGCGCTGCTTCGCGAACAGCAGCGGGTCGTTGCCGAGGTCCCAGATGTTGGTGCGCGGATCGAGCGCGTCCGCGGGATACGTGTCCTCGTCGGTCGAGTATTCGTGCCCCGGCTGGTTCGACTCGTCCGCGATCTTTCGCACCACGTCGTAGTCGGCCACGGGGTCCGATGCGCCGCTCGGCGTGTAGCCGTAGCGGATGTTCCACAGGTCGCAGTCGCCCACGCCGGACGAGAAGTACTCGCCCTGCTTCGTGTGATCGGCCTGGATGTTCGGCGTCGCGTAGTCCATCACCGACGACACGAGTCCGTGCTGGCCCGTCCACGCCGCGTCCGCGAGCTTGTCGTTCGGCGTCGACGTGCTGGAGCGGAAATTGTGGCGCAGGCCGAGTGTGTGTCCGACTTCGTGCATCACCCCCCACACGAGCGCCTTCCCGACGTAATCCATCGGCACCGGCTCGCCGGGCGACATCAGCCCGTCGGAGAGCAGTCCGAGGTGGAGCAGCGAGCCGCCGTCCGCCATGCCGAGCCCGGCGTCGCAGCGCGATTCGGGATCGATGCCGTGCGGCGCCGGCGTCAGCCACGGCAGCGCGCCCTGCGTCAGCGCCTCCGGGCTCACGACGCGGCGATAACCGTTCCGGAAACCCTGGATGAACGAGGCCTCGAACAGGATGTCGGCGTCCAGGATCTCGCCGGAGCGCGGATCCACGCGCGACGGCCCGATCGCGCCGAAGTCGGGCTCGCTCGAGGTGATCCAGCGGATCGTGCTGTAGCGCACGTCGTCGGGATTCCAGGTCGAGTCGTCGGGCGCGTCCTTCGCGATGATCGCGTTCCGGAATCCGGCCGCCTCGAACGCCTTCTGCCAGTTCTCCACGCCGCGCTTCACGTACGGGCGGTACTCGAGCGGAACGGTGCGATCGATGTAGTACACGATCGGCTTCACGACGTCGGAGACGGCGGCGTTCGGATCCTTCTTCTCGAGCCGCCAGCGGTGGATGTAACGCACCCAGAAGCTCTCCGAGGTGTCGCGGCTGAAGTCCTTGAACACCGAGAGGAAGAATCCGGTGCGGTCGTCCGCGAGCCGCGGCTGCATCGGCACGTCGGGCAGCTTCGAAAACGAGTAGTGCACGGTGATCGGGATGAAGCGTTCGTCCGAGACGGTGCTGAGATCGAGCCCGGAGCGGTCGTTCGGCGAATACGTGAGCAGCGCCTCGATTTCGTCGTTCTCGGGGAACACGTGCACCGAGCCGAGCGAGGAGCGGTCGCGGTCGAAGCGCACCGACTTGCCTCCCAGCGCGTCCTTCATGCCCTCCGCGAGATCGGTGAGATCGCTGACCAGGAACGGCACGAGATCCACGAGCACGGTCTTCGTCGAGTCGCGCTCGCTCTCGATCTTGAGCGAGGCCAGTACCGAGCTCGCCTCGGAGATCTCGCGCGCCTTGTCGATCGGGGTGCCGGGCGGCGTCACGAAACGGTTGTTGTGCTCGAAGATCATGACGTGGTCGCCGGAGCGGCGGAACTCGATCAGACGGTTGTTGAGCGGCAGCCCGCCGAGCAGTCCGTTCTGCCCGATGCCGCGTGCGAAATTGAAGATGCCGAGGATCGGCATGCCCATCTGGTCGGGACGGATCTCGGCGTAGAGGTTCTCGCGCTTCTTGTAGAGCGTGATGAATCCCTTCATCACCTGGGCGTCCTTCGTGAGCTTTTTCCAGTCGCCGTACGGGCTCTCCGGCGCCGCGGCCGGACTCGCGGACGCGGACTTGTCGTCCGGCTTCTTCTCCGGCTCCTTCTTCTTCGCGTCGGCGCCGGACGCGAGCAGCGGGAGGAGCAGCAGAGCGCCGATGATTGCGACCAGGCGCGCAGGCCAACTCGGGAACACGTGACGAGACATGGGAGCTTCTCCGTTCGTGCGACAGGTGAGGGCGGCGGGACGCGCTGGCCTCCCGGTCCCGCGCCGGGGCGCCTCGAGGCGCGACCGGGATGCGTGCGCGAGCGGCGGCCACGCTACCCGCGCGCGCGTGCCGGGCAAAACCCCGGACCGACCGGCGCGGCATTTCGGCACACTGGCGGCCTCCGCCCGCGGATTCCGCTGGGTTTTCGGCCCGCGATGCAACCTTTCGGGCGCGCCGAACGTCGAACCCAGTGCAGCCGATCCGACCCGCCCTCGTACCCGGGCCGATCCCGATCGGCAACGGAGCGCGACGCGGCGATGGGCCGCGAGAAGCGCGAGGATGAGGAGGATGTCATGCAGAGTTCGATCGGATCGCGGCCGGAGGCGCCCGCCCGCGGCATTCCATTCGCCATCGCGGTCGCCGGCGCCGGGGCGCTCACGCTCGGAGCGCTCCTCGGCAGCGCGCTGATCGGCTTCCTGATCGCGGGCAGCGCCTTCGCGGGATCGCGCGCACATTGCCCGCGGCTGCATCACCCGACGGCCCGCCACGCGGCGTATCAGCCAGGCGCGGTGGGAATCGTGATCGGCGATCCGTGCGAGCTGCAGGCGCTCGCGACGGAGGATGCCGCCACCGCGCGGGTGCGCGTGCTCAGGACCGAGGTGCGCGTCCGCCAGCGCGTCGCCGACGACGTGCGGCGCATCGTGGAGCGCGTGATCTCGGAGGAGTTCCCGCGCGGCGACATCTGAGCGGGGCCGTGCCCGCGCCCGTGGACCGCGCGGGCGCCGCGCCGCACCCGACCGGGACTGCGGCGCAAACGAATCGGGCGGGGGCTTCGAGCCCCCGCCCGTTCGCGTTTCAGGATCGCGGAGCGGCTTAGAAATCCTCTCCGCCGCCGTAACCGCCGCCGGCCGGAGCCGCCGGCGCCTTCTTCTTCTCCGGGATCTCCGTCACGAGCGCTTCGGTGGTGAGCAGCAGGCTCGCCACGCTCGCCGCGTTCTGCAGCGCCGTGCGCGACACCTTGGTGGGATCGATGACGCCGGCCTTGAACATGTCCACGTACTTCTCCTGGTCCACGTCGAAGCCGAAGTACTTCTCCTCACCCTTGTACTGCTTCACCTTCTCGACGATCAGCGAGCCTTCGAGACCGGCGTTCTCGCACAGCGTGCGCAGCGGCTGCTCGAGCGCGCGCCGGACGATGTTCACGCCCAGCCGCTCGTCGTGGTTCTCGATCTCCTTGCCGAGCTTCTCGAGCGCCCCGAGCGCGCGGATGTACGCCACGCCGCCGCCCGGCACGATGCCTTCCTCGACCGCGGCGCGCGTCGCATGCAGCGCATCTTCGACGCGGGCCTTCTTCTCCTTCATCTCGGTCTCGGTCGCAGCGCCGACCTGGATCTCGGCGACGCCGCCCGCCAGCTTCGCGAGCCGCTCCTGCAGCTTCTCGCGATCGTAGTCCGAGGTCGTGTCCTCGATCTCCTTCTTGATCTGACCGATGCGGCCCTGGATGTCGGCCTTCTTGCCGGCGCCCTCGACGATCGTGGTGTTCTCCTTGTCCACCTTGATCTTCTTCGCGCGGCCGAGATCCTCGACCCGCACGTTCTCGAGCTTGATGCCGAGATCATCGGTGATCAGCTTGCCGCCGGTGAGGACCGCGATGTCCTCCATGATCGCCTTGCGGCGGTCGCCGAAGCCCGGAGCCTTCACGGCGCAGACCGCGAGCGTGCCGCGCAGCTTGTTCACGACCAGGGTCGCGAGCGCCTCGCCCTCGACGTCCTCGGCCACGATGAGCAGCGGCTTGCCGCGCTGCGCGATCTTCTCGAGCAGCGGGAGCAGATCCTTCATGTTGGAGAGCTTCTTCTCGTACAGGAGGATGAACGCGTCCTCCAGCACCGCTTCCATGCTCTCCTTCTCGGTCACGAAGTACGGCGAGATGTAGCCCTTGTCGAACTCCATTCCCTCGACCACGTCGAGCGTGGTGTCGACGGAGCGGGCCTCTTCGACTGTGATCGTGCCGTCCTTGCCGACCTTGTCCATCGCCTCGGCGATCATCTTGCCGATGACGGTGTCGGAGTTCGCCGAGATGGTCGCGACCTGCTCGATCTCCTTGTTCTCCTTGACCGGGCGGCTCAGCTTCTTCAGCTCGTCCACGACCGCCTCGACCGCGCGGTCGATGCCGCGCTTGATCGCCATCGGCGCCGCGCCGGCGGTCACGTTCTTGATGCCCTCGCGGAAGATCGCCTCCGCGAGCACGGTCGCGGTGGTGGTGCCGTCACCGGCCACGTCGGAGGTCTTGGAAGCGACCTCGCGCACCATCTGCGCGCCCATGTTGTGATACGGGTCGTCCAGCTCGATCTCCTTCGCGACCGTCACACCGTCCTTCGTCACGGTCGGGGAGCCCCACTTCTTGTCGAGCACGACGTTCCGGCCGCGCGGTCCGAGCGTGACCTTGACGGCCCGGGCGAGCTGCTCCACGCCTTCGAGAATCTTGGCGCGTGCCTCGCCGCTGAACAGCAACTGCTTCGCAGCCATGTTGCCTCCTTGGAAGGTTCAGGCATCGCGGGCGGGGCCTTGCCCGCCGCGGATGCGCGCTGTTCCCGTGGTTACTTCTTCTCGCCCGCCAGCACGCCCAGCACGTCGTCCTCACGCAGGATCACGTACTCGGTGCCGTCGATCTTGACGTCGGTGCCGCTGTACTTGCCGATCAGCACACGATCGCCCTTCTTCACTTCCATCGCGATCCGCTTGCCGTCCTCGGTCAGGCGGCCCGGGCCCACGGCCACGACCTCGCCCTCCTGCGGCTTCTCCTTCGCGGTGTCGGGAATGATGATCCCGCCGCGAATCGTCTCCTGCTCCTCGATGCGGCGAATCAGAATCCGGTCGGCGAGAGGCCGAACGTTCATGACAGTCCTCCTGGCTTCTGACCCTCTCGGGTGATTGGAGATTTCGAACCATGGCGCGGGAGCGCGCCCGTCCTCAGGGAGCGCGATGATCTCGAGGCGCTCCCATCCAGAGGCAAGAGATATTACACGATCGAGCCGGGCGCAAGCCGCCTGCCCAATTTATTGCAACGCCCTTGAATATGGGATCGCAACCGAGGGCATGTCGCCGGATTTCAGCCTCGGTCCGGGGATTGATTTGCCAGAATGGCATGCGACGGCTGGCGATCGCAGCCTGCGATTGGTCAAAGTGACAGAGGGACCGCTCGGGTCGGAAGCGGGGTGGCGCGGCGGACGGGCGCCGCGCGCGCGATGCGGCGGGGAGCCTACTGGCTTTCGAACAGCGACTGGTGCGGCGCGCCGTCCAGGTAACCGGTGCTGATCGTGCCCTTCACCGAGATGGTCTCGTTCGGCACCGGCACGCGTGTGCGCGTGAACACCACGATCGTCTCGCCGCCCTGCTGCAGATAGAACGTGTAACCCTCGCCGGCGTGGTACACGTCGCCCACGCGTCCGCGCACCGTCACCGCGCGGCCGTCGTACTCCCGCGCGTGACGCTGCAGATCCGCGATCGAGACGGTCGGCTCGCGGCGCGGCCAGAACGTGTACGCCGCCCACGCGACGACGAGCGCCACGATCCCGAGCTGGATCTTGCGATTGTTGCGCAGCTCGTCCATCGCGACCAGCCACCACGCTTCGCGCAGCGGCGGCAGCGATACGGGCTTCGCGACCGGGCGATCGTCGGGGAGATCGGGGAGCGCGGGACGCTCGGGATGCGCGGAGCGCTCGGCGTGCGCGGAGCGCTGCAGAGAGCGCTCGGTCGGGGCGTCGAAATCGCGCGGCTCGCGCGCGTCGCGGGTTTCGCGCGGCGGCACGGGGCGCGCCGGCGGCGCCTCGCGCCGCAGCGTCGGCAGGCTCTTTCCGGCCGCGGTCCAGGCCTTCTTCGGCTGCGGCGCCGCGGGCTCCTTCGCGCCGGCTCCCGGCGCGCCGACCGCGCCGCCGCTCTGCCCGGGACGCAGCAGCGTGAGGCGCGCCGCCTTCGGATCTGCGGCCGGTCCGCCGAGCTCGAGCTCGGGAATCGGAAGGTCCTGTCCGTCCGGCGCGCCCGGCTGCAGGCGCTTGAGCGTGGGACGCACGTCGGCCTCGTGCCCGGTGCGGTCGTGCTCCGCGGTCACGCCCTCTTCGGCGCCCACGAGCCAGTCGGGCCGCTCGTGCGGGTCGGTCGGCCGCTGCGCGGAAGGATTCCGGATCAGATCCGGCGTGCGTGGCGCGCGCGCGCCGGGAACGAGCCGCAGCCTCCCGGGCGCGGGCGCATCGTCCGCATTCGGCTCGTCGCCGGCGTCGGCCGGCGGCTCGGATGCGGCTTCGTCGCCCGATTCCGGATCGGGCTCGGAGTGCAGAGGATCTGCACCGGACATGCGTCGGCTCTCCTGAATGGGAATTCCCGGGGCTTCGCGGTCGTTATCGGCGCACGGGGCCCCGCGGTTAACCCGGGAACTCAGGGCACCGGCGGGCCCCCGGCGAGCCCGTAGCGCGTGAGCTTGCGGTAGAGCGTCCTGAGGCCGATTCCGAGCATCGCGGCCGCGCGGGTCTTGTCGTAGCCGGTGTGGCGGAGCGTGGCTTCGATCAGGGCGCGCTCGGCCTCGTCCACCGTCATCCCCGCGGCGAGCGCGGTCCCACCCTCCGCCGGGCCCGCGCCGCGGATCGCCTGGGGCAGATCCGACAGATCGAGCGGCCGCCGCCCCTGCGCGAACACCACCATGCCCTCGATGGTGTCGCGCAGCTCGCGCACGTTGCCGGGCCACGCGTGGCGCGCGAGACGCTCGAGCACCCCGGGGGTCGCGCCCGTGACGCGCCGGCCGTGCTCGCGATCGAACTCCCGGATGAATGTGGCGACGAGCAGCGGCAGATCCGCTTCGCGCTCGCGCAGCGGCGGCATGCGCAGCCGCACGACCGAGAGCCGCGCGCGCAGGTCCTCGCGGAAGCGTCCGGCGCGCGCCTCGGCCTCGAGATCGGCGGCGGTCGCCGAGATCAGCCGCACGTCCGCGCGCCGCGTCTCCGAGCCTCCGACACGATCGAATCCGCGATCCTGGAGGAAGCGCAGCAGCCGCACCTGGACGGGCGGCGGCGCGGCCTCGACGTTCTCGAGGAACAGCGTGCCGCCGTCCGCGAGCTCGAGGCGGCCGGGGCGCGCCTCCCCCGCCTCCTCCCACCCGAACAGCTCGCGCTCGATCAGCTCCGCGGCCGGGCCGGCGCAGTTCATGCGCACGAAGCGCGCGGCGCTGCGCGGGCTGTGATGGTGGATCAGCTCCGCGAGCCGCGAGCGTCCGGTGCCGCTCTCCCCCTCGATTGCGACCGGGGCGCGCGTTGCCGCGACCTGCCGCACCTGCTCGATCACCCGGCGCATCGCGCTCGAGTGCGCCTCGAGACGCTCGTAGCCGAAGCGGCGGTCGAGCCGCTCCTCGAGCTCGGCCAGCCGCGCGCCGAGCTTCTGCGCCGCGCGACCGCGCTCGAGCACCGCGAGCAGGCGGTCGGGGTTCACGGGGCGCGCCTGCACGTCGGCCGCGCCGAGGCGCACCGCCTCGTCCACGATCCCGATCGCGTCCTCGAGCGCGGCGCCGGCGCCCGCCGCGGGCGCGATCGCGACCGCGCACAGCGCGGGGTGGCGCTCGAGCGCGTGCCGCAGCACCGCGAGCCCGTCGATGCGCGGCGCGCGCAGCGCGACGACCAGGCCGTTGAGCGCGCGGCGCTCGAGCGCGTTGAACGCGCTCTCGCCGTCCCGCACCCAGACCACTTCGAGCGCGTGCCGCCTGAGGAACGCGATCAGCGCCTGGGTTGCATCGCTGTCGCGCTCGACCAGGAGGACGGTGGATTCCTCGCGTTGCATCGGCGCCCGCGAGGCCCGGGCTAGCGCAGGGCCTTCAGCGCGTCGAGCACCTTTGCGTTGCTCGGCACGAGCGCGATGTCGCCGGGATTCGGGCTCAGGTCCTTGTACGCGAGTCGTCCGTCGCGATCCACGAGGAAGATCGCGCGCCCGCTGTATCCGGCCTCCGGCATCAGCACGCCGTACGCGGTGCTGGCCTCGCGCTTGAGATCCGAGAGCAGCGGGAACGAGAGCTTGAGCTGGCGCCCGAACTCCGCGTTCGCGTAGTGGCTGTCCACGCTGATCCCGAGCACGACCGCGCCGTGCGACTCGAAGCGCGGCAGATCGGCCTCGATGGTCGGGAGCTGATGCGAGCACACCCCCGAGAACGCGAGCGGGAAGAACACCAGGACGACGTTCCGCCGGCCGCGGAACTCGGACAGCGTCACCGGCTGTCCGTCCGGGCCCTTGAGCCTGAAATCCGGGGCCATCTGTCCGACCTCGGGGGTTTCCGTCGCCATCATGACTGCCTCCTCAAAAATGCGCGGGAAGATGCGGGGCTTGAGGCTGGGATGGATCGGAACGGTCCTGCTTATCCCTGTCGCGGCGCTCTGTCAACCCGGCAGGCCGGCGAACGGCCCGGGCGCCGGGCCGGGCGGCGCGCCCCCGGCCATGAAGCCCGGGCGCGTGCGGCGCGTGAGCCGCACCTGATCGAGGCTCGCGGCCGCGAGCTCCTCGAGCGAGGACGCCCCGCGCTCCTTCTCCCATTGCTCGGCGAGCAGCGGCAGCGCGCGCGACGTGGTGCGGGCATCGCCGAGCGCGCGGTGCGAGGTCTCGAACGGCAGCGCGAGCTTCCGCGCGAGCGAGCCGAGCGAGTTTCCGCCCGGGCCGAACAGTCCGCGCGCGAGGCCGAGCGTGTCCAGCACCGGCGAGAGCAGCGGCGGCTGGCCCGCGCCGCGCATGAGCGCGCGCAGGAACGCGAGATCGAACATCGCGTTGTGGAACGCGAGGAAGTGATCGCCGCAGCGCGCGCGCAGCGCCGCGGCCACGTCCGCCGCGGCGGGCGCGGACGCGGTCATGTCGTCCGTGATGCCGTGGATCGCGCTCGCGTCCTTCGGAATCGGGCGGCTCGGCCGCACCAGGCTCGACCACTCGCCGGCCGTCGCGCCGTTCTCGACCACGACGCAGGCGACCTCGACCACCTCGTCGCCCTTCTGCGGCTCGAACCCCGTGGTCTCGATGTCCACCACGACGAGCGTGCGGCCGGTGAGCAGCGCCACGGGCGGCCTAGTGCGGGCTCGTGTCCGATTTCGAGAACTGATCGAACGATTCGCCGCGATCCAAGTGACCGTCGCCGATATAGCGCAGGAGGAGCAGGAACTGATCGGCGGGAACGTAGCCGGGCACGTTCACGAGATGCTCGCCGTTCGCGCGCAGGAAGATCGTCGTGGGATAGCCCGAGATTCCGAAGCGCTGCGCGAGCGTGCGGCCGGTGTACTGCTTGCCGGCGTACGTCGCGGGATCGGCGGATTCGGCGTCGAGCCGCACCGTCACGAAGTGCTTCACGAGATAGTTGCGCACGTCGTCGCGCGCGTACACGTCGCGATCCATGCGCTTGCACCAACCGCACCAGTCCGTATAGACGTCGACGAGCACCGGGCGCCGCGTGTCCGCGGCGCGCTTCAAGCCCGCGTTCCAGCCCAGCCATGCGGCCGTCTCGGGGGCCGTTCGGGCGGGGGCCGCGATCGCGAGCGAGATCAGGACCAGCGTGGCCGCGCGCGCTCCCATCCGATGCTGCCAGGGTTTCATGTGCGTCCTCATCGGGGAGTGGGGGCCGCGTGGGAAGCGGTCGAAGTGTAGCACGGCGCGCTGCGCGCGCTCCGCGCCACGCTGCTGCTTTGCCGCGAATTGACCGCGGCGCGGGCCTCAGCCGTACACGTTGTGGCGCAACGTTCCGGCGAGGGCGGCGGGATCGAACCACACGCCGCACAGGCGGGACGTCCCGAACTGCCCGGGATTCACGACCACGGTGCGCCCGAGGATGTCACGATACGATGACGAAACGCGCGGCGACTCGTGGATGTGACCGCTGAGCGAGAGCGGCGGCTGATGGCGCTCGAGGAACGCGCGGATCGCGCGTGAGCCGACGTGCCGGCCGGCGGAGATCTGATCGCAGCACGTCCCGCGCGGGGGCGAGTGCAGCACGAAGATCGTGCGCCCGGGCTCGGCGGCGTGGACGAGCTGATCGAGCGCCGCGGCGATCGTGGGCTCGCGCCGCGCGGGATCGAAGCGATGCGCCGTCACCGCGTCGCCGCGGCTCACCCAGCCCTCGAGGCGCGGCGGCGATTCGTCGTCGCCATCCTCCCAGCGCTCCCAGTCCTTGAGACCGAACGGCGTGATCGGCACCCACGAGAGTCCCGCGACCGCCTGTGCGCCGATCTGGATCACGCGATCGTGCAGCGACCACCAGAGGTCGCCGTGATGGGCCTCGAGGCAATCCGAGTTCGCGCCCCAGTCGTCGTTCCCCATCATCACGCCGAGAGCGGTCGCGGGCGCCCCGTCGCGCAGGCGGCGCGCGAATTCGACCAGGAATCCCTGCAGGAAGACGCGCTGGCGGCGCAGGCCCTCGACGCCCTCCGCGTGCGGCGAGAGATCGCCGCCGATGATCACCGCCTCTGGCCCGCGCGCCACGGCGAGCGCGAGCAGCTGATCGTAGAGACCGCTCTGGCCGTGAAGATCGGAGGTGAAGAACCACTCGGACACGGGGCGCTCCGGCGCGATGGGCCGTGGGGAAAGCCGGGACTCTAGCCAAGCGCTTTCCGCACCCGCAACCGGACGCGGGCGGAATCGCGCGGCGCGCCGGCTTGACCCCCGCGGCCCCGCATCCCGATACTTGTGCCCCCTCCGCACGCCCGGCCGCACGGCTTCGACCCGTCACTGAAAGGAGTGCCATGTCCCGCTTCACCCGACTGCCGGCCGCGCTCGCCCTCGTCGCACTGGCCCTGCTCCCGGCGCCGAGGGCCCGCGCGGCCGCGGCGGCGGGCGCAAACCGGCTCGTGAATCCGGGCTTCGAGGAAGGAAAGCCGAATCACGCCTGGATGCCGGCCGGCTGGGACACGTCGCGCTCCGGACTCTCGACGGTGTTCTTCGGGCGGGACACGCTGCTCGCGCATGGCGGCCGCTACGCCGTGACGGTCGCGAACGTGAGCGGTCTGTGGCCGTTCTCGCACAACTGGGGACAGACGATCCTGGTCAACAAGGACGACTGGGGAAAGGACGCGGTGTTCTCGATCTGGACGCGCAGCACCGGTGTCGATGGCCGCGGCTACGTGCTGATTCAGGCGTATCGCGACACGATCTCGCGCCGGGCGGCGGAAACCGGCGTGTCACGCGATTCGATGGCGAAGCAGATGAACATCCACCCGGTGGACGATCCGCTCTACGACCTGGGCTGGAAGCGGCTGTGCTTTACCGAGGAGGAGACCGGGTGGGTGCGCCGCGAGGTGCGGATCTTCGTGCCGCCGCTCTCGAACGTGCTGTTCGTGCGCGGCGGGCTGATCGGCACCGGCCAGGTGATGCTGGACGACGCGTCGCTCACGTTCGAGACCGCGAAGCCCGCGCCGCCGGTGCCGCCGCACACGAACCTGCTCCAGGATCCGGGCTTCGAGCAGGGCGGGCTCGCGTGGGAGTTCTCGCTGCCGCCGTATCGCAACATGATCGGGCGCGTGGATTCCACGGTGGCGCATTCCGGCCGGTGCTGCGCGATGTTCACGGGCGGAGAGGACGGCTGGGTGTCGAGCCACGCGGGCGCGATCCAGGCGATCCCGAACCGGAACCTGCAGGGCAAGCGCATCCGGCTCACCGGCTGGTTCAAGACCGACAGCCTGAAGAGCAACGGCTACACGAAATTCTATTTCCACACCCTGCACGGCGTGGAATCCGTGAACACGGTCGACCAGTTCGGCGGCACCGAGAACTGGCGCATGGCGACGCTCGAAGCCGACGTCCCGAAGGACACGTACGAGGTCTGGGTCTGGTACGTGTACAACGGGCCCGCGCCGGGCGTGGTCTACATCGACGACTGTTCGGTCGAAGTGCTGGGACCAGCGGGCGGAGAGGGCAAGGCCTCCTCCGGGGCGCGTCATTAGCGCGCGAACCGGGCCTTGACGGTCCCCCGGGGGCGGGCACAGACTTTTGGTTGCAGCCGGGCAGAAAGTACTCCTTGGCAGGGAGCTTTCCGGCCGGACCGGATTCCATTCGCTGCATGGAGTCCGACCGCTTTCAAGTGAGCGCGATGGGCCGAAGCGAGGTGCGTCGCTCTCGAGCAAGACGGCGGAGAGGTTCGGGGCTGCGAGGAACTCCGGTCACTCGGCCCTGAGTGGCAACCTCCCGGGGTTCAGTTGGAGGAGGGTCCCCCTTCCCCCTCCCCACGTTCACGGCCGCTGCCCCCACGGCGGACGATCCGGCAAGACGCGACACCCTCGACGAGCGACGTGAATCAGCCGCGCGACGACGCCGGCACCGCTCCGGAAATCTTGAGCGCGATGCGGCACGTCTGGGTCTGGATCCGCACCGTGTCCTCGAGCCGGCGCGCATAGCCGCCGGCGAGCGTGACCGCGACCGGCACGCCGCGCTCGGCGCAGCCTTCCAGCACGCGGCGGTCGCGGGCCTCGAGCCCGTCGAACGTGAGCGAGAGGCCGCCGAGCTGATCGTCGACATACGGATCCGCGCCGGCGACGTAGATCACGATCTGGGGCTCGAAGCGCCACACCGCCGCGAGCGCGCCGGCGAGCGCCTCGGCGTACGCGCGATCGCCGATGCGATCCGGAAGCCCGAGATCGAGCGAGCTCTGCGCCTTCGGGGACGGATAGTTCGCCTCCTGGTGGAGCGAGAGCGTGAACACGCGCGGATCGTCATGGAAGATCAGCGCGGTGCCGTTCCCCTGGTGCACGTCCAGGTCGACCACCGCGGCGCGCTCGATCCGGCCTTCCCCGAGCAGCACGCGGATCGCGACCGCGACGTCGTTGATGTAGCAGAAGCCCTCGGCGCGCTCCGCCGAGGCGTGATGAAAGCCGCCGCCCACGTGCACCGCGGCGCGATGCTCGAGTGCGCCGCGCGCGGCGGCGAGCGTGCCGGCCGCGGCGCGCCGGCAGGCCGCGATGAGCGGGGCGTTGAGCGGCAGCTCGGAGTCCCGTGTGCGCTCCGTCCAGCGCAGCGCCCCGAGGTCGTCGAGGTAGGCCGGCGTGTGCGCGAGCTCGAGCTGTGCACGATCCGCCGCGGCCGGCTCGTGGACGTCCGCGCGCGTGATCCAGCCTTCCGCGAGCAGACGCTCGAGCACGCCCGCGTACTTGCGGGTCGGAAAGACGTGCGGGCCGACGTGCTCGGCCTCCAGCGGCGTATAGACGACGCGCGGCGCCATGGCGCGTGAGCATGCATGGCGCGCCAGGCAGCGACAAGCGCGGTCGACGGTGCTCCGCCCGCTCCGCTACAATCGTCGCCCCGTGAAACACACCGGACTCCCGCTCGCCGCGCTGTTCGCGATGCTGGCGCTCGCGCCGCCCGTGGCGCGCGCCGGCACGGCGCCGTCCCGCGCCGGGATGCTGCTCGGACTCTGCCCGGATCAGGCGAAGCTGCGGGCCGAGCTGACCCGGCTCGCCGATTCGCTGCGCGCGGACCCGGCGGCGGCGGCCGATCCGATCTACTGGCGCGCGACGAGTCGCGCCCGCGCCGGCCTCGCGGACAGCGCGATCGCGGACTTCCGCCGCGCGGGGGAATGGCGCGGGCTCGCCGTGGACTGGATCGGGCTCGCCGACGCGCTGATCGCGCGCGCGCGTCCCGGCGATCTCGAGGAGGCGGCTGGGCTGATGGAGCGCCATTCCGCGGCGGGCCCGCTGGACGAGATCCACGCGCTGCGTGCGCGGCTCGGCTGGTCGCTGTTCCTGAGCGGCCAGGTGGACAGCGCGAACCGTGTGTACCAGGCGATGCTCGAGGCGCTCGACCCGGACCCGCTGTGGCGTGCGCGCGCAGGACGCGTGCTCGCGGAGGCGCCCGGCGTCGATCCGCACGTCGCGTTCGACTGGCTGTTCCCCGAGGTGCTGAAGGCGCGCGGCGCCGACCGCGGTGCGATCGAATCGCTGCAGAAGGCGCTGGAGCGCGATCCGCGCTCCCACGACCTCGATGTAAACGCGCTGGTGCGCACCGCGGTGGCGCGCGGGGAAGCCGCGGAGCGCCTCGGCGTGGAGTCGCGCGGCGGACGCCTGCTGCGCTTCAGCGCCTCGGACGGCTTCCCGATCTCCGCCGCGCTGTTCGCGGGCGCACCGCGCTCGCCGGTCGCGGTGCTGCTCATGGGGCGCGCGGATTCGCTCGCGGGCTACGACAGCCTGGTCGTGGCGCTGCGCGCTGCCGGGCTCGCGACGCTGCTGATCGAGCGCCGCGGCACGCGCGGCGCGGCCGGACCGGGCTGCGCGGGCGCGGGGGACTTCTACGGGCGCGAAGACGCGCTCGAGGAGCGCATCGCCCGCGACGCACGGGAGACGCTGCGCCACGCGGCGCATGAAGCGCCGCTCGACACCACGCGCGTGATGATCGGCGGGGTGCGCGACGCCGCCGGCACCGCGCTGCTCGCCGCCACGCGCATGCGCACGCGCGCGCTGCTGCTCGTGAGCCCCGAGGTGCCGCGCGTCGATCTCGGCTTGAACTGCGCGCGGATCGCGAAGCTCATGCTCCCGATGTTCATCCAGCTCGCGCCCGAGGACTACGACGTGGTGATCCCCGCCGACGCGCTCTACCAGAGCGGGGCGCGCAGCGCCTCGCGCGTCGCGGACTCGCGCGCTCCGGGACGCGGCGCGGAGCTGTTCCGCGGCGACCCGAACGTCGCGCCGCGGCTCGCGCGCTGGTTGAGCGAGACGCTCAAGGCTCCGCCGCCGAGCGCCACTCGGCGATGACGACCGCGGCGAGGATGAGCGTCGCGCCCGCCCACCAGCGGGCGAGGAAGCGCTCGCCGCCGAACGCGACCGCGAAGATCAGCGCGAACACCGGCTCGAGCGCGAACAGCAGCGCGACGCGTCCGGTCGGGAGCGTGCGCTGCGCCGTGACCTGGAGCAGCGGCGCGAGCACGGTCCCGGCGAGCGCGAGATAGGCCAGGCGCCACCCGCCGCCGCCCGGAGCGGCGAACGCGGCGAGCGCGGCCGGAACCGACGTGAACGGCGCCATGCAGAGCGCGACGCCGAGCGACTGGACGCCGGTGAGCGCGACCGGATCCACGCGCGGCGAGACGCGCGACACGATGACGAGCTGGAGCGCATACGCGACCGAGCCGAGGAACGTGAGCAGCTCCCCCGCGCCGAGCCCGCGAGCGGGACGCCACGACAGGAGCGCCGAGCCCGCTAGCGCGAGCGCCATGCCGAGGAACACCGCCGGCGCGGGGCGCTGGCGCAGGAACGCCCAGGCGAAGAACGGCGCGGCGAGCGTGCCGGCGCTGGTCAGGAATGCGGAGCTGCCGGCGCTGGTCTCGCGCAGCCCCGACGCCTGCAGCGCTACGCACGCGAGGATGAGCGGCGCGCACGCGAGCCCGGCGACGACGGTGAGCCGGTCGAGCGGCCGGCGCGTGAGCACGATGGCGGCGCCGAAGATCAGCGCGGCCACGCCGAAGCGCGCGAACACCAGCGTCGCGACCGTGAGGCCGGGCAGCGCATCGCGCAGCACCACGAACGTCCCCCCCCACAGCGCCGTCGCGATCGCCATGGCGGAGACCGCGCGCCGCGACGCGCCCGCCGCCGAGGCCGGCATCGCGCGGATCAATCCCGCGCGCGACGGGACGCGGCGGCCGCGCTCTTCGCGCGCGCCTGCGGGCGCGGGCGGCGCGAGACCGCCTGCGTGATCGCGAACGAGAGCCCTTCGAACTCCATCGCCATGTCCACGGTGCGCAGCGCGACGTGCGCCGGAACGAACAGCTTGCGTGGCGCGAAATTCAGGATGGCGCGCACCCCCGCGGCGACGAGCGCGTCCGCGACCTCCTGCGCCGCGCCGATCGGGGTCGCGACCACGCCGATGTCCCACGCGGCGTCGCGGCCCGCGCCGCGCAGCGCCGCGACGTCCTGCACCGTGTGGCGGCCGAGCCGCTGCCCGATGCGGGCCGGATCGCGGTCGAACACCGCGACCACATCGAAGCCCTGCTTCTCGAAGCCGCGGTACGCGACGAGCGCCGCTCCCACGTTCCCCGCGCCGACGAGCGCGACGCGCCAGCGGCGGTCGAGACCGAGGATCGTGCGGATCTCGGCGCGCAGGCGCTCGACGTTGTAGCCGAGCCCGCGGCGTCCGAACGATCCAAACGCCGAAAGATCCTTGCGCACCTGCGCGGACGTGATGCCCTCGCGCTCCGCGAGACGGTGCGAGGAGATCATGCGCTTGCCCTCGGCCTGCACTTCCTCGAGCACGCGATCGTAGTGCGACAGGCGCCGGACGGTGGATTCGGAGATACGGGGCATGGGTCTCGTTCGGCGCGGCGGCGCATCACCCGCTGGTGAAAGTTTTCACAAGCCGGGCGAGTGAAACGCCGCGAGGGACTGCCCCCGCGGCGCTTCGCTACTCCGGCGCTTCCTCTTCCGTTTCCCGCAGTCCGCCCGCTTCCACCGCCGCCTCCGGGGCGAGGGCGGCGCCCGCTCCGGATTCGTCCAGATCCTCGCTCACCACGCGCGTCACGCCCGAGACCGCATCGGGCAGGAGCTCGCCTCCACCGGGATCGAGGTTCACGAGCCTCACGCCCTGCGTGTTGCGGCCGAGCACCGAGATGCCTTTCACCGGCATGCGGATCATCTGGCCGCCGCGCGTGATGATCATCAGCTCGTCGCCGTCCACCACTTCCTTGACCGCCACGACGTTGCCGTTCCGTTCCGTCGTCTTGATGGTGATGATCCCCTTGCCGCCGCGATGCGAGACGCGGTATTCGGAGATCTCGCTGCGCTTCCCGTAGCCGTGCTCGGTGACCGCGAGCAGCGTGGCCTGGCGCTTGACGCCCACCATGCTCATCACCTCGTCCTCGGCGTCGTCGAGCGTCACGGCCTTGACGCCGTACGACGTGCGGCCCATCGCGCGCACCTCGCTCTCGTGGAAGCGGATCGCGAGGCCCTTCTTCTTGGCGAGGATCAGGTCCTGCGTGCCATCCGTGATGATGGCATCGATCAGTCCGTCGCCGTCCTCGAGCAGGATCGCGTTGATGCCGGCCTTGCGCGGATGGCTGTAGGCCGAGAGCACCGTTTTCTTGATCAGGCCCCGGCGCGTGGCGCCCACCAGGTAGTGCTGCTGGTCGAATTCCTTCACCGCGACCACCGCCTGCACGCGCTCGTCGCGTGACAGCCCCTCGAGGTGATTCACGAGCGGGCGGCCGCGCGCCATGCGGCCGGCCTGCTCGACCTCGTGCACCTTGAGCCAGTAGCAGCGGCCGCGGTCGGTGAGAATCAGCAGGTAGGCGTGCGTGTTCGCGACGAACAGGTGCTCGATGTAGTCCTCTTCCTTGGTGCGCGCGCCGATCACGCCCTTGCCGCCGCGGCGCTGCGAGCGGTACGCCGTGACCTCCTGGCGCTTGATGTAGCCGGCGTGCGAGATCGTGATCACCATGTCCTTCTGCTCGATCGTGTCCTCGTATCCGATCTCGCCGTCGTCGCCCACGATCTCGGTGCGGCGATCGTCACCGTACTTCTCGCGCAGGCGGCGCACCTCGTCCTGGATGATGCCGAGCATCTTCTTCTCGCTCGCCAGGATCGAGCGCAGCTTCTCGATCAGCTGGATGATCTCGAGGTACTCCTGCTCGATCTTCGCGCGCTCGAGCCCGGTGAGGCGCTGGAGCCGCATTTCGAGGATCGCGTTCGCCTGGATCTCCGAGAGCTTGAACCGACTCATCAGGCCCTCGCGCGCCGTTTCGGGATCCTTCGAGGCGCGGATGAGCGCGATCACCGCGTCGAGGTGATCGAGCGCGATCTTCAAGCCTTCGAGGATGTGCGCGCGTTTCTCGGCCTCGGCGAGATCGAATTCCGTGCGGCGGCGCACCACGATCTGGCGCTGGCGCACGTACTGGTCGATCAACGCGCGCAGCGTCAGCACCTGCGGCCGGTTGTCCACCAGCGCGAGCATGATGGCGCCGAACGTGCTCTGCAGCGGCGTGTGCACGAACAGCTGGTTCAGCACGACCTTGGGATTCGCGTCCTTCTTGAGCTCGATCACGATGCGCATGCCGTCGCGATCGGATTCGTCGCGCAGGTCGCTGATCCCGGTGAGCTTGGACTCGCGCACCATGTCCGCGATGCGCTCGAGCAGCAGCGTCTTGTTGATCTGGAACGGAATCTCGGTGGCGACGAGGCTCATGCGGCCGGCGCGCCCTTCCTCGACCTGGACGCGCGCGCGCATGCGCATCAGCCCGCGGCCGGTCAGGTAGCAGTCGCGGATCCCCTGCGTGCCGTAGATGATGCCGCCGGTCGGAAAGTCCGGGCCGCGGACGAGCTTCAACAGATCCTCGTCGGGTGATTCCGGATGATCGATGACGTGGATGATCGCGTCGCAGATCTCGCGCAGGCTGTGCGGCGGCACTTCCGTCGCCATGCCCACCGCGATTCCGGAGCATCCGTTCACGAGCAGGTTCGGCACCACGGCCGGGAGCACGACCGGCTCTTCGCGCGTCTCGTCGTAGTTCGGCCGGTAGTCGACGGTGTTCTTCTCGAGATCCGTGAGCATCTCGACCGCGAGCGGCGTGAGGCGGGCCTCGGTGTATCTCATGGCCGCTGGTGCGTCGCCGTCAATCGAATTATGCACGAAGATGCCGTCTGCGAGCAGGAAGTTGTGGTGCTCGTCGACTGTGATGTCGTAGACATCTGCACTTTCGTCGAGCGCGCGCACGGAGACGACGCGGTGATTGTACGAACGTCCCGCGTCGATGAGCTCGTCGAAATCTCTGAAGTAGACGAGCGCACTTTCCAGTCTCGGTATCCATTGCTCGTGGCGGTGGGATTCGTACATCTCTGGCGTGAGCTCGACGCCGCGACGCTCCGCTAGGAGTTTCGAAACGTAGCGCGCGACACGCGTGCGCACCACCCGCCGCTTGTGGTTGTCGTCCATCCAGCAGCGGCGCAATGATTCTGCGGACTTCGCTGCGAGCTCGTGCATCATCACCGGATTGAGCTCAAGCCGCCTGCGATTGGCTGTGCGCACTCCGTCAGCCTGGGCGCGACGGAATTCGGGGCTCATCCATTGTCTGGTCTCCGCGCCCGCGGCGGGGTCTTGCGCGAAGCGCTTGCGAAGCGTCGCAGCGACGCGCAGTCCATTCTTCGCGCGGAATCCGGGATCACGATTCCGCGCG
>Ga0306920_100003489_pt1 | contig 19951 bp, 16 predicted proteins | sample flu12Cox44000170_FD_204666 | JGI IMG/M metagenome (GOLD analysis project Ga0306920, IMG submission 204666) | Lab enrichment of tropical soil microbial communities from Luquillo Experimental Forest, Puerto Rico - flux4day.12C.oxic.44.000.170 (v2)... | ecosystem: Environmental > Terrestrial >... | reverse complement strand
TGCCGCCGCTATGCAAAGATGGAGCATCAGCTATTGGAACGATCCGGCGCCGGGGCGTCGAGGAAACTTGAGGCGCTTGCTGCGATGACGTGTCCACAGGCAGAGCCGTAGTCGTGCTTGACACAGAGCGCACCGCCCCAGTTGACATACACACTTGCTACAGCGCGATCGCAAAATATCGGCAGGCTATCGCCGTTGACCCGAGATTTGCGCCTGCTTACAACAATAGGGGTCTCGCCCTCGCGAACAAGCACGCCTACGACGGCGCCATAATAAAATACCAACAAGCAATCGCAATTGACCCCAAATTTGAGGCAGCCTACTACAACTGGGGCAATGCGCTCGTGGATGAGCATAAATACGACGCTGCCATTTCAAAGTATTCGCAGGCAATCGCGATTAACCCCACTGATGCGCAAGCCTACTACAACTGGGGTAGCGTCCTCGCTGACCAGCACGACTACGCGGGCGCCCTGGTAAAATACGAACAAGCGATCGCGATTGACCCAAAATTACGGTTGCCTGCGGGACTGCCGCCGTGATTTAGGTGCGTGATGGTTTGCGATGCGGACCTATGGAGGCGCGTTCCAGTTCCGCAACCGGGGGCGGGCTGTATCGTGGCGATGCGACAATCGGGTGGCTCATCGAGGCTCGCGGCGTTTGCGTTCCTTATCTACTGGCCTCGCGATGATGAAGGCCCGACACCGCGAATTCCTATTTCCGGCTGTTCCACGAAATTTCTTCCAACTCGCAGTTGAGCGCAGCCGGCATCACCCTGAATTTTTTCAACAGCGACATGCTCGGGCAGTATCGTCCCGCCGGACGGCGAATTTTCATCGACCGCAGTGCGCCGAATGCCGACGAGATTATCATGCGCGAGTGCGTCCATGCGGCGTTGCATCTCGCCGGGAAAAGCCGACGGCTCACGGTAGGTAGTTCCAGACTGAATAGCGCGCGGCGGTCAGGGCTCTCATCAGGGATCAGACAAGGCGGATAATTGTTAGAGACGCAAACGCGCTCCGCGAATGCTACTGCGATTAACGTTGAATTAAATCCAACTAGCCGCTGCTATCGCTAAGGTCGTTCGTTTCAGAAGCGGACTCCTCAATTTGCTAAGCAAACCGTCGTCGACAAACCAAGGCGAGTGCTGCCAATCCTACCGTAAAAAGCAGCAAGCTTGATGGTTCAGGGGTCGGCCCAGGCCCAAGATCGGTGATGTTCGCGGAGCCTGTGGGAATCGGATAAGATGCATCTTCAAGAAAGTAAGAGCCAGGACCTGATATCATCCCGTTTGGGGGGCGTCCGAAAAATGCACCGCTAGTGTCTATCCACCCCGAGGGAGCTAGTGCGCCTCCAGAGAAGCTAATCGACACCCCAGTACGGTCATAGCTAAACCCTGTTACTGAGCAGCTGAACGGGTCCCCACCACCGGGGATACACGATTCGGAAAGTATGCCAATAGTCGGACCAAACAAACCAAGCGTATCGAACCCCACAGAGACTGTTTCGTAATACCCTTCCACAATTTGATGGCCGGCGCTCAGAGCGATGGTCCAACCGAAAATATCGTCCGCCAGAACCGATGGGGACATCGCACCAAGCAGAACGATGACGCCTGAAACGGCAGCAAGAAAGCGTCGCATGACATTCTCTCTTGACGCTTTCTATCACCCTTCGCCACTTATCAGGTAACGACAGGCCAACCAGTCCGCGGCTACCATGGCCAGTGGCAAGCCGAACCTCGACTGGCCGCCCCTGGCGGCGATTGTATGGCTGAAGCGATTATGACCGTGGACACCGCCAACTCCTATTTCCGGCTGTTCGACGAAATCTCGTTCGGCTCGCAGTTGAGGGCCAGCGGCACGCTGGCTCTCCACGGAAGCGACAAACTCGGCGAGTATCGACCCGACGGGCGGAAAATTTACCTCAGCCGCGCCGTGGAGTACGGTGACCAAATTTTCATGCACGAGTTGAATTAAATCCAGGCTAAAAGGTTTGGCCCGCTGACAGAAGCGCTCGGCGTTTCAATAGCCGATTCAGGTGGGTAGCAATTAGCCCCGCCCAAAAGAAAAACGTCGGACTTGATGATTAATCTGCCGCCGCTATGCAAAGACGCAGCATCAGCTATTAGAACGATCCGGCGCCGGGGCGTCGAGGAAACTCACTAGCAGAATAGTTGCGACCCCAATCGTAATCGCGCTATCCGCGACGTTGAACACTGGGTAACTGAATGAGTCATGATGAAAGTAAATGAAATCGACCACGCGGCCCCGAACGAGCCGATCGGTCAAGTTCCCCAGTGTACCGCCCAGGATCAGCGCAAAGCCTACGCGTGACGTCGCTGAAGTGCTGCGCCGGGCCAGCAGCACGAGCAGCACAACGGTCGCAGCGCAAGAAAGCACGAGGAATAAAACTTCGCGAGCTGCGGCCGGCATAGTGGCGAACAGACTGAACGCCGCTCCCGGATTCAGCGTATAAGTGAGGTCCAGCCAGTTCGGAATTACCGCGCGCGCCCGATATAACGGAAGATGAGACGCAACATAGAATTTGGTCAGCTGATCGAGTCCGACTACCGGCACCGTTATAGATCCGAGCATCGCGTACATGCGGCTGAATGACCAAGAAAGCCTGCCTGTGCGCGCTGCCTCGGTGGCCAGGACCGGGCGCATCGCGGCGTCAGGTCCGCACTACGGCGCGGCATCGCTCGCAGAGGTCGGGATGCCCGGCATCGTCGTAATAACACCAGCAGCGCTGGCATTTGCGTCCGTTAGCTCGCCGGCCGAGGAGAACCACCGGCGGGGCCGTAGCGATTCGGCCGAATTGCCCGTCATTATCGAACTCGCGGGCGCCATTAACCTTGGCTTTTAGCTCACTAACCTCAGCATCCGGAAGGATCTCAACATCTGAGACGATAAACAATTCCTTGAGCAGGTCGCGACTGCGTCGCAGAGTATCCGCCCATCCATCGCTCTCCGTGCCGACGGCGATCCGCGCCTCGAGTGGAGCACCGATCGTGCCCGACTGCCGCATCTGTTCGAGCAACTTGAGGGTTTGCTCACGCAGTTGCAGTAACTGCTCCCATCGCGCTTCAAGCGCCGCATCGGCCAGCTGCGGCTTAGCCTCGCACATCGTCAACAGGTGAACGCTTTCGGCGGTTCTGCTGGGAATACGCAGATAAACTTCATCAGCGGTGAACGGGATTAGCGGCGCCAGCATTCTCACCAACGCGTCAAGCAGTGAGTAAAGCGCAGTCTGCGCCGAACGCCGCTCGACCGATTCGGCGCCGCCGCAATAGAGGCGATCGCGGGCGACATCGATATAGAGCGAGCTTAAATCGACGACGACGAAGTTCAGAATGTCATGAAACGCGGCCTGGAAATCATAAGTCTCGAAGGCGCGGAGCACTGCCGCCTTCAATCGTTCGAGCCGCGCGAGAATGAAGCTATCGAGTTCGAGCAGCTGCTCGGTAGGGACGGTGTCGCGGGCGGGCTCAAAATCATACAGATTGCCCAGCATGTACCGGCAGGTGTTGCGAATTTTGCGATAGGACTCCGACACTGCGGAATAAATGGTGTCGCCCAGCGCGATTTCTGCCGTGTAGTCAAGCGAGGCGTACACCAGGCGCAGCACATCAGCCCCGATGCGGTCGACCACCTCAAGCGCGTCAGGGGAGTTGCCGAGGGACTTCGACATTTTGCGCCCGTATTCGTCAACTGTCAGTCCATGATTGATAACATTGCGAAAGGGCGCGGCGCCGCGTTCGGCCACGGCACAGACCAGCGAAGAGCCGAACCATCCGCGGGCTTGTTCGACCGCTTCCAGATAGGCATCTGCCGGCCACGTCAGCTCGGGCCGCAGGCCCAGCACCGCATTCTGTGACGTCCCCGCATCAAACCACACGTCGAGTACATCCTCTTCCTTGTCGAATGCAGCGCCGCCGCACTTGCCACACACCAGTCCCGGTGCGGCGAAATCTGAGGCAGGGCGTGCAAACCAGGAGTCGGAACCCTCGCGCGCGAAGATCTGCTCGACGAGCTTCATGGTTTCGAGATCCAGCACGATCTCACCGCAATGCGCGCATCTGAGTGCTGGAATTGGCACTCCCCAGGCGCGCTGGCGCGAGAGGCACCAATCGGGCCGGGTCTCGGTCATGTTACGAATCCGCTCGCGCGACCAGGGCGGTACCCAATTAACCCGGTCAATCGCATCGATTACGCGCCGGCGCAGCTCGCGGTGATCGACCTTCAGAAACCATTGCTCAGTCGCCCGAAAAATGAGCGGATTCTTGCATCGCCAGCAATGCGGATAGCTGTGGGAATATTGATGCGCCGCGAGCAGGACTCCGCCCTTGTGCAGCTGCTCGACAATTCCGTCATTGGCCTCAAACACATTCTGTCCAGCCCATTGGCCGGCCTCGGCGGTAAATCGACCCTGATTATCGACCGGCGTGTAAGGAGTCAGCCCGTACTGCGCGCCAACCACAAAGTCCTCGTAACCATGGCCAGGAGCAGTATGCACCAGACCGGTGCCGGTTTCCGCGGTGACATGGTCCCCGTACATCAGCTTCACATCACAGGCGATAAAGGGATGGCGGAAGATATCGCGGCCGTCGAACTGCCGGAGCGCGTCGCGGCCGAGTGGAACCGTTCGCTCGACAATCAGGGCGCATTCCTTGGCGATCGCATCTGCAAGCCTTGCAGCCACCACGTAATAACGATCGCCCGACTTCAGTGCGACGTAATCGAAGGCGGCGTTGAGGCAAATGCCGAGGTTCGCGGGGAGCGTCCATGGCGTGGTCGTCCAAATCACACCGAACAGCTTCCCGGCTTTATGGGCGGCGGCCAGTTCGGCGCGGTCAGACGGATTGGCGGCCAGCACGCCGGCGTCGGTGATGTTGGAATTAATCGGGAAGGCGACGTAAATCGAAGGCGAGACGTGCTCGTCATACTCGACCTCCGCCTCGGCCAAGGCGGTGCGATCGTTGAAACACCAGTACACCGGCCTGAGCCCGCGGTACACGTAGCCGCGTTCGACCATCAGGCGGAGTACGCCGACTTCGGCGGCGTCGTATTGAGGATCCATGGTCAGGTAGGGGGCAAACCAGTCGCCGATTACCCCCAGCCGGCGGAAGTCTTGGCGCTGCAGTTCGATCCACTTCTCCGCTTCGGCTTTGCATAGCCGGCGGAGCTCGAGCTTGGAAATCGTGCGCGCCTGCTCACCGAGGTCGCGGGAAACTTTGTACTCGATCGGCATGCCATGGCAGTCCCATCCGGGCACATACGGTGTGGACAGGCCCATCATCGAGCGCGATCGCACCACGAAGTCCTTGAGGATTTTGTTGAGCGCCGTTCCCAAATGGACGCGGCCGTTCGCATAAGGCGGTCCATCGTGGAGAATCCACTTGGGCGCCTGCTCGCGCGCCTCCAACATCCGCGCATAGAGGTTCAACTCCTCCCAACGCTTCAGCATCTCGGGCTCGCGCTTGGGCAGATTCGCCCTCATCGGGAAATCGGTCTTCGGCAGCTTAAGAGTCGCTTTGTAATCAGTTATTGGCACGAGCCGTTCTGCGCCGGGAAAATCAGTCCGGCGTACTTTACCTCCTGCGGCAATGTGTAGACGATCTTTCTCAATGGTGAGCTTAGCACAACGTCGGGACCATCATCAGAACCGGATGGAGCAGAGCGCCGAAATCCGGTTAATCACTCGCCTCGAGCCGCCATGGCCGGGCAAAAGGTATCTCCACGGCTAACGGCTGAGCTGTCAGCTTAGCCAAGAGCATTCATTCTTTTAATTCCTTGGCGGCCGCCGGAGCAGGAACCGGGCATCTAAGACCACCAGCATTCGAGAACGCGGCGGCAAGCTCCGCATGATCAACAAACCCCGTCCCCGCCTGGAAAACCTGAGACTGAGTATTCAACGGCGGCAAGGCGGAGTGTCGAAGGTGCTCGCGACGTCCATAAGTTATCCTCATAGCCACACTCATAGAGTCAGTGCTCGCGTGCGAAAAGAAGGCACGCCCGCGCAAAAGAGTCAAGTTGGGCAGCTTGGAGATTTTTTTTGCGGGCCATTGCCGCGCGATAGCGCACGCGCTAAATGAAACAATAGCTTGGCGGGACTGGCCACTGATGACCTGTATGCCGCGAAGAGAATCACTCGCGGCTTCACGGCGCACTAGTGGCACTCTGGTTGGTTGTTAATAGGTTGGGTGGCTGCTGACAGGTAGTGGTTTCCATGATGTGGGGGCTGATGCGGAAGAGGATTGAGTCGGTCACTGTTCGAGGTCAGCTCGGACGTCGTCCGCATTGGGCATGGATTACGCTCCGGAAGGGCACGGCTGGGTTCAACTCTGCAGCCGGGAATGAAGCCGAGCGAAGTTACGCAAGCGCATTTGCGCGAAGCAGCAGACGGAGGCTAAAACTTGCGAACCGGACCCCTGGTGCGAAGAGGTGCAAACGTCTCGCGAGCAGGTCAGGCGCCACCCGCGATACCAAGGATACTTCCGCGAGGGTTCGGTAAGCAAAATCTCTCCTTGACCGCTTTTTCACTGCTGCCAATTGCACCGAAAGTGGGAGTTCGTTCTACTTGCCGGCTGCCAATCAATCTGCGCAGCTTCCTCGCAGCACAATTGGGTTGCCAACCGGAAGCCGGCGACGATACCATCCTGAGCTTCGCGGCACGCGCCGACCAATCAACTCTGAACAAACTCGCCCGCGCCATTCGGCGTTATTCGACTGCGCGCGCGCATGAGGCATGGGCCGAATGCAGTCTCGCCGTAGCGGCATTCGTTCAGGCTCATCAGCACGGCCGTTTGGTAGTGCTATGTCTGCGTTGTGTACGAGTTGATTTCGGCGACACTGCTGCGCGCGAACATCAGCGCAATGGGTGCGTGCCGATTACGCTTGCGCAGCCGCACGCTGAGGACTTCCGCGAGACTGCTGCGGAGGAGGTTGCGGAAAAGATTCAGCGCCTGGTCGAAGAGTTTCGGGCATTGCGCGCCGCTTTTGGCCTGCCGCATTTTGACCTTGATTGCTACGTCAGAGGCGAACAGCTCACCCTGATGTGGCGGCCTCTGCCGTAGATCTGCCGCCAACCTGATCTATTGAAGGCGACTCCCGCCGCCGATTTCCCTCTATGGATCCGACCGGGACCGTTCAGCGGATTTGTCCCACCGCCGGATTCTCATAACCACCGGCGCCCGACGGAGCAGGCCCTCAGGGGCGTCGGGAGAACTGATTTTTGGATTCGGTCAGAGTGCTGAGGCGCGCCGGCGGCGTTGCTCTTTGCGGCGGCGGCGCTGCGCTTCGGAACGTTTACGTTTGCGGCGGACGCTCGGTTTTTCGTAAAAGGCCCGCTTTTTCATCTCCTTGAATACGCCTTCCTTGGCCAGTTTGCGCTTGAGCACACGCATCGCCTGGTCGAGGGAACCTTCGACCCTGATCTCCATAAACCTCCATTTGGCCGATATGAATCGACAATCGACAATAGGGCGAGGCTGACGCAGTGTCAACCAAAGCCAATTTGCTGAGAATCCCGTTGCAGCGCAGCTGCGCGTGGTTTGCAGGCGGGCGCCGACGCGCAAGCCCGCGCCTTTATTTTCGAAGATTCCTTCCGCCCCCGCCCCGACGTAACTCCGCGCTGTTCCCCCTGGCATGACTGCCGGCGGACGAGTCGACCGGGTCAGCGGGGCTTCGGGGAGTTCCTTGCCGATGCGGTTTCAGCGGCCTCGCCCGCTATGATAAAAACCGTTGTCTATTGCGCGGACGACGCGGCAGCGGGCGGCTTCGAAAATCGCTGGAGGATCCGCGGTCAAGGCCAGAATGAATTATTTCGCCTACAGGAACGAGCGGCTGTTTGCTGAGGATGTGCCGGTCAGTGACATCGCTGAACGGGTCGGCACGCCCGTCTATATCTACAGCGCGCGCACCCTGCGCCGCCATTTCCGTGTGATGCGCGAGGCGTTCAAAGGTAGCGATACGCTTATCTGCTTTGCAATGAAAGCGTTGTCGAACCTGACTATCCTGAGGCTCTTCAGTGACCTCGGCGCGGGGTTCGATATCGTTTCCGCCGGTGAGTTGATGCGATGTCTGAAGGCGGGCGCCGACCCGGGCAAGATTGTCTTTTCCGGCGTAGGCAAGACTGACAACGAGATCGAAACGGCGCTGCACGCCGATATCCTGATGATCAACGTGGAATCGCGTCCCGAGTTGCATCGTGTGTCGGAGGTCGCCGGGCGCCTGCATTGCCAAGCGCGGGTTAGCCTACGCGTCAATCCCGACCTCGATCCCGGCACCCATCCGCATATCTCGACCGGCCATCGCGATAGCAAATTCGGGATTCCACTATCGCAGGTGCGGGAGTATTACGCCGAGGCGCGTGGCCTCGCGAATCTGGAGCTGGCCGGTCTCAGTACCCATATCGGTTCCCAGATCACCGACACTTCGCCCTTTGTCGAGGCGGCGCGCAAGATTGCTGCGATCGTGCGCGATCTCCGCAAAGATGGTATCGCACTGAAGTATCTCGACCTCGGCGGCGGTCTGGGCATTCCTTACCAGGAGGAGCCGCCGGAGCCGACAGAATACGCCACAGCGCTGCTCGGTCCACTACGCGAACTGGGAGTAAAGATAATTATCGAGCCTGGCCGGGTCTTGGTCGGTAATGCCGGCATACTCGTGACGCGCGTGCTGTACGTCAAAGAAACAGACGTGAAGCGCTTTGTCGTGGTGGACGGCGCAATGAACGATTTGATCCGGCCGGTGCTGTACGAGGCGTTCCATGAAATTCGCCCGGTGGAGCAGCATCAGCATGCTTCCTTGCAAACCGCCGACGTGGTTGGGCCGGTCTGTGAAAGCGGGGATTTCTTTGCCCGCGAACGCGAGCTGCCGGACGTGAAAGCCGGTGAATTGCTCGCGGTGATGAGCGCGGGCGCGTACGGCTTCGTGATGGCGTCGAATTACAACAGCCGCCCGCGCGCGCCGGAAGTGATTGTCGATGACGCCCGCTTTCACGTCGTGCGTGAGCGTGAAAACTTTGATGACCTCGTGCGCGGCGAGCGCATCGTTACGCTGCGGGAGGGGGCCGATGCCTAAGCTCGCGTTCGTCAAGATGCATGGATGCGGCAACGATTATGTTTATATCGTGGCCAATCACATTCGCCCCGCCGATCCGGCCGGTCTTGCCAGGCGCGTTTCCGATCGCCGCTTCGGCGTCGGCGGCGACGGACTTATCATGCTGTGTCCGGCGGCCGACGCCGACGTGCGGATGGAGATGTACAACGCTGACGGCAGCCGCGGCGAAATGTGCGGCAATGGAATCCGATGCCTGGCGCGGCTTTATCATGAGACTTCAGGCGGACACAAAAATCCGCTCACGGTCGCCACCGACTGCGGGATCAAGACTGTGGCACTGACGGTCAGCGGCGGCAGTCCGGTCGCCGCGACCGTCGATATGGGCGAGCCAATCCTCGCCGGCCGCGAGATTCCGGTTGAGCATGACGGCCCCGCCATCGATTTTCCGCTCCAGGTCGGGGGCCTGGTCGAGCGGATTACCGCCGTTTCGATGGGCAATCCTCATTGCGTCGTGTTTGCCGCCGATGACCACATTTTTGAACTGGATGACGCAGACTTCGCCCGCCTCGGCCGTGAGTTCGAGCATCATCCGTTTTTTCCGCGCCGGGTGAATACCGAGTTTGTTCGGCCGCTTGCAAGAGCCCTGCTAAAAATGCGTGTATGGGAGCGCGGGTCGGGTGAAACACTCGCGTGTGGCACTGGCGCATGCGCCTCGCTGGTGGCGGCGGTGTTGACGGACCGCGCCGATCGCAAAGCGATGGTACAGCTGCGCGGCGGAAATCTGCAAATTGAATGGCGCGAACGCGGCACCGGCGCCAATCACGTGTTTCTGACCGGCGAGGCGGTGGAGGTCTTCAGGGGAGAAATCGAACTCGGCGAAGACGAATTGATCTCTATTGATGCATAGGGCTCGCTTGTTCGCCCGTTTTTACCTGGGCGGGCTCACAGGCAGTGTTTAGCGATGACGAGGTCCTAATTATGTTCAACGGCGCTATTTCCGCGTTAATCACGCCGTTTCGTGACGGCATCGTCGATGAAGCCGCGCTGCGCGAACTGGTCGAATGGGAGATACAGTCCGGTGTGGATGGCGTCGTGCCATGTGGTTCGACCGGAGAATCCGCAACTCTGACGCATGCTGAGCACGAGCGCGTCATCAAGCTGGTCATCGAGCAGGCGCGCAGACGCGTGCCGGTGATCGCAGGCACCGGGTCTAACAGCACCGCCGAGGCGATTCGGCTTACCACCTACGCCCGCGAGGCGGGGGCCGACGCGGCGCTATTGCTCTCGCCCTACTACAACAAGCCGACCCAGGACGGCATTTATAAGCATTACAAGATGATCGCAGCGAGCGTCGATCTCCCGCTCATCGTTTACAATATCCCGGGGCGCACGGCCTCGAACATCCTGCCCGAGACTTTTGCGCGGATGTGTGAGATCAAGCAGGTCGTTGGAATCAAAGAATCATCCGGTTCGCTCGATCAATGTTCCGATATCCTGAAGGTTTGTGGTGAGCGGCTGACTTTGTTGTCGGGAGATGATTCGCTGACTCTGCCGCTGATGGCGATCGGCGCCAAGGGTGTGGTTTCAGTTGCAACCAATGTAGTGCCGCGGGAGATGCATGAGATGGCGGCCGCGGTATTGGCGGGCGATTTCGAACGCGCGCGTCTTATTCACTTCAAACTGCTGCCGCTGATGCGCGCGTTGTTCCAGGAGACCAACCCGATTCCGGTCAAGCAAGCCTGCGCCTTTATGCGCAAGTGCAGCAATGAGATGCGAATGCCGCTCACGCCGATGTCGCAAGGGCCAGCAGACCGTCTGCACGCGGTGATGAAGGAACTGCGGCTGATCTAGCGCCGGTGCGCCATCGCTCTTCCGATTTTTTCGCCAGATTTGCAGGGCCGTGCCCTCTTCGACGGGAGGGGCGGGACGAATGCGTTCATTTTACGGAGGTCCATCGCCGGATGTCCGCACTCCTCGAGCCAATGCTCGGCGTCATCGCGCCGCGCGAAGGCGGCCACCAGCTTGTGTTCGTCGAACACCACGTAACTTAAGCTATGCAACAGAGGTTGAGCGTTCTGGCGGCTCGACATGGATAGCCCGGCCGAAAAGTAATCGGCACCGTCTCATTAACAGGCAGTTAGGTACTTAAGGATGATAGCTCGTTGTTAACCCTCCGGCGCTCGCAGTATACATCGGACAGGTGGTACCGAAAAGGATCAGCGACGGAAGGCCACATGCTGACCGGCGCCGGCGATGCTCCTTTGACCACACCGGCGCGGCAACGCGACCGAAATCCGCGGATCTCTCTTTAGCGCATAGCGATGGCGCCCAAAGCCTTTCAAAATGCAACGGGCGGGCAGCGAGTTGCGCGACCGCTCCGGGGGCTGCGGACCTGTTTCGGTCAACCCGATAGCCTTGATATGCTAAAGCTTCGTCGGATCCTACGATCCAATCCTGCTTTATGGAGGAAGCGATGATCGAGGAAACCCCAGATTCCGTCGACCAGCCCAATCGCTGGCGGCTTGAGACCCCTGGCCATCAGGGCTGGACCCGCACCGCCCGCCCTCAAGACCCCAACAAGTACGTTATGATCTCGGCGGATTGCCATTGCCAGGAGCCAGGCGGGCTGTGGCACAAGTATCTGCCCGAGGAGTATCAGAAGCGGCTGCCGCGAATCGAGGTCGATGCCAATGGAGTTAAATGGATAATCGCTGAGGGAATGCAGCGCTCGCGGCTGCTCGATAGCCATCTCGAAGGCGAAGACAAACTGCGCAATGCATCAGGCGCGGACCCGCTTGACCGGATGAAGGACCATCGGCGCGACGGGGTCGATGCCGAAATAATTTTCCCAAACAAGGGCCTCAGTATGTGGGCGACGGCGGATGCCAAATTCGGCGCCGCCCAATGCCGGATATGGAACGACTGGGCGTGGGACACCTTCGGCAACTACAACGAGTTCATGTCGCCCATTGCGGCGATTATGACCGCCGATATTGAACTAGCCATTGACGAGATCAAACGGGTCGCCAAACTCGGCTTCCGCGGTGTTAATCTCCCCTGCAAGCCGATTTTCGGCGGTCATGATGCGCGCCATCCAAACTACAACATGGAACTCTTTGACCCGATGTGGGAGGCGATCCAGGACTGCGATATCGCTATCACTTTCCATATCTCGACCGGTCGCGATCCGCGGGCCGCGCGCAAGGATGGCGGCGCGGTTATTAATTACGTCGCCCATGCGCTTGCCCCAACCGTAGAGCCGATGGCCGCGCTTTGCTCGTCAGGGGTGTTGGAGCGTTTCCCAAAGCTCCGCTTCGCGCTAATCGAATGCGGTATCGGTTGGGTGCCGTGGGCCCTGGAAGCGATGGATGAGGCATACCGCAAACATCATATGTGGGCACGGCCGAGGCTGAAAAAGCTGCCTAGCGACTATTTCCGCGAGCACGGCGCGGCCTCGTTCCAGGACGATCCGATTGGATTGGAGCTCGCGGTCAAGCATGATTTGGTGGCCAATTTCCTCTGGGCAAACGATTATCCGCATCACGAAGGATCATGGCCACATTCGGCACCCTCGATCGAGCGCCAGATGCAGCATCTGAGCGACGAGCAGCGGGCGAAGGTCCTGGGCTTGAATGCCGCTCGAATTTTCAAATTCGACGTCGGGCGGCTGCTCCAGCGCCGTAATACCGCAATTAACTAACAGTCACTGGTAAACACGAAAGCGGGCAGCATGCGACCAGCGTGCTGTCCGCTCCGTCACGAGCCTCGCTTTTCGTCTATGATTGCACCCGCCAGCTCTCGGGGATGAGAGTACTGCCTGGCAGCCTCCGGCTAGCGGCCTTCGCGCACGAGTTTTTCCAAATTCGCTAGCGCATCCTCGAGACGTTGAGCATCCTTGATTGCCCCTAGAAACGGATCGACCTTAAGCCGCTGCATCCGCGCCGGGACTGTTTTGATATTGAATCTGACGGGATCCAGGCTTGGTTGCAATTCGTCCCATTTGAGCGGGGTCGAAACTGGAGCGCCGGATACCGGGCGAACCGCGAACGGCGCCGCGATCGTTTTGCCATAACCGAGTTGCATGTAATCGATATAGGCGCGTCCCTTCCGCGCGGTGTGTTCACGGATCAAAGTTGCCGACTCCGGCACCCGTTTGAGGACAACGCCGGCCACCAATTCCGAGAACATCTTCGCCTGCTCGTAAGTGTAGCGCGGCTCCAGGCCAACCACCACGTGGATTCCCATCTGCCCCGAGCTCTTCACGTAGGGCCGCATGCCAATTTCCCGCAACACGGTCCCGACTTCGCGCGCGACAATTACTGCCTGCTCAGTGGTCGATAGCTTGGGGTCAATATCGAACAACAGCCAGTCCGGGCGTTCCAGATGGGGGAAGCGGGATGACCAGATATGGATCGGAATTGAGCCCATGTTGGCGATGTAGGCAATCGCCTCGGGACTTTCGAGCACAAAATAGGCGATATCCCGATTGGCATCGGGGGAATAGATCTTTTCAGTGCGGACCCAGGACGGGGCGAAGCGGGGCGCGTCTTTTTGAAAGAAGCTTTTACCGTCAATGCCGTCCGGATAGCGCGTGAGCACCACCGGCCGCTCCCTGAGATACGGCAGCATCCACTCCGCGATCATCCAATAATAGTGAAGCAGGTCGCCCTTGGTATAGCCCTGCGCGGGCCAGAAGACCTTGTCCAGGTTGGTGGGTTTGAAATCTCGCTCCATCCTCACGTCTGCCGTGGCGCCAGCGCTTCGAGGTGACGGCGCCGGTGCGTCTTGGCCGACGCCGGTCTGCTCTGCGTCTGCAGGATCTTCCGCCTCGGGACCGCTGGGGTCCAGCGAATCCGAAGTGGGCGCTGCCCCATTCGACGGGTCGCCGTTAGTTCCCGCCGCTCCGCGGTAAACGCAGGTGCGGGGCTCCACGCCGGTTGCCAGGCCCTCGAACACCGGATGGCGAATTCCACCATCTTCGGTCCATTCGCTGAAGCGCACCGTGCATACCAGTTGTGGTTCGCAGAAATGCGAGGTGCGCGGCGGTGCGGCTTCACCCGCCCGTGTGCGGCGAAAGGGCGAGGTGGCGCGCATGCACTCGTTCATCAGACCCGCGAGTTCCCGCAGTTTATCCTCGTCGAAGCCACTGCCTACCCGGGCCACAAAGCGCAGGTCTCCCGAGTCTTCATATTGGCCCGCCAGTAAGGCGCCGAAATAAATGCGCGCGCCGGCGGGCTCGGTCCAGCCGCCGATAACAAATTGTTGATACTGTGGACACTTGATCTTGACCCAATCGCCGGTACGTATCCCGCGGTAGGGCGCGCTGCGGCGCTTGGCTACGATCCCTTCGAGATGCGTCTCGGCCGCGAGCGCAAAAAAATCGCGGCCGCGTCCAATCACGTGATCGCTATAACGCACCGGGCCCTCGCCCCGAACCAGTTGCGCCAGTATTTGCTTGCGCCGCTCGAGCGGCAGTGGCCGCAGATCGTAACCGCCGAAGGCCAGCAGATCGAAGGCCCAGCAGACCACTGGCATCGCCAAACTCATCCGCGCGATTTGGCCGGAATCTTCGGCATGCATGCGGCGCTGGAGAAGTTGAAAGTTCGACCGGCCCTGGTCATCGAGCGCAACAATCTCGCCATCCAGGACGAATCGGTCGAATGGCAGCTTGGACAAGGCCAGCTTCACTTCCGGATAGCGATGAGTGATGTCGCGCCCGTTGCGGCCAAACAGACGAACCCGCTCGCCCTCGCGGATCGCGAGGGTTCGCACGCCGTCGAGCTTCAATTCAAACAGCCAATCGGCGCCATCGAAGGGTTTTTCCGCGATTTTCGCAAAGCTCAATGGGAAAGAGGCGGCCTCCAATGCGCATGTGAGGGGGGGCGCGCCGCTTTCGGCAAGCTCGCGAAAAACGCCGTGACCGACTTCGGTCGCGGCGCGCATCTCATCGATAGTTAAGCCGGAAAGCACCGAGCGAGGATGAGCCTCAAGCAGATCATCATCATCAATGTATTCGTCGCGCTTTTTGATCAGCAGCCATTGTTGTTTTGCGTCACGTTGTGCGGAACCCTGCAGGCCGCGGGTGCGAACCAGCGTGAAAGCACCGCGCAATTTGAAGCCATGCATCTTGAAGTCGAGTTTGCCCTCGCGCACCGCATCGGCAGCATTACCGCGAGGAGGATCGATTACCTCGTACTCGCCCCGGTCCCAGACGATCACGGCGCCTGCTCCATAATTACCTTCTGGAATGATTCCCTCGAAATCGCCGTATTCGACCGGGTGATCTTCAACCATCACCGCCAACCTGCGTTCGCGCGGATCAAGTGAAGGGCCTTTCGGCACCGCCCAGGACCGTAGAACACCTTCCATTTGCAGGCGGAAATCATAATGGAGCCGGCGCGCGGCATGCTTTTGCACCACGAATCTCCCGCGCCCGAATGATTCAGTCTCCGCCGGGGCGCCGCCGAACGGCTCCGGGGTGCGCTCGGCATCACGCTTCTCTCGATACTTCTCTAAAGGCAAGGTTTCACCCTGGCTTCGCCTCGAATAGTGCCACTTTCGGACTTGTCTCCAGGCCTATCCGCCATGCACAGTAAGTATGGAGGGTCCCCTTCTATGGCATCACGACCCATTGGCAGCGGCAACATCTCTTTCGGCCTGGTCTCCATTCCGGTGAAGCTATTTTCGGCGACTCGGTCGCGTGCAGTGAGCTTCAATTTGTTACATGCGAAAGATCTGAGCCGGATCCAGCAAAAAATCTATTGCCCAGTGGATGATGCGATAGTTGACCGCAGCGAACTGGTCCGCGGCTTCGAGATCGAGAAGGGCCGTTACGTTACGTTCACGGAGGAGGAGCTCAAGAAACTCGAAGCTCGCAATGAACATACGATCGAGATCACCGAGTTTCTCCCGCTCGAAAGAGTTGACCCAGTCTATTTCGAAGAATCCTACTACCTTGGTTCGGAACCTAACGCAGCCAAAGCCTATCGGCTGCTGACCGACGCGATGCGTCAAAGCGGCCGTGTCGCACTTGGCCGATTTACGATGCGGGGCAAGGAACATCTGGTTTTGATTCGGCCGTTCGACAAAGGCCTGATGCTTCATACCGTTTACTATTCGGATGAAGTGCGGCCGGCGGAAGACGTCGACCAGGCGCAAAACGAGGCAGTCAGGGATGCGGAACTCACCTTGGCCAAGCGGCTAATCGATGAACTAACCGGCAAAGAATTCGACCCCTCCAAATATCATGACCACTATCGTGAGCGCATCCTGGAAGTGGCTCAACAAAAGGTCGCGGGACAGCAAGTCAGCGAAGCTCCCGCCGAGCCGCGCCGCGGACAAGTGATCGACTTGATGTCAGCACTGAAGGCCTCGCTCGAAAGACGCGGTGCGACGACCATGCCCGAACAAGCCGAGGCGGCTGGTAAAACCGAAGCGACACGGCCCTCGCGACCACCCCGAGCCGCATCGGAGCGCCGACGCGCGGCAGGCAGAAAGTGAGAGGCTCGAAAAATTTTTGAAGGAAATAAAAGCACGAAACGGCGGCAGAAGTTGCTTCCGCCGCCGCCTCGCCTTTTTAGGCACGGAAGCTCGTGGGGGGGGCCGTGCTTCCGCACCTTTGCCACTTCTCATTTTCGAAGAGAGCAACCCTTGTGCCGGTCCAAACTCTCCGACTAAGAAGGATGCTTTCTGCTAAAAGAGGTCAGAGCTGAACGGCATTGACGGCATTAGCTCATTGCCGTCACTCTCATATGCCGTCGGCTCCGACTTGAAGATCATGTAATATCTGCTCACCTGCCGTCTACCAGCTGTAACATCTACAAAATGGCTCCGATTCGATTGCAAATTCTACAACTAGTAGTTGGTTCGGTTAGGGCGAAGGTGTGGACAGCCTTCAGCGCAAAGTGACTCTCGCCGGAATCCCCACCATTTAGCCTTAATTGGCTGTAGCCTTACCCTGGAAAGCGACAAAGCCAAATATGCTGCCCTAACATACGATTTTGAGATTAGCGCTTTACGCCCTTGCATGGATGTAGGCCGGCTCGGGAAGAGCCGAGCGTCTTCAGCCCGGCTGGGGGCGACCGCGCTTTCTCCATTGGGTTACAACTTGCACTGAATTCTCATTTCCTGCTCATCAGAAATGCTTAGACGATACCACAAGAATTCCTTTGACCTTTGTAACGACCGCCGCTAACCTAACGCGCTGAAAATAGGTTCCAGTCAGTCCGCTGATTGTATTTTTCTGACGACCGGCTAGTTGAACCTCCGGCATGCGCATTCTTTAAGTCGGGATTAGCGTGCTGCGGTAGCGGTTGAGACGCGGAGTGATCGCGTCTCGAAGAATGCTCGAACTATTCTATTGTCGCGTCAGTTTTGGGGATCGTGCTGAGCAATGATCGTCGCGCTGAGTAACCAATCCGGTTCGATTCTGGTGGTGGAAGACGATGTTCGCGAGTTAGATGCCTTGACAGATTTGCTTAAGGCCAGCGGCTACACCGTCCAGAAGGCTCAAAACGGGCAGAGACGCACTGGTAGAAGCGAAGGACCGCCCGCCGGGCATGATTCTCCTCGATCTGTCGATGCCGGTGATGGACGGTTGGGAATTCATGCGTCAGCAGCACCTCGAACCCACAAGTGCCGATACTCCGGTGGTCGTCATCACTGCGTTGGTTTCGGCGGTTCCGGCCGGCACCAAGGCGCTCGTCACCAAGCCGATTAACGTAAACCGGCTCATGTCGCTGGTAGAAAAATATTGCGCGTCACCTATCTAACACCAGCGCGCCGAATACGATTACCCAGCGATCATCGGTTTGAGCCGCCGCTGACGATCAACCGCTACCTTGGGAGTGGCTCCGATGCGTTCCAGGCTGCGGTTTTCCGATACCTTCGTCATACTTTCCAGAGCGTCAATCGCGAATTAATCTTCGCATCAGGAGAGTTCTTCGTGGACATCGATGTAATCAGAGATCGGCTGGCGCGGCTTTGGGAGCTGGGTTCGGATCTGCTCGAGACCCGGTACAAGTCCGACGTGTCGCATCAGGAATTCGTCGATGCTGGAGTGTTTCGCGAATGGCGGGTTGGATGCGTGGTGTTTTTGCGCGAGGCACTGGGCGAAGACAGCCCATATACCAAGGAGTTCGAGTTTAACTGTGACAGCCCCTATCTGTCAGCCGTCGCGCGCGGCCAGGCCGTGCTGCGCGCCGCGCGCGAGTATATCGACTTCGGCCCGGTCGCACGGGTCGAGGAACTGGTCGCGGCGGAAATTTTCAGCGACTTGTTAGGGATAGCGGAACGCCTGGTGCGCGAACAGCGCGTGTCCGCCGGAGTGGTGATCGCCTGCTCGGTGCTCGAAGATGTGATGCGCCGCAGCGCACGCCATCGCAAAATCGCGATTCGCGAGAATGTTGACGATCTGCCGTCGCTTAACGCCAAAATGAGCGCTGCCGGTGTTTACGGCGCAGTGTTGCAGAAAGGAATCGACGAATGGGCGGTGATGCGGACGCGGGCGGAGACCGGCCAGCTCACTGCCGAAATGCGCACCCGCGCTGATACGCTAATGCGAGGCGTTCGCGACTTTGTCAACGATCATCTCTTTTGACTGTCGCCCTGCGCGATTGGAGAAGATAGCGCAGTAAACAGAGGCATTCGATTCGCGTGGAAAACAATCGTCAGTCGCCGTTCAGCGCACTCAAGGTCGTCGAATGCGGCGAGGGGATCTCAGCCGCATTCGCCGCCAAGCTGCTCGCGGATCTGGGTGCCCACGTTATCAAAGTTGAGCCTCCGGAAGGCGACCTGACCCGGCGGCGCGGCCCCTTTCCGGCGGATAAGCCGGACCCCGAAAAGAGCGGCCTCTTCACTTATCTCAATGTGAATAAGCACGGAGTCGTCGCCAACCTCACGACAACCGCCGGCCGGCAGTTGTTTGCGCGCTTGCTCGAACGCGCTGACATTTTAGTTCACAACGTCGCCCCATCTGCGCGCGCCCGACAGGGCCTGGAGAGTGCAGCGCTGCGCGCACGCAACCCACATTTGATCATCGCGGCGCTCTCGATTTTCGGTGAAAGCGGACCCCATGCGGATTATCATGGCTACGAGTTGACCGCCGCCAATGCTAGCGGATGGGCTTTCGTGAGTCCCGGCGCATCCCCTCATTCAGAGTTGCCGCCGCTACGATGCTTCGGCAACCAGTGCGACTTTCAGGCCGGAGTCCATGCAGCAATGGTGACGCTCGCCGCATATCTGTACCGGCTCAAGTCCGGCAAAGGCCAGAGCATCGAGATAGCTGAGCGTGAAGTTGTCACAGGACTGATCGAAAATAACCTCGTGCATTACACGTATGCGGGCCGGGTAGCTTCGCGCCTCGGTAATCGGGTGATCGGTCCCTGGTTCATTGCGGATTGTGCGGACGGCCAAATCTTCGTGATCGCGGTCGAGGAAGATCAGTGGCAGCGGCTGGTGCAACTGATGGGCAATCCGGAATGGGCCAGCGAGGAGTTGTTCAGGGATCGGTTGTCCCGCGCACAAAACAATGATGCTCTGAAGGCGCTGATGTCCGAATGGATTGCGAGCTGGAAGGTACAGGATCTTTATCGAGCGGCCCAGGAACACCGCATCCCCTTTGCACCGATCAATACGATGCGCAGCCTCTATGAAAGCGCACATCTGCGCGAGCGCCGGTTCTTCGTCGAGCTGGAACAGCCGGGTATGGGCAGGCTGAACTTGCCAGGCATGCCCTCGCGCTACCGCAATTCAACGTGGGCGATACGCCTGCCGGCGCCCGGCCTCGGCGAACATAATCCGGAAGTGTTCGGCTCAGCGTAAATCGAAGACCGCCCGTTCATCTCATGCGATGCGCCGAAGAGGGTTCAGCTAGCGCGCCGAGCTGG
>Ga0306920_100003488_pt1 | contig 19960 bp, 16 predicted proteins | sample flu12Cox44000170_FD_204666 | JGI IMG/M metagenome (GOLD analysis project Ga0306920, IMG submission 204666) | Lab enrichment of tropical soil microbial communities from Luquillo Experimental Forest, Puerto Rico - flux4day.12C.oxic.44.000.170 (v2)... | ecosystem: Environmental > Terrestrial >... | reverse complement strand
ACATAGCGCACGCCCAATTCCTGCGCCACCTGCTTCACGTCGACCGGCTTGCCCTTGTAGGTGAAGGCCGAATTGCGGGCGATGACGAAGAGCGACGGCAGCCGCGCGATTGCCGTTGTGATCTCCTCGACCATGCCGTCGACGAAATATTCCTGCTCGGCATCGCCGGTCATGTTCTGAAACGGCAAGACCGCGAGCGATGGCTTGTCGGGCAGGGTCAACGCCGGCGTCTCCGCGGCCGCTCTCGGTGTGCCGAGCTGCGCCCGGAACACCCGCACTGGCCGGCTGATGTTCTTGACCTGCTGTTCGCCCAAATCCTCGAAGCCGACATCGAGCCTGCCCGCAATATCGTCGTGCACCCGGCCGGAGACGCAGATGCCGCCGGGATCGGCCAGGCCTTCTAGGCGCGCGGCCAAATTCACCCCATCGCCGAAGATATCGCCGTCCTCGACAATGATGTCGCCTTGGTGGATGCCGATGCGAAATTCGATGCGCTTGTCGGCCGGCACGCTGGCATTGCGCTCGGTCATCTCGCGCTGCACTTCGACTGCGCAGCGCGCGGCGTCAACCACACTGGCGAACTCGGCAAGGAGGCCGTCGCCGGTCGTTTTGACGATGCGACCTCGATGCTCGGCGATTTTGGGATCGGCGAGTTCACGGCGAACCGCGCGCAACGCAGCGAGCGTGCCCTCCTCGTCCGCCTCCATCAGCCGGGAGTAGCCCGCGACGTCGGCCGCCAATATCGCGGCCAGCCGGCGTTCGACGCGCCCCGGTGGAGATTTCATAGCCACGATGCTACCGCGATTTGCCTTGTTCACCATAGCGCCAGAGCGCGCTCTGCTTCTTGCCTCGAGCTCCGTAACGCGTTACATGATGACGCGTTACGGTTCAATGGGAAACCGATATGGCCGATCCTGCCGAACGAATGAAGATGATGCGTGCACGCCGCCGAGGGCGGGGCTTACGTGAGCTACGCCTCGTCGTCCCCGACGCGCGCTCCGAGGCCGTGCGCAAACGGATCGCGGCGCAGGTTGCAAAGCTGAGCCCCGACAGCGAACGCGACGCACTTCTGTGGATTGAAGCGGTATCCGAATTCGATGCCGATGCGCCGCGGTGACTTGGTAATCGTCGCCGCACCCGGCGATCACGGAAAACCTCGGCCGGCTGTCATCGTGCAGTCAGATGCGATCCCGGAGAGCCATGCCTCGGTCGTGATCTGCCAGATGACCTCCGAATTGGCGGGGGCGGATTTCCGCGTCACGATCGAGCCCGAGCCGGAGACCGGGCTGCGGGTCCGCTCGCAAGTGATGGCCGACAAACCAGTGGCGATCCGCTGCGAACGGATCGGGCAACGGATCGGCCGGCTCGCGGCCGCCGACATGGCCCGACTCAACGTGGCATTGGCATTGGTAATGGGTCTCGCGGATTAGGGTGCCACCTCAGCCCTCGGGTAGGCCGGCCAGGCGCAGACCGGTGACATAGAGCTCGATAATTTCCGGTGCCGCAAAGTGAAGGTACTCGCGAAAGCCGGTGATGGTCAGCTTGGGATCGATCGCCAGCATCCGGCCGAGTTCGGTGCGTGCCCCGTCGAGCCGGCCGAGATGGGCATTGGCGGCAACTTTGACGAGCATCGCCGGGGCCAATCGCGGCTGGTCGTGCAAGGCGCGGTCGGCCCATTCGATCGCTTGTTCGAAGCGCCGCGCGGCGAAATGCGCGAGTGCGATACTAAAGGCGTAGCTAAAAGCATACGGATCGAACGGGCTCAAGCGGCGCGCACGTTCGATGGCCTGGATCGCCGCTTCGGGCTGGTTGCGCGAGGCGTGGATACGCCCTCTTATAAGCCAGGCGTGCGCCGCGTTCGGGTTGAGCGCCAGGGCGCGGTCGAGAGCCGCCACCGCCATTGCTGCCTCGCCGGCCAGGAAAAACAGCGTCCGGGCAGCCAAGGAAATCGTTTCGGCGTCATCGCGCTCGGCTTCGAGCACCTGGCGGGCCAGGAGGCAGGCTTCGGCGATGTCCGCGTGCGACAGCGCTCCCCACCCCTGAGTCCACTGCTGCGTCTGACACGAGCTGACCAAAGCCGCGGCCGGCGTGTAGGCCGGATCGATCGCCAGCGCCTGTCGGGCGAGGACGACTGCCTCGGCAAGGCCCTCTTCGGTATGGCGATAAGATTGGGCCAACGCGCGCAAATAGAGGTCGTAAGCGGTGAGGTTCGCGGTCGGCTTGCGGCTGGCGCGCTCGATCTCCGATTGGCGCAATTTTGGTTCGATCGCGCCGGCAACGCTGGACGCGACCTGATCCTGTAACTCGAAAATGTCGTTGAGGGCGCCGTCAAAGCGGTCGGCCCAGATGTGCGCGCCGGTTGTCGTGTCAATCAATTGCCCGGTGATGCGCGCGCGGTTGCCGGATTTGCGCACGCCGCCTTCGAGCACGTAGCGCACGCCGAGCTCCTGCGCCACCTGCTTCACGTCGACCGGTTTGCCCTTGTAGGTGAATGCGGAGTTGCGGGCGATGACGAAGAGCCACGGCAGGCGGGCCATGGCCGTCCTGATCTCCTCGACCATGCCGTCGACGAAATATTCCTGCTCCGCGTCGCCGGTCATGTTCTGAAACGGCAATACCGCCAGTGAGGGCTTGTCGGGCAGGGCGAGGGCAGACGCCGTCTCCGCGGCCGGTAGCGGAGTGCCGAACTGCGCGCGGAACACCCGCACCGGCCGGCTGATGTTCTTGACCTGCTGTTCCCCCATATCCTCGAAGCCGACATCGATCTTGCCCGCGACATCGGCGTGAACCCGGCCGGAGACGCAGATCCCGCCGGGATCGGCGAGACCTTCGAGACGTGCGGCCAAATTCACCCCGTCGCCAAAGATGTCACCGTCCTCGACAATGATGTCACCTTGATGGATGCCGATGCGAGATTCAATGCGCCTGTCCGCCGGGACGCCGGCGTCGCGCTCCGCCAATGCGCTCTGCACCTCGACCGCGCAGCGCGCCGCGTCGACGACGCTGGCGAATTCGACCAGGAGCCCGTCGCCGGTGGTCTTCACAATGCGGCCGTGATGCTCGGCGATGTTCGGGTCGATCGCTTCGCGCCGCGCCGCGTTCAGGCGGGCGAGCATGCCTTCCTCATCAGCCTCCATCAGCCGCGAATACCCGGCGACGTCGGCGGCCAGGATCGCGGCCAATCGCCGCTCGACCCGCCCTCCGCTCATTCCGGCAGGCCAGCCAGGCGCAGGCCGGCGACGAAGAGTTCGCGAACTTCCGGTGCATAAAAGTGAGCGTACTCGCGAAAGCCGGCGATGGTCAGCTTGGGGTAGATAGCGAGCACTCGACTGGGCCGTTCATCACCAAACGGCGATTGGAGCGCAAGGTCTACAATGTGCGGCGCCAGTTCACCAGTGCTGCGATCAAGGAGGTCCGCGCCCAGGCGATCCGCGACCGTGCCGGGCAGGGCAAGGTCTATCTGCCGCGCAGCGCCCCCTGGGTCATCGATTTCTATCAGGAGTTGCTGAGATTCCCGGCCGGCCGCTATGATGACCAGTGCGACAGTTTTGGGCTGATCGGACGGATGCTCGACGAGATGATCCCGGGGTCAAAGCCGCCGCCGCCGCCAAAGCCGTTGGACGCAATGACCGTCGTGACTGGCCTGCAGATGCCGATCGACTGGCATTTCAAAAACTCGACCAACGAGGCGGTATTGCGGCTCGGCGGCGATCATCGGCGGATCTGATGCGAAATCTCGTTGCGCACTTTGCGGATGCCTGAGATGGCGACCAAGACCGAGGCGATGCTCGCCGGCACGCCGGCCAAGCTCGCGCGGATGCTGGCCTCGGACGATCCGGGGATGGTGGCGCCGGCCGGGACCACCCAGGCCAACGCCACCCCGCTGCTGGGCAATTTTGTGCTGCTCTACGGGGCGACGGCAGAGCATCAGGGGGTGCGGCTGCGGCCGGCGACCGGGCAGTTTCTGCACGCGATCTACAACTGCGACCCGCACACCACGTTCGTCTATCCAGACGGCACCGAGGCGATCAATGCGCTGGGGCTCAGCGCCCCGTTCGGCCTAGTCGGCGGGCAGGGGCTGCTGTTGATCCCGGCGCAGCGGCAATGGACCGCCATTGGCGGCGGCGCCGGCGGGGCGGTGCCGGTGCTGGAGGTTTGAGGGAGGCCATGGCGATGGTGCGGAACTTGGGTCTCGCGGCGGCATTGGTCGCGACCACGGCGCTCACCCCGATCGGTGTGGGATGGGCACAGGTGCAGCCGCCCAACGCCGGCAACGGACCCGTGGGGCCATCGGGGGTCATACCGTACGGCATGTCCGATCTGCCGCCCGCCGGGCCGCTGCACCCGACTGACCTCTTCCAGGTGTGCCAGCAGGTGCCGTGCCCGGCTGGCACGCAGCTGAACAGCGCGCCTTTGGGAGCGCTTCCGACCGTCGACTACCCCGTCACCAAACCCCAATACGGCGCGGTGTGCGACGGCGTCACGGATGACCATGCTGCCATCCAGGCGGCGATCAATGACGCCGGCGCTCATGGCAGCGGCGAGGTCGTGATCCCTCCCGGCACTTGCTATCTCGGAACCACTGGCATTCAAGTTGGCACCGGCGGTGATGGGACGTTCTCTAGTTATGGCAGCGTGGTTCTAGTCGGGAAAGGAGGGCCTGGTAGTATCTACCCGATGCCGTCGGGGGTGCCGCGCCTTACCTATGCAGGCGATGGTGCCGCCGTCAAATTTGCCGGCCCCCTGCAAGGCTGGGGAGTGCGGCATCTGCGTATTGATTGCACCAAGCTGACGTCGCCGTCATCGATAGGGTTGTTGTTTGTTTCTTCCAGTTACGGGGTCAGTCAGGACTTTGCTGTCCAGAACTGTTTTCAAGACATGCTCGGAACTACCGTGAATATAACCCCGACAGGGGGTACGGTCGGACAGGCGAATACCAACAACAACGTGTTCTCTGGCTTTCAATTGATGATCGGAGAGGGGGGTGCCGCTGCCACCGGATTGACGGCCCTGCATCTGTCGGGGGGAAGCTCGGGGGGCACGGTTACCGGAGACAGTTTCTTCAATACATTCGACAATGGCCTTATCGAGGCGTGCGCAACCAATAGTATTACCGAAAACGGGATCTATCTGGACATCGCGGACAGCAATCGGTTCAAAGATGTTCTCATCGCAACCTGCACCGGGCCGCCGTCCACCTTCCGCAGCATTGTCGTGGATTGGTCGGTTCCGGTCAGCTCCGGTTATTTCCCCGCTGCGGATATCTTCGATCGGGTCGACACCAACCCGACCCGCGCGGGAACCGTGTCCTATACCTTCATCGGCACCCCCCAACCTGGCACCCAGGAATGGTTCACCAACATCACCACCAACAACGGTGACTTCTACCCACCGATTCAGCCGGGCGTTTACACCGATCACTCGCTCGGCAGCTGGACGCCGACACTGCGGGGATCGAGCTCGGCGGGGACGCCGACCTATGTCAACCAGGCGGGGAACTACACCAGTTCCGGCTATGCGATTCAGGCATATTTTGTCGTCGAGGCCTCCAGTCTCGGCGGGGCGGCGGGAAATCTGCAAATCGGCGGCCTGCCCATACCGATGAGCAATTCGACCGTCGTGGACGCCAGCTGTGCGCTGAGCCTGACCCAGGGATGGAACTCGGCGGTGAGCGGGGTGTCGCAGGTGACGGGCCAAATCTCCAATGGGCAGTCGGTCGTCGGCCTGAACGAAATCGGCAACAACGCCAATGCGGCCAGCCCGGTGGCGAGCTGGCACACCAGTCCGACCACGGTAAAGATCGTCGGGCTGTGCAATTATCCCCGCGTATGAGCGCGGCTGAGGAGGGCCGGGGCTGATGCCGATTTTGTGCCTCGACTTTGACGGTGTGCTGCACAGCTACACCAGCGGCTGGCTGGGTGCCGATGTGATCCCCGACCCGCCGGTGCCCGGCTATGCGCAGTTTCTGCTGCGCGCGGTCGAGGTCTTCGAGGTCCACACCTTCGGGTCGCGGTCGCGCGAGCGCGGCGGGATCGAGGCGATGCGGGAGTGGCTGTCGCGGGACTCGCCGATCGATCGAGCGACGATCGACCACCTGCTCGAGCGGATCCACTTCCCCGACCACAAGCCGGCCGCCTTTCTCAGCCTCGACGATCGCGCCCTGACCTTTAGGGGCGCCTGGCCCGATATTGCCGAGCTGGCGGCGTTCAAGACCTGGCAGAAGGGCTGATGGCCTACGATGCGGGATTCCCGACCCAAGCCTCGATCGTCGAGCGTTCGGACCTCGGCACCGGGCCGCAGGCGGTCTGGAAGTTTTGGGACGTGCAGCTCGATCTGGCGCAAAAGGAGGATTACGACTTTATCCAGCGCGGCATGGGCATCGTCGAGCGCTACCGCGACGAGCGCGACGCCAATGAGAGGCGGGTCGCCAAATACAACATTCTGTGGTCGAACGTGGAGGTGCTGAAGCCGGTCCTCTACGGGCGCATGCCGCAGCCTGATGTGGCGCGCCCCCACGAGGACACCGCCGACCCGGCGGCCTGGCTCGGCGCCACCATCCTCGAACGGTCGCTGCAGTGGGAAGACGACATCGAGGAGCTGGACGATGTGCTCAGCAGGTGGTCGAGGACCGTCTGCTGCCCGGGCACGGGGTGGCGCGCGTCTTTTACGAATACGACCTGGGCGAGGCCGAGCCCGACCCCGACGCCGAGGCCGACGAGGAAACCGGCGAGACCCCGACCTTTCAGCCGGTCACCGCCGAGCGGGCGCCGATCCGTTATGTGTTCTGGCAGGACTATCACGAAACACCCGCGCGCGTCGAAAAAGAGATCTGGTGGAAGGCCTACCGCAGCTATTTGACGCGCGATGAATTGGTCAAAAGGTTTGACAAAGAAAAGGGCGAGGCTTGCAGCCTCGATTACTCGCAGCCCGGCCTGAAACCGGCGATGTGCAGCAGGGTCCATTGTCGGATGCCTTTCAGAAAGCCGCCGTCTGGGAAATCTGGGACAAACAGCAAAAACGGGTCACCTGGTGGGCGAGCGGCTATAGCAAGGGACCGCTTGACGAGGAGCCCGACCCGCTCGAATTGCCGGGATTTTTTCCCTCGCCGCCATGCCGGCGCGCGACCACGAGTAACGAGCAGCGGGTGCCGATCGCCGACTACATCGGATATCAGGACCAGGCGCGCGAACTCGACACTCTGACCAGCCGCATCGACAAGCTGGTGCGGGCGCTCAAAGTCGCCGGCGTCTATGCCGGCAGCGAGAAGGCGGTATTGCAGCAGCTCGTCGACGACGGCAGCGAGAACAAATTAATCCTGGTCGAAGATTGGGCCGGGTTTGCCGGCGACAAGGGCGGCCTCAACGGGCTGATCCAGTGGCTGCCGGTCGAGCAGATCGCGCGCGTATTGATCCAACTATACGATGCCAGCGAGCGTTCGGTACGTGCCGCCTCGAGGTAGCCGAGATGTGCCAACGCGACGACTTTGACGCGCATCGCTGAGACGTTGCGGGGCTGGTCGTGCAAGGCGCGATCGGCCCATTCGATCGCCAGTTCGAAGCGCCGCGCGGAGAGATGAGCGAAAGCGATAACAAAATCGCAGTGAGAGGCATACGGATCGAACGGGCTCAAACGGCGCGCCCGCTCGTAGGCTTCTATCGCCGCTTCGGGTTCGTTGCGCAGCGCGTAGACAAGCCCTCTGGCCAGCCCGGCGTGAGCCGCGTTCGGGTTGAGCGCCTGGCGGGCCAGGCGGACGGCCTCGGCGATGTCCTCCTGCGACGGTGCTCCCCACCCTTGACTCCGCTGCAGCCCCCGGCACCAGCCGACCATGGCTGCCGCCGGCGCGTAGGCTGGATCGATCGCCAGCGCCTGCCGGGCGAGGGCGACTGCCTCGGCAAGGCCTTCTTCGGTATAGCGGTAGGATTGCGCCAATGCGCGCAGATAGAGGTCGTAGGCGGTGAGGTTCGCGGCCGGCTTGCGGCTGGCGCGTTCGATCTCGGATTGGCGCAATTTCGGTTCGATCGCGCCGGCGACATTGGACGCGACCTGATCCTGCAACTCGAAAATGTCGTCGAGCGCGCTGCCGAAGCGGTCGGCCCAGATGTGCGCGCCGGTTGTCGTGTCGATCAATTGCCCGGTAATGCGCACCCGGTTGCCGGCTTTGCGCACGCTGCCTTCGAGCACGTAGCGCACGCCCAATTCCTGCGCCACCTCCTTCACATCGACTGCTTTGCCCTTGTAGGTGAAGGCCGAGTTGCGGGCGATCACAAAGAGCCACGGCAGCCGCGCGATCGCCGTCGTGATCTCCTCGACCATGCCGTCGACGAAATACTCCTGCTCGGCATCGCCGGTCAGGTTCTGAAACGGCAGGACCGCGAGTGAGGGCTTGTCGGGGAGCGGCAGACCCTCACCCGCCTCGCGCCGCTGGCGCTCGGCACCCTCTCCCGCATTGCGGGAGAGGGGGGACCCCGGCGCGGTAGCGGCGGGGTGGGTGAGGGTCACACGAAACACCCGCACGGGTCTTGTGATGTTCTTGACCTGCTGCTCGCCGAGATCGTCAAAGGCGATGTTGAGGCGGTCGCGCACCTGCTCGTGCGCCGCCGCACTGAGGCAGATCCCGCCCGGCTCGGCCAGCGCTTCGAGGCGAGCCGCAATGTTGACGCCGTCGCCGAAGATGTCGCCATCCTCGATGATGACGTCACCGACATTGATGCCCATGCGAAATTCGATGCGCCGCTCTGCCGGTTCCGCGGCGTTGCGGGTAATCATCTCGCGCTGCAGCTCGACCGCACAGCGCACCGCGTCGACCACGCTGGCGAACTCGGCAAGGAGACCGTCGCCGGTAGTTTTAACGATACGACCCCGATGCTCAGCGATTTTGGGATCGGCGAGTTCCCGGCGGACCGCACGCAGCGCCGCCAAGGTGCCCTCCTCGTCCTCGCCCATCAGCCGCGAATAGCCGGCGACATCGACCGCCAGAATGGCCGCCAATCGTCGCTCGACCCGCCCTCCGCTCATCCTGCTGGCCCGTCCCGGAACGAAGTCCCCGACGCCAGTCGGTAGCCGGCAAGGAAAAACGCGCGCTGCCCGGGCGGTTGCGGCATGATGACCGGCGGGTCCGACAACGGCGGCGTCAGGGTCGTCAGCCGCCGGAACACCTCTCGCGCGTCGTCATGCCGGCCCATATGAGCGTAGCAGGCGGCGAGATAGTAGTAGTTCGTCACGTAGGAGGGCAGCAGCTGTATTGACGCGAGCAGCGTCGCTGCCGCCTCTTCGAGCCGGTGCGCCAGGAAATGGGCGATGCCGACCCCGGTCAGACTGAACGGACGGAGGGGCGAGCGCGGGTCGAGCCGGTCGGCGGTTGCGAAATCCGCGATCGCCCGGTCGGCGTCGCCGGCGACCACCCGAACCCAGCCGCTGTTCGCCCAGCCCAAGGCGGAGCCGGGGTTCAGCCCCAGCGACCGGTCGATCAGGCCGATCGTCGGCGCGACATCCTGGTCGAAATTGATCAGCGCCACCGAGACCCAAGCGAGGACCACCGGGTCGTCGCCGGCGGCCTGCAATGCCCGTTGGCTAAGCTCGATGCCCTGGCGCCGGGTCGCCTCGGGATCGTCGGCCCAGCCCGAGCAAAACAGCAGCGAACGGCAAAACCCCGCGAAGGCCAGGGCGATGCCGTAGCGCGGATCGCGCTCGATGGCGCGCTCCAGCAGCTCGATGGCGTGCAAGGTCGGCTCCTTGGACCAAGCCCCAACCAGCTCGAAGGCGCGCAAATAAAGGTCGTAGGCGGTGAGGTCGCTGGTCGGGCGCGCCCTCGCACGGCGTGTCTCGGCGGCCTGCAACGCCGGCTCGATGACGCCGGCGACACTGGTCGCCACCCGATCCTGCAGGTCGAACACGTCCTCAATCGAGCCGTCGAAGCGGTCGGCCCAGAGATGTGCGCCGGTTTCCGCCTCGATCAGCTGAGCGGTGATGCGCACCCGGTTGCCGCCCTTGCGCACGCTACCTTCGAGCACATAGCGAACGCCGAGATCGCGGCCGATCTGCTTCACATCGGTCGCCCGACCCTTGTAGGTGAAAGTCGAGTTGCGCGCGATGACGAACAACCAGCGGATGCGGGAAAGGGCGGTGATGATCTCCTCGACCATGCCGTCGGCGAAATATTCCTGCTCGGGGTCGCCCGACATGTTCTGAAAGGGCAACACCGCGAGCGACGGCTTGTCGGGGAGCGGCAGCGCCGGCGTACCCTCACCCGCCTCGCGCCGCTGGCGCTCGGCACCCTCTCCCGCAATGCGGGAGAGGGGGGATCCCGGCGCGGAAGCGACGGGGTGGGTGAGGGTCACACGAAACACCCGCACCGGCCGGGCGATATTCTTCAAGCTCTGCTCGCCGATGTCGTCAAAGGCAATCTCGAGGCGCCCTTGCACCTGGTCGTGTACGATCGCCGAGACACAAATCCCGCCCGGCTCGGCCAGCGCTTCGAGCCTGGCGGCAATGTTGACGCCGTCGCCGAAGATGTCGCCATCCTCGATGATGACGTCACCGACATTGATGCCCATGCGAAATTCGATGCGGCGCTCTGCCGGTGATGCGGCGTTGCGGGCGATCATTTCCCGCTGCACCTCGACCGCACAGCGCACCGCGTCGACGACGCTGGCGAACTCGGCAAGGAGGCCATCGCCGGTCGTTTTGACAATGCGACCGCGGTGCTCGGCGATTTTGGGATCGGCGAGCTCACGGCGAACCGCCCGCAGCGCCGCGAGCGTGCCTTCCTCGTCCTCGCCCATCAGCCGGGAATAGCCGGCGACATCGACCGCGAGAATGGCCGCCAACCGTCGCTCGACCCGCGCTTCGCTCATTCCGGTAGGCCGGCTAGGCGCAGGCCGGTGACCATGAGTTCCAGAATTTCCGGTACCTGGTAAAAGTGAGCGTAGGCGCGATAGCCCGCGATGGTCAGCTTGGGGTCGATGGCAAGCACTCGACCAAGTTCGGCCCGTGCCTCGTCGAGCCGGCCGAGATGCGCCAACGCGGCGACTTTGGTCCGCATCGCGGGGAGCGAGCGCGGCTGGTCGTGCAAGGCGCGGTCGGCCCATTCGATCGCCTGTTCAAAGCGTCGTGCGGCGAAATGAGCGAAAGCGGTATTAGAGGCGTAGAAGAAGGCCATCGGATCGAACGGGCTCAAGCGGCGTGCCCGTTCGATGGCTTCGATCGCCGCTTCGGGCTCGTTGCGCTGCGCATGGATATGCCCTCTGACCAGCCAGGCGTGAGCCGCGTTCGGGTTGAGTGCCAAGGCGCGATCGAGAGCCGAAGCCGCCATCGCCGCCTCGCCGGCCAGGAAAAATAGCGTCCAGGCGGCCTGCCAAATCGTGTCGGCGTCATCGCGCTCGGCTTCGAGCGCCTGTCGGGCCAGGCGGCAGGCCTCGGAAACGTCGTCAGCGGAAAGCGCTCCCCACCCCTGAACCCGCTGCATCCGCCGACACCAGCCCACCATGGCTGCGGCCGGCGTGTAGGCCGGATCGATCGCTAACGCCTGCCGGGCGAGGACGACCGCGTCGGCAAAGCCCTCTTCGGTAAAGCGATATGACCGCGCCAATGCGCGCAGATAGAGGTCGTAAGCGGTGAGGTTTGCGGTCGGCTTGCGGCTGGCGCGTTCGATCTCGGATTGGCGCAGCTTTGGTTCGATCGCGCCGGCGACGCTGGACGCGACCTGATCTTGTAACTCGAAAATGTCGTCGAGCGCGCCGTCGAAGCGGTCGGCCCAGATGTGAGCGCCGGTTGTCGTGTCGATCAGCTGGCCGGTGATGCGCACCCGGCTGCCGGCCTTGCGAACGCTGCCTTCCAGCACGTAGCGCACGCCCAGTTCGCGGGCCACCTGCTTCACGTCGACCGGTTTGCCCTTGTAGGTGAAGGCGGAGTTGCGGGCGATGACGAAGAGCCACGGCAGCCGCGCGATCGCCGTCGTGATCTCCTCGACCATGCCGTCGACGAAGTACTCCTGCTCGGCATCGCCGGTCAGGTTCTGAAACGGCAGCACCGCCAGTGACGGCTTGTCGGGGAGCGGCAAGGCAGTAGACGGCGACTCAATCGCAGCTGTCGGCAGGGCGCGGCAGCAGTAAACACGCAGCGGTCTTGCGATGTTCTTGAGGCTCTGCTCGCCCATATCCGCGAACTCGGCATCGACCTTGCCGCGCACTTGCCGGAAGGCGTCCTCGGAGATGCAGATCCCGCCGGGCTCGGCAATGCCTTCGAGCCGGGCCGCGATGTTGACCCCGTCGCCGTGGATGTCGCCGTCCTCGACGATGATGTCGCCGAGGTTCACCCCGATCCGGAAGGCGAGCTGCCTATCCTGCGGTGTCCCGGCATTGCGCTCGACCATCCCTCGCTGCACAGCAACCGCACAGGAGATGGCCTCGATCACGCTCGGGAACTCGATCAGAATGCCGTCGCCGGTGGTCTTGACGATGCGCCCGCGATGCTCACCGATTTTGTGATCGATCAGCTCGCGCCGATGGGCCTTGAGCCGCGCGAGGGTATCTTCCTCGTCGGCGCCCATGAGCCGGCTGTAACCCGCCACGTCCGCGGCGAGAATCGCCGTCAGCCTGCGTTCGGCGCGTTCCGTGGCCAAAGCGGCCCTCCTCGAACCGCATGGCCGAAGAATTATCGGCCCTCTTGAGCATTCTACCCCCGAAGGGCTAGGGAGAGGCATTCCCTTTCGGTGTGAAGTGCGTCGACGGTGTCGCGCCGCACGCGCATGCGCGCTTGCGTGTGATAAAGATAATTGCTATAATGAGATTAGGTGCAAAATGATTGGAAAAATATGCTGCCAAATTCCCCTGCCGTTCCGCTGCCAACCCCCGATTTTGACCCCCAAATTCCGCTGCCGGCGGGCTCGGCCATATCGACGGTCAGGTCCGCCCACAGTCAGGTCCCATTGTATTTGATCGAGCAGCCATAGGCCTGCGTTGCGGCGACGGTGACCGGCTTGCCGGCGGCGATCTCGTCGAGGGCGGCGACGAGATAGTTCTTAGCGGTCTTGACATCGGCGAGCCGGGTCGAGGGAGTGTCGTCGATCGCGCCCATATAGGCGACCCTGCCGCTGCGGTCGATGACGACCATGTGCGGCGTCGCCCGCGCGTCGTAGAGACGGCCGACCACGCCGTCCCCGTCGAGCAGGAAATCGCTGGGTGCCGCCCGCCAGCGCGCGAGATCTGCCTTTGCCTCGGCCGGCGTCACATAGCCCTGCTCGCCGGGCGCCGAGGAGGCGATGGTCAGCCAGACATCGCCCTCGCCGGTGAATCTGCGCTGCAGCGCCTGCATGTTGCCGCTATTGTAATGCTTCCCGACAAATGGGCAGCCGTCATTGGTCCATTCCAGGATCACGATCTTGCCGGCATAGTCACCAAGGCTGATCGTCCGCCCGCTGATATCCGAGGCGCTGAAGACGGGCGCCGGCATACCCGGCTTGGCCGCGGCCATCGGGCTTATCGCAGTGGCGCGCTCGATCGATAGCGCCGCCCCGGCGACGAGAATGGCTGTCATGGCGATGGTCGGAGCGAGCTTGCGCATAATCCACTCCATTCGGGTCAGACTTTGCCGAGCGCGTCGAGCACGCTCGCCGCGGTAAGGATCTGCGGAAGGATAACGGGTTCACCCTTCCCGCCATAGAGCAGGTAGAGCGGCACGCCGCTGCGCCCGAACTGCTGCAAGAGAGCCGTGATTTCGGGGTTCTGCTTCGTCCAGTCGCCCTTGAGCGCGACAATGCCGCGCGCGGCAAAAGCCTGGCGCACCGCGTCGCTGTCGAGGGCGACGCGTTCGTTGATCAGGCAGGTGACGCACCAGGACGCCGTCAGATTGACAAACACCGGCTTGCCCGTGGCCTCGAGCGCCGAAAGCCGCTCCGCGGTGAACGGCTCGTAAACCATCCTGTCCCGCGGTTCGGCATTCGCCATTCCGTCACCGGTGGTCGATAGAGACGCGGCGAGGAGAATTGCCGCGGCGGTCCCGACAGCGGCGAGCCCGCTACCGAGCCGGCGGCCGAGCGGCGCGGCAAGCCGCGTCCGTCCATAGATCCAGACGGCAAAGCCGACCAGCACGAGCCCGAACAGCCCGCTCAGCGACTGGCCCGGACCGGCTTCCTGGATCAGCACCCAGACAAGCCAAGCGACCGTGCCGTAGAGCGGGAAGGCGAGGAGCTGCTTGACAAACTCCATCCAACCCCCCGGCCTCGGCAGCAGGCGCTGCCAGCCGGGGGTGACGGTCGCGAGGAGGTAGGGTGCGGCGAGGCCGAGGCCGAGTGCCAAAAAGATTCCGAGCGCGACCGGCGCGGGCGCGATCAGCGCAAAGCCGAGGGCCGCCCCCATAAAGGGCGCAGTGCACGGGGTCGCGACAATCGTCGCCAATACCCCGGTGAAGAATGTGCCGGTCGGACCCGACCGGCCGGCCAGCCTGCCGCCGGTCCCCGACAGGCCCGTCCCGAACGAGGCGACGCCGGAAAGGCTCAGCCCCATCGCCAACAGCAGATACGCGATGACTGCGATAAATACCGGCGTCTGCAATTGATAGCCCCAGCCGATCGCGCGGCCCCCGGCGCGCAGCGCCAACAGCGCGCCGCCGAGTGCTGCGAAGCTCACCAGCACACCCGCGGTATAGGCGAGCCCGTGGCCGAGCTGCTCTCTGCGATGACCATGCGCCTGGCGGACGAGGCTCAGCAGTTTCAGCGACAGGATCGGGAAGACGCAGGGCATCGCGTTGAGCACGATGCCGCCGAGAAAGGCGAGCAGCAGTGCCTGCCACCACGCCGGGCCGTTCCCGGTCGGCAACCCCGCGGCGGGGTTGGCGCTGATCTCGAAGGAGCGCTTGCTGCCGTCCTCGCCGCGCAGCGCCAGCACGCCGTCGATGGTTGCCGGCATGGCGGGCGCCGCCGCAGCCTTTTTCAGCACGATTTCTAGCCCGTCGGCGCGGCGGCTTGTGCGCGGCGTGGCAGCGTGGTCGATCAGCGACGGGTCGTTCGGAAAGAACAACGCGGTCGGCGCGCGCAGCCCGGCCAGCGCGACTTCCGGAACCAGCAGACGGTAATCATCGGCGCCGCCCACAAAGCGGGTTTCGAACGCCGCGGCGACCGGCAGCCGATGGCGGGCCGCGGCGAAGAGCGCGGCGGCGGGATCGGGCGTGGCCGGCCCCGCGGCGACGGGCAGGGTCAGCGACAGCGCCGCACCGCCCGGTATGCAGATCTCGGCGCAGGCGAGCCAGGACGCATCTGCCATAAGGACGGCGGTGCCGCCTGCGGCGACTTCCTTCGAGGCCGTGATCGGCACTAGAAGATCGGCCGAGCCGGCATAGCCGTAATTGCCGATATCGCTTTGCACGAATTGCTCGGGCACCGGCCACGAGATGTCGCCGGCCGAGAACCCCAACGGCAGGCGCCAGTCGATCGTCGTCGGCAGGCCGGAATCGCCGGGATTGCGCCAGTAGACATGCCAGCCGGGCTTGATCGCGAGATGAAGATCGACCCACAAGATCGAGGCCGGCGCTACCGACGCGGTCTCGGCGACGAGCTCGGCCTTGACGAGATCCTTCGGGTCGGGCGGGCCGTCTGCCCGCACCGCCGGTGCCGCGGCGAGCGATGCTATGACGGCCAACGCCGGTACGACCCCAAAGGCCGAGGAGATTCTCATTGCCGCTCCGTTGCGCCGCACCTTGCTGCCGCTTTATAGCACGACTAAATGGGGCGGCCCGAAGGCGCTTCCAGCGCCGCCCCCGCGATCGGCGATGACAGTTAACCGTCGCGTGCGCTATCCTGAATTTGTCCACTCCGGCAGGGAACGAAGAACATGAACCAGCCTCGCACGCTCGCGATCGATATCGGCGGCAGCGGGATCAAAGCGGCCCTGCTCGACACCGACGGAGGCATGATCGGCGACCCGCAACGGGTGCCGACCCCACCCAAGCCGGTCGCGCCCGAAGCATTGGTCGGCGCCATCGACCAGGCGGTCTCGCCGCTCGGTGGCTTCGAGCGGGTATCGGTCGGCTTTCCCGGCTATGTGCGCGACGGGCGGGTGCTGACCGCCCCTAATCTTGGCAGCGAGGTATTGGCTGGTTTCGACCTGCAATCGGAGCTCGCCCGGCATTGGGGCAAGCCGGTGCGCGTGCTCAACGACGCCGATGTACAAGGCTTTGGCGCGATCAAGGGCCACGGTGTGGAGATGGTTTTGACGCTCGGCACCGGCGCCGGTACCTCGATCTTCCGCGACGGCGAGATCATTCCGCATCTGGAACTCGCCCATCACCCGGTCAGCGGCAACAAGACCTACGACGAATACATCGGCAACGCCGCCCGCCAGAAAAAGGGCAACAAAGCCTGGAGCAAGCGGGTTGCCAAGGTCATCGAGATCCTGCGCGTCGTCGTCCGCTTCGATCACCTCTATCTCGGCGGCGGCAATGCCAAGCACATCGCCTTTCGACTACCGCCTGATGTTACGATCGTGCCCAATACGGAGGGCCTGACCGGCGGCATCAGGCTCTGGCACGAGGAGCCGAAGGGGGAAGCCATCCGATCATCGGTTGGCGGGCCGGATCAAACTTCCTCGACTTAGCTCGCACTAGGTCCGCCGCTGAATGTCGTCCGGGGGGCCGGCGCTGCGCCGACTCGCGCTATTGCTGGCATCGGCGCTCGCCGGGTGCGCGGCGCCGCAGGAAGAAGGTTTGCTACCGGGTCCGGCGGCCGGCGTCACGACATCGCTGAACGCCCATGTCCCGCCTTTCGCGCGTTGGCCCTACCAGCCGTTTTCGCGCGAGGCCGCGGTGCAGATTGCGCTGCGGGAGTGGCGGGCCTTCGGCCAGCAAGTGGTATTCCCGAACGTCGAGCTGCCGGTCGACGAGGAGCGGCAGGAGGGGATGTGGCAACGGGTCGGCGAATATTGGTGGCTCGGCCTCGATCCGCGCTGGAAAGAGCAGGCCTGGACCGGCATCCACAACGAGAACGGCGAGGTCTTCCCGGAGAGCCAGGACGGCAACTACGCGTGGTCGGCCGCCTTCATCTCCTACGTGATGCGGATGGCCGGCGCCGGCAACGGCTTCCCCTATTCGGAAAACCATGCCTATTACATCAACGCCGCCCGCCGCCATGAAATGGGCGAAGAGCCCGGCATCGTGCTGACGACCGAGCGGATGGAGGTCTACGCCCCGCAGCGCGGCGATTTGATCTGCTATTGGCGAGGTCGACGGGCGATCACCTATGACGACCTGCCGACCGGCAAGTTCGGCGGCCATTGCGACATCGTCGTCGAGATCAAGCCCGGCGAGCTCGACGTCATCGGCGGCAATGTCGACAACGCTGTCGCGATGAAGCACATCCCAGCCACCGTCGACGACCATCTCGCCGGGCCCGACGGCGTCGTCCTCGACCCAGACCACAATTACTTCGTCGTGCTCAAAGTCGACTACGCGCGGTAATTCGGTTTAGGTGCTGCCGGCTTCGATTACCTCGCGGCCCCGCCCGCCGTCGATCATCTGCTCGATCAGCCACGGCTCGTGCTCGATGCGCCGCCGGTAATGCGCCCGCGCGGCACCGACGATCTCGCCGCGGCGCTCGAGCAGCGCGTCGCCGAATTCGAGAATGCGCAGATTGGGCCAGGCGCGCGGGCGCCTGCTGACAACCGTCTGCAGCGCCTCCTCAGCCGGCCGGTCGGGGCGCGCCTGCGCCACGATCAACGTCGCCGCCGCGGTCGAGCGCGACAGCCCCGCATGGCAATGAACAAGGAGATGCGTGCCCTTTGCCTCGGTCAGGTCGCGGCCGAAGGACAAGAGCTGCTCAACATCCAGACTTTCCGGCGCGATGCAACCCGGCTCGGTCTCGATTACGTCGTGAAAACGCAGCTCGAGCCGCCGATGCGGGTCGAAGGCGCCGAAGGCCTCGGGCTCGGGCCAGCCGGGATCGAGGATCGACAGGACGTGGCTCACGCCAGCATCACAATGGAGCCCGAGCTCGTCGATCCCGCAAATTGTCACCTGGAATGGCACCAGGCGCTTTGAGAACAGTCTCATCCTTCCTATCCGGGGGCGATGTGCTACTCGAATGTGGCAAATCTATGCGCATCTAAGCCTTGGTCGAGCCCGCAACCAGGACCCTGTTTATGGCTGAAGCCGTGCCTCTGGCGCACACCGCAAGCCCGCCGGGCATCGAGCATGATCCGGTATGCGGCATGACCGTCGACCCGGCGACGGCCAAGCATCGCGCCGAACACGCCGGCGATAGCTATTTCTTCTGCAGCGCGCGATGCCGCGAACGGTTCACCACCGAGCCGGCGCGCTACCTGACTCCCTCAACGGTGGCACCTCAGCCGGCGGCAGGGGAGGCTCTGTGGACCTGCCCGATGCATCCGCAGATCGTGCGCGAGGCGCCGGGTTCCTGTCCGATCTGCGGCATGGCGCTCGAGCCTCTGGTGCCGGCCGCCGGCGAGCCCGCCAATCCCGAGCTTCGCTATATGACCCGCCGCTTCTGGGTCGGGGTCGCATTGTCGTTGCCGTTGCTTGCCATGGCGATGACCGACCACTTCGCCAAGCCTACCCTCGATGCGCTGATCGCGCCGCGGAGCGCGGTGTGGATCCAGCTGATCCTGGCCACACCGGCGGTGTTGTGGGGCGGCTGGCCGTTCTTTCAGCGCGGTTGGGCCTCGCTGGTCAACCGCCGGCTCAACATGTTCACCTTGATCGCGCTCGGCACCGGCGTGGCCTATCTCTACAGCCTCGTCGCCGTACTGGCGCCGGGGATCTTCGCGCCGTCTTTCCGCACGCCGCAAGGCGAGGTCGCCCTCTATTTCGAGGCGGCGGCGGTCATCGTGACCCTGGTGCTGCTCGGCCAGGTCCTTGAGCTGCGGGCGCGTTCGCAGACCGGCAGTGCCATCCGCGCGCTGCTCGATCTCGCGCCGAAACAGGCCCGTCTGGTCCGCGACGACGGCTCCGAGGAGGACGTTGTCCTGGAAGCGGTGGTGCCGGGCAACCGCGTGCGGGTTCGCCTGGGCGAAAAAGTCCCGGTCGACGGCGTCGTGCTCGAAGGGCATAGCGCGGTCGACGAGTCGATGATCACCGGCGAACCCATTCCGGCCGCGAAGGCGCCGGGCGACAAGGTGACGGGTGCGACGGTCAATGCGAGCGGCAGCTTTGTGATGCGTGCCGAACGGGTCGGCAGCGACACGCTCCTCGCCCAGATCGTGCACATGGTCGGCGAAGCCCAGCGCTCGCGCGCGCCGATCCAGAGCCTCGTCGACACGATCTCGGCGTGGTTTGTGCCGGCGGTTATCCTGACCGCCGCTGTCGCTTTTGTCGTGTGGTTCATCTGGGGGCCGCCGCCGGCGATGGGCTTTGCGCTCGTCAACGCCGTCGCAGTGCTGATCATCGCCTGTCCCTGCGCGCTCGGCCTGGCAACACCGATGTCGATCATGGTCGGCACCGGGCGCGGCGCGCGGGCCGGGGTTCTCGTCAAGAACGCCGAGGCGCTCGAGCTGATGGAAAAGGTCGACACGCTCGTCGTCGACAAGACCGGGACCTTGACCGTGGGCAAGCCGCGGCTGGTCGGTGTCACTGCGACGGGTGCGGTCGGCGAGAACGATCTGTTGCGGCTCGTCGCCAGTCTCGAACGCGGTAGCGAGCATCCGCTCGCCACCGCGATCGTCAACGGCGCCGAGAAACGCGGGATCGTGCTCGGCAGCGCGGAAGACTTCGCATCCGAGCCCGGAAAGGGTGTCATCGGTTCGGTTGACGGCAAACGGGTCGCCGCCGGCAACCAAGCCCTTCTCGCTTCGCTCGGGGTAGACCCGGGCGGCTTGCCGGAGCGCGCCGGCGAGCTCCGCAAAGAGGGTCAAGGGGTGATGCTGATCGCCGTCGACGGTCGGGCGGCGGGGCTCGCCGCCGTCGCCGACCCGCTCAAGGAGAGCGCCGCCAGCGCCCTGCAGACGCTGCAGCAGGAGCG